>Ga0194054_10001483_pt1 | contig 11143 bp, 9 predicted proteins | sample SepL2210m_MetaG_FD_163628 | JGI IMG/M metagenome (GOLD analysis project Ga0194054, IMG submission 163628) | Anoxic zone freshwater microbial communities from boreal shield lake in IISD Experimental Lakes Area, Ontario, Canada - Sep2016-L227-10m | ecosystem: Environmental > Aquatic > Freshwater >... | reverse complement strand
AAGATGCTGGTTGCCAGGATGTTATTGCCGAACGTTTAACCCGACTGGATTTTAAAGAAGAACGCCTGAATTTTAATGACACCCAAAACATCTGGCTAAGACGGGGCATTACAAAACCTTTGTTTACCTTTCTTGGGCACACCGATGTTGTGCCCCCCGGCCCTTTGAATTTATGGCTGTCACCGCCTTTTGTGCCGACTGTTCGTGACGGCAAGCTTTATGGCCGTGGTGCTGCGGATATGAAAGGCGGTATTGCCTGTTTTATTACTGCCGTTGAACGTTTTATCGCCAAGCATCCAGACCATCAAGGCTCAATCGCCGTCATGTTGACCAGCGATGAAGAAGGCATTGCCACCAATGGCGTGGTTAAAGTCGTGGAAATACTGGAACAGCGCCATGAAAAAATTGACTGGTGTTTGGTCGGTGAACCATCCAGTGATAAAAAAACGGGCGATGTAATTCGTGTTGGCCGGCGCGGTTCATTGTGCGCCAAATTAACCGTTATCGGTATTCAGGGTCATGTTGCTTATCCTGAACTGGCAGACAATCCCATCCACACCTTTGCACCAGCCTTAAAAGAACTAACAGAAGAAGTCTGGGATTACGGCAATGTTTTTTTTCCACCGACCAGCCTGCAAGTATCAAATATTAATGCGGGAACCGGTGCGGAAAACATTATCCCAAGCTCTGCCGAGGTACAGTTTAATCTGCGTTTTTGTACTGAACTAAACGAAGAAACCATTAAACAGCGCACCTGTGCCATACTGGATAAATACGATTTTAAATACGAGATAATATGGCGCTTGTCCGGCAATCCGTTCTTGACTGAAAAAGGTAAATTAATTGATGCCACCCATGCTGCCATCAAAACCGTAACGGGGTTTAAAACCCGAGATGATACGGGCGGCGGTACTTCGGATGGACGCTTTATTGCACCCACCGGCGCACAGGTTATTGAACTGGGGCCGTTAAACGAAAGCATTCATAAAATTAACGAAAATATGACGGTAGAAGACTTGACGATTTTAACTAATATCTATGAGCAGATACTGGTTAATTTACTGGTATAGCCGCAGTTACCAATCGTCAGCGAAGTTCCTTATTCCGTTGCATCCATACCGACTACTTGCTTGCTAAAAAGCTAAAAAACTATTTTTGTGACAACAATGCTAACTTCTACAAGTATTTTTTAAGTACCGGAATCAATTTTGTTAAAAAATGTCTCAAAAATCGATGACTTCAACCAGCTTATACGTGCCCTGAACAAAGAAAAATAAGCGGTGAAGGTCAGGAATATGAACCTATAACAACCCTTACTGCAATAGTATATTTTATATAGGAAAGTATTATGAAACGCCATTTATTATCTATCTGTATAACGTTATTGAGCGCTTGCTCAAATCTGCCACCTGCCATTGAAGATCCGCCCCTCTATGACATTTCATATAATCAGGCAACTCAAGATATCAACCATTTTAAAGAGGCACCTGTGCGCTGGGGTGGTGTTGTCATTGATGTAGAAAACGAACAAAACTTCAGTCTGGTTCAAGTACTGTATTACCCCCTTAACAATTATGGCCGCCCACGATTAGACAAACCCAACCAAGGGCGCTTCCTTTTTAAAAGCGCTGAGTTTCTTGATCCTGCCATTTATAAAAAAGATACCGAAATTACCGTTGCAGGAACGCTCAAGGGCGACATTCAGCGCTCAGTGGGTAACAAAATTCTCCGCATGCCCCTGATTTCAGCTACAGTTACTCATCTGTGGCCGCCTTATGTACCCGACAATTATTACGGTTACGGCGGTTATGGTTACGGCTACCCTTATTATGGATACTATGGTTATTACCCCTATTACTGGGGCAGATACTATTACCCATACTGAAACTCAATCATCAAGTTTTCTTACCTTGACTTTCCGAACGCAATGTGAAGATTAAGCGCCAGAAACGGCGTAGGCCGGAATAAGGCTTTTCGAGCGTAAGCGAGAATAAGCGTTTCCGGCACGCTGTACGAGAGCGCCGGAAACGCCACCACGCGGCTACGCTTGGGTGGTCTTATTCCGGCCTACGCCTGTCCACGCCTTGCGTGAATAGCCCATAAAAGCAACCACCTTTGGGCAAACCGGGGCTTTGCTTTTCGCCACGATGCGTGGCATTTTTTTGTAGGGGCTGGCTTTACGCCTGCCCTCTAATGCCTCGATGTTAGCAGGGCAACCACAAGGGATTGCCCCTACAAAACACAAATATCGTTACATAAAACTCAAAGCCACGCAGTCATTTGAATCTTGTTATCTAGGGCTTTATCACGGCTAAAGCCCATACCGCAAAAAATATCAGTGGGAGCTGCCTTGACGCATCTGAACTCGGGCGCGTATCAGCGCCGTGATAACGACAATCAACAAGGCGGCCAATGAAAATTCCAGCAACAAAAAAGCGGCAATTTTAAAATACGCAAATAGCGGATTAACGAACCGAACCAGCCAGCCCCCGGCTTCATCGGCTAATGCTGAAAGGTAAGTTAAGCTGCTTAACCCTATCTTCAATCGCACTGAAAAGTCAGTCATCAGCATTAAATGCGTGAGTGTCACTATTAACATACCCATGGAAAACAGATGAAAATGCGAAACTTCCAGCATTCCCTGGTAACTCCTGGGTTGGGTAAATTGTTCTTCAGAACCCAGATAGTAAGCAATGACCGAGTCAGGCGTTAAATCCATGTGATGAAAATACATCATGCCATTACTGAGCCACAACAAAGCGATATAACCCAGAAACATTAACACCAAAGCGTTAAGAAGTGATTTGCGCTGTTGTTCGCCGGTAACAAAATAACGCATTATTCTTGATCCTTGTTTTTTACCATAACTTGATAGATGGACATCACTTTGCGGATACTATTGATTGCGGCGCGAGTACTGAGGGTTGCACCGCTTATGCCATCCACACCCTTATTAAAATCCATGTCGGCAAGCGGACGTTTATAAAGTTTTTCAAACCATCCTTGAGGCGGCTGATATTCTGGCGGCTCATGAAAAGCGAGAGTGACTACGCTGCTTAACTCACCATCCGGTGTTAATACAATCATCAACGTTTCCGGTTTGGTTCTGACCGTGCCGGTTTCAATGGTGGCATAACCCAGTATCTTGTCTTGTTTTTTTCCGACATAGAAAGTAAACAAGCCAGACTCCAACTTAACCTTGGCATCTTGCTGAATTTTGGCGGTCTGGTTCTCGTCAGGAAATAACGATAACTGCTCAATTTGCGCACCTGCGCCAAACGCCAGCTCCATTGCTTCATTTTTACTGTAAAAAATAGTGGCAAAACCCGGGGTTACTGCGGTCAACAGTAACCCGTAAAACATAAGCTTAATTATTTTCATCGTGTGTATCCATTAATCAGGGTAATAAGCTTTGATTGCGTTGTGTATTAGCCAAAAACCAAACCGCCAGCCGGATTGAAATTTTGGCTGGCGGCGATAGCCATAAACAACTTAGCTTATCAGTTGTTTACTGTGTAAATATCGGGTTGGCTAATATCATACTATAGGAACCAGAAAATACCTTGGCACTAGAAAATAAAACCAAATCCCAAGTTGAAATCATCCGGCAGAGTGCCTTGTTTGGCAACAAAGTTTCGGTAGTCGGCCTTAATTACGACCTGTGGAATGGGTTTATATGACAGACCTACCTGAAAAATCTGCTGATCTTTGGTGGGGTCACTGACAAAGCCTGTAGGTGCTTTGGCAACCGTATTCAGTTTTTCATAACGTACAAAAGGCGCAAGATATTGTGGCGTATCTCTAAACATCAGCGGTAATACATCATAACCGACCTCTGAATACCAGCCGTAATTTTGTGAGCCTATGGCTCGACCATTGGTGGCATTGGCACCAGCGGCAGCACTTAAAATATCTGCATTACCGACAAATCCCCATGACCCCAAAGTACGAAACTCAACGCCACGATATTTCCATTGCACATGTGATTCATAGAGTTGCGTAAGCACACTGGGTTTTTGGCCATAATATTCCTGATCTTGTCCGGAATTGCCAACATAAGCGGAACCGCCCACAGTAACGCCTGGCAATGCATCAGGATCATAATTCACTTGTGCAATATAACCCAAATTTTGAGCCAATGCTTGACTGCCGCCCCCAGTACCTTCACGAATACCGTCTGAACTAAAGCGTTTGGCATTTAAACCATTAACCACATAAGCGGTATAAGTCAGGTTAGGCGTTATAGCTCCAAATAAACCGACACCCATTTCACGCCAGGTGGTCGGAATGATTTTCTGCTCAACCACGGGTCGATGATTACCAAAGTAAAATAACGGTTCATGAATCCGGTTGATCATACCCATCGGCATTAACATCAAACCGGTGCGAACATTGGCCAGTGGATCAATAAAGAAATCCAAAGAGGCAAATTCGGCAGAAACCTCGCCCTTTACTTCAGCGCCTTCACCACTGGTAGCATGTTCAAACTCAATTTCACTGTTGAAAAGGATGCGATCGGTAAATTTATAGCCCACATACAAAACCATACGTTCAAGATCGGCATTACTTGGGTTTTTAAGTGTGCCTGTGCCGTCATCCTTTAGTCCACCCTTATCTCCAACAACATCCTGATAAAAACCCTCACCATAACCACCAATGGACAGACCTTTGCCTACCTGATAAACCTTCGATGCGGCAGGTCCCATGCCATAAGCACTTTTAAGCTGTTTCTCCTCAGGAATAGCCAGATTGGTACGCAACTTCTCAACTTCCTGACTCAGGATGTCGGTTTTTCGCTCCAGATTCTTGACATTACTGGCTGCAACTTTAGCCTCCGGGGTTTGCGTATTACTGACTGTAACTTTAGTCTCCGGGGGTTGCGTATTGCTGGCAGAGACTTTATTTTCCGGAATTTGCACATTACCGGCAACGGCTTTACTTTCTGCTGCTGCCATGCCGGCTTTCATCTCGTCAATTTGCTTTTGCTGTGCCTCAATAATTTTCCACATATCTTCCATCGTTTTCGGCTTATCCAAAGCACTAACCGGCGTACTTAAAACGATCAGTGCTGCGAGTAGCGCTTCTTTTACTAATGGTTTGTTATTGCTCTTCATTGACGCACCCTCATATTTTTCAGTTAATTAATTCTAGCCTGATAGTGGCGTAGATGCAAATGATTCCCATTTGCCGAACATATAAGCGCCTCTACTACTTCGTCAAAAAGGTGACATTTACTGAAGAATTAGAGATATTTAAACAAAATACCTTATTATTAAACGTTAATTCGGATTTAGAGCTTAACTAGATCGTTGGCTTCTGGTATATTCGATGGTTAGCGATTTATTTAGCTGACCCTATAGACTTCTTGGGGCGGTGATAATAAAAATCAATTTAAGGAGTGGAGAGCGGTTATGTTTGAAGTGATGTTTATTTTTACTGTTATTTTTGTTGCCTATGTTGTTTATACAGCGGTAAATGAACAAAAAGCAAAGCCCTCAGAACCCAAGGTAAAACCTGAAGCACCCAAAGTGGTTACTGAACAACCCGTACCAGTACCCAAGACAGTTGCCAAAATTAAAAAACCGGCACCCATTAAAAAAATCGCCTCGACGACTACAATTCAAAATACCGTCAAAAAGGGTTTACGAGACCCAAAGACTGGAGAAATAGCCACTACCTATAGTAACTATCGCTTTACCAAACGCTGGATAAAAGACGCCTTGGTTACCGAAGGGCTGCTTGAAAAAGTGTATAAAAATAATGAGCTTGATAGCGCAATTGAAGCGACTATAAAAGATGCCGTGGTTAAACTTGAAGCCCTTGAAAAATATAAGCCTTAAGCATTAGCTAACCAAGAAGAAAAACCTCCCGTTTGTTTCGCTGCGGGAGGTAGATTAAAACAAGCATAACATCGATGCGAAAACATAAGACACAGCTCGCCGGACTTTACCGGTCAATCAGGAGTAATTAATTAATGAATATTCATGAGTATCAGGCCAAACAGTTGTTTCAAATTTATGGAATACCTGTACCCGATGGAAAGCCGGCGACATCACCGGAGAGTGCCGGGCAGGTTGCCAAAGAATTAGGCGGCGAGGGCTGGGTGGTTAAAGCTCAGGTACATGCGGGTGGCCGAGGTAAAGTCGGCGGTGTAAAACTGGCTAAAAATCTGACTGAAGTAGTCGAATTTAGCCGGGACATGTTGGGCAAACGGCTGGTTACCATTCAAACCGATAGTGCCGGATTACCCGTCAACTCACTGTTGATCGAAAAAATGTACCCCATTAAACGTGAATTATATCTGAGTATATTGGTTGACAGAGCCAGTGAACGCGTTATCTTTATCGCCTCGGCGGCGGGCGGCATGGACATAGAAACGGTTGCCCATGAAACGCCTGAACAAATCATCTCGGTACAGGTTCATCCTGCTGCGGGATTGCAAGGCTATCAATGTCGAAAAGTAGCCTACACTCTGGGACTTAAAGGCTCGCAAGTCAAAGCCCTGGAAAAAATAATGCAAGGTATGTATGACTTGTTTTTGGCAAAAGATGCCAGTCAAATTGAAATTAACCCGTTAATAGAAACCCACAGCGGCGACTTATTGGCCTTGGACGCTAAAATCAACTTTGATGATAACGCGGTAGCCATTCATCCCGATATTTTGGCGATGAAAGACCCTTCCCAAGAAGACGACAAAGAAAACCATGCCCAGCAATTTGGGCTTAATTACATTACCCTGGAAGGCAACATAGGCTGCATGGTCAATGGCGCCGGACTGGCAATGGCCACAATGGATCTGGTTAAATTAAAAGGCGGCCAGCCCGCAAACTTTCTTGATGTGGGTGGCGGCACCAATGTTGAAAAAGTCTGTGAAGCATTCAAACTGATTCTATCGGATAAAAGCGTGAAAGCCGTATTGGTAAATATTTTTGGTGGTATCGTCCAGTGTGACGTTATCGCTGCGGGTATTCTAGCCGCCATAGAACAGATTCACGTTACCGTGCCCGTGGTGGTACGTCTGGAAGGTACAAATGTCGAAGAAGGCAGGGCTTTGCTGAGTAACACCAGCCATAATATTTACGCAGCGGATGATTTGGCACACGCTGCAGAACAAGTCGTTGCTTTAGTGGAGGCCGCATGAGCATTTTAATTAATAAAGACACTAAAGTTATTTGCCAAGGCTTTACCGGCAAACAAGGCACATTTCATTCTCAGCAAGCCTTGGACTACGGAACACAATTAGTCGGCGGCGTGACTCCCGAACGTGGCGGCGAAAACTATTTGGGATTACCCGTTTTTAATACCGTGCAAGACGCCGTTAACACCACGGGTGCTACAGCCAGCGTAATTTATGTACCGCCTTTTTACGCAGCCGATGCCATTTTGGAAGCCGTTGATGCCGGTATCAAATTGATCGTCTGCATCACCGAGGGTATTCCGATTTTACAAATGTTGCGCGTCAAAGCCGCAATGGCAGGCACAGGTGCCTTATTAATAGGCCCCAACTGTCCAGGAATCATAACCCCTGGCGAATCCAAAATTGGCATTATGCCGGGCAAGATTCACTTGCCCGGATCAATTGGCATTGTGTCACGCTCAGGCACCTTAACCTACGAATCCGTGCATCAAACCACGGCACAAGGCTTGGGACAAAGTACCTGCGTAGGCATAGGCGGTGATCCGATTCACGGTATGAACTTTGTCGATGTACTCAGTCGTTTTCAGGCCGATGATCAAACCAAAGGTATCGTTATGGTCGGTGAAATCGGCGGCAGCGAAGAAGAAGATGCCGCTGAATACATTAGAGCTTACGTGACTAAACCCGTTGTCGCTTATATCGCAGGACAAACCGCACCGGCGGGAAAACGCATGGGCCATGCCGGTGCCATTGTAACGGGCGGCAAAGGCACTGCGAAAGGAAAAATTGCCGCATTAAAAGCGGCCGGCATTGAAGTGTGTGTGTCGCCGACTGATATCGGCGTCGCGATGAAGGGTTGTTTGTAACAGTTTTATTGCAAAAAACTTTAGGCGTAGGCCGGAATAAGGCTTTTCGAGCGCAAGCGAGAATAAGCGTTTCCGGCATCCACTATGAGTGTGCCGGAAACGCCACCACGCGCTACGCGTGGGTGGTCTTATTCCGGCCTACGCCCACTGTTTGGCAGAATTTGGAATACAAATCCAGGTTTGCACTCCGGTCTTTAGGCAAATAAATCACTCACGTCCTTGGCTGGCACGCCCTACAACCGCCAAGACTTTTTGTAATAAATCCACATCCCCCGTCTCAAAACCAATTGCGTCAGTTTCTCTACGCAACCAGGTAAACTGGCGTTTGGCCAATTGTCGGGTGGCAATAATACCTTTTTCTGTCATGCTTTCAAGATCATCCTCACCTTTCAAATAAGCCCAGACTTGACGATAACCCACCGCACGAATGGCAGGCGTTTTTTCGGTTAAATCCCCCCGTTGATAGAGCGCTTCCACTTCATTGATAAAGCCTTGTTCCAACATACGTCGGAAACGTTGGGCGATAATAGCGTGCAGAATTTTCCGGTCTGGCGGAGCGACAATCAGTTTTATTTTTTGATACGGAAAATCTTCGCCTTGCGCGGCATTAAAAAAAGAAGATAGCGGCTTGCCGCTGATTTCGTAAACTTCCAAAGCACGCTGGACGCGTTGCGGATCATTCGGATGAATTCTTGCTGCCGCAGGTGGATCAATATCAGCCAAGCGTTGATGCAGCACCTCTTTACCCAAGCGCTCCAAATCCTGATCAAGTTTGGCTCTAATCTCCGGATTGGCTTCAGGCAATACGGCAAGTCCCTTTAATAGCGCATTAAAATAAAGCATCGTGCCGCCCACTAAAATCGGTATTTTTCCGCGCCGGGTTATAGTGGCCATTAAATCGAGTGCCTGTGTTCTAAACTGGCCAGTCGAGAAAGTTTCTGATGGATCCAAAATATCTATCAGATAATGTGGAATGCCGCCTCTTTCTTCCAATGTAGGCTTGGCTGTGCCTATATCCATGCCTTTAAAGACCAAAGCAGAGTCTACACTGATAATTTCTCCGCCCAATGCCTGTCCCAGTTGTACAGAAAGAGCTGTTTTTCCCGAAGCCGTTGGCCCCATTAAGAAAAGAGCTGGGGGAAGGAGTTGTTTTTGCATGGTAACTATATGATTTATGGTTGCGCACTAACAATCGTGAGATGTTAAAGGTATTTTTCAACTACTATTTAAAAAGGCCTGATTAGAAAGTAACCTCAGCCAATGCCATCCATGGCGCTGACTGCCGACACTAATTCTCCCAATAACAGGTAAATGTCGTAAAAGATTACACCACGAAGACACGAAGAATCCGATGAAATAAATCTTAACGTCTTAGTGGTGAATAACCATGCCGTAAATTTATAGTCACTCTGGCCGTTTTATTAATGGTTCAAAGTCCTGTTAAACGTAAAAGCATTTTATTTTACCCGTCATTAAATAGCTGACCGGGAGCTGATTAAATTTTTGGAGGTATATTCCCGATTGTTATTTTATTAAACTTAAATCCTGCAAAGCATTGCAACTAAATAGCGTATATATTTGTAAAATATAATAATTGAGCTTATTTTTTATGGAAAAAATTAATAATATTGCCGCATTTTGTAAAGACAAATGCATTTTAGCTCTTTTGAAAGGATATTTTTATGCAAATAATATTAATATGACAGTGGCCAACTTCAATGTGCATGGGATCAATGAAGTGGCAAAACAAAAACCGGATTTAATCTTCGTTCAACTCAATGAAGTAAATGCCCGTAGGAAAATTGAAGCAAATCTGTTAAGGCTGGTGGCCACCCGCGACCAGGTAAAAATCTGCTGTTTAAACACCAAGCTAAACCCGGTTATCTCATCCGAATTGCCCTTGTGGATTGATGGAATCATAAATAATCCGTTCGATATTGCCGAGATCGCCGAGTATATCAAAAAAAACTTTTTATCGAACACTTGTTTGAGTGAAAACCAAAATCCCCCGGAAAAACATTCTCTTACAGAGGGAAGTCGTATCGGATTCAATAATAACGGCGACAATGGACATGATGAATACCAAGTGACCCGAAATACGAACTCCCAACAAGAAATTTGCGATCCGGGATTTACCCATTTCAAAATTGACCATAACAATAAGTGTTTGTTTTTAAATGGCGATAATATCTATCTGACTCCTAAGGAATTTGATCTGATTGAGTTGCTGTTCTCGGATATTAATCGAGTTTTTTTGAACGATGAAATCATAAATCGGCTTTGGCCTGAAAATCACCGGGCAACAAAATCGGATCTTTATCAATACATGCACTTATTACGAAAAAAAATAGAAAAAGACCCTAATAATCCGCAAATCATAATAACAGTCAGAGGCTTTGGCTATAAAATGAATGTAGATTGCACTAAAAAATTAATCAAAAGATAATGCATCCTTCATAGAAGCCCAAAAGTAGTTGACACTTTTTTATCACAAAAAATGCTAATAATCTCTGTCGGGTTAGGCGCTAGCCGTAACCCGACACAGATACTTCGATTTGTCTACGCGATGGGTGTTGCAACAAGTGTAAACCGAGGAATGAAGGATGCCAAAAATAAATACTGGAATTCACGTTACTCGTATCAGCTTATCATAGCGTTAACCAGTTGATTTAAAATATTTCCCTATACCGGATTCAGGTTACTTTATGGCTGTTGAAGCATAGTATCGCATTCCAAGCCCCTCTCAAAGCGTGTTGGTTTTTTCGAGCGGCACACCACACCAACAGATGCCACACCTTTCCTTGCGGGTAAAAACCTAAATCTCTCAAAACAATTTCCTGGCGGGACTCGTGGCGCTGCCCAAGAAACACTGATCACGCCTATTGCGGATCAAACTAAAAATCACCAGCGAAAACCTTTTGGCTCTAATCAGGGCCTCGTTTCATATTATATCCACACAACGGCAACTATTGCGCCACGCACCCTGCCTCATAGCTTGTACATGTTAATGTTTTCACAAATTTTAATGATTTAATTATTATAAATCAGCAAGTTAAGATTTCTTGTATTGGGTGCTGATTTTATATAATGTGAGACATCTTAAAGCTACGCTTAAATATTTGTTAATTTGCTCCATGGC
>Ga0194054_10001475_pt1 | contig 11183 bp, 8 predicted proteins | sample SepL2210m_MetaG_FD_163628 | JGI IMG/M metagenome (GOLD analysis project Ga0194054, IMG submission 163628) | Anoxic zone freshwater microbial communities from boreal shield lake in IISD Experimental Lakes Area, Ontario, Canada - Sep2016-L227-10m | ecosystem: Environmental > Aquatic > Freshwater >... | reverse complement strand
GTACAATAGATAGGGATAAACTATTGATAATGAATTAAAAATAATCAGATCAGAGAAATTCCAAAATGACGAATTCAGATACAATTATTCTGTTGGTGGATGACGAAGCTGATATACTAGAATTCCTGGGGTATAATCTGGCCAAAGAAGGGTATCAGATAATCAAGGCAAGTACGGGTTTGTTTGCTATTGAACTGGCCCGACAGCATAAACCTCATCTCATAATACTTGATATTATGATGCCAGGTCTTGATGGGATTGAAACCTGCAGTCAGTTGCGGCTGATACCGGAATTACAGAATACATTGATTGTTTTCCTCACTGCCAGGGGAGAAGATTATTCCCAGGTAGCCGGTTTTGATGCCGGGGCCGACGATTATGTTATGAAACCAATAAAACCCAAAGTTTTCGTTAGCAGGATAAAGGCACTTTTAAAAAGGTTCAGTTCAATCCCTGAGATTTCAGGTAATTTAATGACCAGGGAGTTTTTCATAGATGTTGACCGATACCTGGTCATTAAAAACGATGAAGAAATTGTTCTTGCCCGCAAAGAATTTGAAATATTGCAACTGCTTGTTTCACGTCCCAATAAAGTTTTTACAAGAGAAGAAATATTCAACCAGGTATGGGGTGAAGATGTGATTGTGGGGGATCGAACGATTGACGTCCATATCCGCCGCATTCGTGAAAAGGTGAGAACCGGTCATATTAAAACAATAAAAAGTGTAGGGTATAAATATAATGAGGAATAGAATATTACGATTAGTTTCTATTTATAAACCTTACTTAGGTAATCCGCATTTTTGAATTCAATATATGCTTCTATACCATTATGGTCGGAAAGATATTCCTTCCCCTTTCCCCATTTGGATTTCAGAACAGCAACTTTCCTTCTGATCCAATGGATTAGCTGGGAATTTCTGGTCAGGATATAATCAATTTGCCGGGGGTCAGGATGAACTGATCTATAGACATCATTGGCTTCATCATCAAAGGTAATTTTCATATTTCCGGAAATCACCCCATCCTGAGCCTTTAAAATATTCAACAAACCATGATAATATTGAGATATTTTTTCATCCGTATTAAAATCACCGCAAATGATTTGCGGAGTTGAGGTTTGAGTGTATGGCAAGATTAATTTTTCATAAATTTCAACTAGTTGCTGCTCTCTGATACATTGAGGATACTTATCATCTTGTAAATGAGTAGCCAGCAACTGGAACCTGATGTTATGAATTCTTCCTTCAAGCAGGATTGCACCCTTTCGGGCAAAATCATCAAATCCGGTGGAAACTGAAAACTCGATTTCCTTTTTTATTTCCAGGGGTATTTTACTTAAAATCCATATTCCGCTGTTGCATTTTATGGAAAAGACTGATCGGTTAGCAGGCCCATAGGTATAAGGATAAAGATCCTTCAGTTTGTGCCTGAGAACAGATCTTGCGTATGAAGAAAATGCTTCCTCAAAAACAATAATGTCATAATCACAAGAAAAAAGGGCGGTGGCAACCGCCTCCGCCCTTTCATCTATCTCAGCAAACAGATCCATTACAGGGAGCATCCCGATATTCCAGGAAAGAAGTTTTAATCGACAGGGGGGGCTGGAAATTGAATCAAGTGCGCAACTATCCAGAGTTGCCGAATTAGTTCCACTGGTGGATGAAATTGTTAATGTCAGCAGATAAAATAGACTGATTAATCTGATTGCGATTGTTGACATTTTTATTGGTTATTTTTTTGATTTTGACATTGAATAGACTATCTGCCCTTTACTATTAATGAAATAAAGGGTTAGCTGCTTCCCATTGATTGACATAAGAGTGAAACCCGGTTCCGACAAACTGAAAACAGTGTTGGCATCTGTTCCTGTGGGCCTGGTTTCACCTCCTGAACCGGTAACAATATAATCTGTATTGCTTCCTGCCGGTCTTAGATGCTGCATGTCGTGATCATGCCCGCAGAAATAGAAATCGACGCCGTATTTATCAAAGAGAGGCTTGAATTTTGCAATCAACTCGGGTGTATTCCCATGTTTGGGACTGGCCGAGTAAACAGGATGATGTCCGATAACGATAATCCATTTCTCTTTAGCATTGGCTAAAACATCCTTAAGCCAGCTTAATTCCTTTGCTGTATCCTGACTGGAGATATCTCCGTATGATTCATTTTTTCCGTAGTATTCATTAACCATAGGAGGCGTATCGGTAAAGATGAAACGGGCTGAAATGCTGTCGTTCACCTTTTTTACAAGGGTGTAATACCTTGACGGCATTCTCCATCGCCTGCTGATCTTTGAATATTGTACCTCTGCCTCAGGAACGCCTTTGTAGTCATGATTTCCCAGGACTGGATACCAGTCGCATTGCATGGCCGGGCTTTTATATACATATTCAAAGGTTGTCAGCCACAATGGATCGTTCACGCTCTGAACCCCTTTAATCTGAAAATTATCTCCGCATGAAATTATGAATGCGGGTTCAGCCTGTTCTGCTGTTTTCTCCATCTGTTTTGCCACATCAGTTTGATATCCGTAACCATTCCAACCCCAGTCTGATACCAGGAAAAAATTCAATGAATGTTTCTTAAGCTGAAGTGTGGTATCTCGTCTGGCTGAGGTTTCATTTTGTTTGCCGACCGACTTCTCCTGCGAAAAACCGGTTAGATGGATTGCAAAGAATGCAACAAGTAAAATGGTTATTGATAAGCTGCTCAATAATTTTTTCCGGCTGTAAGTTTTAGAACATTTATTTCTCATTTGGATTATGTTTTTTAGATACTCCAATCCCGCATTGAGTGGAATTGGAGTACCTGGTGAAATTCCTGAATAGATTATCGTTGATTTCCGCTTCCGTCACTCTGATAGGCTCCGATGTCTTTACCAGGAAGCATGAGCGTTCCGATACCTGCGGTATATGGGGCCTGCTGGTTCCCTTTACCTATGGCTGCTGAACCTGTCTGAAGATGAGGATTGTTATTGTCGGTCATGGCATGAACATCCGTATCCAGGTTTACAAGCTTCGGGTTGTTGTTGCTCAGGCCGGTTGAAAGAAGGTCTCCCGTCTGGGGTTTGCCCCAATCGCCTGCCGGATAGTATCCTGCCCTTGTTGAATCAACTGTTGAGTAGAACAGGTTGTAGCCATATTTCCCCTTGATCTTGGAGGTGTCTGATTGAGCGGTAATCCGCAATCCGCTCACACAATTAATGATAAGGTTATTGTATACTGAAGCCTGGGCAAATAGGTCAACAAGTATCCCTGCAGTCGGTTCTCCCTGTTTACGCCAGCCACCTGCAATGATGGTATTGTTGTAGATATTGATCTTGCTCTGCGGATAAAGAACGGTTTTGTTTGTATTTACCTTGATTGAGTTATTTGCAGCACTCCATATGTAATTGTAGGCAACATCGCCGGTAACACCGTTTTTAATGTTTATATTATCTCCATCATCACTTCCCTGATGCTGAACCACGTTCCCTTTTATACTTACTGTTATGGGACCCATAAGCCTCATGCAATCATCAATGCCACTAAGGAAAGAACAGTTTTCGACCACAACTTTGGTGGTGCTTGTAAAGTTCCCGTTGGATGATGAAGGCGCAACTCCGACTACAGAAAAGGCAAACTGTGCTCCGCCTGAAACATCAGGCCCGCCTGTGTAGCTGATATTTGCCCATACAAGCCTTACCACCTTTGCCATGGAATCACATTGAATTCCGCCCCAGTAGCCTTTTGGCCAGACAGGGTTTGAGGCAGAGGGTTTGAAAGTGATCTGGGATGATTTTGTTCCTTCAGCCAGCAGAGTACCGGAAATGTGGATAGTGTAAATCAAAGGGGGAGTTGCATCAGGATTCCCAAGAACAATCACCGTAACCCCGGGCTGAATTGCGAGGGTGTCAGTTGATTTTACGTAGATATCCCCTTTTAGATAATAGGTTTTATTGGCAAGCATTGTCCCCTTGAGAAAACCGCTGATCGAATCTTTGGTTATGGGGTTGGAAACAGGTACCGTGGTGTCAACGTTGTCTGATTTCTTGCAGGAAACCTGCACTGCTAACAGGGTGATCAGCAATAAAGCTGAAAACAGGCTGTGCAAATACCTGTTAATGTTGATTTTTACTTGAGTTTTTTTCATAATTAATGCTGTTTAATGGTTTAAGTGAGATTATTTAACTTTTCAGTTTAAATTTTAATCCAAAGAGGTAACTTTGGCCATAAGTGTACTTCTCTACGAAATAATTATCCTGAGTCCTCAGCTCGTTTGGCGAGTTTAAGAGGTTGCTGAGCTTAATAAAAAAGACAAAGTATTTTCCAATCGTCTTATCGAGTGAAAAAGACAGGTCCAGGTAATTCTTCTGGTAAAAATCCTGCTTGTAATAAAATGAAATATCGGCAATGCGATTTCCCTGAAAGAGAAATGACAACTGACAGTTCAGCCCGGCCTTGGTATTCCTGTAAAGCAGGCTAAGGTTGGCCACATGCCTCGATTGTCCCTGCATCGGGCGTTTCTCATTGATGTATGAGGTAGTGTCGTTCCCGGTGGTCCCCGATTTGACATAATACAATTTCGGGCTTGATATACTTGAATTGGTATAAGTGTAATTCCCCGAAAGGCCGAAATTTCTGAAATACTTGATCAGAACCAGTTCAAGGCCGTAATTCGTAGCAGTACCAAAGTTCATATAGGTAATCAGTGGCTGGCCGCCGTTCGCCAGCAGTGTCTGTTCGATAGGATCCGTAATATTTTTATAAAAAACCCCGGCCATGATGACATCTTCTGCATTCGGGTAGAACTCATAACGCAGATCATAATTCCAGGATTTTGAGTGACGCAGGTTCGGATTACCGCTCACATTGTTCTGGTCCCCGATCACGGTATAATCGATCAGCTCATAATAATTTGGCCTGGCGATTGCTTTGTAGGCTGAAAGCCTTATTTTTTGTTTCAAACCAATCGACCATGCAAGATGAAGGCTTGGCAGCCAATCGGTATAATAATAAAAATGCTGGCGGTATCCAGGGTAAGCAACCGTGAGGTTTTTATTGGACTGCTCAGTTGATTCGTACCTTACCCCTCCAAGGATCTGCAGATTCCCAACCATAGTACTTGCCTGGATATATCCTGCAATAATATGTTCGGTGGCTGTATAATTACTGGTATTGTATTCGGGATTCCCCACAGGCTGATAGGGGTAAACCTGGGCCGTAAGAACACTTGTGAACGGAGGGTCCTGGTGAAGTGAATCCAGTACCGGTTTCAGGGTATAATCATTCTGGTAATTGTTCCTGAACTTGGTCCTGTATAGCCCGCCTCCTTTTATGCTGAACAAATGGTGATGGATCCTGAAGTTATAAGCAATATTGGCATAGGCTGAATAATCCTGGTCAACATTCTTCTGCCAGGTATGGGTAATGGTTTTGAGGTATTCGGCATTATTAAGCCAGCCACCTCCCTGGAGTACTGTATGGTAGGTGTTCAATTCAGCCATATCAGGCACTTGTCCCGTGGCTTTCGAGTATACCAGGGACCAGTCAACAATTACATTCTTCCATAACATATGGTTTCCCATAAGGGATGCGCTTTCCACAGTCTGGACCTGCATTCTTGAACGCTGGCTGATGCTAACATAACCGGTTCCGGGGCCAACCCTTCCGTTACCGTTCATAATAGTGTCGGACAGGTATCTTGACTGGGATTCTGCGGTATTCAGGTAAATATTGTAAAAACTGATCTTGTTGCTTTCATTGATCACATAATCGATCTTAGCGTTGATCCCAAGCCGGTTTGACTGTAAATAAATTTCACGGTAAATATCATCTGTTGACTGGGGGTTATTGAATTTATCAATATAGAAGGAGTTGGTTTCAGATTTGGATCCTGAACGGGTGTTTTGATCTGCAACGGATAAGAGAATTCCCAGTTTCTTCTTGAAAAACCTGTCGCCTATGGTAAAATTGCCAACAATTTGGGGCCAGGCCTGTGAGCTTGTAAAAACAAGGTTTTGACGGTTAAAATCGTCCTGGGTCGAAGCATAGTAATGGCCATGAAGCTGATCAGGATCTTTAAAACTGATCGAACTCCTGTTGAATGAAACAAATTTGTTATCGAAGTTAAATTGATTGTACCCTGTACCTAGTTGTCCCTGGACCATTAATGCCTCAGGAGCATCTTTCATGATCGCATTTACACTGCCGCCAATCCCGTCCCCTTCCATCTCGGGTGTCAATGCCTTTGTAACCTGCATTTCCTGAAGCAGTTCAGAGGGAATGATATCTAAGGGGATGAAGCGGTTTTTCGAATCCGGACTGGGGATTTTTACTCCGTTCACCAGGGTGTTGTTGTACCGCGGTTCAATACCCCTGATTATCGCATACTGGTTCTGCCCGTCCCCGCTTCTGTCAAGCGTGACTCCTGAAACTCTTTGGGCAACCTGTGCAGCTGTGAGGTCGGGTGATAAATCTATGGTACGTGCCGATACGACATTGATCACGTTTGAGGCATTCTTCTCTGTAGCACGTGCATTCTGATCTGTTTCTTTATTGAATTTCCCGGTTATGTTTACTTCATTTAATACCATCGCGTTCTGAACCAGGAAAAAATTGAATCGCAGGCTTTCGGTAATTGCAGGAACGACGATCTTTTTTCTTGCGGTAAGATATCCCAGGTAAGTAACAACAATATAATATTCACCGGGGTCCACATTCTTTAATTCATATTCCCCTTTAGTGTCTGTAATTGCATGCAAAGGAGTTTTATCAAGGACTACAGCTGCTGCAATCAGGGTTTCTTTGGTTTCACCGTCATAAACTGTTCCACGAATAGTAGCTCCGGAAAGAGAATATGAAAATAGTGATACAACCAGAATAATGAGACTAATTTTCATGGGACAAAGGTCCCAATCGATATTTCCTTACGTGTTAAAAACGTAACAACAAATGGTTAATTAAACACTAAGTAATTTTGGAAATTGAGAAAAAGTTAACATATAATTAATTCTCTTTTATGGGAGCCTGATATGGGAGTGACATGAAAAAGAGAAAATGGCCGTCACTTAGACACCGTATAAGTAAATTAATTAATCGTTAAATTTATCTGAATGATTAATTGCCATTAATATTATAAGGAAATTTGAACCCTTATAAAACAATCAGATTAATGGAGCTTAATATTGTTAAAGAATCAGGTGAAGGCATAGTCCTTTCATTTAGCGGTAAACTTGATGCCCCCGGGGTTGACATCATCGGAACAAAATTTCTGGGACTGCTTAACCATCTTGAAAAGCCTGTTTTTCTTGATTTCAGCGAAGTCACGTATGTGTCTTCTATCGGCATAAGGCTGTTGTTAAACGGGTGGAAAATGGTAAGCAGGGAAGGATTCAGGATGCAAATAATGAATACTTCACCCGAAATCAGACAAGTATTCATAATCGCTGGATTCGAAGAGATGCTGGCCTGATCGATGAATTATTTAAGCTGGAACTCTTTGAGGAGGTTCTTAAACGTCTCCTTATGGCTGAAGGACTTCAGTTGATTGTTTGCTTCAGAATATTCTTTGACATGAGGATCGTCAATATAACTGTAAATTTTCCATTCGCCATCATGATATTCCAGGGATGAAAGATTTTCAACCCAGTCCCCGGAGTTCATGTACATTACCTCACCACGGGAATTTGTAATCTTACGCATTTCCGGCTGATGAATATGGCCGCAGATTACATGGGAGTATCCTTTTGATATAGCAATGCCGGCTGCAGTTTCTTCGAATTTATTGATATAGGAAACTGCCCTTTTTACACTGTGTTTTACCCTTTGCGAAAACGAGATCTTGTCCCTTCCAAGACTGGTGAGAAGAAAATTTACACAACCATTAATGAGGATGAGCAGGTCGTACCCTGAAGAACCAAGCTTAGCAAGCCATTTGCTATACTGCATCGTAATGTCAAAAACATCACCATGAAAGATCCATGTCTTCTTGCCGTGCAGATCAAGCAGTAATTTATTTACGAGTTTAAATGAACCAAGATTGAATTTTACGAACTTCCTCATAAGTTCATCGTGGTTACCGGTAATATAGACGACTCTTGTGTTTTTTGCTATCATTCCGGTGAGATGCCTGATCACCATCAGGTGTGATTTGGGGAAATACGCTTTACGGAATTGCCAGATGTCAATGATGTCCCCGTTCAATATCAAAAGCTTTGGATTTATACTCCTGAGATATTGAAGAAGTTCCTTCGCATGACAGCCGAATGCCCCGAGATGAACATCTGAGATAACAACGATATCAACATCACGCTTTTTTACTGAAAATGGTTTCATTTTCATTCTGCAAAGGTCTGCTCATCATTTTAACCCAATGTTAAAACAAGGTTATTTTAACGTTAACAATAGGTTAATAAATCATTAACTTTCTGTAACATCCGAAATTCGATCATTTTATCTGGCAATTTTGCATAAAGGGAAAATACCAGGGTAATTGTTGGTAATCTCTTTTGCAAAATGCAAATTAAAATTCAAAGCATGGGTCAGCTGATCGGAACAAAGAAAGTCAACAGGGTTCTATGGCTTACCGATACCTATGATGACCACAACGGCGTTTCTATGGTTTTGCAGGCTATGCGCAGAGAAATTACAGCCAGGAATCTGCCGGTAGATTTCATGGTTTGCAGTAATACATTGAAGTCTGGTAAGAACCTGATAGTTATTAAACCATTATCGGAATTCAATATCCCGTTATACCGGCAGCAACCTATGAGAATCCCGAATTTTTTGACAATACAAAGGATTTTCAGGAAAAAGAAATATGATCGTGTCATTTGCTCAACGGAAGGACCGATGGGGTTTGCGGCATTATACATTAAAAAACTGTATTCTGTTAAAACGTTTTTTTACCTGCATACCGACTGGATCATGTTTGCGCGCCAGGTTATGGGCATGGAGGATACAGGTATCAGGAGGTTACAGAGGCTCATGCGGATTTATTATGACCAGTTTGACTGTATTTTTGTGCTTAATACCGATCAGAGGAAGTGGCTTACAGGCGGCTCCATGAGATTTGAACCTTCAAGGGTATTATTAACCGCACATTGGACCGAGGATATTTTTACGGAGAGCAGGATAAGCCTCAGTTTACCGGATGTTGGGGTAAAAAGAGAACCTGTAATTCTTTTCGCTGGCAGGATCAGCCGGGAGAAGGGAGTTTTTGAACTACCCCTGATCTTCAGGAAAGTCAGGGAAAAGATCCCTGACCTTAAAATGCTGATCGCAGGCACAGGCCCTGCTGAAAATGAACTTAAAAAAGCTTTCCCTGAAGCTGAATATACCGGGTGGATTGATCACCGGAAATTGCCTGAAATATATGAATCTGCGGATCTTTTAATTCTTCCTTCGAGGTTCGATACTTTCAGCTGCGTGGTTCTCGAAGCCCTCAGTTGCGGCTTGCCTGTCATTGCCTATAACACCAAAGGTCCCAAGGACATCATTCAGGATTCACAAAATGGCTTCCTTGTTGATACAATGGATGAAGTGAAAGACAGGATTATAGAATATTTTGCCAACCCCGCCATCCATTGCGCTTTTAGAAAAGCAGCCCTGGACCGTGCCGACGACTATACCGCCGGGAACATCCTTCAGAAATTGCTGGAGGACGTCGGCATTTTAACCTTTAAAAAATCAGATGGACCTGAAACAGCCTGAGCCCTGGACCTGGTGGAAGTATGGGGTAATTTATCATATCTATCCACGAAGCTTTTTTGATTCAAACAAAGATGGTGTCGGAGACATCCAGGGGATCATAAATAAACTGGATTACCTGGCTGATCTAGGTGTTGATGGAATCTGGCTCTCACCGGTTTTCCTTTCGCCGAATGCCGATTTCGGTTACGATGTTTCGGATTACCGCAGCATAGACCCATCATACGGGACAATGGATGATTTCGATATGTTGATAGAAAAGGCTCATGAGCATGGCCTAAGGGTTATCCAGGACATGATACTTAATCACACTTCAGTTGAGCATCCGTGGTTTCGGGAATCCGCTTCCTCAAAATTCAATTCCAAAAGACAATGGTACATATGGAGGGATGGATATAATGGAGGACCCCCGAATAACTGGAAGTCCTCGGTAGGAGGAAGCGCCTGGGAGTTTGATGAAAGTTCAGGACAGTACTATTATCACTCATTTTTTAAAGAGCAGCCCGATCTGAACTGGAGGAACCCTATGCTTCCCCGGGTTTTCTTTGACGAGATGAAATTCTGGCTCGACAAGGGTGTTGACGGCTTTCGCCTTGATGTAATCAACCTCATTGTAAAAGATAAAAAATTCAGGAATAATCCTTACCTGTTCGGGATCCCTTTCTTCCAGAAGCATGTATTTACCAGGAACCGCCGGAAATCACTAAAAATTGTCATGGAGCTCAGGAAGCAGGTAGACCAGTATAAAGACCGAGTGCTTGTTGGTGAAATTTATACGATGCCTCCGGGGAATGCTGAAGTCGCCGCCAGTTATCTGGCCGATGGCAAGGGTATTCACATGGCCTTTGATTTTTCACTGATCTTCCGCTCCTGGAGTGCAAGGAATTATTATAAATGTATCAGGGATTGGTATACCAATATTCCTGAACAGGGATGGCCCTGCAATGTGTTGTCAAATCATGATCTTTTCAGAAGTATAGACCGCTTCCCCTGGAGGAGGAATAAAGAAGAGAAAGCCAGGATAGCTGCAGCTCTTCTTCTGACCATCAAAGGAACACCCTTCATTTATTACGGTGAAGAGATTGGGATGAGAAATACGAAGATCGGATACAGTGACATAAAGGATCCCCTTGGAAAACGATTCTGGCCATTCTTCTCAGGCAGGGATAAAGCCCGCACTCCGATGCAATGGAATTCCGGCATGCATGGAGGATTTACTGTGGGCCAGCCATGGTTGCCTGTGAATGCCGATTCCATCTCCAGGAATGTTGAAGCTTATGACGTTGATCAATCCTCATTATTAAACTTCTACAGGACACTGATCAGAATAAGAAAAGCAAATAAAGCCTTGCAGCAGGGACGATGGGTTCCACTAATTACCGGGCGTAACGGGATCCTTGCATATGCCCGTGTCCTCAACGATGAAAGGATAATCGTAATACTGAATTTCACAGCATTGAGAAAAAAAATAACACTGCCTGAGCATAGCTC
>Ga0194054_10001474_pt1 | contig 11192 bp, 12 predicted proteins | sample SepL2210m_MetaG_FD_163628 | JGI IMG/M metagenome (GOLD analysis project Ga0194054, IMG submission 163628) | Anoxic zone freshwater microbial communities from boreal shield lake in IISD Experimental Lakes Area, Ontario, Canada - Sep2016-L227-10m | ecosystem: Environmental > Aquatic > Freshwater... | reverse complement strand
ACTCACTTGGAACAATAATTTTGTCTGCAGTGGACGCTACAAAAGTTTGAATCTTCTTGAGACAATAAACCAAAAAACCATACCCTGTTCTTTTCTCAGAGAATTCATCTAAAAAAACTTTAACACCGGATCTCTGACTACCCTGCTCCCAAGCGTAATCACCCACCACTTTTAGATAAAATTTCTTAAATAAAATTTTTGCTGCCAATACGCTTGGCAGTCCAACTGAAACTGGGTCCATTGCATAAACCATATCAACTCCACGTGCTCTCCATAGAACCATAAAAAAGTATAATATATGACGCAAAATTTTTGGATACCTTCTCACACTTCGAAACGGCAAAACCACGACCTCTATCCCTCTTTTGGGTAATTCATTCAGCAATATTTCGGAATAGGTGGCTGGACCCCCAATTTCTGGGGGAAAAAGTCCCGTGGCGACTAAAATCTTCATACCCCCTATTCTACCAGAAAACTGGCAGAAAAAAAGCGTCTTTTAGGACGCTTTTTCAAAGACTTCGGCTTTCATTCTTTCCACAATCGGCTCCCAAGAATAGTTCTTCATAGCCACCTTTTTGCCATGTTTAGCAATCTTGTCGGCCGTTCTCACCTTATTCAAAAGCAACTTCAGCTTTTCGGCCAAATTATCTGGATTTTGCACCTCGGCAAAAACCCCTGTTTCCATATCAATTAGAAAATCTGGTATTCCCCCAACTGGCGTTCCAACAATTGGTAATCCGGCGGCCATCGCTTCAATAAAAGCATTGCCCAAACCTTCAGATAAGGATGGACGACAAAAGACATCAGAAACTTTAAAATATTTCGCTACGTCCTCATGCTTTTTGTCTCCCAAAAATTCCACGCGGTATTGAACACCTTCTTCGCGTGCCAAATCTTTTAAATCTTTTTCGAGTGGTCCGGTACCAAGAATAATTAATTTTACGTTCTCAGGCAAACGAGACATGGCCGCGATCAAATCCGCTACGCCATTTTTTACTACCAACCGTGAAGCCGTGACGATTATTCTTTCATCATCTTGAGCTACCCCCCGGCGCAATTTTAATAACTCTTCTTCATCATAGTCAGTTGAAAAAACACTAAGGTTGGCCCCATTAGGTATAACCACAGGTTCACCCTTGAAACCGAGCTTTTTAGCATAGTCTGACAAATAATTAGAAATAGCTTGTACTTTATCTGCTTTTTCAAAGATCTTTAAATATAAAGGCCAGAATATTCCTACACGCTTTTTAATATATTCAAATGGGTCACCTTCTTGTAGTGTTAAAACAAACGGCATGTCAGGATGAAAGTGTTTAAAAAACATCGCACCAAAACCACCATAGTTAGCCATCATACACCAAGTAAAATCGTATTTACGAAATTTAAGTAAAGATGATCCCTTAATTAAAGACAGAAATGGAAAAAGATATTTATTTAACTTAAAAATAAAAGTTTCTTGTTTTAGATTGACTGACTGAGCTGAATTGAATCCGAGTCGATAAATCGTAATATTCCCCCGCTCTTCGACAGCGGGATGATCTTTGTTTATTTTTACAGTTAAAATATCAAAATGGTATTCAGGTGAGGCCTTACATATCTCTCGAATAGCCACCTCCGCTCCACCTGTTAATGGTTCATAAGCCAGAGAAAAAACTAAAACATTTTTTATAGTATCTTTATTCATTATATATTATTCAATTTCTATTTCTTGTGCTTCTTTCTGTATTTGACCAATCTCAGTTTCCAACACTTTTCTTTCTGTCCGGCGTAAATACACCGAAGCTACACCGGCTATTATAGCGACTAATATACTAGATATAAAGTAGACCATTGGCTAATATTATTCTTTAATTTCAAGAATTTTCTTTAGGGTTTCAGCGGGAATTTCTTTGATCTCACCTTCCTGTTTATTATCGTTTTTAGACAAAACTGGTTCTGAGACTTGGGCTTTTGATGATTCAGTTGGAGGTACAGGTTTTACTTCTTCAGCCTTCTTAATTTCTTCGGTTTTTATTTCTGCTTTTACTTCTTTCTTTATTTCTTCTTTTTTTTCTTCATTCTTTTTGGTCACAGACGCCAAGAGACTACGCAAATCATTTAGATTAGACTCTGTGGCTTTTTTACCACCGAAATTTGGTTTAGTCACTACCGGACCATTACCAATATTTTGTGAACGGTCAGTTCTAGCTGGAATAGATTGGGGGCGCATTTCCATGACAGGTGTCTTTACCGGAACAATGACCGGCTCAGATGTAGTCACCTTTGGAATTTCAATCTTATTGTTTTCCACTATCGGAGTAACAATTTTAATTGGTTCACTTTTAATTAGTGGCTCTGGTTTTGACTCAATAATTTTTGCTGGTTCTGGTTTGGCCAAGACCTCTTTTTTTACTTCACCCAAAGACGCAAAACCATCGCTATCATCTTTTTCAGGCGTTGGTACAACAATTGGCACAAAGGCGGCGGCGGTTCTAGTCATTGGTCGACTCGGGCTATTACTGTGGCTATTATATGAATTAGAAGCAGGTGTGCGCGGTGGGCGATTATTATCCGCAGGGCGACTAGGCGCAAAGCTCGAAGGTCTTTCCATGGGTCTTCTATCATCACGTGGTGCCTGACCCATTGGTGATCGAGGGGCCTCACCTTCCGGTCTTGGAGAACGTTCTCTCTTTTCAGCAGCAAAAGATTTATCGTGCCACTCCTTGATAACATTATCCACACCTTCTCTTGGCATGGAAAACTGCTGACGAGAAGTTTCGAGAATAGCATCACGATGGTTGACTGGTCCTTCAGGAATTGGAGCCATCGTTTTAGCAGAAAAAGGTTTAGAACTTACGCCATCAATCATGAGCTTTAGATAGATTTGGAAAATTCCTAAGTTGACCAGGTCTTCAGCTAAGAAGGCTGGTGAGAATTCTTTCTCTAAAAATTCTGCATCTGGTGCACCGACACGAAAAGTAATCATAGTACCCACGTTACCAAAAACGGCGGCACGAACAATTTCGGACATCTGTTCAATGTACTGGTGAGCAATCGTTAAGTTCAAATTGTACTTACGAGCTTCAGACAAAATATCTGCGAAGGAATCGTTGGTAAAAGATTGAAACTCGTCAACAAAGAGGTAAAAGTTCGGCAAAGTCTTCAAGCGTGATTCTTTGACATCAGCGCGGGACATAGCGGCCAAATAAATCTTGGTCACAATCATACCTCCAATTAAGTTGGCATTAGCCTCACCAATACGTCCTTTGGACAAGTTCACAATTAAAATCTTTTTCTCATCCATCACTTTACGCATATCAAAACTAGAATGTGGTTGGCCAACAATATTTCGAATGACTGGATTTGAAGTAAACTGACCAATCTTGTTTTTGATAGCATCACCGGCTTCCTGCATATAACGTTCGTTGTACTTAGCAAATTCATCAACCCAAAAAGCCTTGATGGAAGGGTCCTTAACATTATCGACAACAGTCTTACGATAGTCCTTGTCAGAGAGCATACGGTTTACACCCAAAAGTGTCGCGCCTGGGTATTCCAAAAGGGCGAGCAGGGTGTTGTTTAAAATGTATTCCATTCTAGCAGACCAAGCATCAGCCCAAATACGTTTAAAAATACTCATGAGGCCTGAGGCAATCAAGTGGCGTTTATCAGGTCCAATATCTTCCAATACGTTGAAAGAAATTGGGTGCTCAGTATCAAACGGCGCAAAATAAATCACATCCTTGATACGGTGTTCTGGAATGTAACGCAAAAGAAGTTCCGCAGTTTTACCGTGGGGGTCGAGAAAGGCCATACCATTACCAGATTGAATATCCTGAATGGCCATATTTTCAAGGAGAGTGGACTTACCCATACCAGTCTTACCAATAACATAGACGTGCTTTGTTCGGTCTTTGGCTTTAATACCAAAACGCACGCGACTATTGCGCGCATCGGTTTCGCCAAAAAATGTGATTACTTCATCCATATTACAGGTACATCTGGGCATTAATTAGATAATGCCTATATAAGAATAGTATAGCACAGAGAAGAAAAAAGTGAAAAATATTTATAACGAAAAACCGCGAATTTGGTCAGAACCAAATTCGCGGTTTTTGTTATTAAATCTTTAGCATCACTACTTTATAATATCCAGTACTCTTCATTGCGTCATCATTTGTTACAGCTACACCATAACCTCTTGTTCCCCAGGCACTAACAGTTCTGATTATAATACTGGTATTAGTAAGATTAAAACCGCAACCAACATAGCGAACGTGTTCTCCACCACCACCTTCACCCCACAACGGAACAGCAATTGTAGTGGTATCTGTCAATTTTTCTTTGTAATAAATTTGAACGATAGCATCGGTAGAATTTAGGTTGTGAGCAATGGTATAGGTTGTACCTCTTGTGACTGGGAACCAATCGCTACTAAAACTTTTCAGACTATTAGTAGAGGTTGTTGCTATTTCTTTCCAGGTGGCTACTCCATTATTATCTGATGTTAAAACCTTACCTGCCCCCTCATTACCATCCATCAAAGTAAATACTTTACCAACTAAAGCTGGATTATCGGTCGTATTAGCAGTAATCGTCACCTTTCCATTCAACAAAGAAGCTCCGGTTACCTGCAATTTAGCTAAACCATTTCCACTCAGAGAGTCACCTCCAAGAATTAGATTGCCTTTCTTTATTTGTTCATTTTCTCCAACGTTCAATGGGGCAGCCACATTTTTATCTGGTGCTGGGGCAGTTGGTCCTGTCCAAGCATAGAGATAACCAACTCCAAAAACGAATATAGAGACAATTAACAATGAACGAAAAGTTTGTTTCATAATATATAAATTAAATATTAAAACTATTATGGGAATATTATAGCACAAAACTACTCATTTAATAACGCCGCTCTAGTATAAGTATTGGCTGCGTCCCAGAGCATCCAGGAAGTTAAACCTGAATCATATGTAGCTTTAATCTGCGCTCGTACCATCTCTGGTGTATATGGTACGGGATAATCATTATCTTGAAGCCAAGGGCGAAGTTTTTGAATAGAGGTTGAAGCTATCTGCAATCTAGCTACGGCTTTATCCATAGAAAACTTTACTATTTCATAAGGCACTTTATTGGGATCTTTCCAACCATTAAAACCGACTGGGTAATGTGATGGATAGACCATCGGGGCGAGGTAGTCAAAATATGGAGCAGCATACTCCAAAACTTGGCCGATATTTAAATCATCAGTGTTGGTGGTGGTCATACCAAACAAGTCAGCTGACATTTTAATTCCTTGAGGCTTTAATCTAGCTGATAAACGTGCAAAAAAATCTCGCACCACGATAGCTTTACCAAACTGTGGATCAGCTTCCACAACCTGTTCACTAAATGGAAAATAAATATCCTGCATATTTCCATCAGACGGAAAACGAATGTAGTCAAAGTTTAATTCATCAAAACCAAACTTATTGTAGGACTCCTCTGCTAGTGCGGCAATGTAATCCCCGTGGGCAGTAGAGCCGGCGTCAATAAAACTTAAACCTTTTCTATCTTTCCAGGGAACATTTTTATTACTATTTAATTTTATAGCTAACTCGGGATAGGTTTTGACAGCATACAAATCTTGAAAGACGGTAATGCGGCCAATAACATAAATGTTTTTCTCGTGTAAACCCTTAACTATTTCCTTCATATTTTTGACCGGGCACTTGGTACTATAAGCATCTTTAAATAGTGGATTGTCAGACAAGAAAGATACTTGACCGGTATAATCTTTTATATCAATGACTACTGAGTTGATTTCTGTCTCATCAATCAAATTTTCAATCTTAGCTCGCAGGCTTGGAGCGCTTGCCACACAAGATGTCATGTAGACAGCTTTGACAACATCAGGAGTTTTGACATGAGTGATAATCTCTTTAGGAATTTCTGCTACGACAGATATCCCATCCTTAAGAGAAAAAACAATTGTTGAACCAAACAAGGGTGGTAATAAAAAATAAAAAATAGCAAAAACAAACACTACTGCCAAAATCGGAAAAGCTATGATTTTTGAATAGTGTTTAATCGCCATTTAATTATTTTGTTTCTTCAGTTGTTTCAGGAACGATTTCTGGTTCAGATTTCTTGGTCATATTTTCAACATACATTTCAGTCACTACAGCATTGTCACTCATGATAGTGTGGTGGAGAACCAGTGATTCTCGACGCCACAAGTAAGCCAGAGAAACTATCAGTAGTCCACAGATTACGAACAATGTGTTCTTGGTCTGCATTGGTAAACCTGAAAAAGGCATAATGACTACTAATATTCCCGAAATAAAAATTGTATAAAATTTCCACATATAATTATTATAAGTTATAGGTCTATTCTAACTTAAAAATATACAAAGAGAAAGGCCTGGTTTGTAGAGCAAACCAGGCCTTTCTCTTTATAATTACTTTCCTCCCACCAGCACCACAAACTCCCCTCTCACTTTGTCCGTATTTGTTTCAAAATATTTTAAAACCTCTTCAGCCGATCCGGAGACAATCTGTTCATAGATTTTTGTGAGTTCACGAGCGACCACCACTTTTCTCTCTGGTGCTAACACTTCCTTCAAACTAGTTAAACATTTAATAATGCGATGTGGTGACTCATAAAAAATCATAGTTCTTTCCGATTCGGCAATTTCTCCAAATAAAGTTTGGCGGCCTTTCTTGTGTGGCAAGAATCCCAAGAAAGTGAACTCGGCGGTATGTAGACCGGAAATAGACAGCGCGGACACAACCGCACTCGGGCCCGGCACCACAAAAATCTCCACCTCCGGTAACTCTTTTTTAACAGTAGCAATGAGCATCGAGCCAGGGTCGGAAATAGTAGGTGTACCAGCATCAGACACCAGGGCCATATTTTTTCCAGCTTTCAACAAATCGAGTATTTGGTCAGTCTTTGATAACTTGCTCTGAGAATGATAGCTCAAAAGAATTGGTTTATTAATTCCATGATGTTTCAAGAGATTCAAAGTTACACGAGTATCTTCACACAGTACAATATCAACCTCACCTAAGATACGAATTGCTCGCAAGGTGATGTCTTCCATATTACCGATAGGTGTTCCAACAATGTATAATTTTGACATGTTTTATTTATATTATTTGTGCCGCGAGAGGGACTCGGTCACAAATATTTTGTTCGCCGTCGCTCCCAAAATTTTGCGACCCCGACTCGCAGCCAAACCTTGCTAGGTTTGGACTTCGTCTGCTCCGTCTTTCTCGTCTTGTAAACAGTATTCTACTGTTTGTGCCGCGAGAGGGACTCGAACCCTCACAAGATTACTCTCGTACGCACCTGAAGCGTATGCGTCTACCAATTCCGCCATCGCGGCATATTATAACAACTTCTAATCATCAATGCGTCCTTGCCCGAGAAACCGAAGCCTTGTTCGGTTTAGCGGGTACCAACTTGCCCCGTAGTGAGCTTTGCTCTACTACTGGGGTTCCGCCATCGCGGCATGTATATACAAAGGTAGCAAAAATAGACTCAATAAACAAGACAAAAGAAAAAACGGCGAGATAATCAGTCTCCCGCCGTCATTCAAGCGCCGCATATTTTCTTAGCGCTTCTTCTTACTGAGTTTTTCAAACATTTCTTGAATTTGTACCGAGCTTTTCGGATGAGAAACTTCCCCACATCGTCCACCGATATTTTGATCGGTCAGACGACGCAAACAAGAGTTTTTCATGAACTGGGTACCGCAACCCGCGGCGATAAGAGGCTTCTTGGACACCCAGGCGATCGAGAACTGCCCGAAAGTAGGAATCATCGAGGTGTTGATAAAACCCTTTTCGTCTTGAGTTATTTGGTGGATATTATCATCTGTCAGCCAAGCAAAGACGACCGGGCAAAAAGATTTTCCGCACACATGACAAACGACTTCTGGTCCGTCGGAACGTACCAGAGCCTTCATGTCATAGATGTTCACCTGTCGCCCAAGATGTTTGGCCAAAAGGACCATCTTTGAGTACGGAAGAAAATCTCTGAGAGCTTGTTTGTAGACGTTGTAATACTGATTTTCGATTGGCTCTTTTTCAAGATCAACGACTGTACCATTTGACATTGTTATATCCTCCCTGAAAAAACCAATCAACCAAACCCCACCAAAGCACCGCCTTGGTTACAAAAGATTTAGATGATTATATCTAGAGTAAATACTACCCTTTTAGACTAAACTGTCAAACAAAAAGACCGATTTTGCATTCGCAAAATCGGTCTTTTTTTTAATTGAGTATTATATCTTCTCCACCAAAATAGTGTTTGTTGCACCTGGTTTACCAAAAGGTATACCGGCTACCACAACTACCAATTCCCCTTTCCCAACAAACTTACCTTTAACTAAAGTGGCGCGGATAGTTTTCATACCATCATCCAAAGTTTTAAATGACTTTACCACAATTGGTTTAACACCGGAACTCAAAGTCATTTTGCGAGCTGATCGTTCTTTTGGAGTCAAAGCAATAATAAGTTGTGATGGCTTCAAACGTGATACCATTCTTGCAGTGTAACCAGAGTCGGTCAAAACCACAATTTTATGAGCTTCAATATTATCAGCAACATCCACTGCCTCGTTAGTAATAGCTTCAGCAATATCGTCTGGGGTGTTCTCGAATTTACGCTTCATAGACAATTCGCGATGTAGGTAATCTCCTTCAATCTTTTTGGCAACACGAGTCATAACCTCTACCGCCTGCACTGGAAACTCACCCAAAGTAGTTTCTTCTGAGAGCATGATAGCATCAGTACCATCGAGAATAGCATTGGCAATATCAGATACTTCAGCACGAGTAGGTACTGGTGAGTGAATCATAGATTCCAACATCTGAGTCGCGGTAATAACTGGTTTACCAATAGCATTACACTTCTTGATAATCATCTTCTGCACAGCTGGAACATTTTCAGCAGGGATTTCAATCGCCAAGTCACCACGTGCCACCATAATACCATCAACCAATTCAATAATCTTGTCGATGTTAGCCACAGCCTGAGGAGTCTCAACCTTGGCAATAATATGAGCATCGCTATTGCGCTTCTTCAAGATTTCACGCAATTGAATAATATCTTCTGGACGGCGAACAAAAGACAAAGCAAAGAAATCAACTTTGTTTTTCAAACCAAATTCCATATCTTTCATATCCTTGTCAGTCAAAGCTGGAACAGACAAATCAGTATCTGGGAGGTTTACACCACGGCGATCTTTGATCTCTCCACCAACAATAACTTTACATTTTACCTCATCACCCTTGATGTCCATAACCTGAAGAGACTTCTTACCATCATGCAACAAAACATGGTCACCAACTTTTACTTCTTTAGCAAATTCTGGATAGTTGATAGAAACTTTTTCATCATTACCTATGATATCCTTGGTGGTAATAGTAAAAGTCGCACCTGGCTTTAATACTGTGGAGCCTTTTTCAAATTTACCAATACGAATCTTTGGGCCAGCCAAGTCCTGAAGGACAGCTACACACATATCAGTCTTGTCCTGAACTTTTTTGATGTTGTTGATACGAACCTGATGTTCAGCAAAGTCACCGTGAGAGAAGTTTAGACGCATCACATTCATACCCGCCTCCACCAATTTAGTCAGCATTTCTACACTTTCGGTCGCTGGACCGATAGTACAGACAATCTTTGTTTTCTTTGAAATATTGTTCATTTGTTATTTTTTAAGCAAATTAAAGGCCCAAAATTGGGCGTTGGTATTAGAATAGCACATATTCGGGAAAAAACCAATAGAAGGCCCCGCTGATGGATACCAGCGGGGCTGTAATGACCCTGAGTGCAGTCTAATGACCCCAAGCCGCATGATGGCCGTAACGTTCAAACATGCGCCTAGCTAGAGAGATTTCGTCTGGCAGTCGAGCTCTTTGAACCATGGACTGAACAGCCTCCTCCCGACTTTCACGATCAGTTCTATTGTTGAACCGATTGATAGCTTGGACGAAGTCTGGCGAAGAATACCGGCCGGCTTCTTCGGCTGATAATTCCACCGAATCTGGCACTACCGTGTTCATATTGAACCTCCTGTGTTATAAGTGGAAATAGGAACCTTTGTTTTTATACTACTCCAAAATAAAATTTTGGAAAGCCCCGAGAGAATAGTTTGACGTAAGTAAGCTTATTTGTTGTCTGGCACAAGTACATAATCATCCTTAACCTCGCCCAGCAATTCTTTTATCTCCTGAGCAATCACCTTTATACCAATGATAGTAGCAGCAAGATATGTTGCTTGCATCAACAGAACAATAAGCAAAGAAACGGTATCATTTGTAACTGTAACTGAAACAACCACAACAGACAACAACGCCGCCACCGCACTCAATGAGTAGGAAATATTTAGCAAAAAATCATTTCTGTTTTTCAAAAGTAAACAAATACCGTAAACAATAACCAACATTATTGTATAGCCATAAGGGAAGGTACTCAGCACGTAAGTAAGAATCGTACTTAGGAATGGAACATGATTAAAGAATGAATCGAGAGCCGTCCCAACCACCTGATAGGTAATGCCAATATTCATCAACAAAACCTGAACAAAAGAAATAATCCAAAGCGCAGCAAAAAGCCAAAAGAAAACACGATTAACAATTTTTGATGTATTCATGAGGATTATTATAAAGGATTTTGGTTTAATACACAAAATGCAGTACTACCAAAAAGCCCCAAATACATTTGCCTTTATTAGTTTTTTCTGCTATATTCTCTCTGTTAAGCCAGCACATTAAATTATCTATTGGTGTTAAGTGTGGGCGTATAGCTCAGGTGGTTAGATAATTAAAAATAGACGAATACAATTAAATAGTTTGGTGTGTGGGCGTATAGCTCAGGTGGTTAGAGCGCGTCACTGATAATGACGAGGTCCCAAGTTCAACTCTTGGTACGCCCACACAACAAGTTATTAGTTTAGTATCCGTCTTTTTTTAATTATACGCGGACAATCCTTGCGAATCTCGGATTGTCCTAATAATGACGAGGTTGAGGAGCGAACACATGGAGCGACGAAAAACCTTTTGAGATAGAATTGAGTGATAACGAAATTATATCCAAAAGGTGTACTGCTCCGGTAAGGAGACAAGTTCAACTCTTGGTACGCCCACACTACACATCAAAGCAAAAACCGCCTTGGCGGTTTTTTGCTGCTTATTTCTTTAAGTGTGCCAACATTAAACCCGCC
>Ga0194054_10001471_pt1 | contig 11209 bp, 10 predicted proteins | sample SepL2210m_MetaG_FD_163628 | JGI IMG/M metagenome (GOLD analysis project Ga0194054, IMG submission 163628) | Anoxic zone freshwater microbial communities from boreal shield lake in IISD Experimental Lakes Area, Ontario, Canada - Sep2016-L227-10m | ecosystem: Environmental > Aquatic > Freshwater... | reverse complement strand
GCCCCGGCTGAGGCGGTTCCTCGAAGAAATCGGATTCCTTGAACAGATTCGCTAAGCCATATCCATGCCGAAGAGAACCACGGATGGCCACGGATGAAAACAGATTCCGAGGGCTGGCTGGCCGCCTTTTCACCCTATACGTTCGGACGGCCCCGGTTTTTTTTGAGCGGAAAGACTTTGGCGGGATTCCCAACGGCGATGTGGCGGGCAGGCACATCCCGGGTGACCACGGCGCCGGCGCCGATTACCGCCCGGTCTCCCACCGTAACTCCCTTCAAGATAATGGCCCGGGCGCCAACGAAAACGCCACGGCCGATCTTCACCGGCTGGGCCCCTGTTACAGGGTCCGTGGCCCATCCCCAGTCGCCGGACGGGAAATGAAAATCGGTGTCCAGAACCAGCGCTCCGGCCCCCATAATCGTCCCCTCGCCGACCTCGATCGAGGCGGCCGCGCACAATACCGTGCCGCTGATGCCCACATTGCGCCTCAAAACCAGTTGCGCTCCTGGCACCAGGGCACGCAGCACGCAAGGCTGAAAAAGCCCCAGCGGATTAGCCCGTAAAGCGCTGTCAACCCCGACCGAATCGCCCAGGACAATCCGACCGCCCCGGGCGATGCTGATGATCGGACGCCCCACAAACTGGCAGGTTCCTTCAAATGCAACCCCCTTCAACCGGGCCTCCCAACGCCACAGCCACGATTGGCTTTCCCGACCTTTTCGCAATAGCAGGCCCAGCATTGCGGCGAAAGTGTGCTGGCTCATGATGGTCCGAACCTACCAAACGGCGTCTTCGGCAAACAAGACAATTCAGCCACCCGCCGGTAGGCGGCCAGGAACCCATCGGCCATCCTGCTGGGGGACAGATACTCGCGCATCTGCTGGAGCGTCTCTGGCGCAACCTTGCCTTGGCGGAACAGCGGATGGGCGGCGGCGGCGCGAACAGCCTCGACCAGGGCATCGAGGTTCCCGGCCGGAAACACCAATCCATTCTTGCCGGGCACTACATAATCCATAACCCCGCCCACCGCAGAGGCCACCACTGGCACGCCCGCCACCACCGCTTCCTTCACCGAATTGGAACTGTTGTCCACCCGCGGCGGAAACAGCATCATGGTCGCCCGAGCCATCTCCTCGCCAACCTGGGGTTGGGTCAAACCGTGCCGCAGAGTAATCCGCTCCCAGAGTGCGCCGGAAGTCTCGCGCCTAATCCGATCCAGGAATCCGGGATCATTCGCCACGCCCACCAGCGTGAGGCGGAAATCCAATTCCTGGCGCAGTTTGTCCAGCGCCGACAGCAACAGGTCCGTACCCTTGAGCTTTGACAGAACGCCCACGTGCAGGAACTGGAGCGGTTGGTTTTCGGGCCGCCGTTCCAGGCGCTGGAAAAGCCAATTCGGAGCATGTTCGACCTGGCGCACTTCCAAATGCGGATAATGCCCACGCAACCACTGCACCGCGAAGCTCGATTCGGCCGTCACGACCGATGCCCGCCGCAGGCTGGCCTTTTCCAGCCACACTTCCAGCCGTCCCAACGCGTCAGGAGGCGAATACTCCGCATACCATTCCAGCAGGCCCTGCATGGCGACCAGGAACGGGAACCCGAGTCGCGACGCGACCAGCGCTGCGGCTCGTTCCGTTCCCCAGGCATGGACCATGTCCGGCCGCACCTCTTTCAAGATACGTCGCAAGAGTACTGTTTCCCACCAAAACAACGACAGTGTGCGCAAACCGCCCGGCACCCGAACACAATGGAACGTGACCCCATCCCGCTCAAAACGGCAGCTTCGCGTGAAATGTTTGCGCACCGAAACAATATGCAGATCCACTTCCGGCGCGCCTTTGAACTCTTCCAGCAGCACCCGCTGCCAGGAGGCCGGGTGTTGCCGGGGCAAGCGGCGCAAGAACTCCGGCAGGTCCGGCAGCCACTCGATCGGGAAAAACGAAATCCAGGCGACTCTCAGCGGGCGTTGGGCCATAATGATAGATCGATCCACACCACGCTCCAATGGTTTGTAACGTCTTGAGGCCACTCCCTGCGGAGCCGCAGCCTTGGTCTGCCCAGATCATCATGGATGATCTCAATAAAGTCCTCAATACAGGACGGGTCTGACCGCAGGCTTTCTGACATGGACAGGTTATCGCAGCACTCAATATCGGTGCCGCTGACCAGATCACCGCCCCCTGGCCCAACAGTGGCGTCTCGCCTGCTCAGTCTCATCGGAAGATCGGGTCGTCGATCTGGGCCAGGCCGGAGACAGGAAAACGCTGGCGTTTGAGGGCGCGCCGGTGAGTAATATCAGAGGCTGCGAGACCTGCAAAATGTCTTGCCAACTCGACCCATAAGCAGACTCGCCTACCCTTCCCCCGGTAATAGGCATGAGCCCCAAGCTGCACCCAGTGGGATTGCAGCCCGCCTCTGAGTTTCAAGACCAGCGCCTGCCGAAGCCACCTTCGGTAGAGTATCCTGCCCCACCGGGTCCAACATTCGGCGGCCCATTGCGAGAACTCAGCCGCTGTACTCAGCGCGACCAGGGGAACGAGTTGCCGTTCCGCCCGGCGGAGATGGTCCTTTTCCGGCGTGAAGCTGAGGGAATTTGAGTGGATGCGGTATTTGATTCGGACCTGCGGATCCCAGAGCAAGTCACCGTTCGTGGCCGCGTGCAGGATCCAGATAAACCAGTCCGGCGCATAAGCCCAATTCCAATGAAAAAATGGCAGCACCTGTTTCGTTATATCAGTTCTCACCAGTGCGGACGGTTGATTGATGACATTGTGCTGTAGCAACACCTCCAAGCTCCGACGCGGTTGGAGTTGCAACGGCAAGTTCAGCCTCGGCCAGCTTGGTTCAGCGGGCACTCCTGATTCATCGATGTACTCTGGTGGTCCGTGGACGAGGAAGGCTTGTGGATTCGCTTCCAGGCTCTCCATCCTTTTTTCCAGGAAGGACGGGTAGAGCAAATCGTCCGCACCGGGACTGCACCAGTATTCTCCCCGCATTGCGGAGAGCAGCATGGCCCAAGCCGCGTTAAGACCACGGTTCGGCTGCCACTCTAGGAGGCGGAACCGGGAGTCTCGAAGAAACGGAGCCAAAACGGCGGCGGGATTGTCCTTCGAGCCATCATTGCCGATGATGACCTCGTAGTGTGGGCAGGTCTGGGCCTGGATGGATTGGCACAACTCCGGCAGATACCGTGCCGCATTATAGGCTGGCACCAGGATGCTGACCAACGGCGTGCGCGAAACGTATGAACTGGCCATCGTGCTCCGCATGATGGGTCGCCTCCAGCACCCGGGCAATCTTAATTTTGGCACGCGCCAACGTAGCCGTGATGGAGAGCGACGCGGCGAATGAACGCGTTTTCAATATCGGCACCGGCCGACCTACCACCATCCTCCAGTTTGCGGAACTGCTGCGGGTCGCCTATGGCGCCTCTCGGTGAGACGGCCCGCGGAGTATTTCACCAAGGCGGAGGCAGCCTTGAAACGGGCGCGGGTGGTCCGACAGGCCCAAGACGAGACTGAGACAGTCCGCCACCAGAAGCCTCCAGCCCATTGATCGCTCGGCTTTTGCACTGTCTGAACTTGGCTCCCTCTGACCATCGAATAAAGACACCAGTTGGGACAACGGCCAGATGGCCTATATTTGAAGCATCTATGACCAGTGGGAAAATACAGTTCGTCGATCTGGCGGCTCAGTATGAGCAACTCAAACCGGAAATTGACGCCTCCATGGCCAGGGTTTATGCCTGCGGCGACTTCATCCTTGGCGAAGATGTGCAGTCGTTTGAGCGGGAATTCGCCGCCTTCTGCAGAGCCCCTCACCGCCTGGCGGTTGCCAACGGGACAGAGGCTCTCCAGCTTGCGTTGCTGGCCTGCGGCGTGGGCCCCGGCGACGAGGTGATCACCTGCACCCAGACCTTCATCGCGACCGTCCAGGCCATTCACCAGGCTGGGGCAAAGCCGGTGCTGGTGGATTGTGTTCCGCACTTTTACTCGATTGACCCCGCGCAAGCGGAGCGCGCAATCACCCCGCGCACCAAATCACCGATTGCCAAGCCCCAATACTCTCCTCTATGGCACTGCTGGCGCGTGCAACTCGGCGGCCTGATGATAGAAAGAGTCAATGGCCAAACCCATGCTGCGCATGGTGAATTTCTCGCGTACCCGGGCCCGGGCCTTGACTGACATGCTCGCCAACAGCGCGCGATTGCCGGCAATCCGGGCCAGGAAGGAGGCCATCGCTTCCACCGCTTCCGCCGGGGTGGCAGTCGGTGCGGCAAAACCAGTCTCCGGCGTCACCTGCGAAGCCGGTCCGCCAATGTCGAGGCAAATCACCGGCCGGCCCGCCGCCAGCGCCTCGAGGCAAACGTTGCCAAATGCCTCGTGCAAGGCGGGATGCATGAGCACATGGGCTTGGGCCAGCTTCGCCAGAACTTCCGTGTAACTGGGCAGATGCCCGAAGAACCGCACGCGGGAGGCTACCCCCGCCCGCGCCGCCGTCTTCTCCAACTCGCGTTGGAACGGCCCCTCGTTGACGATCCATAATTCGGCGTCCGGATTGTTCCTAGCAAAAACCCCGAACGCGCGTATCGCCAGATGAAAGCCTTTCCAATGCAGCAGCCGGCCCATGCAAATCGCCCGGAAGGGTCCGTCGGGCGGCGGCGGAAAGCGGTCAAAGAAGGCCAGATCATCGTCTGGAAGAGCGGCCTGTGGCAACTGTTCCACTCGGCGGACTCCCAGCTTCCGCAGCGCCTCGCAAGATTCCTGGGTAACCCCAATGCCGATGGTCGCGGCCCGGGCGGTGTCGCGCAGCGCCGGATCCCTGGTGGCCAAGGCCCGAACGTTGTCGCGGATTAGCTCGAACCACCGCTCGCGCAGCGGCAATTCGGACACAAAGGACGGCGGCGCCGACTCGGCGGCCCCCACCGGGCCCCAGACAAAAGGAATGCCCAGGTTTCTCACCCCGGAAGGCGACCAATATCGGCCAAAGGTGATGTGGTGCGCGAGGTCGAAACCTACTTGCTGGTGAAGCTGGGCAGCCACCCGCAACAGTTTGTGCTGCCACAAATGGTAATAAATCGCATGGGACATCCCGGCCCCGCGCAGCGATTTTACGAATAGCGTGGGCAATTGAAAGAACACCGGATGGAATCCGGGCATGGGATGGTTGGCCAGGTGCTCCAGCGTTTCCTTCTCATACTCGCTCTGCTCGATAACGGCCCAGACTTCGTGCCCCTGGCTCAATACGTAGTTGATGATGCGCCAGGCATTCCCGGGTTCCGATGTCTGGCAGGGACGGCAGGAGTAGGCGGAAAGAAGAAGCTTCATCCGGGACGATGGGGAATTCCCCTTTGCGAAACCGCGCAGGCAATCGGGATCATGGTTAGATTCATGCCCAGCGGTTACCGTTGGTAGCCGAGCCGCTGGCATATTTCAAGGAGTCGGTGGCCCTGAGGCAAAAACAGGCAATTGGGGCTTCCAGGGTAGGTGCATCGGACATACTCATCGAGGCTGGCAACAGGATCGATAGTAACTTCCACCTGAATGATGGGTTTGAACTGGCGAATCAAACCGGCCGCACCGGCCAAAATGCTGGTTTCGGCGCCCTCCACATCAATTTTCAGATAGTCCAACCGATTGAGTTTTTCAATGGCGGCCAGTTCATCGAGCCGGAGGCAAAGCGTCGAAAAACGAGCTGCTTGCGCATCGTGGCGCACCAGCCCGGAGGATGCCGGTCGGCCATGGTTAATCCAAAACTCCCCCGTCCCCGTGTGGTCGCTGAGGCAGAAGTTGCGCAAGCGCACATTCGAAAAACCATTCAGGTTAACGTTTCGGTAAAGGGTGTAGAGCATATCTGGCAAAGGCTCGAACGCCAGTACACAGCCTTCGTCCTGCACGCATTTTGCTGCTTTCATCGAGAACACACCTGAATTAGCTCCTACATCCACGAAAACATCGCCCTTGCGCAGGAAATGGTGTAGGAAGTTCAGTTCCGGTTCCAAAGCCTCCCCAAAAATGAAGAATCCCCGACCACCAAACCCCGGCTTGTTCATTCCGGTGACAATTACGCCATCTCTCATACGTCGTTTCAGCCAGAAGCTGCCGGGGAGAAGGGCACAAACACCCTTTCGAAGATATAGCGCTACGGTGTTCAAGCGGTCCTTTGCGAAATTGATTGGGGATGATGGGAAACTGGTTTCTTGATTTTATTTCGGCAGCGCGCCCAGCGCGGGAGATGGCGCCGCAGCCGTCCCGGGTGGTCCGCTGCGCAGGAAGGCATCTGCGAGGCCGGAAAGATGCCGCTCCAGGGTGAAGGCGCGCAGGAAGATGTTGCGGAAGCCTTCTCCAGTCTCGCTGGTCATAAGCGCGAGCAGGACGCTGGCAACTTGCTCCGGGGAGCGGATATCGACCAGGCCGGGATACTCTGCCGGAAACAGTTCGGGCAGGGAACGCCAGCGCGTGGTGAGGATGGGCAGTCCGAAGGCCATCGCTTCGATCAAGTTCACCGGCTGATTCTCGTTTTGGAAATAGGTCGGGAAGCAAAACAGGTCTGCCTCGCGCAGCAACTGTTTCTTTTGGTCGCCTGAAACGAAGCCGAAATACTGGACGATGTTCGCCATGCCGGGCATGGCCACAATTCGTTTGAACTCGGCTTCCTCGTCCGCTGTCACGAAGCCGCCGGTCACGAGCAGCCGCAGGGAAACCGGCGACTGCCGAGCGGCCAGTCGCTGGCTGGCAAGCGCGCCGGCGGCCAGGGTATCGAACAGCCCCTTCTCGCGCGTGCAATGCGCCAGGTAGAGGATCTTGACCACTTGCGGATCGCCGCCCGTATCCTCCAAATCCACCGCCTCGAGGGTTTTGTTCGCGAAGAGCTTCCGCCGCGCCGCAAACCGCGCCTTGCGCCGAGGCAAGACCTCGTCAACGAACCCGGGACAGGGGTCGGGAATCCCATTGCTCACGATTTTGATTTGCCGCGAGAAGAGCTTTTCGGCATCGGCGCGGTTGTATTGGGAAAGGACGATGCTCAGATCGACTTGTTTCATCAGCCGGTAGGTGAGTGAGCGGTAACGCATCCCGACGACGACCTCCAACCACTTGGCCAACCCGGCGGCGTGCCAGTGTAGGATCATTCTGCTGAAGAACGGACGGCAGATGAACATGACCAGCCAGTCGCGATACAGAGCCGAGCGTTTGCCTGGCGCGGGAATGTAGTAAAAACTGGTCACTCCGTAACGAAACCGGCACCAGATAGCTTGCAGGCAGTAACCGAGCAGCAAGATGAATTTCCCAATGCGCAGGTCGCCGATGTCTTCCAGCTTGCGAGACAGGCGAGCATTGACGTGATAGCACTCGATGTCAAATGGTGCGCCCGGGGCGAGCACTGCTGCCGCAGGCGGTTCGCTGGGCGAATTGCGGTTCAAGGGCCGGGCCGGCTTCCGGCGGTCTCCGCCGAAGCCCTCGACCATGAGCTGCACCATGTAACTCTGGCCATGGTGCGGCGGTGGCGTGTGGGCAAAAACGAGCAATTTCATCCAGATTTCAGGTCGCAGGATTGATTATCCGCCAGACTTTGAGCATTCTCCAGCCTCTATTGCAACAGTTTGAAAAACAAGCCAAAAGTGCCCGCGCCAATATCCTGGGATTCTGCACACTCAGGCTTGCGCTGAGCCTCCAGATTCGCTAGTAACCCAGCCGGACTTCGCTATACCATGCTACGCCGCGACCGTCAGATTCGGACGCAAATCCATCAGGTGATGGATGCGTGTCTGTTTGCGATCAGTTTCTGGCTCGCCTGCGTCTTGAGATCGAACCCACATGTCATCGCTTGGCTTAAATTGGACCCGGACCCGCTGAATTTTAGCACCAACGCATGGCTCTATCTGATCCTGATTCCGGCGGCCCCATTGATCCTCGAGGCGCAGGGATTTTACCAGCGGCCGATCGTTTGCCCGCGGCGCGCGACCGCCTGGCCGCTCTTCCGGGCCTGCCTCTTTACGAGTCTCGCGCTGATCCTCGCCCTGTTTCTTTCCAAAACGTTTATCGCCCGGTGGGGGATCATCTGGTTTGGATTCATCAGTTTTGGGTTGGTGTTTGCCAAAGAAGAGCTGATTCGATGGACCCTCAAAAGCAAGGTCGCCCAGGCCCAATATCGCCGGCGCCTCATCCTCGTGGGCCTGAGCGAAGAAACCCGCCGAATGCGGGCGGAATTGGAGGCAAAATCGCCCGATGAGATCGAGGTGCTGACCGAGTTGGACCTTAAGAACACCCCCGTGCATCGGTTCGTCGATCTCCTTCACGAGCATTCAGTCAACGGCGTGGTCCTCAGCGCCAAACACGGGCAGGTCGAGGATATGGATGCGGCCATCCGGGCTTGCGAGCTCGAGGGAGTTGAAGTATTGCTGGTGGCGGACTTTTTTAAGACGCAAACCGCGCGCGCCAGCTTTGATGATTTCTATGGCTGGCCAGTGCTGGTCTTCAGTTCCGCGCCGGCGTCCTCCTGGCAGCGTGTCATCAAGCATCTGATCGATTTTGTTGGCTCGCTGACGCTGCTCCTGCTCCTGGCCTTGCCCTTGGCCCTGGTGGCGCTGCTGATCAGGCTCACTTCGCCGGGCCCGGTCTTGTTCCGCCAGCAACGGTCCGGCCTCAACGGCCAGCCCTTTACTCTGTACAAACTCCGCACGATGGTTACCAACGCCGAACAGCTCAAACACGAGTTGGCGGCAATGAACGAAATGACCGGGCCGGTTTTCAAGCTCAGCAACGATCCGCGCGTAACGCCCCTGGGTAAAATCCTGCGCAAATTCAGCATCGACGAATTGCCCCAGCTCTACAACGTGTTGCGCGGGGAAATGAGCCTGGTGGGCCCGCGCCCCCTGCCCGTGGACGAGGTCAGGCGCTTCAACGACCTGGCGCACCGCCGTCGGCTTAGCATGAAACCGGGACTGACCTGCCTGTGGCAAATCAGCGGCCGGAATAATGTTAGCGATTTCAAAGAATGGGTGCGGCTCGATCTGGAATATATTGACAACTGGTCGCTCTGGCTGGATATCAAAATCCTCTGCCGGACGGTGCCGATTGTACTGACGGGGGCTGGCGCTAAGTGATTGGTGGTCGGTGGTCGGTGGTCGGTGATCGGTGATCGGTGATCGGTAATCGGTGATCCGTAATCAAGTAATCAAGTAATCAAGTAATCAAGTAATCAGTCGGTATTCGTCAATTGCCACTGCTATGTTTTCAGCCCACCGCTTCTTGATGCGCCTGCCGGTGAACCCGGCGGGGGCGCGGTTCACTGCGTTCGGTTTTTTCTCGGCGAAGTCATGGATGCGGTGGAACACGTCTTTGCCAGGGGCAGAGGCGCGCGGCGCGAAAGCGTTTCGGACGATGCTCTGCGGGTTGCTGCTTGGGTCCGTTTTCTCCGCTGGCGCGGAGGTCTTTACCCTCACCAATGAATGGTCGCTGAATATCGATGAGCACAGCGACTCCGCCCCGGCCATAGGGACGGATGGAACGATTTTTGTGGGCACCTCGTCCGGCAGTCTATGGGCGATCAACGGGGATGGAACCCGCAAGTGGGTTTTCCGCGCGCAAAACGAAATCAAGTCTTCGCCAGCGGTCGGCCTGGACGGCACCGTTTATTTCGGCAGCCGTGATCGCAGGTTTTACGCCGTGCGGTCGGATGGGAAGAAACGGTGGGAGTTCAAGACCGGTGCCTGGGTGGACTCATCCCCTGCCCTGGCCCGCGACGGCGCTGTCTTTTTCGGCTCCTGGGACCATCGCTTCTACGCCCTGAACCCGGACGGTTCCAAGAAGTGGCAATTCCAGACCCTGGGGCCCATTGTCTCCTCGCCGGCCATTGGCGCCGACGGCACAGTTTATTTCGGATCGCATGACAAGAAGTTTTACGCCGTGGCAGCCGACGGACGGAAGAAATGGGAGTTCATCACCGGCGGCCCGATTATCTCTTCCCCGGCGCTTGGCAATGACCAATGCCTGTACTTCACTTCCGTGGACGGCTGCCTCTACGCGCTGGAACCTGACGGACGGCTGCGCTGGCGTCTCCGCACCGGCGGTATCACGGAATCGTCTCCTGTCATCGGCCTGGACGGCACGATTTACGTCGGCGTTGTCCAGCATCTGTGGGCGATTAAGCCCGATGGCCAGAAGAAGTGGGGGCGAGCCAGTAGTGACGCAGACAATCTATTTGAATCCTCTCCCATCGTCTTCGCCGACAGGTCGATTTGCGGTATCTCGCGCTATGGCATGCTGATGAATTTCGATCCGGAACAAAATATGCCATGGACTTACTATCTTTATGGCTATGGCTACGGTTCCCCCGCCGTGGGACCGACAGGCACCCTTTATGTCCCCGACTGTGGGGCCGGTGCCGGTGGGAAAGGCTTCTCCGCCTTGCGCGCCACCGTGCCGCTGGCCCACAGCCCTTGGCCCAAATTCCGCGGCAATGCGAGGAACACTGGTAACATCCAGGATGCGTCTCCGTAACAACGGCTTGTTTGCTGACATCTCTCTCCTGACAGCGCGTCGCTGCACGTTCGCCGCGATACCCTTTGGCGCGTCACTCGCAGTGGAAAGGAAACTCAGGCCCTCGGATCGCTCGCCCAAAATCCACATGGTTACGCCGTTACGTTGCCGGGGGCTGGCGCGACGCGGTTCGGAGGCCCAGGATGCTCAGGAAGAAGCTCGAAAAGACGATTTGAATTCCCATCGCGACCAGGGTCACCGCCGGGATGAGCCGGCGCAAGTTCTCGCCGAATGGCAGCATGCCGAACTTGACCTCTCTCCAGGCCCAGAGCGCATGCCCCAGGAGGCCCAGCCCCAACAACAACAGCAGCGCCCCCAGGACAATGCCCTTCTCCAGGCTGAAGTAGTGGAACACTCTCGCGAATTTCGTGTCCTGTGGGAGCAGGCCCTCGCCGATGGCGAATACTTTGGTGAAAAAGGCAAACGCCACAAGCTGTCCGCCGGTAATTACGAACAGGCTGGCTACGGCGAGCGTGCCCGCGTCAAACGCGACCCCTGCGACTCGGAGCGGCCCCACGGCCAAAGCGGACCCGCAGACCAAACCCAGCAGCGCCAAGGCCAGACCCGGCATCAGGAAGAGCCAGCGTGGAGAATAGATGAGCATGAACCGCAAATGGCGCCAGCCATCCCGCCACGGCTTCAGATGAGGCGGGCGGGAGCGTCCGTCC
>Ga0194054_10001469_pt1 | contig 11217 bp, 7 predicted proteins | sample SepL2210m_MetaG_FD_163628 | JGI IMG/M metagenome (GOLD analysis project Ga0194054, IMG submission 163628) | Anoxic zone freshwater microbial communities from boreal shield lake in IISD Experimental Lakes Area, Ontario, Canada - Sep2016-L227-10m | ecosystem: Environmental > Aquatic > Freshwater >... | reverse complement strand
CTGCATGTCATAGAGCGTCGAGTTCATATTGGGGATCAGGCGTCCCTTGCTTTGGAAACGTGGGTCATTGCCTGGATGCGACATCGCCCCTTTGAAGCGGGTAAGCTCCTCGTTCTTGTCAATGATCTCGCTGAGCTCTGGCTGGGCCTTGTAGCTTTCGCCCGTGACTTGCGAGGCAAAGAAATAACGGGCGGCTCCGAGAACGCGGTCATGCCAACCATAGGTCGCGCCAGCCAAAGTCGAGCGCCATCCGAGCAACGGAATGGGGAACGCCGAAATGCAGCCGTGCCGAAATGCGGTTCCGTTCCAGAGGGCATCTGCGGGCACTGAGGCCGCCTGCACCATGAAGTCAAAGCGGACATCGGGCGTCTTGCTGACCACGCGCCCACGCAGCGCCTCCACGCGATCCCACGCGGCGCGAAATTCCTCGGCAACTTTCGGAGCCGCCGCTTCTTTCTGGTCTTCAAACCATGCGCGGAAAACCCATGTGATCGGTGCCGTCCCGGCCACAGGAGTGACTCCGCAGGCGACCGGACGTTTTCCTGCCGTGCTGGCAAGAAGCGTCGCAGGGGATTGCCATTGGTCGGCATCCGCGATGCGAAGCTCCGAGGGGGCGCTGCACGCGGTCAGCGAATAGCGAAACTCGTCGCCGCGCGGCGGCTCAAGCCGCACGACCCCATCCTTGAACTCGACGCGGTTCCCTTCAGCCTTCGCGGGGTTAAACCCTTCATCGCGCACATGGCGGCCGTCGGCAGACATCGGATCCAGCAAGTTGACCGACTCATTGCGGTAAGCCGAGCCGAGCAGCCACACCAGTTTGTCGCCCGGCCTAGCACCAGCGACCTGCGCCTGGGCGGCCATCCCCAGCCCCGTTCCCAGCGGCAGCGCACGCAATGTGATTGAAATCCCAGGAAACTCCGGATCAGTCACCACCCACTCCATCCGCCCACCCGGATAGCGTGCCTCAACCGACTTGAAATCCATCAACCACTTGGCCGTGCCGCCGGCATTCTGAAAACCCGGCAAAAAGTAACCGTCCATCCACGGGTTGCCCCCGAACATCAAAAGCGGGCGGTCGCCAGCGAACACCCAGTAGAGCGGGTGCATCGGGTCGCCATGGCCGCCGTAGAGCGGTCGGTTATTGTAAAAATTCCCGTTCCGGCGGACGAGCGCATCCCCTTCCAAAACGGTTGGCACGTTGCCTTTTTCAGTAGGAGCAGCTGCCAGCGCGCTCATCCCAACAAGCAGCAGAGGGAGGAGGAGTGGAATGGCGCTCTTGAGGCGCCTGATTTGAAGGCGGGAGGTTTTCATGAATTTTCTTTCCCTGTTTTCCTGGCCCGCATCGGCGCGCCAAGGTTTGCTTCTTGTTTATTTGTGGAGTGCGGCTGAAGAGGGCTGAGGGCCAAGCAACGACTGCATGCCTTTTGCAAAGGCAGCCCCCAATTGCTGCTGCCCGCCAGCGTTGAAGTGGAGTTTATCGGCTCCCAAATCACAAGAATCCGTGTCAATGACAGCCGTTTTTGGCGTGGCTGCGGCCACTGCGCTCTGGGCGCTGCGAATGTAATTCAGTTTGGGATTGCCCGGCGCTGGATCGACAGCTGTTTGTCCGGAGGAAAGCCTTCCGATGACAAAAGGGAGATCCTTGCCGTAAGTCAGCCGGATGTCCTTGATGAAATTGGCAAGGTTTAGCTCGTAATTTTTCTCGGCGGGGGGCGGGAGGGATTCGATCTTCATGCCGTCGGATTCTCCTTGCATCCAGATCATCCCCCCGATGCGCAAGTCCGCCTGAGGATTCGCCGCTTTCAGCGCAGCCAATCCTTTTCCCATGTAAGTCTGGAATTGACGGTAAAGACCCCCATCTCCCGCAGAACCAGCAGTCCCGTCCGGCCTCCAATCGTGGAACAGGTTTGTTCCCCCTGCGGCAACTTTCAAGACGGCCACTTTTTCACCCGAGGCGGCGTAGTAGTCGGCCATCGCTCTGCCAAAAGTGATTTCAGGCCCAAAGCTGGGAGGCGCGTCGGATGAGTTCGAAACCGGCCTCAAAGTGGTCAGACAATCCTTCATCCCAAAAAAGCAAAGGTAGTAAAAGGGGACGTCATCCTGGGGGGCTTGAAGCTTCGCAGGAAGATCTGATGCCATCCCCGCGCCCTGCGCATTGGATTGCCCTCCCACAAAAAAGACGTTGATCACCTCGGCTCTCCCTGCGCCGCCGATCAGAAAAAACATCAGAAAGGCAAGTGCCCAAGCCCAAGTGAAATCTCTCGGGATTCTCTGCGGCCTTGTGACTTTGCGGCACCGCAAGCCATGAGTGCTGGCTTCATCGGATGTTCTTGAGGAAGGGGGCAGTAGTATTGTTTTCATAGAGAATGTTTACCAGGGCGTTAGGGGAGCGCGCGAGAGTCCATTTGATGAGCATATTCATGCTGCACGGGCCACTATACCTAGAGCGATCTTGCTTTTCAAGGTTTTTTTAAAGAAAAAGACAAGACAAACGCCGCCGAGAGATTTTCCCAAAAAACGCTTGCGAAAGAGGGCGTAGCGGAGTTCTGTATTCGCTCTAGATGAAAGCTTTTTTATTCCTCGCCACTCTTCTGCTAGCGCACGACGCTTCAGCGCAAGCCGCCAAGCAACCCCCACCTGCGACGAACACAACTCCTGCGACTTGGTGTCGATTTGTTCCGGAGCGATGCGATGATTTCGCATGGGAAAACGATCTGCTCGCATTTCGCGCATACGGTCCCGCATTGAGGAGAGCCAAGAGCACCGAGAATAGCGGCGTGGATGTCTGGCTCAAAAGGGTGCAGTACCCGATTATCGACCGATGGTACGACCTGAATACAAAGGGATTCTGCTATCACGCGGATTTTGGCGAAGGCTATGATCCTTACCACACGGGGCTGTCGCGCGGGTGCGGGGGCACGGCGATTTGGAAAGACGGAGAGATGGTTCTCGCCGGCCCGTTTAAAGAATGGAAGATCATTTCCCGGGAGCCGAAAAAAAGCGTATTCACCCTTACCTACGACTACGATTTGGGCGGGGAGGCGATCCGCGAAGTCAAAGAGATCACGATTGAGCTGGGCCAACGGCTGTTTCGTTCGCAGTCAACGTTCACCAAGAGCGGCCAGCCGGTTGCCGGCTTGGAGGTGGCCGTGGGAATCACCACTCACAACGGCAAAGCCAAAGTCACTCTTGATCCCGCCAAAGGGTGGATGTCCTGCTGGGAAACCATCGACAAAAAGGGGCTCGGTACAGGCGTCGTGATCGCCCCTGATTCCATTGCGGCGATGAAGGAGCACGAAAGTCCGGCCAACAAGGAGCGCCACGCGCTGCTGGTCACCCGCACTGATGCGGCAGGCGTCACGGTGCATTACGCTGGCTACGGATGGGAAGGCGCTAAAGCCATTACCACTGCCGAGCAGTGGCAGGACTATCTCACCCAGTTTGCAGCAGCCCTGCCGAAGGGCAAAAATCCTGACCTCAAGGAAGCAAAATAAGCCAGCTAAGAGGCGACTCCCGAAACGGGGCGTCCCGCCGACCATCGTTCAACCTGTCTTTCGCTGGAGATTTCCCTCTGATGCGTACGCCCTCCGTGGGGCCGACGGGACGTCGGCCCCTACTCCGGATTGCAGATGCTGAGCCCCATGAGGCCGATGACGACCTCCTGAGAGAGGCATTCTAGCGTGACCTTCTTGAGCTCCACGCCGGCGCGCAGTTTCCAGCCGTACACCATCGCCCGGCAGTTGAGCCCGAGCTGCACCTGAGATGGCGGCGTTTTGGGCAGAGAGAAGCCCTCGTCCTTGTAACTGTAGTCCGAACGTTGGAAAGAGCAGAGCGACCAGAAGTTCTTTGGATTGACCAGGTCAAGCTCCTCTTTGACCCCATCGGCATACTCGAAGCGCACCACCGCATTAGCGATGCGGACCTGCATTGGGTTGGTCGAGCCGGCCACCAATAGCCAGACCGAGTCGCCTTGCTTATTGACCGGCACCTCCACTTTACGCGGCCAGTTATCATAGAGCGAGGTAAAGGCGATATCCTTCGCGCCGGTTGCCCATTTGAAACGAGCTCCCTGGGGCACTTCCAGCATCCCATCGCTCACCGACAGTGGCGCAGGCAAGGTTTTGGGCTGCTGATAGGCAACATCCTGACGTACCAGGGCAGCCGCCCCCGCCACGCTTGAAACGATCTCGGACGGTTCGCCCGATTCAGGAATCTGCCAGTCCGCGACGGTCCCGGCCAACGGAGCTGATTGGAGAGTCCTGCCCTTGAGTTCCTCGCCGGTAGCTACTTTTGTCGAGATAGCCACACGGCCGATTCTTCCCAGCAGCCGGTTGGCACCTAGCCAGTCGGCTCCCAGCCGAAGCGTGGGGCCAAAGGTCGAAGCGCTAAACTTCAAGGGGAGCGTTTCAACGAAGCATTTTTTGCCGTCGTAGAAAAGCTGACCTGGCTTCCCGTTTCGGAACACCACGGCCACATGGGTGGGCCGATCGCCCGAGAGAATCGAGTCGGCTATAAAGAGCGGATCGGGCTGGAGAGCACCCTCTCGCATCATACGGCCACAATCACTGATGCGCATCAAGCGGCCAGCCTGAAATTCGAGGTGCATGGAGAAATCACCCATCTGAAGGATTTGGGCATTGGTCCAAGGCGCAAGGTCGCACAAATCAGCCCAGACCCAAGCTTCGAGTGTGAATTCGTCGCCAAGCTTCAACCCGCCCACGTTTCCGTCATAAACCGGCACCGGTCGCCTTGGCCGGGTATTGCAGGTATCAATCCCGGGCGGCAATTTCCCGGCGTAAACTCCGTTCCAAACTCCATATCCGTCCTTAGCCAAACTCAGCGAGGTCGAGCCGGGCCGCGGCGATAGATACTCCTGCTTGAAGATCTCACTCACCTTTCCGTTGAGCTGCCCGGAGAGGTCGATGCCCGTCCATTTCGCCTCCGCCGGGGCTTGCCGCAGGTTCTTCTCCGCCGTGAATTGCTCAGCCTTGCGATCGCGAACCAGGAAATCAAAGATCCGCCACTGCGGGGCATTTTTTCCCATTTGCACGAGCGCCAGCAAGCGATGGTTGCCGAGATTGTCAGAAATGCGGCCAGTGGCCGTGCCGTTGCAAATCTTTGAGGATTTCAACACCCCCTGGGCATCGCGCAACTCCGTGATCCGCCCTCCTTCGACGGCCAGGCCGATCTCGGCGCCGACCTCCACCTCGCGCGACTGCGCCACGGCTGGTGGCAACGTCTGGGCCAGCTCCAATACCAGCTCGGCTTTCTTGAGCACCGGCGTCTTAACGACGTAGATCGAACGCCCGAACCCCGGCTTGATCTCGCCTTTGACCGTTTTGCCATTCAATTTAGCGGACATAACCTCCGAGCTGCGGAATGGGAGCTCCAGCACCATCGCCGACTCGCTTGTCAGTTCCACACTAAGCCGCTCGGCTTGGGCTTCCCGACGATAGTCCAGTTTGAAGTCGGGGTGCTTCAAGGAGGCATGATCCCACACTGCCGGGAACTGCGGGGCGATGGTGACGAGATCGTTGGGCTTATCGGGCCTGTATCCGAAGATGCCGGAGACAACCGCCCTGGCGAACGTGCCGATCGCGTCACCCCAATCAATCCCGCAGCTGGCGTAGGGCACGCCCAGGCTGCCGGGCGTGGCGGATTCAAAAGCGGCCTCGTGGATATTTCCATGAATGATATCCATGGCCCCCTCGGGCATCCCGGCAAAACAGTATCCGATCGCCAAGGCATATTCATCTCCTGGCGACTTCGTCCGATTCGACCAGACCGTGGGCACCCAATTGGACGGCCAGACGCGCACTCCGCCCAGCGGCCTCGGTTCGCGTTCCAAGGCGTATTCGGTGAAATGGAGCGTGGATGCCATCTGCTCGTCGTTGAGCAAGGTCGGGCAATCCATCGGCAGATAGAGGCCCGGCAGCCAGGCATCGGTGTGCAGCCGTTTGTGCCCACCGCGCTCGCGATAGGCTCCCGGATGCCCGCCCTTGTCGTACCAGAGTTGCTGAAAAAAACCCTTGCGAATGAGTGCCAACTTGGCCTCGTGCCGCTGGACCGCAGCCTTGTCCCCGGCGCGCCGGGCCATGTCCCGAGCCGCCTGATGGCCGCGGAAGGCGAACGCAGTCTCATCGGGAGTACCCCCGCCAAGAAACCAGACGGTATCGGTCAAGAAAGTATTGCCGAAACTTTCATAAGTGCCATTCCCGTCCGGATCCCAGCATCGTTCGATATATCCCAGGTGGAGTTCGAGTGCGGGGCGCAGAAGCTTCTCCATCTCGGGATCTGCGGTGAAGCGCCAGTCCTCGACCAGTTGATCGAACATCTGCGACTGCATGTCGTATATCGTCGAGTTCTGGTTGGGGATCAAGCGACCCTTGCTCTGGAACCGCGGATCTTTGCCGGGATGACAGAGTGTACCCTCGAAGCGGTCGAGCTCCTCGTTATCGACAATCTTGGCCAGCTCCGGATGATCCTTGTAGGTTTCCCCTGTGACCTGCGAAGCGATCCAGGTGCGCCCCTCGGTCTGCACCCGGTCGTGCCAACCATACGATGTCCCGCCGTTGGACTTGCGAAAACCGAGCAGCGGATGGGGAAACGCCGAGCTGCCCGAATCCCCGTAAGCGGTCTGGCGCCAGATGCCGTCCAGGGAGGTTATGGCTGCGCGCACCATGAAATCGAAACGGGGGTCAGGAGTCTTGCTCACGACGCGCTGATTCATGGATTCCACCCGATCCCATGCGGCCTTGAACTCCTCGACCACCTTGGGCGCAGCAGCGGAGGGATCGGTTTCCAGCCATGCGCGAGAGATCCACGTGATCGGCTCGTTGCCGACGATGGGGGTGGCCCCGCAGGCAACGGGGCGCTTCTCGGCGGTGCTGGCCAGAAGCGCTGCCGGCTGCGCCCACTGGTCGGCGTCCCCGACTCGCAGCTCAGATGCCGCACTGCAGGCCGTCAGCGAGTAGCGGAACTTGCCGCCGCGCGGCGGTTCCAGCCGGATCACGCCATTCTTAATCTCGATGCGGTTCCCTTCCGTCTTGGCAGGGAGAAAACCCTCGTTCCTTACGGGCTGGGTATCTGCCGCCATCACATCAATGCCGGAAACCCATCGGTATTCGGCCGCGCCAAGCATCCATATCAAGCGATCCCCGGCCTGCGCACCGTTCACTCGAGCCTGGGCCGCCATGCCGACCCCGGTGGCCAGAGGAAGGGCGTCCAGGGTGATCGAGAGGCCAGGGAAGGCAGGATCGCTGACCACCCACTCCATCCGCCCCCCATAGTACCGGGACTCGCGCGACTTGAAATCCAGCAGCCATTTTGCAGTGCCATCGGCCTTTTGGAATCCCAACACAAAACATCCATCGACCATCGGGTCGCCTCCGAAACGCAGAAACGGCCGGTCGCCGGAAAACACCCAATAATACGGGTCTTTCGGATTGCCATGGCTCCCATACAACGGGCGGTTGTTGTAGAAAATGCCATTGCGACGCACGATGGCATCGCCTTCCAGGACGCTGGGGACATTGTCGTCCTTCTGCTGCGCCACCATGGCAGGCATCACGGACAGACCGATAACTAAAGCTGTGAGCAGTCGTTTTATCATATGAGTTTGAGAGGGGTTCAGTATCTTCCGTATTTCCTACAGGCCTCAATGTAGGCCATGATGTTTTCGTGCGGCATGCCGTCGTGGATCGAGTGGTCGGTTGACAGGATATACCCGCCGCCCTGCTTGGCAACCGCCAGACATTGCCTCACTTCGTCCTCGATCTGGGCAGGCGTTCCCGTGCTCATGACGTATTTGTTATCCACGTTGCCGATCGGACAGATCCGTCCGGCATATCGCTGTTTGACCTTGGCGAGATCCATGCCGGCCGCCCGTTCCACCGGATGAATGCCGTTGATGCCGGTATCGACCAGATCGTCCAGCACCTCCCAGATTTTCCCGTCGTTGTGCATGATCACCGGTTTTCCAAGCTTCCGGATCCCCTGCACAATCTGCCGAAAGGGCGGAATAAAAAACTCCCTCAGATGCGGGGGGGACATCAGCAGGGATTGCGTGCTTCCCCAATCGTCCGAGATCGAAAATGCATCAACTCCCGTCAAACCGGCCGCCATTTCGCAAACGCGCAAGGCCCATGTGACGTAGGCGTCGGCCATCTCACGAACGAGATCCGGATCGTCGTAGAGGGTTACCGAAAGCGTCTCGATGTCCATCAAATACCAATACATCATGGTGAACGGCCCCAAAATTCCTGCGACGATCGCAAGCGATCCGGTGTTCGCCTGGATCCCCTCGCCCAACATCTTCAACCGGTGCGGGGCCGATGGCATCGGCATTCGGTACTTTTCCCAATCCGCGCGCGACTTGATCGGAGTGTCTGTCTGCGCCATGATGGGCCAGCCATTCTTGATATAGGTGACGCCCCATTCGTCCTGATACGAGGCTCCCTCGGCATGGCAATCCTCCTCCGTTCCGCAAAATCCGTTGACCGGAATCCACATGCCGTCGAGCCCCAATCTCGTCGCCAAGCGCACCTGGGCATCCGCCTCGTAAAGCCTCGGCACATGGTTCAATTCTTTTTTGAGCAGGTTCCGGCTGAACAAATAATCGCCAATCGGAACCCGATCCGGCACACCGCATGTCAGCGCGGTGAGAAAGCGTTCCCTGGAATTCATTGTGATCGGTCTTTCGTGTTTGGAAACTCTGCCCGCCCGTACTTGTCGGCTGCAGCGATCAACGCCCGCATGTTCTCCGGCGGCGTGTTGCGGCCCATCGCACAGCCGGAGCTGAGAATCAGTCCCCGCCCGCCCGTGGCCACGATCACTCGGCGGGCAGCGGCATCCACATCCTCCGGCGTTCCCAGCACCAACGGATCGCTGGGATTAATATTGCCCATCAGGACAGTGCGCTCCGGCACCGCGGCCCGTGCCGCTGCCATATCCAGCGCCCAGTCCACTTCGAGGATTTTCGCCCCAGTCGTTCCCATATCAGCAATAATCTTGTTGGTATTGCCGCAGATGTGAAGCGATAGAGGAATTCCCGCCGCCTGGACGCTCTCGCTCAGTTCCCTCTCCGGGCCGAGAGCAAATTCACGGTATAGCTCGGGCGAAATCAAGTTCGGTCCGGCAAAGGCATCTCCAATTGATGTCGCATGGGCTCCCGCCTCTTTTTGAGCCAACGCAAATCTCGTGCACGCCTGGCGGCAGAAATCAATCAGCTGCCTGACCGGCTCGCGATGATTTTCATCCATCAAATCCATCATGAACTGCTCCGCTCCTCGTAAAAGACACGCCAAACTAAACGGCCCCTGATCCGCTCGGCCCATGATGAAAACATGGTCGCCAAGCCTCTCCGTGAGCAGGCTGGTGGCTTCCAGCCAAATCGGCAGCCTTCCGTCCTTCCATGGATCCGGCAGCCTCAGCTTGTCCAAATCCCTGAGATCCTTCACAACCGGGACCGACTCATCCACGATGGCCGGATCATCGTCCCGGAAAATCACCTTTGCTCCACAGGCCTCTGCCAGCGTGGCATCGTCAAAATCAATCACGCAGCCATCGTAACCATATTTCGCCTGGCTCACGACCTGCGCCTCCACCATTTTTGCGGCATCGCGCGCGAACTCGCCCACCCGGATCCCAGCCGTCGCTGCCGCAAACATAAACGTCTGCGGTACCACAGGGACGCGGTCCGCAAGACCGCCCGCTAGAACCGCCTGGCATCTTTGCAGGCCCGTCATGCCGCTCATAAGGAGCCCCCCGTGTTTCCAGCAGGTGCCTGAACAGAGAGTATTCCGATCAGGGAAAAGCGTGATTTCGTATCCATGGGCGCAAGGTGCCACCTGTGCTGCCGTTTGCCGTTCCTGCTGATTTTAATCTTTATCGAAACATCTGCTGTCCTTGTCTGGATGGATTGCGCTAGGATTTTTTATCCGCCGCATGAAAAACTCAACGAGTTCCGATCGTCTCACGGTCGATTTCTCGGGAATCGCCCTCCCTGAAATCGTCATGGCCGGCAGGTACGATTACCACCACGCCCATCCTCCGCTGCGGCCGCACATGCATCAGGACATCTTCGAGATCTGCCTGCTGGAACGCGGGGCTCAATCCTACTTCGTCGGAACTGACCGCTACGATCTTACAGGCGGCGATGTCTTCATTACGAAACCCGGTGAGGTCCACGGGACCGGAGAGGAACCGGAAAACAAGGGACGCCTCTATTGGATCGAGTTCAAGCGCATCCCTTCGGGACAATCGTTTCTCGGAATGACACCTCAGGAATCTCAAGTGATCATGCGCCGGCTCCTTGCTCTTCCGGAGCGCCATTTCCGGAACGGCGATACCCTGGCACCGACATTCGAACGCATTTTTTCCGCGCATGCCGACAGGCACAATCCTCTGCGGAGCGCCGATGTCAGAAACCTTCTTCTGCGGCTCATTCTGGACACCATTGCGATAACCGGGCGCAAGCGAGCCCATCCGTGCGTCATTGGCGTACAAAAAGCCCTTCGGCATATCGAACAGAATCCCGCGAACCCTCCGAGCGTAACGCGGTTGGCGCAAGTGGCGGGAATGTCGGAGTCGTACTTCAAGGTCACGTTCAAGAAGGAAACCGGCATGGCCCCGGGGGAGTATGCGAATTGGCGGAGAATCGAAATGGCGAAGCGCCTGCTGCGCTTGTCCGCCCACCCCATTACCCGCCTGGCCATGGAGTTGGGGTTCGCCACAAGCCAGCATTTCGCAACGGTTTTCAAGCGTCTGACTGGAGTTTCCCCCAAGGTATTCCGACAGTGCGCCGTGCTGTATCCAAACTTCCAGCCGCCGTCCAGCGGTGCCGGCCCAGACTTTCATCCCGCTGCAAAGCCGGCTTGGCCCTTCCTGATCAGCGAGCCGACATCGGTTCAGGAAATCGAGCGGGCTCGTATTGGTCGCCTTCCGACAATCCTGCACAAACGCGGTGCTCCCCATGCCGCACCGGTTGGCCATTGAGCGAAGAGTCCACGGCTCGGCAAGCTGCTGAGGATGGGCCAGGAGCTCCTTGAAGGAATTTTTAATGACATCCAGAGAGCGCATCCTCGCAACAATCGCCCACAGAGAACCCGACCGGATCCCAATTGATCTTGGCTCGACGCCGAGCTCCGGCATCTCCGGCATCGCCTACGCTCAGCTTCGCAAGCATCTGGGGATGGCGAACGGCCACACCCGCGTGTA
>Ga0194054_10001465_pt1 | contig 11223 bp, 11 predicted proteins | sample SepL2210m_MetaG_FD_163628 | JGI IMG/M metagenome (GOLD analysis project Ga0194054, IMG submission 163628) | Anoxic zone freshwater microbial communities from boreal shield lake in IISD Experimental Lakes Area, Ontario, Canada - Sep2016-L227-10m | ecosystem: Environmental > Aquatic > Freshwater... | reverse complement strand
GTCGTTGAAAAAGGAGGGTTCCGCAAAAAATGCGAGCGAATCCTGTCTATATGTTGTGGTGTCAGGAGCGCAAAAACGCCGGGGTTTTCACCCCTTCAAAAAACACGCTCTTTCCGGACAGGCCCTAAATGCTGAGGAATTTTTCCTCTGTGTGCTCGGTAAACTCTGTGGCTAAAAACGGTTTTCGGGTTTATGTCTCCGTCGCCGAGGCGGCCCACTTGGCGGTGGCTTTTTCGAGGGCATCGGCGACGCCGGCGAGCTGGCGGTTGGTTTCCATGGCGAGGGAAGGATTGTCGTAGGTCGCGGGAGCTTCGAGGAGTGCGGCGAGTTCCCGCTGGCGGGCTTCGAGCAGGGCGATCTCCGCCTCGAGTGCTGATGCGAGTTTTTCGCGCTCGCGGCGTTCCCGGTTCACGGCGGCGCGGGCATCGGCCTCCGCCCGGCGCTGCGCGCGGATCTCTTTTATTCCCGGGCCGGATTCCTGGCGCACGGCCGGCGCGGCCTCCGGCTGGTGGTTGCCGAGCGAGGCCACCGTTCCGGCGCGGGCTCCGGTGGCGCGGGACTTGTCGAGGTAATACGCGAAGTCGCCGGCGTAGGGGATCAGCCGACCGGCCTGCACATGAATCACCGACGTTGCCACCGTCCGGATAAAATGGACGTCGTGGCTCACAAAAATGATCGTGCCTTCGTAGGGGCCGAGCGCCCGGATGAGGGCGTCAATGCTCGGCATGTCGAGGTGAGTCGTCGGCTCATCGAGAAGCAGGAGGTTGGGCGGATCGAGGAGGAGCTTCACGAGGGAGAGGCGGCTTTTCTCACCGCCGCTCAGAATGCTGACGCGCTTGAACACATCATCCCCCCGGAAGAGGAATGCGCCGAGAACATTGCGAGCGGTCTGCTCGGGCACCGGGCGCGAGATGCTTTGCACCTCTTCCAGCACGGTTTTTCGCAGGTCGAGCATATCCGTGCGGTGCTGGGCGAAGTAGCCGATGGTGACGTTGTGGCCGGGCGTCCGCTCGCCGGCTTCGATCGGCACCATGCCGGCAAGGATTTTCAGCAGCGTGGATTTCCCGGCGCCGTTCGGGCCGACGAGGACAATCCTCTGCCCCCTCTCGACGCGGAGGTGGAGGTGATCATAGACGACGTGGTCGCCGTAGGCCTGGCGCACGCCCTCCAGGCTCATCACCCGCTGCCCGCTGCGCTGAGGCTGGGGAAACTTGAAATGAACGGTCGGCTCGTCCGACTCCGGCATCTCGATCCGCTCCATCCGGGCAAGCTGTTTGACGCGGTCCTGCGCCTGCGCGGCCTTGCTGGCCTTTGCGCGGAAGCGCGAGATGAACTGCTCGAGGTGCTCGATTTCCTTTTGCTGGTTCCGGTAGGCGGCGAGGTGCTGTTCCTCGCGGGCGCGCTTCTGCTCAAGGCATGCGTCGAAATTCCCGTGGTAGCGGATGAGCTTCCGGTGCCGGATCTCCACGATTCCCCGGCAGAGCGTGTTCAGGAACTCGCGGTCGTGCGAGATCGCCAGAATCGCGCCCGGATACCCGAGCAGGTGGTTTTGAAACCATCCCAGCGTCTCGAGGTCGAGATGGTTTGTCGGCTCGTCGAGGAGCAGAAGATCCGGCTCCTCGACCAGCAGGCGGGCGAGGTGCGCCCGCATGACCCAGCCCCCGCTCAACTCTCCCATCGGACGGTGGAAATCCTCCTCCCGGAAGGCAAGCCCGGAGAGGATCCGCTTCGCGGCAGCCTCCGCGCGGCCGTCCGCCTCCTCCCCTGCGGCCAGTTCGAGCACCGTGGCATCCGTCGCCGCCGAGGCCTCCTGCGGGAGGTATCCGCAGCGCACGCCGCGCTGGAGGCTGATCGTTCCCTCGTCCGGTTCATCGGATTTCAAGAGGAGAGAAAAAAGCGTGGTCTTCCCCGCGCCATTCGGCCCAATGAGCCCGATGCGGTCGCCCGTATTGATCTGCAAGGAGGCTTCCTCGAAGAGCACGCGACCGCCAAAAGATTTTGTAACACGGGATACTGTCAGCATGGGAAAGAGCGGGAGATTCGTTCAGGGAAGCCAGCCCGACAAGCCGGAATACCGGGTATTCTTCGGTTGTGGCCGGACAAATCACAATTGTCGGGGCAGGCGGGAGCCGTGTAATGTTCCGAGAAGATGGCGAGACCCTCATCCAAGCGCCCGGCCGCCGAAGTCCCCAAGCTGGGCCGTCACTTGCTGACCATTCTGCAAGTCCTTGTGACCGTCGGGCTGTTGTGGTGGCTTTTGCACAACCCCGCGAGGCGCCTGACCATGTGGAACGCGCTGCAGACGGCGGATTGGAGGTGGATGTTCTCCGCGATGGCCGCGGCCGGGCTCTGCGAGTTCTTCGGGATCCTGCGCTGGCAGCTCTTCCTCAAAATGCTCCACATGCGGGTGCGCTTGTCCGAAGTGACGAGGCTGTTTTTCATCGGGGCATTTTTCAACCAGTTCCTGCCCGGCACGACCGGCGGGGACGTCGTGCGGGTGATCTTTCTGATGCGCGACCATCCGGAGCACCGGACGGCCGGGTTCCTGAGCGTGGCGATTGACCGGCTGCTTGCCGTGCTCGTGCTGGTGGCGATGGGACTCGGATTCGCCTGGTCGCGCGGCAGTTGGTTTGCCAGCAGCTTTGCCGTTGGCAATACCATGAAAATTTTTGCGATCGTGCTCTTCGCGATCGGCATCGGGCTGGTCGTTTCGTTCCTCCTCACGAGCCGCCACCTTGTCGGGCGGCTTCCCGGGCGGTTTCCGATGCGCGCGCAGATCGTGAAGCTCTCGACAGTCTGGCAGCTCTGCATTGAAAACCGGCGGGAGGCGCTTCTGGGAGCAATCTACACGGTTCCCATGCTTCTCTTCTACTTCGCCGCGTTCTACTTTGTCGCGCTGGCGTTCACGGCGAAGGTGAGCTTTCTCGACATGACCTCGATCATGCCGCTGGTCACGGCGATTTCCTCGCTGCCGATCAGCCTGAATGGGATTGGTGTCCGCGAAGCGCTGTTCGAGCAACTGCTTTCCGAACTCTGCGGCGTCCCGCAGGGAACCGGACTCCTCATATCCATCACCGGGATGTTTGTCTATCTCGTCTGGGGGCTGCCCGGCGGGCTGTTCTATCTCGATCGGATCCGGCGGCGACACGAGAAATAAAATGGCCGCCTTCTGATCCGGCGCAAAGGCGGCGGATTCTTCCGACAGGATCCGGCGGTCAAATTTTGGAGTCGCTTTGGGGAGTCGCCGGGGAGGAATCCCCTTCGGCGCCCGCGACTGGTAATTTTTCCGGCGGGATTGCCTGGAGGTCTTTCTGGGTCCATGGTTCTGTGCGGTCAGCGGTCCGCCCCCGGATTTTTTTGACGTAGTCCGGGGAGATCGGCGGGGCGGCATTGCCCCATTGCGAACGGATGTAGGTGAGGACGGAGGCGATTTGCTCGTCGCTGAGTTGCGCCCATGTCGGCATTGCGTTGTTGAAGGTCGCCCCTTTGATCTGAACCGGTCCCTGAAGACCTTTGAGAAGGATTTTCACGAGGTGGTTGTCTCCGTGCCAGTCGTGGCCGAGCACCCATTCACTGCCGGCGAGCGGAGGGAATTGGCCGACGACTCCGAGTCCGGTCGTCTGGTGGCAGACCACACAATTCCGGGTGAAGACACGTTTTCCGGCCAGCTTCGGATCCACCGGTCCGACCGGCTGCGGAACTCCCCCCCCGGCCCAGGCGGTCTCCGAGGGATTGAAGACATCCGCGCGAAAACCTCCGCTGAAATAGGCGAGGTAGAGGCCGGCCCAGAACATGATGCCGAAGAAAAGGCCGACCAGCCAAAGGGGGATCGGTTCGTATCCGTCGCGCGGTTCGGCGTGCTCGCGGAGGATCGCGCCATGGATCCGCGCGATGTCGCTCTCGTTTTCTTTGGGCCCTTCGTCAGTTGGGGTCACGGGATTATTTCGCGGGCGGTTCCGGAGACTCCGGAAGCGGGTAGTTTCGTTTCAGCGAGACGAGATAGGCGACGAGCGCTTTCGCCTCCTCGTTCGGAACCACTTCCCAGCCCGGGGGCGGAGCATGTGGCCCGACGAGATCTTTCAGAGCATCGTCCGACTGCTGGCCCTGGATCTTCCGCATTTTGTAGAGGAAGCGGAACGAGGGCATGATCGACCAGTCGGTGACCGTGCGCGGCTCGTAGAGGTGCCGGTGGTGCCAGTTCGCGTCCGGCTGGCGGGCACCGATATTTGAGAGATCGGGTCCGGTGCGCATGGTGCCGAGGAAGACCGGCTGGGCGCGGAGGTAATCGCGGGCGACCGTCTGGCGCGGGCCGAGGCCTTTTTCGATGTCGGTCGAGAGCGGCTCGAGGCGGACCTGCTGGCTGTGGCAATAGAGGCACCCGTTGGCGGCATAGACCCTCTGCCCGGCGACCGCGAGGCCCGAATTGCCCGGCGGGAAAGATCCTCCGGTCTCTTCGTCCGGCAGCGGTTGCATATGGCCGAGGGCCAGATAGGGGTAGGCGACCAGGCCGATCCACGAGGAAGCGAAGGTGAGAAAGACTCCAAGAAAGAGGAGCGGCAGCTTGTTCATACGGCGGAGGCCCCGGGGTTCCCGCCAGTCGGCACGGCGAAGAGCGTTGGGCCGTCTTTGCGGCGCCCGAGTTTCAAAACCATGAGAGCGAAGAGGGCTGTGAAAACGAGATGTCCGGCCAGCAGCAGGAAGCCGGAGATCCCGCGCAGCCAGCGGAACGGCGTCACGTAGTCCAGCGAGGTCTTGAACGAGACCCTCGGATCATACTGCGCGAGGCCTTCAAGCACGCCTCCGAGGAATAGCGAACCGATCATGAGGAGGATACCGGTTGCCACGAGCCAGAAGTGCCAGCGGATCGCCGCCGCCGACGCCCATTCCCGGCCGGTCAGGCGCGGGACGATATAATACATGGCCCCGAACATCGCCATGGTGAAGAACGCGTAGAGCCCGAGGTGGGCGTGCCCGATCGTGTAATCGGTGAAGTGGGTGAGCGTGTTCAGCGACGGGATCGCCATCGTCATGCCCTGGAGGCTCGCCAGCGTGTAGCTCATCGCTCCAAAGACCGTGAAGCGCAGGGTCGGGCTCCATTTCAGCGCGTCAAAGTGCCCGCGCATCGTCATGTGGTGGTTGATCGCCACGGTGACGACCGGGATGAACATCATGACCGAGGCGACCACGCTCGCGCTGATCATCCAGGCCGGGAACGGTCCCCCGATCAGGTGGTGCATGCCATTCCAACTGTAGAAGAGAGCGAGCGACCAGAACCCGAGGATGCTCAGGTAGTAGCTGTGGATCGGGCGTCCGATGACTTTCGGGATCATGTAATACGCGCTGGCGAGCCCGATCGGGGTGAACCAGAGACCGAGGACGTTGTGTGCGAACCACCAGTTCACCGCGCCTTGGGCGGAGCCCTGGATCGGCTCCCAGATGAGCAGGATGTTGGCGGTCGCATACAACCACGGGAACCAGAGGAACGCGGCGAAGAGATACCACTGCGAAACATAGACGTGCCCGGGTCTGCGGTAACGGAACATGATGATCGCCCAGACCCCGATGCACGCATACGCGATGAAGAGGATCGGTGTCGCGTAGCCCGGAAGCTCAAGCCACTCGATCGAACGGCTGTCGCCGGCCAGGATGCCCAGCACCCCGACAAGAACCCCGATGTTCCAAAAAATTGCGGCACTGATGAGCAGCTTCGAATGGATCAGGGGGATCCGGCAGAGACGGGCCATGAGCCAGAGCCCGACACCAATGCCGGAAGCCGAGGCCCATCCGTAAATGACGGTGTTCAGGTGGGCGGGGCGCAGGCGGCCGAATGTCGTCCACGCCATCTGGTCGAGCATCGCGGGGTGGGTCATCTTCCATGCCGAGACCAGCCCGAGCAGCGAACCGACCAGCAGCCAGAAAATCGCCGAGCCAAAAAACAGGAGGACCGGGAAGCGCGTCGAGGCATCAATCTCCGCCCGCTCGTGGGAGGCCAGGGTGTCCGGCTCGTTGGCCGGATGGAATGAGGAAATCAGGCTGTGCGGTTTCATTTGCCGGATGGAAATTTGTCGGTGGCTGACCCGACCGGTTCGTCGTCGTCGAAAATCGTGCGGGCGGCCCCGCCGAGATCATTGAGCTGGCCGTCCTTGACCGACCAGTAAAATGCGGCGAGCGCGCTGCCACTCAGGAAAATCAGGCCGCCGAAGAGGAGGAGAATTCCGGCTGTCATTGTGCGGGGAAGGGGGATGGCGTGGCCGGTGGTGCGGCGACGGCTGGTTGTGCTGTCGGCGTGGCGACCGGTGTGGCGACCGGATAGGCCGGCCGGGGATGGGAGGAATTGAGCTGGGGAAGGATGAGTTCCATCGCCTGTTGGATGGGAATCTGAACGCTGCCATTCGTGCGGTTCACCCAGGCGTATTCGTCGAGTTTCCTGGCGTTGGACGCGCGCAGTTCCGCAAGGGTCCTGATGCGGAACTCCGCGCGGGCGGCCTCCTCGGGATCGGCATTTCCCCCCGTCCATCGAGTCAGCAAAATGTTGGCTCCCCAAAACAGCAGCAGAAGGACCATGCCGGGCAGAAAGAACGACCGGAGAGAGCGCGGCTTGCGGGTGGGTTCGTTGGTCGGGGACATCAGTTTTTCAGGGAGATGGAATTGGGCAGGCGCGGATCGCGGAGCGGCCAGAGCGGGGCGTCGCCGAGGCGCTTCAGGAAAACGGCGGCCAGAGTGGAACCGATGGCGGCAAGACAGGCGAAGTCCATCCAGCTCACGGCCACGCCGGCCTGGTGGAGCGCGGGCAGGACGACAACATAAATATCGAGCAGGTGCATCACAAGGATCCAGACAGCCATCCCGCACAGGAAGGAGAAATTTCTTTTTCCGGCACGCGGGAGGAGGAAGAGAAACGGGACGAAAAAGTGCCCGACCACGAGCGCCGTGCTGAGGATCTGCCAGCTCCCGGTGTTCCGGCGCAGGAAGTAGATCGTTTCCTCCGGGATGTTTCCATACCAGATCAGCATGTATTGGCTGAACCCGATGTAGGCCCAGAAAATGGTGAATGCGAACATGAGTTTGCCAATGATATGATCATGCTCCGGCGTGATGACATTCTGGAAATACCCGACCGCGCGGAGCGCGGTGATGATCAACACGAGCACACACAGCGCGCCGAGCGCGGCTCCCGCAAAGACATAGACCCCCCACATGGTCGAGAACCACCGGTAGTCGAGACCCATGAGCCAATCAATCGCCGAGAACGTGAGGCAAAGGGCGAACAGCGGGAGGCTCGCGAAGGTGATCTTCCGGTTGAAAACCGTGTGGCGCGGCGCGCCATCCTCGTCCTGCAGGATCGAGTTCGCGCGCAGCCAGGTCGCGGCCAGGACGAAGAAGGTGAAGTAAAACGCGGCGCGCATCCAGAAAAACCACGGGGTCAGATACGGCCACTTCTCATCGAGAAGAATGTCGCTGCCCGCCGGAATCGCCATCCAATCCCAGAGCTTCGGCGCGACAAAAACCAGCGGGATGAAGAGGACGGCCATCACGGCAAGAAGGCTTGCGAGGTTTTCCAACTGCCGCCGCACGACGACGCTCCACTCGGCATCCACCGCGTGATGGACGAGGATCCAGAAGAGTCCGCCCAGGCAGATCGTGAAAAAAAACATGAACGCGAAAAGGTAGGAAAACGCGAACTGCTTCGGGTCGAACGCGGCCCCGGCGAAGATCGCGGCATTGGCGGCGAGCGCGGTCGCGACCAGCCCGAGAAAATGCCCTCCGACATGCTTGTAGTCAAATGTGGTTTGTTGCCCGTTCATGCTCTATTTCCTGGCTTCCAGCGCTGCGCGCTCGCGTGGCGGCACGTCGTTGATCGTGGCCCCGCCCTGCGATTTCTGGAGGGCGCGGAGGTAGGCGATGATCTCCCAGCGATCCTGGACCTGGATGCGGTCGCCGTATCCCAGCATCGTGTTTTTTCCGTTTGTGAGCGTGTGGAAAATCTCGCCGTCCGCCATGTCGCGGATCCGCTGCTGGTGGAGGTTGGCGATCCCGACGAGTCCGTATTTTGAGGAGATCCCGGTGCCGGCCGCCGTGGCGCCGTGGCAGACCGAGCAGATGATGGTGAAACGCTCCCGGCCGCGGGCGATCCCCTCGGGCGTGATCTGGAACGGCATCCCGGTCCCCCACTGGCCGCCGATTTTTCCGGTGTCGAAATAAACCGGGGCGGAGGAAAAATAGATCTGCCTGTAGGGACCGGTCTCCTCGCCGACCGATCCGTCCACCGGCTTGTGAAGCGGGATCGCATAGCCCATCGGCACGGTGGCGGCGACGGGAACCCGGTTCCCCCGCCCGTCGGCAAAGAACGCGCCCGGAACCTGCGCCTTGACCTTCGGCTGGCGGACCATATCCGGAAAAATCTCGACCGGCGGCCGCGTGGTTTTGTCGCCGCGGAACCCGGTGATCGAGACCACGAGGATCACCAGCAGACCAAAGAAAACAAAGAAATATTTCATCATGGCTCAGTCTCCATGGATCGTGGTGACGTTCGTGCCGCCGAGGGACTCGAGGAACTCGCGGACCGGCCGCCCGGAAAACTTTTTGTCGCGGGATTCGATGACGACGAAGAATCTGTCTTCGGTGACTTTTTTGAACCGGTCCCAGTTGAAGAGCGCGTGGTTGAGCCGCGGGAGGCCGTTCATGAGGAGCATCCCGATGACCGCGGTGAACGCGGAGATCAGGATCGTGAGCTCGAACAGGATCGGGAAGAACGCGGGCACGGTGAAGAAGCCCGTCGGCTTGCCCGCCACGATGAGCGGGTAGAGGAACGAGGTCGGCCCGAACTGGAGCGCCACGGCGGTGAGGAATCCGGCGAGGCCGCCCAAGAACACGATCTTCCCAAGCAGGGAGGGCTTCATCCCCATCGCCTCGTCCATCCCGTGGATCGGGAACGGCGAAAAGACATCCCAGCGCCGGAAACCCGCGTCGCGGATCCTCTCGGCCGCCTGGAAGAGGTCGCGCGCGCTCTGGAACTCGGCGGCAATGCCGTAAACCGGCGCTTCCGTGTTGCCCGCCGTTTTCATCGCGGCGCATCTCCGAAAGTTGCGGAGCAAAGGGAGAACGGGCGTCCCGCCCGTTGAGAGACTGGAAATCGTATCGGAGTGATGTGCCTCACACGGGCGGGACGCCCATGCCCCTTGGGAAGATCCGCGAAGTTGCCATCAGAGATGCGCCCGTTCATCGCGCCTCCCCGTGATGTGGGTCCGCCTCGGGCAGGACCGCTTTGACTTCAAACATACAGATCATCGGCAGGAAGCGGATGAAGATCAGGAACAGCGTCGTGAAGAGCCCGAACGTCCCCGCGAACGTGCAGATATCCACCCATGTCGGATGGAACATCGCCCAAGCGGATGGCGTGAAGTCCCGGGTGAGCGTCGTCGCGATGATCACAAAACGCTCGAACCACATCCCCATGTTCGGGAATTGCACGAGGATCCAGACCCAGAGCAGGCGGGTGCGGAAAAATTTGAACCAGAAAAATTGGGGGGCGACGATGTTGCAGAAAATCATGGCGAAGTATGCCCACCAGCAGGGTCCGAACGCGCGATACCAGAATGCCGCGCGCTCGTAGGGATTCGCGCCATACCACGCGGTGAAAAGCTCCATCAGGTAGGAGTAGCCGACGAGCGAGCCCGTGAGCAGGATGATCTTGCACATCTTGTCCACATGGTCGGTCGTCACCAGGTCATGCAGCGGCTTGTAGAGCGCGCACGCCGGGATCAGGATCGTGAGCACCATCGCAAACCCGCCGAAGATCGCGCCCGCCACGAAGTAGGGCGGAAAAATCGTCGCGTGCCAGCCCGGGATGATCGAGGTTGCGAAGTCGAACGAAACGACCGAGTGCACCGAGAGCACGAGCGGAGTCGAAAGCCCGGCGAGGATCAGATACGCCATCTCATAGTGCCGCCACTGGCGGTTGCCGCCGCGCCAGCCGAGCGCCATCACCCCGTAAATCCCTTTCTTGATTTTCGACGTGCAGCGGTCGCGGATCGTGGCGAGGTCGGGGATGAGCCCGGTGTACCAGAAGAGGACGGAGACGATGAAATACGTCGAGACCGCGAACACGTCCCACAGCAGCGGGCTGCGGAAGTTCTGCCAGATCCCGTTCGCATCCGGCACCGGAGCCAGGAACCACACCATCCACACACGTCCGATGTGGAACGCCGGGTAGATCCCCGCGCAAACAACGGCAAAAAGCGTCATCGCCTCGGCGGCGCGGTTGATTGACGTCCGCCACTTCTGGCGGGTCAGAAAAAGGATCGCCGAGATCAGCGTCCCCGCGTGCCCGATCCCGATCCAGAACACGAAATTCGTGATGTCCCACGCCCATCCGACCGGGTGGTTGTTCCCCCACACGCCGACGCCGGTGGAAACCAGGTAGGCGAGCATCGCGACGCACAGGAAAGTCATTGGGACGGTGACGCCCATCGCGGCCCACCACCACACCGGGGTCTTCTCTTCGACGATCGAGCTGATGTAACTGCTGATCCAGCCCATCGTGCGCCGGTTGAGCACGAGCGGAGGACGGATGACCGCCTTCTCCTCGGCGGCGAGATTTTCCCCGATGATGGCTTCGGGCATTGCTAGCGCCCCTCCGCGGGTTGTTGGGTTTCGCGGGAGTCCGCGCTGCCATGCGTCGCGCCATTGGCCGTGCCGACTTTGTCCGCGCCCGGCATTTTCGGGTTCGGGTTCCTGATGCGGGCGAGGTAGGTGACGCGCGGCGCGGCGTTCACGTATTGGAACATCGAGTATCCGCGCCCGCTGGCGCGGAGGCGGGCGACCCGGCTCGCCGGGTCCGCGATGTCGCCGAAAACGATCGAGTCGTTCGGGCAGGCCTGCTGGCAGGCGACCTTGAAGACGTTCATCGGCGTTCCGGTTTTCGCCGTCGGCCCGGCCTCGACGAGACGCCCGATCTTCGTCTCCTCGATCCGCTGGATGCAGAACGTGCATTTTTCCATGACCCCGCGCATGCGGACCGTGACGTTCGGGTTTTCCGCCATCTGGAGGCTGTCGGCCATGCCCTTTTTGGCAAGCGGACCCCAGTAGAGCTGGTCGAGCGGGCGCCGGTTGTAGTCGAAAAAATTGAACCGCCGGACCTTCCACGGGCAGTTGTTCGCGCAATACCGCGTGCCGATGCATCGGTTGTAGGCCATGAGGTTGAGCCCGTCTTCGCTATGGACC
>Ga0194054_10001463_pt1 | contig 11234 bp, 3 predicted proteins | sample SepL2210m_MetaG_FD_163628 | JGI IMG/M metagenome (GOLD analysis project Ga0194054, IMG submission 163628) | Anoxic zone freshwater microbial communities from boreal shield lake in IISD Experimental Lakes Area, Ontario, Canada - Sep2016-L227-10m | ecosystem: Environmental > Aquatic > Freshwater >... | reverse complement strand
CTTGATTAGATTGGCTTATTTCCGACTCTTTTGATGGTTCCGGCGTGTCACTTTCTGGCTCATTTACCCCTCCATTTTGATCTTTGACAGGAGTGATTATAGAATCGTTTGTAGGCGATTCTGGGGCTTCTGGGGGCATATCTGTAGGGGTAGGAGCCGTTGGTTGGCTAGAAACGGGCGTTTCAGGAGTTTGGGCTTCTTGAGGTGGTACAACTACATTCTGACTCTGATCATCGTCCATATGAGATATTTTACCTCATCAATTTATTCACCGCCTTCATTGTATCCATCCCAAAGAATCCCGTTGGTGCTTTCAATCCCTGTGGATCCAGAGTTTCTTTTTTGTGGGCCAATTGGAATTTCATCAAAGCCGCTTTAGTAGCAGGACCGAAGTACGTTGTCTCATGTCCTGGTGAACCTGCACCCTTCTTAGCAACAGTGAAGCCTTGAGCATTCAAGAACACTTGCAATTTCTTAACATCACTGTTGGTTGTGCCCACTCTCAATGTTCTATTGAATAATGATCCAGAATTCGATGTTGGTGCATTCACCGGAAGCGTCAATGCAGGAATAGTGAGTCCGAATTGTTTGGCAATCTGTTGGGCCAGCGTATAATTTCCCATGGCAATCAGATTATTCACTTGACTTGATGCGCTACCACCTCCACCAGAGCTGTAGCTCGTTGTAACAGACTGAGTTGGAGTAGGAGTTGGTGTCGGGGTAATAGGATTGTCTGTGCAAGTCACTGATACATTTGTCACATTGCTTGAAGGCATCGTCCCTGAACCGGTTGACACAATGCAGGTTTGTCCGGATGGCTGTGTAAGTACAGTTACACTGTACGGATTTCCGCTAGCTATACCTGTTACAAAAGCGAACGAGCCGTTAGATGAGAGTGTAAGGTCATCACCAGAATTATTCTGCAGCACAATCGTACCAGAGAGACCCGAAATACTTCCGCCCACAGTATATGTATGTATCGTGTTATCAACTGTTACCGTTATTGAAGATGTGGCGTAGTTTCCAGCGACATCTCTAGCCACGGCATCAAGCGTATGCGAAGCATTAGTAGCAGAAGTTGTGTCCCAAGTAATCGAATACGGATTCGCTGTACCTGAAGAACCGATTGGGGCATTGTCTAACAAGAATTGGACACTCGAGATACCCGAACCTGCGTCAGAGTTGGAAGCGGAAATTGTGACAGAACCTGAAACTGTGTCACTGTTTGAAGGAGAAGTTATTGAGACACTTGGAGCTGTCGTATCCACGAGCCACGTTACAAAAGCCGGCGATGGCTCGATGTGGCTTAGCGTATCGGTGGCCCTAACTGTGAACGTATGAGAGCCTTCAGCTAGTCCGCTCAATGATTGAGGGCTTGAACAAGAAGTAAATGAAGCGGAGTCTATCTTGCATTCGTAGGTTGAGCCGGTTTTGTTGGCAGAGAATAAGAAACTAACACTTGTTGAAGTGGTAGCACTCACATTACTCGGAGTGATCGTTGTGAATGGATATGTCGAGTCGATAACATATACCTCAGTATCAGAAGATTCCGAATTGCCATTAAGATCAGTCGAATAAAACTTAAGGGTCGTATTAGAAGATACGCTGATAGCACCAGAGTATTGAATCGTTGGCGCAGTACCATCAACAGAATAGTAGGTCTTATCACAGCCGACTCCTCCAATATTATCCGTACAGGTCAGAGTCACTGATTGTGCTATACCGTAGGTACCTCCAGGAAGATGGGCAACAGTAGCTGGTGCGGTGCCGTCTAGGGTCACACCTACAGAACTCGATGATGGTGTGCTCGTTCCTATAGCGTTAACTGCGTAGACCTGGAAGGTGTATGTTGTTCCGTTTGTAAGTCCTGTAACCGTTATCGGTCCTCCTGAAGATGTGGCAGTTAAGTTACCAGGTGTAGATGATGCTAAGTAATACAATATTGTAGAACCTCCATTGGAACCAGCGGTGAAAGTGATAGTGGCTTGATGATTTCCGGCAGCGGCCGAGACTCCGGTCGGCGCATCGGGGATCGTATCTGTTCCAGCATATGTCACATCCTGAAATACAGAGTCGTTTGGATTTATGAGGCCAATTTGATTGAAGGGAATATCTTGAAAGCCGAGCGCGTATGCAGGAGATCCGCCTTGGAGGTTGAAGTTGTTGTTAGCTGAATCAACAAATAGAGGATCTATGCTGGTCAGATTGTTACTAATAGCCAAATATGGATCCCATGAATTGTACTGATACGTAGGCGTCGTGTTGTATACAATATTATTACTAATGACCGTCCCTTCTGGAATAAGCGTTGAAGTCGTTGCAACTAAGGTGCCTTGTGGAAAATAAGTACTTCGCGGCGGAACATACGTGCTTGTAGCTATAGTTGCTAGTTTGGCCGCGTTTCCGCCAAATGCCCATTGATCCAAATAGATGCCGACCCCAGAATTGAATACAATATTGTTTTGAAGGAATGTATCTCTGCCGCCACCGATCATGAATGTGCCCCCAATTCGACTAGCTAAATATCTGTTTGGTGCTATTGAATTTAGAACGTTACCATAGACGGTTGAGCCCGGAGTTGAATCGTCAACATATATTCCATCGGCAGAAGTATTTCCATATATTCCATATATGTTGTGCACATAATTATATTTAACGATATTTCCCCAATCCATGAGATTACCACCGATATGTATACCGCCTCCGTCATTTCCCCACCTCATGACATCATGAACATTGTTGTATTCCGCGATACCGTTGATCGAACTATACAGAATCATGCCATCAAAGTCGTAATTGTAAATTTCATTATGTGAAAGGTATGAATTTGGACCAAAAGACTCTAGCGGTGTTCCTCCAAGATTTACATCGTTCCACCTTCCCGTATCGTGAATCTTGCTATTGACTGTAAAATTTCGACCGACTGATAGATTGGCGTCTGAAGTCGTATACAACTGTATACCCGCGGAACCGGTATCATAAATGTGTGAATTATAGACTCCAGTTTTTGATATTGTATTGTCACCGGAAAAAATAATTCCGCTACCACCGGTATTATGAATTATTGAGTGCACAATCGCAGAATTTTGGGCCTTACCGAAAATTGCGGTTCCTCTGGTATTCTCAAATGTCAGATTCTGAAACATTATGTTTGACACTCCATACATGTTGACAAAATATGTTTTATTCATAGAAACCTGTGCCCTCCCTTGTGAGATGTCCGATGGCGGCCAGAAATATAGAGTACCAGTACTGCGGTCAATATAATATTCACCTGGAGTGTTTAGTTCCTCAAATACATTCTCAAAATAGAAATAACCTGCGACGTTTGCATCAAATACTGCATAGCCTACATTTGAGTTTGCTGTAGGAGCGCCGGTGTTTGTGCTGGTTGTAGTTGCACTATCTAAAGTAACGGTTTTGTTAACCAGATCAAAGGATTTAACTCTTTGATGCCAATCACGCCATTCATAGTGAAATACGCCGTGCGCCCAGATGTCATTTGAGCTTGCCCAATTAGCTGGTTCAGCATAATTGCCATATCCTAAGACTGGATCGCTTCCAGAAGTCGTATACGATGTAATCTTAAAATCATAAGGAAAATTCGTATCGCCAGCATTTGGATATCTTGGTAAACTCATCACTTTACCATTCCACATCAGTTCTAACGGTGATTGACTTCCATTAAAAACACTCCTCAAATCTCCGTAATCATTTATACCCTGTGCCGGCAAGCTAATTGCATATACATTAGCCTGAGCGGAGGCGTTTAGTCTACTATATAACGGATCAGCGTTTGTGATCTTTGTAAATCCACTGATATCTTTACTACCCGTAATAACCGCGTTTTCATTTCCATAGCTACTAAATATAGTCGGACAATTCGTTGAACCACTATCACTACTACCAAGATAAAAATAACTCGTTCTGTAATATTCTCCTCCTCGAAGCCAGACCATGACTGGAGTACTACAACTTGGATTGGCCGTTCGCCATGTCCTAGTGGATGTTTGCGCTTTTTCCAAAGTCAAAAATGGATGCGCAATCGTACCATCATTCGAATCGCTTCCGCCATTTGCAGCGGTAGCTATGTAATATTGCTGCGCGTAACTTTGTGACAGAGTTGTGAAGCTCTGAATCGGTGAGCTTGTGGAATTGCCACTCTTGTCTTTGTCGGTGACTTGGTAGTAATAAGTAGTGCCGGGTGTGAGATTGGTGAGAGTGATGGCATGCGGAATCGATAGAGATTTGTCTAGCGGTATCGTTGTACCTAATGAAGCTGATGTTCCATATTCAAATAGAGTATCAGATGGTTCAGTAGTGTTCCATTGAATGATTGCTGTGTCGAAGTATATAAAGGTAGGTGAGACATCTACAAGATCTGGTGCAACACTATCCGTAGGTATATTAAATGCGATAGGTGTAACTGGATTCTCATATAAAGCGGCATCTCTACAGAATGGGTAGTATGTGTACGAATGTCCGCTCGAGATAGCTGTTATTGGCCAGGAATGAGTTGTACTGGATGTATCGGCGGTCATAGAAATAGCGGCATATGTGGTATCCGAAGTTGTGGCGTATTTACAAGTGGCCGCCTCGTTTGTGGTAAACGACAAAGTTGTATAATAAGTCCAAGTCGGTTGATCTCCGCTGGGACTGAAGCTCGTTATGGAAAGTGGGCAAGTTGCAGTTGTGAACGTTTGATCAGAGCTAGTGCCTGTGCCTCCGGAGTTGGTGGCATAACCTTGGAAGTGATATGCGGTGCTACAAGTAAGACCTGTAACCCCAATATTCCACTGATTGCCTGCGCTGTATGTTCCTGTTGTTGAAGCGACTGATCCGTAAGAAGTACTCGTGCCGTAATTAAAGCCAGCGATTGTTGAGGCACTGCCGCCGTCGGTGGCGATGTTATCCGACAATGTAGCAGTTGTGTAGGTGACACTGGAAGAGGTCGCTGTGGCAAGAGTCGGTGGATATATAGTTGACGTACAAGAGCCTGTGGTGAAAGTTGCGTCAGAGCTTGTTCCTGTACCGACGGCGTTGGTGGCAAATGATTGATAGTGATAGACCGTCCCGCCGCAAGGTAAACCAGTAACATTCATACTGAAATACCCATTGCCATACGTGCCTGTTGTGGAAGTGGCAGAGCCATAAGAGATGCTTGTTCCATAATTAAATCCTATTATGGTTGAAGAAGCATTTCCATCCGAAGTGATTCCGCTATTCAAGGTCACTGAAGTAGAGGCTACATTGCTTGATGTCGCCACAGCCATGGTCGGTGCGGTTGCAGTGATGAATGACCACCCAACGTTATTACCACTATCAGTACAGTTGAAACACTTTATAGCTGTTCCATAATTCGAAGAATCCTTAACTGTGGCGTAGGAAATACTGGTCGAGCCCGTGGCACTAATTTGCCAGAGATTGTGGAATTTTTGGATACGACTATTATAATAATCGGCGACATACACATTACCAGAAGAATCAACTGTTACGCCAATAGGCCCGGAAAATTGTCCGGAACCAGTTCCATAGCTTCCCCATTGAGCCAGATAATTTCCGTTTGAATCGAATTTTTCAATCCTATTGTTGCCAGTATCAACAACATAAACAAGACCTGCAGAATCAACAAAGACTTTCCCAGGTGCATTAAATTGACCATATCCTGAACCTAACGATCCCCATTTTGCCAAAAAATTGCCAGAGGAATCAAACTTTTCAATGCGATTGTTTCCTCCATCAGAGACATATACATACTGACCTGTCGGATCTACTGCTATACCGAAAAACGACGAGCATGCAGAAGCGAACTGACCGTCACCGGTACCCGCACTACCCCATCTAAGGAGCAAATTATACGAGGAATTAAATTTTGATGCTTTGCAGGTACCCTTATCCAAAGTGTAGACGTTTCCCGATGAGTCAACTGCAATATCATAAATACTCGTGGTTGCGAATTTTGTTACAAATGTTCCCGAAGAATTAAATACCTCCACACGGCTTCCGCCCGGATCAGCTACAAGAATGTTGCCAGAACCATCGATCGCGATACCTCTTGGTCCATAACTTGGGAAATATCCAAATTGACCATCTCCAACGCCAGCACTGCCGAATTTCATTGAGTAATTTCCAGATGTATCAAATTTCAAAACTCTGTCATTGCCGGAATCAGATACGTATAAATTGCCAGATGAATCTGTGACGAGATATGAGGGCGCGTATATGGTCCCATTCCCATTTTGGGAAAGACCGGATTGGAACTGCTTTGTGAATGCAGAGTTATATTTCGCAATCAGATTTCCACTAGAGACAAAGATGTTTCCACTAGAATCAACTGCTATGCCTCGATACGCTACAGATGTGAATTTTGAAACATAGGCATTTGTCGTTGAGGCAAATATCTCCACTCTTAGATTGCCTAAATCAGCTAGGTATATATCCCCATTCTTGTTTATTGCGATACCATATGGATTTGTCGTCGAACCATTTCCAGAGCCACTGGTCCCCCATTTAGATAAATAATTTCCAGTGAGATCTGAAGAAACGATGCGATTATTCGTATAATCAGTTACATAAATGACATTACCCCATGAGTTAACTGCGATTCCATACGGTCTATTAAAGCCACCCGCGGTCGTGGAAGCCACAGCAAATCCAGCTCTACAACTTGACGTGCAGATCTCAGTGCTTGAGGCACCAGTTGCTACACCCCAACCATATGTGCTTGTGAAAGTTCCGGATGAATTGAACCGCTGGATACGGTTATTGCCAGAATCGACTACATATATGTCACCTGTCGAAGTAGCAATACCTATTCCGCGAGGCGTTGTAAATTGACCTGCTCCAGTTCCACTACTACCAAATTGTGATAAATAATTACCTGACGAATCGAACTCTTGTACACGCTTGTTGCCTGAATCAACAACATAGATATTGTTGGAAGAATCAATAGCGATGCCATACGGCGTATTAAGCTGTCCATTGCCAGATCCGTATACTCCAAACTTGCTTACGAAATTCCCTGATGTGTCAAACTTCTCAATCCTGTTTCCGTTCGTATCAACCACATAGATATTTCCCGATGAGTCTAGAGCTATAAAAGAAGTGCCTCCATCGGAATTAGTATTTGTCGTATATCCGTTTAGTACACCATTTGCCAGTGATGAAGTTCCGATATTTGATGAAACATAGGTCGCTTCAAATCCCTGAAGTGTGAGCGGTGTGCCTGTTGCACCTCCTAGAGTCAAACTGCCTGTAACTGTCGTCGTACTCATTGGAAAACTAAGAGAATCGGCCGAGGAAACAGTCTTTGTTAAGTTATTGAATGTCGTAGTACCGAATATGTATTGGTTGGTTCCAGCAAAATTGACTGTACCTGTATTGGCATTAAATGTTCCTGTGCTGGTGCTTGTCCAGTTGTTGTAAACACTCAATATATATGAGCCGAGATTCAAGACGCCTGTGCCAGATAGAGTGGTAGATCCGACGCTTTGGTTGGTGGTCAGAGTTACTGTATTTGAAGATATGTTGGCCAGATCGTTCTGTCCGGGGTAGTCCGTACCTTGAGTGCAGCTACTCGCGCATGCTTTGCCCCAGGTGGTGCCGATATTCCAGTTACCGTTACCTCCAGCAGTGAAAGTGGCTGCATAAGATATACCGAAACCCACAAGCAAAAGTGCCACAATTAAAAGAGCAGAAAATGCATACCTGCGTAATGTTGGTGGTTGACTTTTAGAGGGAGCATCTAACTCTCTCTCTCTCTCTCTCTCTCTCTCATTAATCGCATCATAGGATTTCATATGGCTTGGCAATGAGATAATTATACACTAGAACACAATTTAAGGAAGTTGATATTGCGCAACAGTTAAAGGATCAATTCGTTCAAAGATTTCCTCACCCGCCCCCAAAAACCACATACCACCGCACGACCAAAACAAATAGTGAGGGCAGACGGAGTCCTTCCCCCACACCCCCAGTCCTCCGTCCGCCCTCTCCACTTTCTGTGATTTCAAAGAAAACAGTGTCGCGCAGCGACTCAACTTTCTTCAGGATTTTCAGCGAAAAATGTTCGAACTTTGTTCAAAAAAGACCGCAATAATGCGAAATCGCGTTCTGTGAGTGTGGTCGCAAATCGCAAGTCACAAAGTTGAGGGCGGGCTTATTTTTGTAATTCTGCCATATTAACCGACCGCTTACTTGATTTTATCAATTCTTCATCATGAGAAACACAAATAATTGTTGTGTCAGAATACTTTTCGCTTATTTCACTAATAATCTTTCTAACTTCTGTCGCGGCTTGAGAATCCAAACTAGCCGTTGGCTCATCAAGCAACATAATTTTTGCACCCTTAATCAGAGTGCGAGCTACTCCAATTCTAACTTTTTCACCACCTGATAAATTTTTGACTTCCTCGTCAAGTTTTCCAATGAATTTTTCCAAATGCAAATCTTCCAACACTTTCTTTATTTTTTCGTCATCAGTTTCTTCACTTGACCACAACAAAAGATTTTCACGCAAAGTCATACCCTCAAAAATTTGCGGATTTTGATTGCAATAAGACATTATTGAATAAACAGATTCTTTTCCGTATTTTTTAATTTTATCATTTTTAACCCCGCCTATTTCTATACCTCCACCATCTGGTTTATATAGACTGACTAAATTACGCAATAGTGTTGATTTTCCTGCTCCAGAAGCACCAGCGATAGTCAAAAATTCTCCTTGTTTAATATCTAAGCTTACATCACGCAATATATTTTTATACCGCAAATTTTTAATGGAAATATCAAAATTTTCTAATTTAGAAACAGGAACTCGATCTTTTTCTTTCTCACCCTCGGGTAAGTCTAATTTTTCGTATGCTCCCAAAATTTCATCCATTCGCTGAATATCTTGGATGTAGCGAGAAAATTCATTAAAGTAAAGATTAACTAATTCTTGAACAGGTCTATTTAATTGATTTGAATAAATAATATTTGATAACACGGCTCCGCCAGAAATCATGCCTTCCGCTTGAAGTACACCGCCCATCCCCGCCGCCGCAATAGTTGAAATATCAAAAGGAATCATGCGTTTTAAACGCATTTTTGTTTCTTCAATAAATCTTTTTGTTCCGAGAGTGTCTTTCGTGTCCATTTGTTCTTTTACATGATGAGCAACAGACGGCGTTTCGGGAGAAGTTTTTACTTCTTCAAAACCGCTTTTTATAGAACCGAGACGAGTAGCAATTTTTTCTCCTTCGCGTTTCTCTTTTTCATACATTGGCCAAATTTGATCGTTTTGTTTTTTAGCAATTTTATACATTATCGGCAAACTTCCAATGCCAATTGCGCCAAGAGCTGGATTGATTTTAGTTAAAAAAGCAAGAGACATTCCAATTCCGGCTAATGTCGGAGCAAATTTAGAAATTGTATCTTGCAAAATTCGTTCTGTTGAATTTTTACCTCTTTCCAGTGTCGAAAAAATTTCTCCCAAAGATTTTTCATGGATAAATTCAAACTCTTGAAAAAATAGAGAATTTGTTATTCGTTCGTTGATTTGATGATTAATTTCGTTCATCACCTTTGCCAATTCAATATCTGTTTTTGCGTCTATGATTTCTGATATTTTATTTAATCCAAAATATTCCAAAAATACAGCAACATTAAATTTATCTTGAGCCATTATGTTTTGGAACAACGAAGGAGCAAAGCTCTCTACGCCCTTAGACAATAAGTATCCAAGAGAAATTTTTGCGATAGTTCCTTTTTTCTCGCCCAATTTATATTCATTCCAAAGTCGTGAGATTGTTTCAACGAGAATTTTTGGTGAGTAGTTTTCGTTCTCGCTTTTATCAGATTTTACTAAATCTACCAAAATTTCAACTTCAATTTTGTCTAATGGATAACGATTTTGTAAATCTTTTACCAATTCAGATTTTTGTTTTTCTTGTTCTTTTTCGTCGCTTTCGTCAACCATTTTGCCTTTATAAAAATCAGCAATATCTTTTTCAAGCGATTTTGTATTCATCACACTACCGACAGAATCAAAAAGCAACCAGCATTGAGCACGCAATTCTTCAACATCATTTTCATCAAGGCCTGTTTCTTTTTTGCTTTTTACTTCATTAACTAAATTTTCAATCCAGCTTTCAATATTATTAGAAAGTCCTTCGTCATTAATGTCGATAAATTCTCTTTGTGAATGTTCTTCCGATTTTTTGGTTTTATCATTAAAACTTTGCAGAATTTTTTTGTATTCAGCCATCAATTCAGGCGTGATAAGTTCGCTCAACAACTTTGTTTTTTCTTGTTCTTCTTCTGTTGGTTTTTCAATAACCAACTTATCTTGAATTGATTGGCGCAAAGATAGCCAATGATCTTTTAGTGTCATCGGTTTTTGTTCTGTTCCCTCGTGCTCTTTAGCAGTAAGCGGTGTAGTCTCCGCCACCGCTTTCTTTTTCTTAATTTCTTCTTTAACTGGTTTAAAAAAATAGCTTTCTTTCATATTTTTATTTCATTAAAACATCAAGCGAAACGCCAAGTGCGTCCGCAATTTTTTTAACTGTATCAATGGTAGGGTTAGGCGTTGAGCCTGCTTCTATTTTGGCAATAGTATGAAAAGCCAGATTTGCCTTTTTGGATAAGACATCTTGAGAAATACCGAGCTTGTTTCGGTATTTCTTTATGTTATCCCCAATTATGGATTTTTCGTTTGACATATTCGTATAGTTTTACTATTATAGTTAGTATGTATATAAAGTCTTAACTATATACGAGTTAGTATATGAAATATTTACCATTTAGTCAAACAAAAATAATCCTGCCCGCCCGAAATCCCCAAAAAGAAATCAGCGGAGCAAATGGAAAATTCCTCCCCAAACCCCTCCTTTTCCATTTGCGACATCCGAATTCAAAAAAGAATGAGCCGAAGTTTTGGCAAATCCTTTCCTCCCCAAAAAATAGTTTTGCCAAAACTTCGTCCGTATTGAAGCCCCACGCACTGCCCGAATACTTGGAGGGCAGAACCCCGAAAGAAAAACACCCTTTCCTTTTTCAAGAAAAAATCCACCCCCGCCAAATCAGAAATGCAAGGAGTGTTTTTTCTTTCGGGGTTGCTGGCGTACTCGCCAGCGCGTGGGGCTTTCTCCGAGCGTACGGGGCAGTTTCAAGCCACCACGCACGCGGAGCGTGCGAAGTCATTACCTCACTTTGTTTTGGAAATAGGTGCGAGTTTGGTACAATAGAGACACCAG
>Ga0194054_10001460_pt1 | contig 11259 bp, 9 predicted proteins | sample SepL2210m_MetaG_FD_163628 | JGI IMG/M metagenome (GOLD analysis project Ga0194054, IMG submission 163628) | Anoxic zone freshwater microbial communities from boreal shield lake in IISD Experimental Lakes Area, Ontario, Canada - Sep2016-L227-10m | ecosystem: Environmental > Aquatic > Freshwater >... | reverse complement strand
ATATTATGAGCCGCGGTGCCGCCGCGCGGAGGCAGGGCAGAACCTTTCAGTCGTCCGCCCTCCGCCGGGCGGGAGGGTGCCGATGCGGAGCGCTAGGTTTTCAGGCAGTCGGCCAGATCCGCCCCGGCGGTCGTGATCGGCAGGAGCTGGAATTTTTCCTGGAGGGCGGCGACGATCGCCGGGGTCGCGAAGGCCGGCAGGGTCGGCCCGAGGCGGATGTTCCGCACGCCGAGGTGGAGGAGCGTGAGCAGGACGGCCACCGCCTTTTGCTCATACCAGGAAATGTTGAGCGAGAGCGGGAGGTCGTTGATGCCGCAGCCGAACGCCCCGGCCAGCGCGGCCGCGATGCGGATCGCCGAATACGCGTCGTTGCACTGCCCGCAATCCAGCAGACGCGGGATGCCGCCGATCGTGCCGAAATCGTTGCGGTTAAAACGGAACTTCCCGCATCCCAGCGTGAGGATCACGCAGTCGGGCGGGATTTGTTCGGTGAATTCGGTGTAATAGTTGCGTCCGGTTTTTGCCCCGTCGCATCCGCCAACAAGGAAGAAATGCCGGATGGCCCCCGATTTCACCGCGGCCACAATCTGGTCGGCGACGGCAAGGACCGCGTTGTGCCCGAACCCGAGCGTGAGGGTCTTGCCTTCCCCATCCGCCGGGAAACCGGGCGAGCGCCGGGCGGTTTTGATGACAGCCGAGAAATCGCGTCCGTCAATGTGCCTGACGCCCGGCCAGGCCACGAGCCCGCAGGTGAAGAGCCGCTGGAAGTAACTCTGCTTCGGGAGCTGGATGCAGTTCGTCGTCATGAGGATCGCTCCGGGGAACCGGTCGAAATCCCGCGCCTGATCCTGCCATGCCCCGCCATAGTGGCCGACCAGGTGCGGGTGCTTGTGGAGTTCCGGATACCCGTGTGCCGGGAGCATCTCGCCGTGGGTATAGACGTTGATCCCGGATCCTGCCGTCTGCCCGAGGAGAGACTGCAAGTCCTCGAGGTTGTGGCCGGAGACCAGAATGCACGGGCCGGAAACCGGTTCGAGGCGGACCTGTGTCGGCACCGGATGTCCGAAGCGCTTCGTATGGACCCCGTCGAGAGATTCCAAAACCTGAAAGTTCGCCTCGCCGCACCTCATGCAGAGCCCGAGCAACTGCTCGACCGTGGTCGCTTCGCCCGGCGCGATGGCCGCGAGAGCTTCGAAAATAAAGAGGGACGTCTCGCCGGTGTCGCCTCCCGCGTCCCGCACATGCCATGCGTAGGCCGCCATCCCTTTCAGCCCGTAGGTGAGAAGCTCCTGCAGGCCGAGCAGATCCGCCCCAATCGCTTCCAGCCTGCCTTCCAGCCCGGTTTCCTCGCCCTGCCGGATCAGGTCGTCAAGGGCTTCCGCCGGAACAAAGCACGTCGCGCCGTTGAACGAGGCCGGGTCGGACGCGGTCCGGACCCCCGCATAAAGCCCCCGCGCCGCCTCGAGATGCCGCCCGGCTTCGAGCAGCATCCCCCCCAACCGTGCCGGATCGAAATTCACGTTCGTCACCGTCGTGAACAACGCGTCGAGCGCGAACCGCTCCAGCGCTTCCGAACGCGCTCCCGCCTTCGCCGCCCGATGGGCGAAAACACTCACCCCCTTCAGCGCGTGCAGCAGGAGATCCTGCAATGCCGCCGTCTCGGGATTTTTTCCGCAAACACCGGCGGCGGTGCAGCCGGTGCGCTGGGAGGATTGCTCACACTGATAACAAAACATGGAACTCATAATAATTGGGAACTCTCCGAGGGTTGTTGAGATCGGAGAAGGGCATTTCTCGCACGGCCGCCGAACCAGATCAATAAAAAAAGATACTTTTTTCTTTTATTGGGACTTTCCGCGCCTTCCCTCCGGTCGGAACGGCGCCGTCCGCCGCGCCGGCAGGAAAAAAAACATCGCCTGGGAAGCCCCGGCCTGCTCATCATGCGCATCACCAAGCCCCGGACATGCTGAAAAAAGTCGTCCTGACGAACATCTACACTTCCAAGTCCACCGAGATCATCGTGGACACGGATGATGACACCAAGGCGGTGCTGGGAGCCGGGAAGGCGCCGAATGAAACGGCGATCGTGTCGGACATCACCGGGCTGGACGAGGGGCTGCAGCGTCTGACCGGAAAGAAGCCGACCATTGAGGAGGCGGTGACATTGTTCGGCGGGATGGCCCGGTGCCTCGAGCGGAACATCTCGACCATCAAGAGCCTGGAGCTGATGGCGGCGCGGCTGAAATCCCCCCGCTACCGGGGAGCGGTTGCCGACATCTCCCAGCACGTCCTCTCCGGCGACAAGATCAGCGACTGCTTCGCGATGCACCCCGACCTTTTCACCGAGGATGTGATTGCGCTCATCCGCGCCGGCGAGGAGTCGGGCCAGATCCATGCGGTTTTCAAGCAGATCGCGCAGGGACGCAGCAAGTCGGCGAAAATCCTTCGCAAGCTCAAGTCCGGGATGATCTACCCGGCGATCGTCCTCGTGCTGGCCATCGGCGTCGTCATCATCATGGCCTTCACCCTGATCCCCGCGATTTCGAAGCTCTACATCGCGATGAGCGCCACGCTTCCCCTCCCGACGCGAATCCTGATGGCGTTCTCGGACATCCTTCTGAAGCAGCCCTACCTGGCGGCCATCCCGATCATCGCGCTGGTCGCGTTTTTCAAATACTGGCCGAAACTGTATCGCAGGCCGCCGGTGCAGGTCGCCATCACCCAGATGCCGACCATCGGGAACATCATCCGGAAATCCGCCGCGATGGTGAGTTTCCGCACGCTGGCACTCTTGCTGCACGCCAACGTGAGAATCTCGATCGCCCTCGAGATCGCGGCGAAGTCGGCGAACCATGTCGAGTTCGAGCGGTTCTACTTCGCGGTTCGCGACCACATCACCGACGGGCTCTCGCTTCCGGAGAGTTTTTTGATGGAATCCCACCGCCTGGGTCCGGACGGACGCACGATTGCGGCGGTGGTTCAGATGGCGGGGGAGACCGGAGGGGTCAACGAGATGCTCGACGAGATCGCCACCGACTACGAGGAGGAGCTGGATGTCATCGCCAGCCAGATTGACAAGATCCTCGAGCCGTTTGTCCTTGTGATGATGGGATGCATCGTCGGCGGCCTGGTCTATGCGATCTATGGGCCGATCTTCAACCTCAGCCAGGTCATCCTGCCCAAGAGAGGACCCGCTGCCCCCCCGGCCGTGTCGGCCCCGCATTGACCGGCATGACAGGAAGTTCCGGCGCATTGGCACCCTCCGGCTCGGGGCGACGGAAAGGATTGCTCGCACGCATCCTCGGGCTCCCCGGACAGAGCGTTTACTCGAAGGCGTTCACGCTCTTTGTGGCTTTCTCGTTCCTGCTGGGCTCGGCGGTTGTCCTGCTGACCAGCGAGATCATCCTGAGGGAATTTGAAGAAACCGAGCGCCAGGAAATGATCGCGACGCTCCAAAGGTTCACTCTCATGTTGTCCCGCGAGACACGGCCTCTGGAGATTTCCGTGGCCGACTGGCTCCAGCGGAACAAATTTCCGAAGGAAGGGAGGCTTCCGCCGGGCGAGGCGCTCGCGGCTCTCCAACTCGACTTTTTTTCTGTCACGGATTCTTCCGGGCTGATCGAGGGCACGGTGTTCCGCGACGGAGCCCCGCCCGCGATCATTTCGGAGGCCTCCAGTTGGACGCAATGGCTGGATGGGGCGGTCCGGACTCCCAAGGCGGGTTTCATTCTTCTTGGCGACTCGCTGACAGCCATTGCCTGCCAGAGTGGGGGAGGAGGCCGGTTGATCGTTGGCGGGAAAATTCTCGATGCCGATTCCCTGGCGTTCCTGGAGGGCATGTTCGGAGCGCGGGTTGCTTTCAAGCCCCTTCGGACTGTGAATGTGGGCGGAGAAAATAACGAGCCGCTCCTGCAGATGCTGGCGCGCAACGAATTTTTTGTGAGGGTTGCCGGCCCGAACGAACTCGTCGGGCATATTCTCATCCGCGGGATCAACGGCTCCCCCATCGGACAGGTTCAGCTTTCCCAGGGACGTCCGCTCTATGCGGAGGGGCTTCAGGCGGTGCAGGTGTTTCTCACGGTGCTCACGCTGGCCGGAGGAACGCTTTTTCTGGTGATGTGGATCCTCCTCGACCGGACGATTCTCGCCCGCATCCGCGATCTCACCAGGAAAGTGGAAAGGGCGGGGCTTCCCCTCAACCTGGACTTCGGCGGCAACGACGAACTGGCCACGCTGGCGAGGCGGATCGAGGCGCTCGCCGGTCAGCTCGACCGCGCGCGGTGGAGCTACCGGGCGGTTGTCGAGGATCAAAACGAAGTCATCTGCCGGTTCTCTCCGGGATTCGAAATCACGTTTGCCAACGGGATTTTTCAGCGGCTTTTCGCCAGGGAAGGAAGGAACCGCGACTTTCTGCAGCACTGCCTGCCGACCATCACGTTCGAACTGCTCTCAAAAAAATTCCAGCATCTGGAGCCCGGGCGTCCGCTCGACACCTTTATCCACCAGATCCTCGATGGGGATTCACTGGCGCTTTGGTTCCGGAGCACGTTGCGGGCGAATTTTCTTCCGGACGGGACCTGTGCCGGCGGCCAGTGGGTCGCCGCGGATATCACCACGCAGATCCAGGCGCAGCAGAGGCTCCAGAATTCCGAACGGCAACTCCGGACGCTCTCGACCCGGTTGATGCGCCTCCAGGACGACGAGAGGCGGAAGATCGCGAGGGAGCTTCATGATTCGACCGCCCAGAGCCTTTCCGCCCTGGAGATGAACATGAGCCTCCTCGAGCCGCTGGCCGGCGATGAATCCATGCGGAGGATTGTCGCCGAGACCCGCCAGATCGCCCGCAACTGCTGCATGGAACTGCGCACCATTTCGTATCTGCTGCACCCTCCGCTCCTGGACGAAGTGGGGCTTCCGTTTGCCATCCAGTGGTTCGCGGACGGCTTCACCAAGCGGACAACGATCGGGGTCACGCTCGATCTTGAGCAGGAATTTCCCCGCCTCGAGGCGGAGGCCGAGACCACGCTCTTCCGCATCCTGCAGGAGGCGATGAGCAATATTTACCGGCACTCCGGCGCCAGCCGGGTCTGGATTTCCCTGGCGCGGGACGGCCGCGAAGTCCGGCTCGAGGTCCGCGACAACGGAACAGGATTTTCCGAGGGAGACGGGGCCAAGCCGGGGGCGGGCGGCGGAGTGGGAATTGCCGGCATGAGGGAAAGGCTTGCCCAGCTCGACGGAGAGTTGGACATTCAGTCGTCGCCCTACGGGGTGAGCCTCGTTGTGAAAATCCTTTGCCATGGCCAAGACCAAGAAAAAAATCCTGATCGCTGACGACCACGAGATCGTGCGTCACGGCGTCCGCAACCTGCTCGCGAGCGTGCCCGCCTACGAGTGCTGCGCCGAGGCGACCACCGGGCGGGAGGCCGTGCGCCTCTGCGAGGAGATGCAGCCGGACGTCGCGATCCTCGATATCAGCATGCCCGGGCTCAACGGGATCGAGGCGTCCAGGCAGATCCTCAAGGTCTGCCCGCGCACGAAAGTTCTGATCTTCACGGTCCACGATGCCGAGCGCCTGGTGTACGAGGTTTTCCATGCGGGGGCGCACGGCTATATTCTCAAGTCCGATGCCGGACGCCACCTCCTCTCCGCGATCGAGAGCATTCTCGCGGGCCGGCACTACTTCAGCTCACAGGTCTCCGAAGTCCTTTTCGAAAGCTTTCAAAAAAAGGACATGCCGCATGTGGCCGACGACGAGGGGTTGAAGCCGACCTCGCGAGAGAGCGAGATCATCCAGCTGCTCGCCGAGGGCCACAGCAACAAGGAAGTTGCCGCCGCGCTCGGGATCAGCGTGAAAACCGCCGAGACCCACCGCGCGACGATCATGCGCAAGCTCGGGATGCACTCGATCGGCGAACTCGTCCGCTACGCCATCAGGAACCAGATCATCCAAGCCTGACGCCGCTTCAGAGCAGCTCGGCAATCTGCACCGCGTTCAACGCCGCCCCCTTGAGAAGCTGATCTCCACAGACCCAGAAGGCGATACCGTTTTCCAGGGCGCAGTCGAGGCGCATCCTGCCGACGAAGCAGTCGTCCTGCCCGGCGCACTGGAGCGGCATCGGGTATCCGTCTTCGACCACCTGGACCCCGGGGGCCTGACGGATCGCGTCCACCGCCTCGCCGAGGATGACCGGCCGCTCGAACTCCGCGCTGACCGCCACCGAGTGGGCGCGGTAAACCGGCACTCGCACGCAGGTCACCGAGGCCTGGAACTCCGGCAGGTGCATGATCCGCCGCCCCTCGTTCTGCATCTTCATCTCCTCTTTCGTGTAGCCGGTCGCCAAAAACGAATCCACCTGCGGAATCACATTGAACGCGATCTGGTGGGGGAAAACCTCGGGAGAAAAACTTCTGCCGCGCGCCAGCGCGTCCACCTGCCCCCGCAGTTCCTCGATCGCGCGCGCCCCCGCTCCCGAGACCGCCTGGTAGCTGGAGGCAAAAATTCTTTTGACGCGGAATTTTTTATGGAGCGGATGCAGGGCGATCAGGGTGATGGCGGTCGTGCAATTCGGGTTGGCGATCATCCCCTGATGGGTTTTGATATCGGCGGCATTGATCTCCGGCACCACGAGCGGGACATTGTCGGACATGCGGAATGCCGACGAGTTGTCCACCACCACGGCTCCCGAATCAACGGCCACCGGGCCGAAGTCTTTGGAGATTCCGGACCCCGCGCTGAACAGGGCAACATCAATCCCCTCAAAAGAATTCATTCCCAGCGGCTCGATGACGACCTGCTCGCCGCGAAATTCCAGCGTGCGCCCGGCGGAACGCGGCGAGGCCAGGAGACGAAGGGAGGAGACCGGGAAGTTGCGGCGCTCCATGACACGCAGCATCTCGACGCCCACGGCCCCGGATGCTCCAACGATTGCGATTCGGAATGATTTTGACATAGTAATAAGATGAAAGCCGATCCCAACGCCCGCCCGAACCTCTGCCTCCGGGTGGACGTCGCCCGACAGACACTCCATCTTCTATCGAATGGCGCCGCGGTCAAGTCCTGGCCTGTTTCCACCTCGAAATTTGGCGGCGGCACCGAACCCGGCAGCATGAAAACCCCGCTCGGAAGATTCCGGATTTGCGAAAAAATCGGCGCGGGCGCGCCTGCTTGGTCGGCATTCAAAGATCGGAAACCGACCGGAGAAATCGGAGCCCCCGGCACCGGAGAGGACGGCATCCTTTCCCGCATCCTCTGGCTGGAGGGACTCGATGCCGGGAATGAAAACACACGGAGCCGCCACATCTATCTCCACGGCACGAATCAGGAACACCTGATCGGAAGCCCCGCAAGCCATGGATGCGTGCGCCTGCGGAATGACGACATCATCGAGCTTTTCCGCCTTGTTCCATCTGGCACAACGGTCGAGATCGCCTGAAAAATAGCCGTGAAAAGATGTTGTCAGCCCCTCTGTTTGTGAGAAGGTTGAGCCTGGCAACCTGCCAAGAAAGGAGGGGAAACCCATCGTGAAATTCATCAAAATCGCAGCAGCAGTGGCCATCGCCGCCGCAGCTCTCAGCCTCGGCGCATGCGCCAGCAAGCCCAAACCGGCTCCGGCTCCGAGCAGCGTGCATATGTCCAAATAATCCGCTTGCGCCGGGCGGGGAGCAATCCCTGCCCGGCCATCTTCCTGTGTTATTCGCCCTCAAACGTCTTCTGATCCTGCTTCTGATCGCGCTCGCGGCCTTTTGCTTCTGGCCCCGTTCGCCCTCCCTCTCCGCCTTTGATCCGGAAAAAATGGCGGACCTTCAAATGGCCGTTTGGAAAGATGCGGCGGGGAAAAAGGGTCGGGAATTGATCCTTCCGCTCTACGGGACTTACGAGCGCCAATACCGTGTCTCTCCTGTCTCCTCGCTGATCATGGCGATCGAGTCGTCGCGCGCGCTCTCCATTTTTCACACCGCCCCGGACGCCGCCGATCAGGAAAAGGCCCTCGTTCCTCTCCGCACGGTCTTTGCCAGACTCAAGAACGAGACAAAATCGAATTTCGACGCCGATGCGGCGGCACGCCTCGAACTGAGGCTCTGGATTCTCCGCGCCGACCACGCCAAACGCGCGCAACTCACTTCCGCGTGGTCCGACCTCCTCGGGCTCCTCTACGGCCTCCCGGCGGCCGACACTCTCCCGGCGGCAAAAATGTTTGCCCAGGCAGCCAAACTTGCGGACGAGGGAAAATGGGACGAGGCCCGGGGAAATGCCCTGGACGCATGGATCGCGGTGAAAGCCCTCGCCCCGCAGCAGCCCTGACTGGCCACTTCTCAAAACTGCTGCTGGATAATTTCCTCCCGACCCCGCATGATGCCGTCATGACCGAGACCATCGCCATGCTCCTCGCCCTTCAGGACAAAGACCAGAGGCTCCGCACCCTCCGTGCGGAACTGGAGGCTCTCCCCGTCGAGAAATCCACCAAGGAGCGCCTGATCGCCGAGGCGGGCCGGCGGCTGGAACAGGCCCGGAGCAGCGCCCGTGAAATCGAGGTGAAAAAAAAGACCCTCGAGATCGAGGCCGCCGCCAAGCGCGACCAGATCGCGCGCTACAAAACCCAGCAGATGCAGACGCGCAAGAACGAGGAGTTCTCGGCGCTCGCACACGAAATCGAAGGAGCGGAAAAAGCCGTCTCCGCCATCGAGGACCGCGAGCTGGAACTGATGGAAGAGGCGGAGGTGCTGAGGCCGCGGATCGCGTCCGCCGAGCAGGCCTTCCAGGCGGACAAAGCCAAGTTTGAATCCCAGATCGGCTCTCTGGCCGAAAAAGCCGCCAACCTGAAGGTCCGGATTGCGGATCTCGAATCTGCCCGCGCCTCCGCCGCCGCAGAGGTTGATGAAGATCTGCTCGACCGGTATGACCGGCTGTTCCACACGAAAAACGGTCTTGCCGTCGTCGCTTTGGAACACGATGTCTGCACGGGATGCCACATGAAGGTGACCACCCAGACGACCGTGGAACTCCGCGGGGAGAAATCGATCGTTTCCTGCCCGCAGTGCGCCCGGCTCCTCCACCTGCCCGCATGATGTCACAAAAACTCCCGAGACGTCCCAGAAGACTCCGCCGAACCGATGCCATCCGGCGTCTCGTCCGCGAAACCCGCCTCTCTGTCAGCGACCTCATCTGGCCGCTCTTTGTTCATGCCGGAACAAAATCCGTCGAGGTCGCCTCGATGCCGGGCGTCCTGCGCCATTCCCTCGACTCGCTCGTCCGGTCCTGCTCCGAGGCGGAGCAACTCGGGATTCCTGCCGTGGCAATCTTTCCTTCGATCGATCCCTCGCTCAAGGATCCCGGGGGCACTCACGGGCTCAGCCCGGACAACCTGCTTTACCGGGCCATTCGGAGCGTGAAAAAACAGTGTCCGGATTTGCTCGTCATCACCGACGTCGCCCTCGACCCGTACACCTCGCACGGCCACGACGGACTCCTCTCCGCCGACGGAAAAACCGTGGACAACGACGCGACCGTCGAAGTCCTCTGCCGTCTCGCCGTCCTCGAAGCCGGGGCCGGGGCCGATATCGTCGCCCCATCGGATATGATGGACGGCAGAATCCGCGCCATCCGGGAGGCTCTGGATTCCGCCCAATCCACCGACACGGCGATTTTGTCCTATGCCGCCAAATATGCCTCCGCGCTTTACGGGCCGTTTCGTGACGCCGTGGGCAGCAAAATCGGAAAAGGCGCGATCAGCAAGGCGACGTACCAGATGGATCCGGCCAACCGCCGGGAAGCGAGGCTTGAGGCTCAAATCGATCTCCTGGAAGGCGCCGACATGGTGATGGTCAAACCTGCGTCCTATTATCTGGACATCATTCGCACGGTGAAGGACGCCTGCGACATTCCGGTCGCCGCCTATCAGGTGAGCGGCGAGTATGCGCAGATCCACGCGGCCGCGCGGCTGGGGTGGTTGGACTACGAGGCGACGCGGGACGAATCGCTGCTGGCGATCAAACGTGCCGGAGCGGATATGATCCTCACGTATTTTGCCCGCGAGGTCGCGGAAGGAATTTCCCGCGTCCGGGCGGGCCGGTGAATTTTCCATCGCGGGCCGCGATTTGCCCGCGCACGGTGACGACCTCCGGGCGTCCTTGGATTTCCAACCCTTCAAACGCATTGTAGTCCACCGCGGAGGACTGGCCGGCCGCGGAGATTTTTCCGCGATACGCCGGGTCGAAGACGACGAGGTCGGCGTCGCTTCCCGGCTGGATGGTTCCCTTCTTCGGGAAGAGGTTGAAGATTTTTGCGGCGTTCGTGCTGGCGACGTTCACAAACGTGTGGAGGTCGAGGCGTCCGGAGCAGACCCCGTGCGTATAGAGGAGAGGGATGCGCTCTTCGATGGACGGGATGCCGTTCGGGATTTTTGTGAAATCGCCGAGCCCCATCGTTTTCTGGGACTGAAAATCAAACGGCGCGTGGTCGGTGCCAACAGTATCCGCAAGCCCGCAGGCAAGGGCGTTCCAAAGGACCGGCTGGTTTTCCCTGGCCCGCAGCGGGGGGGACATGACGAATTTCGCGCCCTCGAAATCCGGGAGTTCGGCGGAGGATTTGTCGAGAAGGAGGTGCTGGATGAGGGTTTCGATGCGGACGTTCACCCCGCGGAGGCGGCCGCGCACCGCCTCGTCGAGCGCCTCGCGGCAGCTCAGATGCACGATGTAAACCGGGGCGCCGGTCGCCTCGGCGAATGTCATGAGGTGGTGCACGCCCTCCGCCTCCACGCGCGGCGGTCGGCTCGCATGGTGCCACTCGGGACCGGTTTTGCCTTCCGCGAGAAGTTGCTTCTGGAGCTCGGCGACCAAAGTGGCATTTTCGCAGTGCGCCGCCGTGACCACGCCCAGCTCGCGGGCGAGCCGGAGCGTGCGGAACAATTCCCCGTCATCAATCCCGAACGCCCCCTCGTAGGCGAGAAAAATTTTGAACGACTGGACGCCCTCCTCAACGATCCCGCGGAGCTGCGCCGCCGTCCCCCCGTCGAACTTCGTGACCCCCATGTGAAACGAATAGTCGCAGCACGCCTGGCCGTCGGCCTGCGCCCGCCATGTGGCAAACCCGTCCGCCGGCTCCTCGCTCCGCGACGGACAGCACATGTCGAAAATCGTCGTCGTTCCCCCGGCCACCGCCGCACGGGTCCCGGTGCGGAACGTATCCTTCGCAAACGTCCCCATGAACGGAAGGTAGAGGTGCGTGTGCGGGTCAATGAATCCCGGGAAAACAAATTTCCC
>Ga0194054_10001459_pt1 | contig 11259 bp, 8 predicted proteins | sample SepL2210m_MetaG_FD_163628 | JGI IMG/M metagenome (GOLD analysis project Ga0194054, IMG submission 163628) | Anoxic zone freshwater microbial communities from boreal shield lake in IISD Experimental Lakes Area, Ontario, Canada - Sep2016-L227-10m | ecosystem: Environmental > Aquatic > Freshwater >... | reverse complement strand
GCTTTGAATTAAGCGAGCCTACCATTTTTGCGCGTTAGCGGAGCTGGTTTAGAAAATCAAAGAGTTTTTTAGAAAAATCAAACTGTTTGAGGAATATTCTGATAGGACGAGTTTTTGATTTTTCGTGAAGAAAAGCGACTTGATTTTCAAACCGGCGCAGCACGTAAAGCAAAAATGATTGGCGAGCGACCTTTATTTCTTCACCCTCTCCACATATTCTCCTGTTTCAGTATTTACCACCACAATGTCGCTGTCATTGACGAACAGGGGAGCGTTGATCACGGCGCCGGTTTCGAGGACAATCTGCTTGCTGCCGGAGGTCGCTGTATCACCTTTGACCGCTGGTGGGGCTTCGGTCACTTTGAGTTCGACTTTGATCGGCATTTTTACGCCGATTATTTGGCCGCCATCGTCTTCGTTGTCTTCATCGGTGAAAACCAAAACATCTACCGAAGAATTTGGCTTGAGGAATTTGGCCGGTGTCCCCAAGATGACCTCATCGATTTTAAAGCGCTTAGAAGGATCTTTTGGCTCGCAAAACCAGAATTCACCCTTATTGGTATACAGGTATTTTGCTTCGCGCTTGGTGATATCAGCCTCCTCGATCTTTTCAGCTTGATGAAAGGAGTGTTCGGCGATCTTGCCGGTAATCAGGTTCTTCAATTTGGTGGCGTTGACCGGTTTTCGCATTTGTTTGCGGAAAACATGGGAAGAGAGGACTTCGTAGGGTTGGCCTTCCATTAAAATGTATTTTCTTTCGACCACTTCATTGTATTCAAGCATGCTCATAAGTATTTCGAATTATGTTAATAATCGAGCCATTCTATACAATAATTGGCCAAAAGTCTATACGAGAATGGGCATCTGGAGGTTTACAATAGATCGTAAAAAACGCCCTTGAGTCCGATCAGGATAAAAATTACAGCGATGATGATCAGGGCAGGGTAATAGACGGATGAAAAAGCGGTAATCGGTCCGAGTACCAAAAAACCCAACCAAATATGTTCTCGCTTGATGTTTTTCATTAGTAATAATTATAGCACTACTGGACGGTCTGTCATTTGAAGGGCAGAGCGAGCCATCACCTTTTTAGAGACTAGTGAGCGCGACGGCGCGAACTCGAGGAATTTTCTAGCCCGCCTTGATGAGTCGGCGAGGCAGGCAAGAAAATATCCGTGCTCTAAAAAGGTGATGGTGAGTGGTTTCTATTCTTCAGAAGCATCACCTCCACCCGAACTTAGAAAGGCGTCATCTTTCAGCTTCTGTTTTATTTCCTCAAGGATTTTCTTGGCGACGTCCTTATTTTCCTTGGCTTTCAAGAACTGCCTGGTCGCATCATAGCCGCGTCCGATTTTCTCGCCGGCATATTCATAAGAGACGCCGGATTTCTTGATGATACCCATTTTCTCGCCCAAGGCAATCATCTCACCTTCGCGAGAAATGCCTTCGTTGTACATCAGGTCGAACTCGGTTTGTTTGAATGGGGCTGCCACTTTGTTTTTCACTACCTTCACTCGGCAACGACCGCCCATAATTTCTTCGCCTTTTTTGATCTGGGCGATTCGGCGAATATCCAAGCGAACGGAAGTATAGAACTTGAGAGCCTTTCCACCCGGGGTTGTCTCCGGATTGCCAAACATCACGCCGATCTGCATGCGGATTTGATTGATGAAGATGACGATTGTCTTGCTTTTGGCGACGATGGCCGTCAGTTTTCGAAGAGCTTGCGACATCAGCCGGGCTTGCTTGCCGACATGTTGAGCACCCATATCGCCCTCAATCTCATCTTTTGGGGTGAGAGCGGCGACAGAGTCGATCACAATTACGTCCATTTTACCGGAACGAACCAGGCTTTCGGTAATTTCCAAGCCTTGCTCGCCAGTATCTGGTTGAGAAATCAAAAGCTCATCAATCTTAACGCCAAGTTTTCTGGCATATTCCGGATCCATGGCATGTTCCGCATCGATATAGGCACAGACACCGCCGGTCTTTTGCGCCTCCGCGACTACATGGAGGGCGAGGGTAGTCTTACCGGAAGACTCTGGTCCGAAGATTTCCACGATTCTGCCCCGAGGCAAGCCGCCGACACCGAGCGCGGCATCAAGACCGATCGAGCCGGTCGAGATCACGTTCACATCGACTCTTGGTTTGTCGCCAAGGCTCATGATTGAATCATCGCCGAATTTTGTGCGTATTTGGTCGAGGGTCGCTTTTATGTCGGCACCGATCACTTTTGCTTCTTTTTCTTTTTTCTTGTTTCCAAAGGCCATATTGCTTTTTATTAATTATTAAATTTGCTAATCTTATTTTATCCGTGCTCCTGACACGCAATGCCGAGCGTCATTTTATTTGTAAATCAGCTCCAGTTTCTTTTCGACTTCTTTCCCGAACCGATCCTTTGCCCGCAAGGTAATTATATTATATCCGTAAGACAGAAGCATTTCCTCGCTGAAGTTTCCCTGTTCATCGATCGAGATCGGCCGGTCATTCATTTTTATTTCGTTGATATTTCTAGCTACACCCGCTATGCTAATCAATGATTCCGAGACGGTAATTCCATTTTGCGGGGAAGAGATATCGATAGTCGGTCCGGTCATCAGGTTCCATGCTTCGTAGATGCCGTATCCGAGTAGGATCAAAACAAAAAAACTGATTATGATGGCTTTCAAATAAAATTTTGTTTCTCGTCTGCTCATGGTTGATTTTTGAATTTTCTGTCATTCCCGCGCAGGCGGGAATCTAGTCTTTGCCTTTCTTTCTACCTAACACTTATCATCTAGAATTCCTTCGGATTCTCCGGCTCCTCAAACCCGTTTTCATCAAGCATCTTGTCCGCCACCTCTTCCAAACCGGCGGTATTGTCTTCGCTGTCCGGTGCTTTGCCGATCAAGACTTCCCGCGGTTTTGCTCCATCACCTGGACCGATCACACCCTTTTGTTCCAGCATGTCCACTAGTCGAGCCGCCCGAGCATAGCCAACGCGCAATTTCCTCTGGATATAAGAAGTCGAAGCTTTGCCGGCCTTGATGACTTCTTCTTTGGCGGCTTCGTATAGGTCATCGTCGTCACCCATATCATCTTCGATGCCACCCTCGAACAGGACATTTCGGTCGGTCGCTGTCTCAGCAAAGTTTATGCCGGTATCAGGAATCTCATCGCGATAGGCATCGGCCAAATATTTCACTACTTTCTTCACTTCACCTTCAGAGATGAAAGCTGATTGCAGGCGAACCGGCTTGGACATCTCGCCGCCAAGATAGAGCATATCTCCGGAGCCAAGCAATTTCTCTGCGCCGGGTGAATCGAGAATCGTTCGGGAGTCGATTTGCGACACCACTTGCAAAGCGATTCTGGCTGGCACGTTGGCTTTGATGAGACCAGTGATGACGTTGACCGACGGTCGCTGGGTTGAGAGCATCAAGTGAATACCGACGGCACGGCTCATCTGAGCGAGTCGGACGATCGAGCTTTCGAGCTCTCGAGGATAAGCCATCATGATATCGGCCAATTCGTCGATGGCGATTACGATATAAGGCATGGTCTCCGGTAGCGGATTGGTTGTCGGATCGTATTTGCCTTTATTTTTGAGGTTCTCGACGTTCTGAATGGCTGGTGCCAGGATAGTCTTGTGATACGAATCGATATCTTTAACGGCATTACCTTCCAGAATATCATAGCGTCGATCCATTTCTTTAGCAGCCCATTTCAAGGCGAGGATAGTTTTCTTGGCGTCAGTGATGACTGGGGTGAGAAGATGGGGAATTTTGTTGTACAAAGTAAGTTCAACACGCTTTGGATCGATCATGATGAATTTCAGATTCTCAGGGGAATTTCGGTAAAGCAGGGAGTTGATGATCGCATGAATGGTGACGGACTTACCGGAACCGGTGGCACCGGCAATCAAGACGTGGGGCATTTTGGCCAGGTTGGCAACCAGTGTCTCGCCGGAAATGCCTTTACCGAGAGTGACCAAGAGCGGTTTATCGGATGAAGTAAATTTTTCTGAGGCAATCAGCGAGGCCAGACCGACGGTGGTTTTGGTGATGTTGGGGATTTCAATACCGACGAGCGACTTGCCGGGGATTGGCGCTTCGATACGGATCGGGTGGGCGGCGAGGGCATAAGCGAGGTTGTCTTGAAGGGAAACAATTTTGGACAACTTCACGCCTTCAGCCGGTTTGATGGCATAACGGGTGACGGATGGACCGATGGTCACTTCATCCATCTCCACATCAATGCCGAATTTCTGGAGAGTGCGTTTGATAATGTTTGCGTTGGCTTTGATGTCACCGGTGCCAGGCTTGCCTTTGTCGCCTTCAAGTAGGGATAGTGGGGGAGGCACGTAGACTTTGGTGCCGGGGGTATTGTGGATCGGCATTTCCATCTCTTCTTCTTTGTCCTTTATGACTTTGGCGAAGAGGGATTTTTTTTCGGCTTTCTTGTCTTCTTCTGGTTCCGGTTCCTCGACTTTCTTTTTCTCCTCTTTTTTGACTTCCACTTTTTCTTCCTCGGCTTCTTCCTCAGTCTCTTCTTCGGTCTCCGGGTCTTCTTCGGTCTGGAAGCGTCGCCAGAAGCAGAGGGTATCAATTGTCAGTTTAGCCTCAAAGATGATTAGGCAGGAAATGATAACCAAAGCGAAGAGAACGATGAGAGTGGTTGTGTTGCCGAAAAGTTTTAAGAGGGGAGTCGAAACCAGCCAACCGAAGAGACCGCCGTTGTAGGGATCCACCCAGTCTAAAATTTTGGCAATCGTGTCGATGATGCCGAGGCCCGAGAGAAAGAAGAGAGTGGCGCCGATCGTCTTGAGTCCGTTAAATTCTCTCTCCTCGTGTTTCAAGAATGAAATCGAAAGCATGATGAAGATGACCGGCATCAGGAAATAACCGATGCGTCCAAAGAGGTAGGAGAACCAGGTGAGGAATTTCTCGCCGACAATTCCAGCCAGGCCGAGGGAAGCGAGAAGGGTGAGGAGTGCTAGGACGAAAAAGACGATGGCCAAGATGCTGTGTTTTGTCTCTCGCTTCAAATTTTTTAGCGGATTTTCCGGCAAGGATATTTTTTCCTTTTCTTTGTTTTTTCCTTTTCCGTTGAAATTTTTTGCCATAATATTCTAAGTTATTTTTTGATGAATTTTATCCACCAATTATATCACAGACGCATATAACATAGAACTTAAAACGTGGAACATTTAAAAATACCAAGGCTAAACCTTTTTAGGGATTCAAGGTTTAGCCTTGGTATTTTTTACCCCACGTTCTTTTTTAGAGCCCCGTGTTCTGGTTTGAGTGCTCTAGTCCTCTGTTTACAGATTGCAAATTTCATTTCCCATTTCGTTATTTACCCTTTACATTTCTTTTGTGTCCGTTATATAATGGACACAAACGTTTTTTCTCAGACAGATGATTTTTATAAGACAAATCTTTAAAAGACATTGTTTTTATATAGGCCATTTCCAATAAGACATATGTATATCAAGGTCTCTTTGAGTCTGTCACTCCTGCGAAAGCAGGAATCTAGTATTTAATAACTACATCACCTACAACATTTATTAACTAATATTTTGTATATATTATGACCCACACCCCCACAACTTATGATCCAGCCAAGTCCGCAGTTTTTGCTGGTGACTATAAGTCATTTTACCTATACAAAAAGACAGAAAGATTGGTAGCGGCGATCTACCTCCTCTCCACCTATCTATCGGACAACGAACCAATCAAGTGGGAGATACGCAGTCTTGGCGTCCGATTGCTTTCAGACAGTCTTTCTTTGGCAACCCTCTCTTTGGCTGATAAAAATATTACTCACAAAAATCTCGTCAGCTCAATCTTGAAGGCGGTGTCCATACTGGAAATTGCTTACCTTGGGGGCCTGATTTCTATCATGAACTACGAGATTTTGAAGTCTGAGTTTGAGGGTGTTTTGGCTATCGCCGATACGTCAGAAAGGGTTAACAGTCTTCGAGGGTTGTCGCTGGACAAAGCATTCTTTGCTGTTCCGGCAGAAGTGCCATCTTCTTCGGAAGAAAAGATCCTCAAAGAGGAATCGATGAGTGATCGTCTCGCTTCATATGCCAACAAAAATATTTCTCATGCCGACTCGGGTTTGTCCCATAAAGGACATTATATTATGTCCGATAGAATGACCTATAAAAATAGTCCCATAGCAGCAAAAGGCGTGTCGGTAAAACAAAAGGACAAAACAAACAGACAGGATATAATCATTGGTTTGCTAAAGAAGAATCACGAACTGGGTATCAAGGATTTTACCGGAGCTATTTCTGGTTGCAGTGAAAAGACTATTCAACGGGAATTGTTATCCCTTGTCTCTAAAGGGCTCTTGGTCAAGAAAGGGGACAAGCGCTGGTCCAGGTATTCTCTGAAGTAGTTTATGGACCAAGGTTTAGCCTTGAATCTCAAAAAAGGCTAAACCTTGGTCCTTAGCTATTCTCTGTAAAGGACAAACCGGTTTACCCAGCCTTATCTCTACATGCTCTGCTAAATACCGAGGTCGAACCTTGGATCCCCAAAAAGGTTCGACCTCGGTATCTATTGGTCTTATCTTGATCCCAACACCTAGCCTTAAAACCTACCCGAATGCTTGTATTTTTAGCCAAACTGTGCAATAATGCCCCTTGTGGATTATGTCTTCTGTCAGCTGCCTGGCTAACAAGCTGCGAGCTTTTAGGGAGTTATCCACAGCCTCATTTTGCCTCTTTCACTAGAGGGTATTATAATATGGGGGTAGGTAGTATTTTTGATACTACTTATAGCCGTATCTGTTGAATTTCCTTCATGTCTGAACGTCTGTTTTGAAACTGAACTTTGACAATAAAATAGTGTCATATGCCTAGGCATCTTTTAACAAAGACTGCTCGGCAAAATACCGAATTTTCATTTACCTCTACGGTCGTCAAAAGGTTGAATATCCCAACACTCTTATCGCTAATCCAAAACTTCTTTGTGTCGAATTTTTAGGTGTCGAACACTGGGTAGAATTTTGAAGAGGTGAAACCTTGAATCGGAAAAAAGGTTTCTCCTCGGCAAAATTTTTCTTAGCGTTCGACACCCGAAAAAAATATGGGGAAGTCGGAATAGTATAAAACATCGCGCGGTCATTTTCTTTCGGAGTTTTTTGTTGATGGCCACGGAAGCACTTTGCATCAGTAAGCAGGTCAAATATGTTTACCGCAAATTGCGAGATACAAAAATTTCACTGGATCGGATTTTGTCCGATCCCTCAGAAAAGTTTTTTAGTCGAAAATTTTTCTGGACATTCGCTTTACCGCGAATGGCGTTTCGTAAAAATATTTTCTTTCAATTTATTCGTTTCCTTTGCCGAACAAATGAAAATTTGTTCCAAGCTTGGGACTTTATTAGTTTATTAGAAAGAAAATATTGCTTATCATTAGATTCATTCTTATTCGTTGATCGATTCGTATCATTCGAATAATTTTCGTATCTTAAGGTAAGTCTAAATAGAAAATTATAAATCATGTTAAAAAAATCATTGGGAGTCGTTGTCGCTTTGACACTCGTCCTCTCAGTACTCGTTGGCGCAAGTTCAGCAAGTGCTCAGTCAATGTCATTGTCTGACCTTGTAAAGCTTTTCGTCACTTTAGGTATTATCGCTCCTGATAAGGCTGCAGCTGCTATGGCCGCCGTTGGTGGTTCAACAACAGCTCCTGCTACAGGAACAACATTTACTCAGAACTTGACTCTCGGTTCAACAGGAGCTGAGGTTACTGCTCTTCAGAATGTGTTGATCGCCGGTGGTTACTTGGTTATGCCAGCTGGCGTAGCTAAGGGTTACTTTGGTGCTTTGACAAAAGCTGCGGTTATCAAATATCAGATTGCAAAGGGTATCACCCCTGCTGCTGGTTATGTTGGTTCAATCACAAGAGTTTCGTTGAATGCTTCAAACACAACCACTACAACCACAACTACCACAACTACTACCACTACAACTGGTACAGATGTTAAAGTAGCTTTGGCTGCAACTTCACCTACTACTGGCGCTATCATCGCTGGTCAGGCTGCTGCTGATCTTGCTGAATTCACATTCACCAACACATCAGCTACTCCAGCCGTTGTTACAAACGTAACATTGACTCGAGGTGGTGTTTCTGCTGATACTTCACTCTCAGCTGTCTATCTATATGATGGTGCAGTTCGATTGACCGATTCAGCTACCGTTTCATCTGGTAAAATTACTTTCAACGCTGGCGCCGGATTGTTCACAATCCCAGCTGGTGCTTCAAAGACAATCGCTGTTAAGTCTGATATTTACTCAGGCGCTTCAGCTGGCCAGATCGTAAACGTCGCTTTGACTGGTGTTACTTCAAACGTTACTGTTAGCGCTTCATTCCCAGTTGCCGGAGCTTCAATGACTGTTGCTTCAGCTGGTGATATCGCTACAGCATCTTTGGCTAATAACGTCACTCCAAGCTCAGTTACATACACTTCAAGCAATCCTTACGCTATCAATGCTGGTTCATTGAATCAGACCGTTTGGTCAGGTTCATTGAATATCACACAGAGAGCTGTAAACTTGAAGAGCGCTGCCTTTAAGGTTATTGGTTCAATCCCTACAAATTCTTTGCAGAATATCAAGTTGTATGCCGCTGGCCTACAGATTGCTTCTGCTTCAGGAATGGATGCTAATGGTATCATCACTTTTGATCTTACCGCTGCTCCTTACAAGATTGATTCATCAAGAACCCTTGAAGTTCGAGCTGATATCATGAATGGTTCATCACGAACCTTCAACGTATCATTGCAGAATGCTGCTGACTTGCAGATCATCGATTCAAACTACAATGTTGGAATCGCTGCTTCAAACATCCCAGCTTCAGCTGGTGTGATTTCTGTTTCAGCTGGTTCTGTTACAGTAAGTCTTGATACCTCATTGGCTTCAGGTGATGTCGTTACCGGTTCAACTAACGTTGCTTTGGGACGATACACATTGAAGGCATATGGTGAAGATGAGAAGATTTCTTACCTTTACGCTTCTTCATCAAAGGATATGGACAATGTCGCTTTGTATGCTAACGGTGTTCAAATCGGAAGCACACAGACAATCGCTTCAACCTCAGCTAAGCTTTACAGCCTAGGTTCATCATTGATTATCCCAGCTGGTCAAACAGTTACTTTGGAAATCAGAGGTGATGTTAAGTACAATGGTACAAACATGGCTACAAGCTCATCATTGCAGGTTTCTTTGATTGGTTACACAAACAATGCTCAGGGTTCATTTGCTCAGCAATTGACAACTGTCCCAGCTTCACCAATCGTCGGTCCAACAATGACAGTTAAGGGTGCAGGTTTGACATTGGCTATCAATTCAGCTGTTTCAAACTACTCAACCGTTGCTAATACTTCAGCTCAGAAACTTGGTTCGTTTATCGTTCAGTCAAGTTCTGCTGAGGCTATCCGAGTCACCGGTTTGACAGTTACATTAGGTGGTGCCGCTGGTGCAACAACCAACGTCTCAAATCTTTATGTCGCTGTTGGTGCAAACAAAACTACCCCAGTTAGCCCACAGACATCAAATAACTTCTCTGTTGATTTCACAGTTGCTGCGAACAGCACACAAGTTATCAATGTTTACGGTGATCTAGGTTCAGTTACTTCAGGTGTTGCTACAACTACTTTGGCCTTGAATGGTTACGGAGTATCAAGCAATATCACTGTTGCTAAGGCCGCTGTTACTGGTCAAACAGTTACTATCGGTTCTGGCTCATTGGCTGTTCCTACCATCGTTGGTGGTTCAAGCTCAATTGATCCTCAGTTTGTATTGGGTGGTGCTTCAAGCAACATCGCATACTTCAACTTCGTTTCAACTTATGGTACTTCAAACATCTCTGAATTGTACTTCTCCGCTTCCGGTACAGCCGCTAATATAACAGGAGTTACTGTTGCTGGCGTCTCTGTCCCTATGGTTAGCGGTTCAGCTACAATCACAGGTTTGAACATCCCAATCTCAGTTGTTAGCGGAGGTGTTCAGGTTCCAGTTGCCGTTACTTACGCAAACGTAGGTACAACAACCGGTGGTGTTGTTTCAAATAACACTGTTGGTTTGAATTTGACAGGATACAAATACACATCAGGTAATAACACTGTTTCAACAACCACTTTGGCTGTTGCTTCAAATGCTATGACTTTGGTGGCTTCAAAGCCTACATTGGCTTTGGTTGCTCCTTCAAATACTTTGTTGTCAAATGGTACAACAGTCTTGGGTTCAGTAACAGTTGCTGCTGATGCAGCAGGTGCTATCGAATTGACAAGCTTGCCATTGTCAATTGCAACTTCAAGCGCTACAACTACAGGTTATACTGTAAAGGTTAACGGTGTCGCCGTCTCAGGTGCTACTGTTACCGGAACAGGCATTACCTTCGGTTCCGCTTACAGAATCAATGCTGGTACTTCAGTTACCTTTGAAATCGGTGCTACTGTTTCAGGCTTAGTTGTCTCAAATGGTGGTAGCGTCTCATTGTCACTTGGTTCAGCTGGTTCTCTCGCATGGAACGATGTTATGGGTGGTGTAACCGCAATAACCGGTTCAGCTATCTACAACTATCCAACCAACTCAGTTTCAGTTTCTCGATAAATTGATCTGATTAGCATGTCCTATCTACGGGATTCGCCGTAGAAGGATAGGTTAGGGAATAGGCCGGATGCGAAAGCATCCGGCCTATTTCTGTGCCTATTTTTCCCATACCAAGGCTAAACCTTGTTCTATCTAGAACAAGGTTTAGCCTTGGTATTTTTTTTGATATTGTTATTTTATGTTGTTATAATTGTCTCAACATGAGATCAATAAAATTTGCCCCAGGCGAGTATTATCATATATATAATCGAGGTGTAGATAAAAGAGAAATACTTCTTGATTCGCTTGATTATGAAAGATTTATGCTACTTTTAGCAGCGACCAATAATAAGGAGGTTTTTCACATTTCAAACATAAAGAAATCCTTAAAAGAAAATTACGCTGGCCTCAAAACGTGTTTAGAATTTAGAAATGATACTTTGGTCGATATAGGTGCTTGGTGTTTAATGCCAAACCATTTTCATCTACTTGTAAAAGAAAAGGAGAATGGAGGTATCGTGAAGTTTATGCAGAGATTACAGACCGGTTATACTATGTATTTTAATAAGAAAAATGAACGTTCCGGTTCCTTATTTCAGGGTACTTTTAAAGCTGAACATCTGGCTGGCGACAATTATTTGAAATATTTATTTTCCTATATACACCTAAATC
>Ga0194054_10001444_pt1 | contig 11298 bp, 17 predicted proteins | sample SepL2210m_MetaG_FD_163628 | JGI IMG/M metagenome (GOLD analysis project Ga0194054, IMG submission 163628) | Anoxic zone freshwater microbial communities from boreal shield lake in IISD Experimental Lakes Area, Ontario, Canada - Sep2016-L227-10m | ecosystem: Environmental > Aquatic > Freshwater... | reverse complement strand
GTTTATTAAATTACCCAGTTCGAACCTTTCTATGATAATCGTGGGCGGGGGAGGAGACTGCCTGACCAGGGCCGAAGCGCTGTATTTGACATTTTTTCTTAATTTGTTAATATTACCAAACCGTAATTTTCTCGCTGATGAACTGGTATATGTTCGAGCGGGCGGATTTCGCTGTGTAAATTAATTTACACCATTATAAGTCGATTTATTAATCGCTCTCCATTGTAAAATGGAAGGCAAAATAATTTTTAGTCGCTTTAGTTGAATAGGCAGAGCCAACGTTCTCGCGCGCTCCGCTTAAGCAAGTAAAGTCGGCCCATAAAAATATGGCAGAAGTATTTGAAAGAACAAAGCCGCACGTAAACGTCGGTACCATCGGTCACGTCGACCATGGTAAGACAACTTTAACAGCTGCAATCTTGAATACATTGCACCGAGCCGGAAAGAACGTAAAGCTCCGCGGTGTTGATGATATTGACTGTGCTCCGGAAGAGAAAGCCCGAGGTATTACCATCTCCCTTTCCCACAACGAGTACGAAACCGATGCCCGACACTATGCTCACATTGATGCGCCTGGTCACGCTGACTACATCAAGAACATGATCACTGGTGCCGCTCAAATGGATGGTGCTATCCTTGTGGTCGCCGCTACTGATGGTGCTATGCCTCAGACTCGCGAACACGTTCTTTTGGCAAAGCAGGTGGGTGTTCCAAAGATTATCGTCTTTTTGAACAAGTGCGATATGGTTGATGATAAGGATATGATCGACCTCGTTGAAGGCGAAATCCGAGAGCTTTTGACTAAGCAGGGTTTTGATGGGGAGAATTGCCCAGTCATCCGCGGTTCCGCTTTGAAAGCTTTGGAAGCAACCGGCATTGATGATGAGTGGTCAAAGGCCGTCTTGGCTTTGACTGATGCTTTGGATACATACATTCCAATTCCAGTTCGAGAAATCGATAAGCCATTCCTTATGCCAATTGAAGACATTTTCTCAATTGAAGGCCGAGGAACAGTGGTTACCGGAAGAATCGAGAGAGGAACAGTCCATCTCGATGAAGAAGTTGAAATCGTCGGTATCAAGCCAACAGTGAAAACTGTCGTGACTGGTATTGAAATGTTCAACAAGCAGCTTAAGGAAGGTATGGCTGGCGACAATGCCGGTATTCTTCTCCGATCAGTCAAGAAGGAAGATATTCACCGCGGACAGGTTATCTGTAAGCCAGGTTCTATCACCCCTCACACTGAATTTGAAGCTGAAGTTTACATTTTGAAGAAAGAGGAAGGTGGCCGACACACTCCATTCTTTACCGGTTACAAGCCACAGTTCTACATCCGAACAACTGACGTTACGGGAGACGTGTCTTTGCCTGAGAAAGTAGAAATGGTTATGCCAGGAGATACTGTCACTTTCAAAGTCAAGCTTGTCGCCCCAGTCGCTCTCGAAGCCAAGATGAGAATTGCTATTCGAGAAGGAGGAAAGACTGTCGGTGCCGGAGTCGTTACCAAGATCATTGCGTAATAAATATTAAATAGCGGAAACTGGTCCAGAAGAGGTACGTCCCTCGTCGGATCGGGTTTCTGCAGCTTTTAGGGAAGTAGCTTCTTGGCTTTTTAGGCCGGACATAAAAATCCGCCTAAGAGGCCACAAGCTAATAAGCTAAAAAGCTAATAAGCTAAATATGGAAAAAACTACTAAAAAGATCGTTAAAAAGACTGCTAAAAGCGCCGCCGCCAAAGATGCCGGATCAAAACTCCGAATTCGCGTTCGCGCTTATGACAGCAAGATCCTTGATGCGTCTGTGCGACAAATCATCGATACTGCCTTGCGGTTTGACGTTAAAGTCCTGGGACCAATACCTCTGCCAACAGAGATTAAAAAGTATACAGTCAACAGAGCTTCTTTCGTCTATAAAAATGCGCGAGAACAGTTTGAGATGAGAGTGCACAAGCGATTGATCGATATTATTAATCCATCGGCAAAGGTTATCGAAGCCTTGACCAATCTAAGTTTGCCATCAGGTGTGAACATAGATGTGAAAATGATTTAAAGAATACCATGAAATTCATACTGGGAGTAAAAAAGAATATGACTCAGGTTTTCGATGATAAAGGAAACGTCGTCCCCGTTACTGTGGTGGATGCCGGACCGGTTGTCGTGACTCAAGTTAAGACCAAAGAATCTGATGGTTATGATGCCATTCAGGTTGGCTTTGGCGTAAAAAAGGAAAAGAACATCAGCAAAGCGGTCAAAGGCCACTGCAAAAACAATGGCAATTTCCGCTTCATCAAAGAATTCAGATTTTTTGATGCGAAAGACAAAATGGATTTGAAAGTTGGAGACAAGGTGGATTTGTCTGTTTTTAAAGAAGGGGACAATATCTGCGTTTCATCGATTTCCAAAGGTAAGGGTTTTCAGGGTGTTATCAAGCGCCACGGTTTTGCTGGTCAGCCACGAAGCCATGGTCAGAAGCACTGTGAAAGAGCCCCAGGTTCCATCGGTGGCGGTTTGCGAAACAAAGTGCCAGTGGGCATGCGCATGGCCGGCCGAATGGGTTCGGATATGATTACCATGAAAGGTCTAAAGGTCGTGCAAATTGATTCAGCCACCAACGAACTTCTCATCTCTGGCGCCGTCGCCGGTCGAAGAGGAACCTTGTTGGAAATAATCGGATAAAACCATGACAGAAAAAATACTAAAAAAGATCAAGACTCCAAGAAAAGAGAAAGCCGCCGCTAAAAAGACGGAAATCTCTTTGGATTCAAAAATTTATGACCAGAAAGGCAAGGCCGTGGATACCATCAAATTGCCAGAATCGATTTTCGCGTTGCCTTGGAATGCCGACTTGGTTCATCAGGTAGTGGTGTCTCTTATGTCCAACAAGCGAGCCAACATTGCCCACACCAAGAATCGCGGCGATGTCTCCGGAGGAGGCAAGAAGCCATGGCAGCAGAAAGGCCTTGGACGCGCTCGACACGGCTCAACCCGATCACCGATTTGGGTGGGTGGAGGTGTCGCTCACGGTCCTCGAAATGACAAAGATTATTCAAGAAAGGTCAACAAGAAGATGAATGCGAAAGCTCTCTTCACGATCTTGTCTCGAAAATACAAGGATGGCGAGGTTATATTTGTCGACAAGATCAGCTTTGCTGCTCCAAAGACGAAAGACGCCCTTGCTACTCTTTCAAACTTTGCCAAGATTCCAGGTTGTGAGAATATTTTGTCAAAGAAGAATAACTCGGCTTACATCGCCATCGCCAAAAAGGATAAGGCCGTCGAAAAGAGTTTCCGAAATTTCGGTAACATCTTTGTTGATGAATCAAGAAATATCAACACTTTGGATGTTTTGAATCATAAATATCTGATTATCGAAAACGCCGCTGATTCAGTCAAATTCTTGGCTAACAAGATTAAATAAAAGTCGCTCGTTATTATCTTTTTAGAGCACGGATAAAATTTTGCTAAATTTTTCCTCGAGCTTGCGCCGTCGCGCTCGCTAGTCTCTAAAAAGACAATAACTCGCCCTAATTACCAGAAATACATTAATGAAAACAGAAATGAAAAAAAACAAAGGAGCTGCAAAAGAAGCGAAAGCTTCTACGAATAGCCCTAGCGTGATCAATTCCGGATCTTTTGATGCCGGTGCGATCATCAAAAAGCCAAGAATTACTGAAAAGTCAGGGATCAAGGCTGAGAGCGAAGGTGTTTACACTTTCGAAATTACCGCCGTTGCGACGAAGAAAACTGTCGCCAAGGCGATAAAAGAATTATACAAAGTTGATGCAGTGAAGGTGAATATAACCAAATTACCTTCCAAGAAAGTTTTTGCCAAAGGCAAAAAAGGTTCTATGTCGGGCGTCAAAAAAGCCGTTGTCTTCTTGAAGAAAGGGGATAAGATAGCATTTATCTAATACAACTACCATGAAAAGATACAATCCTACAAGTCCAAGTCGACGACAGATGACCGGTATTGATTACCGACAGGTGATCACCACCAACGAACCGCTCAAAGCCCTCACTTTCGGACGAAAGCGAAGCGTTGGCCGTAACAATTACGGTCGCGTCACGATGAAATGCCGAGGTGGCGGACACAAGCGCTTGATGCGCGAAGTGGATTTCACTTACGATAAGTTCGACGTGCCAGCCAAGATCGTCTCTGTCGAGTACGATCCAAACCGAACAGCCTTTATCGGCCTAGCGGTTTATGCTGATGGCGAGAAACGCTATGTCGTCTTGCCAAAATCAGTCAAAGTCGGAGATACTTTCATCGTCTCAGAAAATGCTGAAATCAAGCCTGGTAACCGTTTGCCGCTCAAAAAGATCGGTGTCGGTACCTTTGTTTACAATGTCGAGCTCAAGCCGGGAAACGGTGGCAAGCTTGGCCGAGCCGGAGGAAACTTCGTCCAGGTCATTGCAAACGATGCCGGTTATACCCACCTGAAACTGCCTTCAACTGAAGTCCGAAAGGTCCCAGAAAGCTGTTATGCTTGCGTTGGTGAAGTTTCAAACAATGAAAATAAATTGGTGAACATTGGTAAAGCTGGTCGTTCTCGCTGGTTAGGTATCAGGCCAACCGTGAGAGCCTCAGTGATGAACCCAGTCGATCACCCATACGGTGGAGGTGAACAGCGACAGGGTAGAGGTTTGCGTTATGCCAAGACGGCGACCGGCCGACATGTCGGTAAGGGTCAGAAGTCACGAACTCCTAAGAAATACTCCAATTATCTGATAGTTTCCCGCCGAAAGGTTGGAAAGAATAAGGACGAGAAGTAATTTCAAAACTTATTGCCGACGTAGAGCGAGCGAAATGAAAAAGTAATCTTTTCCATTTCCGAGCCGAGGAAGGCAATATAAGGGTTCATACCGCTTTTATTTTTAAGCAAAAACAACCCCTTCGGGGGTTGTTTTTGTTATCGGCAACGTAGGACGAGATGTGGTCGAGCTCCTTATGGGCAGGTACCTCGCTCCGAGATAAATACCGCTTTTATTTTGCTTGACTTCTGAATCGTCCTCTGCTAATATACTCGGAGCTTGAAAGAGCTCTGTTTTTTTAACGCTAAGAGTTACGAAGATGGATTCTGGATCGTTTTGTCTGTCTACAGATGAGAGGAATTCAGGATATTTGTTCGCTTGGGCGGACTCAATATTTTACGTTTTGATTTTTAATCTTTAATTTTAATACCGTGGCAAGATCAATTAAAAAAGGACCATACGTTGACGAAAGACTTCTAAAAAAGATAGAAGGGAAAAAGCCGATTGAAACCGGTGTTATTAAGACTTGGGTCCGACGCTGCCAAATCGCTCCAGAAATGGTGGGATTCAATTTTGGCGTTTACAATGGCCGAGAGCACATCGAAGTTTTGGTGACCGAAGATATGGTTGGCCATCGATTGGGCGAATTTTCTCCAACCAGGAAATTCCATCGCCATGGTGGTAAGATGCAGAAAGAATTGGATATCAAGAAGAAAGAAGCTGAAATCTCAGCCGCTCAGTCTGCTAAAGCCACTGTCGAAACTAAAAAGTAGATTGTAGTTAGTAGAAAGTAGATTGGCAGATATAAGAGAATAAAAAACAATGAACATCACCGCAAAATTAAATGATTATAGACAGTCCCCACGAAAAGTCAGATTGGTATCTGATCTAGTTAAGGGCAAAAAAGTAGAGGATGCTATCACCACTTTGACCTATGCTGTCAAGCGAGCGGCTGATCCATTACTATCATTACTCTTGTCAGCGGTGGCCAATGCTAAGAATAATTTTGGTATTGAAAAAGAAGACTTGATCGTCAAGTCTTTTACTGTTGATGGTGGTCAGATCTTGTACCGAAGAATGCCTCGCGCTCGTGGTGTGGCTTATCCGATCCGCAAGCGAACCAGCCATGTTGCTTTGGTTTTGAGCACAAAAGAGGAGGCCCCAGTCGTGGCAAAATCCGTCAAACCGGTCAAGAAGGCCGCTAAAAAGAAATAATCCTTGGTTTTTATATTTAATATTTAATTTTATATGTCCCATACAGTTCACCCATATTCACATAGACTCGGAATCTTGAGAGATTGGAAATCTCGCTGGTTTTCTTCTAACAAGGATTTTCGCGACGCTTTGAAGGCGGATATTTTGTTGCGAGAATATTTGGAGAAGAAACTCCGCGGCATGTATATCGGTTCTATTGAAATGGAGCGAAACCAAAAGTCATTCAAGGTGATCGTCAAGACTTCACGACCGGGCGTCCTTATTGGCCGAAACGGCGAGGGTTCAGACAAGTTGCGAAACGACATTGTCAAATTCATGAAGCGACACAAGTTGGCTTTGGCTCAGGATTTTAAGCTGGACATTGAAGAAATCAAATCGCCAGAATCAAACGCCGCCGTCGTGGCTTATATGGTCGCCGAAGGTTTGGAAAAGCGTATGCCTTTCCGCCGTGTTTTGAAACAGACGATCGAAAAAGTTATGGCCAACCGAGAAGTCCAAGGAGTCAAGATTTATATGGGTGGACGACTTGGCGGTGCGGAAATGGCTCGATCCGAAGAGTTGAAGAAGGGGAGAATTCCGCTTCAGACTTTGCGAGCGGATATCGATTACGCCCAGGAGAAAGCTCACATGACTTATGGTGATATTGGTATCAAGGTTTGGATTTACAAGGGTCAAATCTTTGCGGCTCGTAATGTCCAAAACGCCAAGAAAGAAGTTCAGAAATAATCTTATTTAAAAACATGTTATTACCAAAGAAAGTAAAATATCGAAAGTGGCATACCGGTCGTGAGAATCCTAAAAAAATTCCCAACGCTACCAGAGGAACAAAAGTTTCTTTTGGCTCTTTTGGCTTGAAGGCGACTTCTGCCGGCCGAATCCGTTCCACCGAAATCGAAGCGGCTCGAAAGACTATTTCTCACTCCCTTGGTAAAACCGGTAAGTTGTGGACCAGAATCTTTCCTGACCGACCATATACCCAGAAGCCAGCCGAAGTGAAAATGGGTAAGGGTAAAGGAGATCCTCAGGGTTATGAGGCGGTTATCAATCCTGGCCGAGTCTTGTTTGAAGTGGATGGAGCTGATGAAAAGACCGCTCGCGAAGCTCTGCGAAAGGGCGGTACCAAGATCCGTGTCAAAGTGAAAATAATTAGCCGAGATTTGATCTAATATAAAGCCATGAAAGAATTACTTAAAAAAACAGAAAAAGAGTTGAAAGCTTTGTTGGCGGAAAAGAAGGAGGCCGTTCGAGTTTTTCGATTTGGCTTGGCCGGAAGCAAGACTCGAAATTTGAAAGAAGGCAAGAATTTGAAAAAAGAAATTGCCCAGATCATGACCATCCTAAATACTAAGAAAGCTGAATAATTTATAAAACAATGGAAAAGAAAATACAAACAAAAGAAGAGAAGGGTGGAAAGGTACTTTCCGGCAAGATTGTTTCAGCTAAAATGAAAGACACCGTCGTCGTCCTGGTTGAAAGATTTACCAAACACCCGATGTATGGCAAATTCCTCCGCCGACAGAAAAAGTTCAAGGCTCATGATGCTGGCAATAAGCACAAGGAGGGCGAAGTGGTAGAGATTATCGAGACCAGACCGATTTCCAAGGATAAATGTTTCAAAGTGGTAGAGAAATAAGATTTAAAAATTTAATTCAAAAAAGATGATTCAAGATAGATCCCTAGTTCAAATAGCAGACAACACCGGCGCCAAGATTGGACGTATCTTCAAGGTGCTTGGATCATCAAAGAAGGCGATTGCCCAGATCGGCGATGTGGTCATGTTGTCAGTCCAGAAGGCGGAGCCACGAAAATCCGTAAAGAAGAAAGACGTCTTGTACGCCGTTGTCGTTCGACAGCGATTTCCTTTCCGACGAAAAGACGGTTCATATATTCGATTTGATGAGAATGCCGTGGTGACTATTGATAAAGCCAAGGGTGAGCCTCTGGCTGGACGCGTCTTCGGTCCGATTCCCCGAGAAATCTCAGAAAAAGGTTTTCAGGGTATTGCTTCAAAGGCACCGGAAATAGTTTAGATAAATAATGAGCAAAGTGAATATATTTATCAAACCCTAACACCAATTTCACAGAGTTATGGAGGATGATAGATAAAGGTTTAACAACACAAACACACGATAAATTAACAGCTTAAATTCAGTAAAATTGGTGCGAGGGTCATTATTTTCAAAGACTCGCTTCGCTCGCCAAGAAAATATATGAAAATAAAGAAAAATGACAATGTAATAGTGATCGCCGGAAAAGACAAGGGCAAAACAGGCAAAGTGATTGTCGCTTTTCCTCGTGAAGACAAAGTGATTATCGAGGGTGTCAATATGAAAAAGAAACACCAGCGAGCAACCAAAGCTAATTCCAAAGGCCAGATCGTCGAAAAAGCTCTTCCGATCCATGTTTCCAATGTTATGATTTTGGAAGGGAAGAAAGGCGTACGTATTGGCAAGAAGGAAATTGGTGGCAAAAACGTTCGCATCAGCAAGAAGACCGGCAAGGAAATATAAGAAAATTGCGCAATGTTTTCTGTCATTCCTGCGAAAGCAGGAATCAAGAATTTTAAATAAAAATTATGTCAAAAATTATTACAACCAAAGAAAAGCAGGAGAAAACCTTTGAAGCCCTAAAGGGTAAGATGGGTTACAAAAATATCATGCAGGTGCCAAAGCTCCAGAAGGTGGTGGTGAATGTTGGTATCGGTTCCCTCAAGGATAAGAAGAAAATCGAAACTATTACTGATCGAGTGGTCAAAATTACCGGCCAGAAGCCGGCGCTTCGCGGGGCCAAGAAGTCGATCGCTTCGTTCAAAGTTCGACAAGGTGACCCGGTTGGCTTGGTTGTCACTTTGCGTGGCGACAGAATGATGGCTTTTGTCGATAAAATGGTTTTGGTGGCTTTCCCTCGAACTAAAGACTTTCGTGGTATCCTAAGAAAAGGTATTGATGAAATGGGTAACTATTCCATTGGTATCAAAGAAAACACTATTTTCCCAGAAACAGCCGATGAAGAACTGAAAGATGTTTTCGGGATGACTATTACGGTAAATACAACAGCAAAGAATAAGGCTGAAGCAGCTGCCTTCCTGGAATATCTCGGCTTCCCATTCAAAGCTGACGATGCTAAGAAATAAAAACCGTTCGATATTACTTTTTAAAACCACGATAAAAGTGCCGCCGACGCGGCACTTTTTCTATACTCATGAAATTTATTGCTATAAATTTCACTCCGTAATGCTTTTAAAAAGCAATATCTCACTACTTTCAATAACACTAACTTTTTAAAATATGTTATAATTTTCCCATGTTAAATTTTTTTAAACGAGAAAAGAAGGAACCGATGTGGTCTATTCCACGCGCTTATATTTTTATTGGCCGATCTGGTTGCGGCAAGGGGACTCAGGCGGATTTACTATCAAAATTCCTGTGTGAAAAAGATAAATCTTGCCAGACCCTGCATATCGAAACCGGCGCTTTCCTTCGCGAATTTGTGAAGGGTAAGACCTACACCCAGAAATTATCGAAAGAGATTATGGAAGCTGGCGGTTTGATGCCGGAGGCAGTGATGGTCGCATTATGGGAAAATTATTTGTTCACCCATTATACCGGCAAAGAGAATCTTCTTTTTGATGGCTGTCCTCGAAAATTGCACGAAGCGCAATTGCTTGATTCGGCTTTGACTTTCTACAAGGTGTCTTTACCGGTAGTCATTTATATGAATGTTAGCCGGGAGTGGGCAAAAAAGAGATTGGAAGGCCGGGCCCGCAAGGATGACAAACAGGAGGCGATTGAAAAAAGGCTGAAATGGTTTGATGCCGAAGTGATGCCAACGATCAATTATTACAAAGACAATACCAATTATATTTTCTTGGATATCAATGGTGAAAAAACCATTGAAGAAGTCCATCAGGAGATAATAAATAAATTGGGACTATAAGGATCGCTCGTCATTACCTTTTGCTTACGGCCCGCCCAAATCTGATTTGGGCGGGCCTAGCGCTGCGCCAGCTTGAAAATTAAGTCATTTTTCTTAACGAAAAATCAAAAACTCGGCATATCAGAATATTCCTCAGACAGTTTGATTTTTCTAAAAAATTCTTTAATTTTCTAAGCTGGCTTCGCTAACCCGCAAAAGGCAATGACTCGCTTTATCTTAGAGAATTTTCCAAGCGGCAAAGGCTCGCTCTTGCTATCCAGACTTGCTATTTTAGCTATCGGCTGTAATAATTAGCATTATTATGGCGGTTACGATTAAAACACCAGAAGAAATAGAGATACTGCGCGAGGGCGGGAAACGCCTAGCTTTTATCGTGAGCCAAGTGGCCAAAGCGGTAAAACCCGGAGTATCCACTAATGATTTAAACGATCTGGCCATCAAACTAGCCGAAGAAAATGGTGATAAAGCAGCCTTTCTGAATTATCGACCGCCGGGGGTCAAGCGTGCTTACCCAGCCGCTATTTGCGTGTCGGTCAACGATGTGATTGTTCACGGTATTCCCAACGAAAAGCCGATTATCTTGAAAGAGGGTGATATTGTGTCACTCGACATGGGGTTAAATCACAAAGGCCTTTTTACTGATCATGCTGTTACTGTACCAGTGGGAAAAATCGATGAGGCGGCACAAAAATTAATCAGTGTCACAAAAAGCGCTTTGGACGAGGGAATCGCTGCTGCTCTCGCGGGTAACCATGTCCGCGATATCAGCTATGCGATTGAAAAATATGTCCGACCGCTCCGCTATGGGATTGTGGAGGAATTGTGCGGCCACGGTGTCGGCTACAAGCCCCACGAAGATCCTTATGTGCCAAACTATTGCCTGGAAGAAAAAGGGGAGAAATTGAAAGTCGGCATGGTGCTGGCCATTGAACCGATGTTAAACGAGGGGAGTAAGCATATTATCCAAGATGATGACGACTACACCTATCGGACCGCCGATGGCAAGAGAAGCGCTCATTTTGAGCATACGATTGTGATAACCAAAGACGGAGCGGAAATATTGACTATGTTATAACCCACTAAAGTCATACCAAGGCTAAACCTTGGTATGTGGCCTTAAATAAGGACATACAAAGGTCGGTCCTTTGTGGGTCTTGACGGAACTTGGTAAGTATTGACAAATATTGTAATAGGTGCTATACTTGTTACAGATAAACCGAACCTTAAAAAGACGAGGAGATAGGCAAATTCGCCACAGCTTTTAGTTGGTTTTTAGAAAATCACTTAAAAGCTGTGGCGAAGAGTCCAGCAAACATAACCAAACCTGTCATAATGGCGGGTAAAACAGAAAGGAGATTGTCATGAGTACAAAACTTAATGGAGATCTGCAGGCGAG
>Ga0194054_10001438_pt1 | contig 11323 bp, 13 predicted proteins | sample SepL2210m_MetaG_FD_163628 | JGI IMG/M metagenome (GOLD analysis project Ga0194054, IMG submission 163628) | Anoxic zone freshwater microbial communities from boreal shield lake in IISD Experimental Lakes Area, Ontario, Canada - Sep2016-L227-10m | ecosystem: Environmental > Aquatic > Freshwater... | reverse complement strand
CGCTGGAGGCGTTCGACCTCGTAGCCCATGTCGTAAAACATGAGACGGATCTGCCGCTTGATGCCCTGGCGGAGGACTACGCGGACGCGGCCCTGGCCGAGCATGTAAAGGCGTTCGAAGCGCGCGCGGCCGCCTTCAATGAAGATGCCGCGGATCATTTTGGCCGAGTGGGCGGGGTCGAAAGATTTGTCGAGAGTGACCTCGTATTCCTTTTCGATACCGTGCGAGGGATGCGTCAGCTTCTGCGCGAAATCCCCGTCGTTGGTGAGCAAAAGGAGCCCCTCGCTGTCCTTGTCGAGGCGCCCGACATGGAAGAGCTTGGAAAATTCCGGGGGCAAAAGATCGTAAATGGTCCGCCGTCCGCGCTCGTCGGACTTGGTGACCACAAAACCCCGTGGCTTGTGGAAGAGAACGTAAGACGGCTTGGCGACCCGAATGATGCGCCCGTGAACACGGACATCATCGCCATCGGCGACCACCGTCGCCAACTTATCGACCCGGCTGCCGTTGATCACGACAGCCCCGGAGGCGATAAGATCTTCGCAGGACCGTCTGGACCCGAGGCCCGCAGCGGCAAGAAAGCGGTTCAGCCGCATAGGCAGAGGGGAGGAATTAATCCTCCGGTTTCGTCTTGGGCAGGCCGATCACGCGCTGGCCGTCTTTGAATTGGCCGCGTTTCTTCAAGAGATCGACGCGCTCGAATCTTTTCAAAACACTGCGCTTGGCCTGGATGGCCCCTTTGCCTTTCAAACTGGGATGCTGACTCATAAAATGGATGGAGGTGGAGACTGGACCCGGCGGCGGGGAAATGCAAATGCTTTCTGGTGCCAATCGCGGAGTCTGTTCGAAAATTCTCTTCTGGCCTTTTTTCTGGCGGTGTGGTGCGATTCCGCAAGTTCAACGAAACCATGCCTGTCCGTTTGATCCTCAGCCTGTTTGCGGCCGCCGCGTTGGTGACCGGGTGCGCCACCAGCGCAAAAAATGCTACTCCAAAAAATGCCGCGCCGAAGCCGCCTGGCGACGCGGTCTTCAAGAAGCTGGACGTGGCGGGGGTAAAACTCGGGGACGGGAAAGGCGTGCTTCACAAGTTTGGAAGCGCCAAGAAATGCGGATCGAGCGTCGGTGGCCGCGAGGTTTACGAGATCTACAAACCGAATGCCTACATCAGCATGCTGGTGCTGACATTCCAGGACGGACGGGTGCGGAAGATGGAACTCCGGTATTTCCAGGGACCGACCGAACACACTTACATGACCGCTGGCGGCTGGGAGGGGCTCCGGGACTATTTGACAAAAAGGTTTGGCCCGCCTGCGAAGACCGGGACCGCAGTGCTCCAGTTGAATGACCTGCACCTGAATGCGGGGTATGCCAAATTCAACGGCGAGTGGATATTTCCGAAGGCCGAACGCCGGATCCAGTATATCTCGCTGGCCGATTCCCAAGGCGGCGTCGCCTCCATCACCTTCCTCGACACCACCCCAAAAAAAGCGGTTCCCGCAGAAGCGCCGGGAACGCCGAAACCCTCGGCTGTCGCTGGACCCAATCCGGGATTTTGATGCCGGATCGCAATTTGCGCTTGCGTGTTGCCCTCAATTCCTCTCATCCTGCGCACGCTATTATTGGTGACACGTTGAACATGCATTTTATTTTTCGCAAAAGCTGATTCATGCCGCGCATGAACCCATCTTTCCCCGCATCCTGCGGGCCGTTGTTCAACAGAGCCAGGACACGCCTGTCCTCAAACAAACCCCGGAGGCCCTATTAACTTAAAGGATATTCGAATCAATGAACGGATCCGCGCACGCGAAGTGCGCGTCATCATCGCATCAAACAACGAGCAACTGGGCGTCCTGCGCCTGGATGAGGCCATCCGCAGGGCCAGAAGCATGGGGCTGGATCTGGTGGAGATCGCCCCGAACGCTCAGCCGCCGGTGTGCCGGATCGTTGACTTCGGGAAATTCCGCTACGATCTCTCGAAGCAGGAGAAGGACAAGAAACAGACGACGACCAAGGTCAAGGAGATCAAGTTCCGGGTGAACATCGACGAGCACGATTATCTGACCAAGGTCCGCCACGCCGAGGACTTCCTCGACAAGAGCAACAAGGTCAAAGTCCACCTGCAGTTCCGCGGACGCGAAATGGCGCACCAGGAACTTGGCATGCTGGTCGTCAAGCGGGTCCGCGAGGATCTTGCCGGGATGGCCCATGTCGATATGGAGCCGAAACTCGTCGGGCGCGCGATCGGCATGACCTTGAGCCCGCTCCCTGCCGGGAAGCGCCACAGGAAGTTCACCAAGCATGGCGAGATCCTCGAACCGGAACCCGAGGACCAAGACGATGGCGAGTAGCCGTCGCCTCTTTCTCTTCGACATCGATGGCACATTGATCACCTCCGGCGGCGCCGGGGAATCCGCCTTGATCCAAGCGATGGCGTCGAGGTTCGGCGTCGGGGAGGATTTGAAAGAGGTCACGCTTGCCGGGGCCACCGACGCGCTGATCGCCGTGGCGCTTTTGGAAAAGCACGGGATCGAGGCATCCCCGGAAAACACGGCCGCCCTGCTTGACAGCTATCTGCATCACCTCGTGCAGAGCATGCCCAAGCATTCCGGACGGGTGCTCCCGGGGATCATCCCGCTGCTCGATGCGCTGAAGCAACGCCCCGACGCCGTCGTCGCGCTCCTGACCGGCAACATGGTCCGGGGGGCGGAAATCAAGCTCCGCCACTACGGGGTCTGGGATTATTTTGAATTCGGCGCCTTCGCGGACGACCACCACGACCGCAATGAGCTGGGCAAATTCGCCCGTGCCCGCGCCGCCGAAAAGCACGGGATCCGCTTCGAACCCGCGCGGATTTTTGTCATCGGAGACACGCCGCGGGACATTGAATGCGGGCGCGCGATCAGCGCAAAAACTGTCGCTATCGCCACCGGAAACTACGACCGGGCATCGTTGGCCGAACATTCGCCCGATTTTCTTTTTGAGGACTTGCGCGATACTCCGGCGGTTTTGGAGGCGCTTTTTTCTTAAGAATCCGCACGGCTGTATATTTATGCAACTTGCTATAAATAAGTTTTTTACGAATAATTGACTGGACGCATTCACAGGAATCCGTTTGACATTCCAGCGCGTAGCAACATCATGCCATGCCAATGAGCTCCCAGAAAAACGAGAGTGCCGATCTCGTGAAGAACTCGGTTCTCTACAAGGAATTTCTTGCCGAGAGAGAGGAAATCCTCCGGCACAAGTGGATCGAAAGCGAAAAGATCGGGCAGGACATTGGTTTCGAACGTGCCCTGCTGGATTGGATTGTGAAGTATCGCTCGACCTGGAGGTCGGACCGGTCCCGGCAGGCAAAAGCTTAACCCAGCGGATAATCAGCGGCCTTTAATGTGCTCCCGAGAGGGCACGAAGGAGAAAATGTTGCAAGAGACAGAACGCATCGAGATGGATGCGGACGCCATCCAGAAGGCGATCCGCCGGATGGCTCATGAGATCATCGAGCGTCATGGGGATTTGGAATCTCTGGTGCTGGCGGGTATCCCGACCAGAGGGGTGGAGGTGGCGCGGCGGCTGGCCGACCACATCGAGAAGATCGAGGGAAAACGCCCGTTTCTCGCGACCCTGGATATCTCGATGCACCGCGACGACCTCTCGACGCGCGGGAAAGTCACCGCTCCGGTTCCCACGCAGCTTCCGGTCGATCTCGACGGGCGCCCGGTCGTGATGGTGGACGATGTGTTTTTCACCGGCCGCAGTTGCCGCGCCGCCCTCGATGCGCTCGCCTCGTTCGGGCGACCGTCGCAGATCCAGCTGGCTGTTCTCGTGGATCGCGGGCACAGGGAACTTCCGATCCGCGCCGATTACGTGGGCAAAAATCTTCCGACGACGCGCGGCGAAAAAATCCGGGTGCGCTTCGAAAATTTGGATGCCGTTCCCGACTCGGTGAAGGTGGTGAGCCCATGAAGAACTGGACGCGCAAAGATCTGATCGGGCTCGACGGCCTTGACGCCAAGGAAATCGGGTTTCTCCTCGACACGGCCACCGCTTTCAAAGGCGTCGGCGAGCGCAGCCTGAAAAAAGTCCCCGCACTCCGCGGAAAGACGCTCGTGAACTTTTTTGTCGAGCCGAGCACGCGCACGCGGACGTCGTTCGAGATCGCGGCGATGCGCCTGAGCGCGGATGTCGTCAACATCACGGCGACCGCGTCCAGCCTACAGAAGGGGGAGACGCTCAAGGACACCGCCCTGAATTTGCAGGCCCTCCACGCCGACATCATCGTCCTGCGCCACAGCTCGGCCGGATCGCCGCGGTTTCTGGCGGACCGGCTGGAGTCCTGCATCATCAATGCCGGCGACGGATCGCACGAGCACCCGACCCAGGGGCTCCTGGATATTTTCACCATGAGGCAGAAGCACGGCCGGATCGCCGGGCTGAACGTGCTGATCGTCGGGGATATTTTGTTCAGCCGCGTGGCGCGCTCGAACATCCACGGCCTCGTTAAACTCGGTGCCAAGGTGACCCTCGTCGGTCCGACCACGCTGGTTCCATCCGGCTTTGAGAAACTCGGCGTTCGCGTCGCTCACCGCCTCGACGACGTGCTCGAAGAGGCGGATGTCATCAATCTCCTCCGCATCCAGCACGAGCGGCAGCGGAAGGAATATTTTCCCGGGCTCGGCGAATACATTTCGCTCTTCGGCCTGACCAAAGCGCGCGCCGCGCGCCTCAAGCCCGGATGCCTGATCATGCACCCCGGCCCGATCAACCGGGGCGTCGAGATCGACAGCGAGGTCGCCGACGGGGCGAGCAGCGTGATTCTGGAACAGGTGACCAATGGAATCGCCGTCCGCATGGCGGTCCTCTACCTCTGCGCCGGAGGGGCCGGGCTCCCGATATGAAAAATCTTCACATCAAAAACGGCCGGGTCATCGATCCGGCGAACCGGCGCGACGAAACCGCTGACGTGTTCGTGGTGGACGGGCGGATCTCGAAAAAGCCGCCGTCCGGAAAATGCGAGACCTTCGATGCCTCGGGCCTCGTCGTCGCGCCGGGGTTGATCGACATCCACGTGCACCTGCGCGAGCCCGGCCAGTCGCACAAGGAAACGATCGCCACCGGAACGAAGGCGGCAGCAGCAGGCGGATTCACCAGCGTGGTCGTCATGCCGAACACCTCGCCGGCCGCGGACAGCTCGGCGACCATCACATGGATTCGCGATCGCGCGAAAGCGGCCGCGTGCGTGAATATTTTTTGCACGGGAGCCATCACGAAGGGGCTCAAAGGCGAGGAGCTGGCGCCGTTTGGCGCGCTCGCGGCAGCCGGCGTGGTCGCCCTCACCGATGACGGTCACTGCGTGCAGAACCACGAGGTGATGCGCCGCGCCGTCGAGTATGCGCGGATGTTCGACCTGCCGGTGATGGACCATTGCCAGGACTACTCGCTCGTGGGCGACGGAGTCATGCACGAAGGCGAGTGGAGCCTGAGGCTGGGGCTCCCGGGATGGCCGCGCATGGGAGAGGAAATGATCGTGGCGCGGAACATCATGCTCGCGGAGCTTTGCCGGTCGCCGATCCACTGCCAGCACATCAGCTCCGGCGGCAGTGTGCGCCTCCTGCGCGAGGCCCGCAAACGCGGGATCCCGGTTTCCGGCGAGGTCTGCCCGCACCACATCGCCCTCACCGACGCGTCCCTGAAAACTTTCGACACGAACTTCAAAATGAACCCGCCGCTTCGGGCGCAGGAAGATGTCGAGGCCATCCTCGAGGGGATCGCCGACGGCACGCTCAACATCCTTTGCAGCGACCACGCGCCGCATGCCTCGTATGAGAAGGAAGTGGAGTTCGATCGCGCCCCGTTCGGCATCACCGGTCTCGAAACCGAGTTCTCCACATTCTGCGACATCCTGGTCCACAAGCGGAAAGTCATTTCACTGGAGCGGCTCATCGAACTCTACACCTTTGAGCCCGCGAAGCTCCTGCGCCTCGACCGCGGGACGCTTTCCGACGGCGCACCCGGCGACGTGACGCTGATCGACCCGAATTTGGAATGGACGTTCGATAAGAACCAGTCCCTCTCGCTCTCGCACAACACGCCGTTCGACAAACACGAATGGAAGGGGCGCGCCGTGGCGACGATCGTCTCGGGAAACATTGTCTGGCAGGCGGGCAAGTGAGATCAGGCGTGAACTTGCTCATCGCTTTTCTGGCGCGGGTGTTGCTTCTGGCCGCCTTGGGATACCTGCTCATTTGCCTGTATGTGTTCATCCGCCAGCGGGCGATGCTTTACCATCCGCAGGCGGTTTCCGAGGAGCAGATGATGGGGCGGGCTCAGGAAGCCGGAATGTCCCGGTGGCTCGACAAAGACAGAGCCCCTTTGGGTTGGATGACCCTCGACGGCACGGACGAAAACCCGGTCATCATTTTCCAGGGCAACGCCGGGAATGCCCTTGATCGCACGTCCTTGATCGAACGGCTTCGCGCCGCGGGCGCGCATGGCCGGATATATGTGGCGGATTATCCCGGCTACGGTTCCGCCCCGGGCACCCCGACGCAGAGGAGCCTCACCGAGGCCGCGGAACGCGCGCTGGATGCCGTGCCCGGCCGCGCTGTTGTCGTGGGTGAATCCCTGGGAACAGGGGTCGCTGCCCGAGGCGCGGCGAGCCGCCCCAACAAGGTGCAGGGTATCGTATTGATTACCCCGTTCGAGTCGATGGTCGCCGCCGCTGCCTACCATTATCCCTGGCTGCCGGTCCGGTTGCTGCTGCTCGATCGTTTCGATTCCGCTGCGGCGCTGAGAACGTTTCCCCGTCCGGTCGCCATCATCGTGGCGGACGACGACGACACGACTCCCCCCGATGGCGCGCAACGGCTCTTTGCCGCTCTGAACGGGCCGAAAAAACTCTGGGAGGTGAAGAGTGCCGGGCATAACGAGGCCGCCTCAAATCTGCCGGAAAGCGAGTGGCGTGATGTTTGGAAATTCGTCGCTGCGGTGGAATGATGCACAGCTCAAAACTCCATTTCCATGAAGCTAACCAACGACAGCTACATCATCTCGATTGGAACCAAGAGCTTCACCGAGCGATATTTCCGCGACAAGGCAGGCTGGTTAAAAGTCAGCGCGCGCGGCCGAACATTTCGGATGACGGCAGAGCAGGTCCTGAACCACATTTTGCCTGCGCTGGCCGGCGTCAAACCTAACCTGACAATCAAAGTGGAACATCATGACCAGCCCGTTCAAAATGAATAAAATTCCTGACGCGGCCAGATGCGGCCACGAGCCATACCATAACTGCATATCTCTGAGAAAAGTCCGATTATCATGAAGGCATTCACGTTGGCGGCAGACGGCACGGGCGCGCGTGCGGGGATATTAAAAACCCGGCGCGGGGAGATCTGGACGCCGGTTTTCATGCCGGTGGGGACGCAGGCGACGGTGAAGGCGATGACTCCCGACGAGCTCCGGTCGGTTGATGCGCAGGTTATCCTAGGAAACACCTACCATCTGCATGTCCGGCCCGGAGAGAAGCTGATCGCGAGACTCGGCGGGCTCCACCGGTTTATGTCATGGGACCGCCCGATCCTCACCGACAGCGGGGGATTCCAAGTGTTCTCGCTGGCAAAGCTGAGGAAGGTTACCGAGGAGGGGGTCCATTTTCAGAACCACCTCGACGGGACGCCGACATTCATCGGCCCGGAGACGTCGATGGAAATCCAGCGGGATCTCGGATCGGATATCGTCATGGCCTTCGACGAATGCCCGCCTCATCCCTGCACGCACGAAGCCGCGGCGAAGAGCCTCGACCTCACGCTCCGTTGGGCGCGCCGCTGCAAGGAGTGGTGGGAGTCCCAGCCGGCGGAGTCGCGTCCACTGGTTTTCGGGATCACGCAGGGTTCCGGCTTTGCGGACCTCCGGGAAAAGAGCGCGAGGGCGCTGGTCGAGATCGGGTTCGACGGCTATGCGATCGGCGGGGTGAGCGTCGGCGAGCCCGAAGAGGAAATGTTTCGCGCCATCGAGAGCGCCGTCCCCTTCCTTCCCAAGGATCACGCGCGGTATGCCATGGGGCTCGGAACCCCTCCGCAGATCATCGAGATGATCGCCTGCGGGGTGGACATGTTCGACTGCGTCCTGCCCACCAGACTGGCGAGAAATGGAACCGCCTTTACGGAACTGGGAACCATCAATTTGAAAAATGCGCCGTTCGCGGAGGATCCCGGACCGATTGAGGAAGGTTGCGCGTGCGACACCTGCCGCAACTTTTCGCGCGCTTACCTGCGGCATCTGGTGAAAGCGGAGGAAATCCTGGGACTGCGCCTGATCACGATCCACAACCTGCATTTTTACCTGAACCTTGCCGCGCGAGCGCGGGAGCATATTCTGGCCGGGACGTTCCCGGAATTCCGGAGGGAATTCGTGGCGAACTACGTGCCCAGCGGCAGCAGAGATTGAGGGGCCGGTGCGCCCCTTTTGATTCCCCTCTGGATCGCGTCGAGGATCAGGTCCATCCTCAGGGGCTTCGTCAGGAACTCGTCCATGCCGGCTTCGAAGCATCGGGCTTTGTTTTCCGCGAACGCATCCGCCGTGATGGCGACGATGTAGGCGGGCCTGCGCCCCAGTATTTTTCCCTCGAGTTTCCGGATCATCCGGGTGGCCTCCAGCCCGTCGCAAACCGGCATGAGCACATCCATGAAAATGACATCGAACCCGTCTTCTCCCGCAAGGTGAACAGCCTGTTTTCCATCGGTTGCCGTCGATGGCACGCAGCCCAGTTTTTTGAGTATCCCGGACATCAGGCGGATGTTTGTCGGGACATCGTCCACCGCAAGAATCCGCAGGCCCCCGATGTCGGCAAGGGGCGGAGCCTGCGCCGGGCGCTCGATTTTGCTGGTTATCTCGGCCCGATAAGCGGGGAGACGGATCTTGAACGAGGTCCCTTTGCCGAGGGTGCTCGCGACGGAGATTTTTCCGCCCATGGCTTCGACCAGTTTGCGGCAGATCGCCAGGCCGAGCCCCGTCCCGCCGAACCGGCGATGAATCGAGGGATCCGCCTGCCCGAAGACCTCAAAGATCCGCTGCTGTTCGTCATCGGGGATCCCGATCCCGGTATCGGAGACCTCGCAGTCGAGGAGAAGGCGCCCGCCAGGCGTGGAGGCCGCGTCGATCCGGACAGTGATGCTCCCTTCGGAAGTGAATTTGATGGCATTCCCGACCAGGTTGAAAAAGATTTGCCGGAGCCGCTTCGGGTCGGTGACGATCTCGGCGGGAACCGAATCTCCGACATCGAGCGAGACAGAAAGATTTTTTGACCGGAGCGCGGGCTCGAAGGAAACGAAGACCTCCTTGAGACACTCGCGCAGCGGGCACGGGAGCATCTCGATATCCATCCGGCCCGATTCGATTTTCGAAAGGTCGAGGATGTCGCTGATGAGTCCGAGCAGGGAGTTGCCACAACTGCGGATTGTCGAGACGAGCTCCTCCTGATGGGCTGGGAGGTTTTCGGCAAGAAGAAGATCGGTGAACCCGATGACGCCGTTGAGAGGCGTCCGGATCTCGTGGCTCATCATGGCGAGAAACGAGGACTTCGCCATGTTCGCCTGCTCGGCTGCCGCGACGGCTTTCTGCGCGTCCTCCATGAGGCTCAGGGCCACCCTTCTGCTCATGGTGAGTTCCTCGGTGCGGGCGGACATGGACGCCTCCATTTTATGCCGCATGATCGCGCCCCCGAGTCCGGCCGCAGCCGCGCGGAGCGATTCCATCTCCTCGTCCTTCCAGACCCTTTCCGTTCGGCAATCATCGAACCCGACGAACCCGATAAACTCTCCGTGCGAGTGAACGGGCATCAACGCCAGAGAGAGGACATTCTGTGCGGCCAGGATTTCGCGCAGCGGAGGTTCGGACTCCTGTGCAAGGATGGAAAACATCGTGCCGGCGGAGAGAGCCGAGAGGACGCCGGGAAGCGTCGACTCGTAGCAGACGTTTTGGAGAAGGGGATTGTGGAGCTCCCGTGAGACGCCCTCCCTCACCCACTCGCATCGCTGGCTGCAAGTGAGGGGCTCGCTGCCCGCGTCGTTCTCGAAAAAATACGCCCTGTCCACATCCAGCGCGGACCCCAACCGCTCGAGGAAACCCGTCGTTCCGGACGCGAAGCTTCCCGGTTCGAGAAGGATCGTCAGCGCATCCGCAACGGCCTGCAAATATCTCCGGAATCGGGTTTCAGGGTTCATCGCTCAAGGAATCCACTTTGTATGCCGGCGGGAGGCCCAGGCGCGACCGGAGGAGATTGACTTCGGTTTTCATCTCCAGAACACGGTTCTCCCGTCCGATCATCGCCCGGTTGAACCTCTCCATTTCCTCGATGCTCGCTTTGAGTTCCTGCTCCACGCGCTTCCGCTGGCTGATCTCCTCGAGGGTGACGACAAATCCATCCGCCCAGGGTTCCACCGAGATGTGGAACCAACTGCGGATGGCATCGTGTTCGTAGAAGGCGTCGAGCCGTTCGCCGACCTTGGTCTCGACCACCCGGACATACCGGTCGAAAAGCCCTTCGGACAGGTTGCCGGGAAAGAGCCCGAGCAAGGATTTTCCCATCATGTCCTTGAATTCGCGGCTCATGATCGTTCCGGCGGCTTTGTTCGCGAGCACCATGACAAAATCCGAAATGCCCCCCTTTTCATTTCTGAGGCTCCGGAAGGCCATGACGCCCTCGGAGGCGCTGTCGAGCACGCTGAGGAGCAATGCTTCCTGATTTTCCGATTCGCCCTGGCGGCGAAGCGGGGAGTCCTGCCGCCGGTTCGCCGGCTCTGCGGGCCGGGCAGGTTCGTCGCGGGATCCTTCCGTCCGGAGCGCCGGCCCCTTCCCTCCGCCGGCTGGTGTCCGGGTCCCGTTACCTGTCCGGGTGATTGTCCGGAAGAATAAGAATAATTTTGCCCGCAGAGACAATCCACTCGGAGATGATCGGTCCGGGGAGATGCTCGGCATGGCGGAAGTGCCCTATGCTACCAGCAGGGCGAGGATGGCCTTCTGGGCGTGCAGGCGGTTTTCGGCCTGGCGGAAAATGGTTTCGGCATTCGCCTCGAAAGTGGCGGCATCGATTTCCTTGCCCCGGTAGGCGGGAAGGCAATGCATGACCAGCGCGCCGGGTGCCAGTTTGCAGAGGTCCCCGTTAATCTGATAGCCTTGGAGCTGCTCGATCCGGTGGGCGGATTCCAGCTCTTTTCCCATGCTCACCCAGACATCGGTGTAGAGGACTGTCGCGCCTGCGGCCGCTTTGCGGAGATCGGAAGTGACGGAGATCCGGCCCCCCGCCTTTGCCAGCAATTCGGGAGAGGGC
>Ga0194054_10001437_pt1 | contig 11330 bp, 7 predicted proteins | sample SepL2210m_MetaG_FD_163628 | JGI IMG/M metagenome (GOLD analysis project Ga0194054, IMG submission 163628) | Anoxic zone freshwater microbial communities from boreal shield lake in IISD Experimental Lakes Area, Ontario, Canada - Sep2016-L227-10m | ecosystem: Environmental > Aquatic > Freshwater >... | reverse complement strand
GGGACGCCCGTTCCCCTTTGGTTCCCGCGAAGTCCGATCATTTCCAAGAGGCGGTCTCAGGAGCTTTCCTTGCGGGCCCCGTCTGTCACGACCCGTATTGAAGCGCCATGGCGCGGGCGGTCGAGGCGATCGTCTCCCGCAGTTCCTTCGGCTCCAGAACGACGGCGTGTCTGCCCCAGCCGAGAATCCAATTCTCGAGATCCGGAGCGAGGCCGACTTCGAACGACATCTCCGCGCCGCCGCCGGGCAGGGGTTTCAATTTTTGCGATTTGTGCCAGATCCGCTCGGTGGCAAGGCGGGCCGCGAAGTCATCCAGCCGGATCCGCACCTTTTGCGTTTTGCCGGGTTCGAACGCCATGAAGCTGTCCTTCATCATCGAGGCGAGCGAAAAATCCGGCGGGCGGCGGAACGTCTTTTTCAGGACTTTCGGGCGGGTCAGCCGGGTGATCGCAAACGTGCGGATTTTTCCGCGCACGAGGTCGTTGCCGATGAGATACCACTGGTTGTTGATGCAGCCCAGATGGTAGGGATCGACCCGGCGGCGCTCGGATTTGTTTTTCTTCAGCGCGTGGTAGTCGAATTCGACGGTCCGGTTGCTGAGGACACAATCCGCCAGCAGATTGAACACCTCGAGCTCCTGCGTGGCGGCCCCCATCGGACGGAACGAAAACGCGCCTCCGAAATCCGCAAGCGAAAACGAAACCTCGTCACGCAGTCCGTTGGTGATTTTTTCGAAGGCCGCCCGCAGGGGCTTCTCGAAGGCCGTTCCCCGGTATTGTTCGATCGCCTTCTGCGCAACGAGGAGGGCGACCACTTCGCCCTGCGTGATATTCACCGCGGGAAACGAACTCACCGGCTTCGTGTAGTGGAACCCGTGCTGCCCGGAATCGTAGTCGATCGGCAGCATCATCTGGTCCCGCATGAAATCGATGTCCCGCTGGACGGTCTTGTAGGAAACCTCGAAAACATCCGCGAGCGTCGTGCAATTCGGAAATTTCCCGGCGGCCAGCATCCCGTGGATTTTGATCATCCGCGCGTAGGGCGGCCGCGTGCCGCGCAAGGAAGCCCCGGCCCGGCGTTTTTCACCGCGGGGGAGCCGGCCGGTTGTCGTTTGGTTTCGCATGGGACAAATCATGTCCCAACCACCCCGGCAAGTCAACCGCGCATTACACGCGGGGGTTGCTTGTGGGCGAAAAAATATCCAGGATGGCCGGAACCTCCCGAGATGACCAAACCCCTGCCACACACCCGCCGGATCCAACGCCCATCGGCGGCGTCCCGGCTTTGGCGTTCGGTCGCCGGGTTTCTTGGCAAACCGGTCAAAAATCCGCCCGAGGCGAAGAAGGCGGGCGGCCGGCCTGTCGCGCAGACGAAAGCGCAGACGGCGCTTTTGCAACCCTTCGCCGGGCTTTCCCCCGACCGCATTCATGTTCCCAAAACGAAAGCCGAGTGCGAGGCGGCCGCCGATGAAATTCTTGCGGCGGGGATCGCGGGATTCGATACCGAGGCCAAGCCGACGTTCAGGGTCGGCGAGAAGAGCGGCGGCCCGCATGTCGTCCAGTTTGCCCTCACCGACAAAGCCTTCGTCTTCCAGCTTCATCACCGCGATTGCCTGAAGGTGGCCGCCGGCCTGATCGCGTCCGAGCATGTGCTGAAAGTGGGCTTCGGGCTGAGGAACGATCACGGGCAAATCCGGAACCGCCTCGGAGTCAAACCCAACGCCGTTCTCGACCTGGACCACATCTTTCGAAAACGGGGCTACCCGGGCCAGATCGGCGTGCGTGCGGCCATGGGAGCCGTGCTCAACCTGAGCTTTCCCAAATCCAAAGCCACCACCACCAGCAATTGGGCCGCCGCCGAACTCACGCCCCGCCAGCTTCGCTACGCCGCCAACGACGCCTACGCCGCCCTGAAAATCATGGAGGCACTCGATCTCAAACCGACGGAGATCCACGGCCATCGCCATCGTTGAATTTCCGCAGCGGTCTTTCCCTCGCGTGCAAATGCCCATGTTCGCGTTTTTTGCGAAAGTCGGATATCGGAGATTGAGGAAGCGATAATTTTGCTGCCTACTTGAACATTCGGCAGGGATGGCCTCGCTTTGAAAACCACATGATCGAACGCAATTTCCAGATTCCCTTCGTGGCGCGGATGGCGTTGGCGGAAAAACAGATCCAGCAGAACTACCGCCCGCTGATCGCCGTCCACAAATGGTTTGCGCGGCGACCGGGAACGCTTTTCCGGGCGCTGCTCTTGTCGGAGCTCGGCGGAGAGCGGGTGGAACAGACGTTCTTTCGCGCGCATCATTTTGGCGACAAACATATCCTCGATCCTTTCATGGGCGGAGGAACGACGGTGGTCGAAGCGAACCGCTTGGGGTGCGCGGTGACGGCATCGGACATCAATCCCATGGCGTGGTGGATCGTGCGGCAGGAAATTCAGGATCTCGATCTGACGGCATACGCCGAAGCGGCTGCGGCGCTTCGCGGTCATTTGCGAGAGAAGATCGGGCACCTCTTTCAAACGACCTGCCCGAGAACCGGCAAGCTGGCGGCGGCGAAGTATTTCCTTTGGGTCAAGACGGTGCGCTGCGGATCGTGTGGAAAGGATCACGATCTCTTTCCCGGCCATTTGATCGCCCAAGACGTTCGCCACACGGCGAATGTCTTTGCCTGCGGACATTGCGGCGAGATCTTTGAATCGAAGGATCGCAGGCATCCGGGACCGTGTCCCTCCTGCGGCAAGTCGCTGCCAGCCGCGCATCTTGCGGCACGGAACCGCTCGCGTTGCCTGCACTGCGATGCGGAGCTGGCTTGCCAGACGGGGAAACCGCCCGAGCATCGCCTGTTCGCCATCGAATATCACCTGCCGGAAGCTCACGCGGAGGGCGTCCGAAAAGGTCGGCTCTTCAAATCACCGGATGCGGAGGACCTCGCAAAATTTGCCGAAGCGTCGGACCGGCTGCGGCAGATCGGCCCGAAGTTTATTCCCGATGATGCCATTCCGAAGGGCGACGAGACCGAACGCCTCCACCGCTGGGGTTACCGGCATTACCGGGAACTTTTCAATGCGCGCCAGTTGCTCGGACTCGAACTGAGCTGCCGGTGGATCAGCAAGCATCTGGATGAACGCGTCCGCGAGGCCCTGGCCACCAATCTTTCCGATCTTCTGCGCTACCAGAACATGCTCTGCCGTTACGACGCCATGGCGTTGAAATCGCTCGACATCTTCTCGGTCCATGGGTTCCCGGTCGGGCTCGTCCAGTGCGAGTCGAATATTCTCGGGATCGAAGGTGCTCGCGGCCAGCCGGTGGGCAGCGGCGGATGGCTGAACATCACGGAGAAATTCGCGAAGGCAAAAAGCTATTGCGCCCAGCCGTTTGAAATCCGCCATGCGGGAGGAAAAAAAGTCGAGGTGCCGATTGCGGGCGAATGGATCGGTACGTATAGAAATGGCTCGGTCCCGCCGGAGCGTCGTCAAGTGGACCTCACATGCGGGGATTCCACGCTGCTGAAAGGCCGGAAGCCATTCGATGGGATCTTCACCGATCCTCCGTATTTCGGAAACGTCCAATACGCGGAGCTGATGGATTTTTGCTACGTCTGGCTGCGGAAGCTCGCCGGTGCGGCTCACGCGGAATTTGCCAGTCCGTCCACCCGCAATGCCGGCGAGTTGACCGGCAACATCAACATGGGGCGCGACCTCACCCATTTCACCGAGGGCATTTCCGCCACGTTCTGCAAGGCCACCGCTCGCCTGAAATCCGGGAGTCCGCTCGTCTTTACTTACCATCACAACAAACTCGATGCCTATGTGCCGCTGGCCGTCGCCATCCTCGATGCCGGGCTGACCTGCTCGGCCTCGCTGCCATGTCCCGCCGAAATGGGGGCCTCGATCCATATCAATGGCACCGGTTCATCGGTCATTGATACGGTCTTTGTCTGCCGCCAGACCGGACGGCTGCCGCGCAAGTGGATCGTCAGCACGCCGGATGAACTGTCCGGCTTGATTCAGGAGGAAATGACTGCCCTCGCAGAAGGCGGACTTCAAGCCACGCAGGGCGATATCCGGTGCATCGCGCACGGACATCTGACTCGCCTGGCAGTTTGGAATTTGCGCTCCGACTGGAATCGCACCGCCCCGGCACTGGAGCGGATGGATGCCATCCGGGCATGGTATCGCCAGTTCGGTGGCTTGGAAGCCGTGCTGAAAGCCTTGGAAGCAAATTTTTCCTCGGCACCGCCGCGCCAGGAGTGGATGCTGGCCGGCATGGTGCGCGAAACCCCCTACGATGAGATTTCCTTTTGAAGCTGCGGCGGACGAGGTGCTTGTCGCACCCGAATCTTTTGTCGATGCGGTCTTTTCGAGCTTGGCCTCCGAATTCCTCGTCATGCCGAAAGGCGAGGGCTTCCTCGACTATCCAGCTTTTGCCGCAGGATATGAAAAACTGAAACAGGTTTCTGGAGGGTTCACACGGTTTGACCACGCTGCCGTGCTCTCCGCCACGCTACAGTGCCCGGTCATCCTTCTTGTTTTGAGATCCATCCTTGGATTCAGCCCGCCCGAATGGGCTTACCTGGCCTCCAGTCGAAAATCCGTGGAAATCCCACAAGGCGCGGCCCGCACGTTGGACCGCGACATCCGCATTCACCCGGATCGTCCGCTCAAACCAGGAAAAGCAACGCTGGCGAGGATCACCGCATTGGTTGAAACCGCCTGCGAACTGATCGACGAAGGATGTCCCACCGTGCCAGCCGATAAACTGCACCGATTCAGCAAAGCCGACAGCCTGATGGGGCTTGCTTCCGTGAAGCAACTGGCGGACCTCGGAGCACCCTACGCCATGCTCCTTTACGAACGCTTCCTCGGCAGGCCGTTCGCCGGACACCGGGATTCTGTCAGCGAACTCGTCGGCGACGGGCTGGAGTCCGCCATCGAAGAACAATTGAGCCGGGCAGGAATCACCTTCCGCAAAACCAGACGGGCCGAACGCCTCGCCGGATTCGATCAGGCACCGGATTTCATCATCCCCGACGAGTTCCAACCGCAGGTCATCATCGAAGCCAAACTCACCGAGGACGACGGCACAGCCAGGGACAAGGCAACCCGTGTTATCCGGCTCTGCCAGATGTCCGGAGAGCGTGAGCGCTCGGGTCAAGGCGGCTACGAAGTCATCGCCTGCTTGGCCGGAAGAGGCTTCGGCGTCCGCCGGGAAGACATGCGCCAGATGATCCTCCACACCAAAGGCAAAATCTTCACGCCCCGAACCCTCGACCGCCTCGTTGATTGCTCGGAACTCGCGAGATTTCGGACTGTTCGGTGAGGCACTGCTTCGAAGGAAAAAGAAAACGCACCGCATAGCGGTGCGTTTTCAGGTGATTGGATTTCTATAAGTTGTTGATTTTAAATACCTTTTTCTTCTTTTTTCATATAACAAATGGCTTCATAGCTGGTTGAACTTACGTCTGTTGTTCCAAGGAGGCAAGAGCATTTTTTGAGTCAGAGCATTTTTTGAGTCGAAATGCGAGTCAGGGAAGCACCGAGAAGATTATTGAGCCCATGGAAGCGGATTGTTTTCAAATATGGATTTGAGATCACTGTCGTGTTGAGCTTCCACAAAATCTCGAGGCGAATTTTTTTGAATTTCTTTGAGATCCGTAATGGCGAGTTTCTCGAGTTTGCTTTTTCCAGCAGGATCCTGCTCGGCTTCTGCACGAAGATTTTGATAGCATGCTCTATTGAAAAGCAGAGCGGCATCATCTTCATCTAGGTTCAAGTTTTTGAGCCGCCGAGATTTTAACACTTCACCTAGAACGGCAACGGCAAGCTCCAGCTTTTTGGTGCGTCTATAAAGCCGGCCCAAATAAATTCCAATGCTTCTGATAGTCGGAAATTGTTTTCGGACTGTTTCAAGTCCTTCAATTGCTTCGGCAATGAGAGACTCAGAGGCTCCTCCTTTATCAGGCTCAGGCTGCCCAAGTATGCCTCCCGCAAAGCTGAGTGCCTCGGAGAGATGACGCATGTCTTCGGCCATTTTGTTGCTTTTCAGAATTTGCTCTGTTAAATCATTTTTCAATTGAGCAGTGACTTGCTTTTCTTCTTGAACCTCGCCGTCAATTTCCTCTACGCGCCTTTCAAGCTTTCCGCTCATAATGCGCAGCAGGCGGATTCCTGAGAATCCCGCAATAATTCCCAGACTGGATAGAAGAACAAGGCTCTTCGCATCTTTGATGATATCAGTGTCCAATTTACCATCACAGTACAGGATAATTCCTGCACTAATAGCGCTGCCAACCCCGAAAAGGCCACCAAGAAAAATAATCCAAAGAAGTCGGCGGCGATTGCCATAGGCGGACCTCCCTTCTTTAAGAAATTGTAAAATTGGCACGCATGAAATGGCGGAAAGGATGCCCCCATAAGCACCTGAAACAGCCAGAATAATCAATACCACTCCGTAAGTAACAAATTGTGGCTGCATCCCAATAGGGGATATTGTTGACTCGCTTGGTGCAAGAAAAAAGGTTGTCTGCTCATGGCGACGATGTGGACGTCGTTTTCGACCGCCTGCTTGGCGGTTTCCTCCGGAGTTTGGAAAACCGGGGGGCAGTGTGCATATTCTTGCAAAATCAGGCGTGGACAGATCTGCGGGCGGATGTCTCGACGCCGACGGATTCCAACCATGCCATCCTGCACGTTCTGCCCTATCGTCCCGGAACGGTGACGGGGGATGCCTCGGCGATAGTTGCGGGAACGGTGATGGCTTTTTGACCGGGGGATTTTTGGATTGTGGGCCTGCAAATTTTGAGCAGTGCCGAAAAGAGTTCGATGGCGGAGTCGTTGAAAATATCGTTGTGGTCCCGGATGATTTCCTTGGGGGCGCTCACCACCCAGTAGCCGCGAGCCATATTGTCATTCATGATGAACGGCGCGGGAGAAGGGGGCGCGTCATGAATCCGCCACCAGGTGTTTGCGGATCGGAATTGATCCTTCGTCGCGTGTTGGAAGTTCCATTTGGTGGCATCTTCATCAAGAGGTGGAGGCTGGGGCTCGAGGCGGGAGATTTGGCGGTCCAAGAGAATCGGAGAATGCCCCGCAGTTTTGACGACGTAATCCTTTTGGTGGGACCCATCGCTATACGGGCGGTAGCTCCGGGATTTCGCCAGCAAGGCGGCATTCATTCCCAACGACCACCAAGTCGAAGTGTCGGTGTCGCCGACCGAAGTGACGGAGATGATGGCGGGCGAGGGCTGGGACCAATTCTGAAGAGCCAACTTGAGCCTGCGGGCGGTGATCGCCTCCGAGGCCGGATTGATGAGGAGTGTGAGGTCGGCGGGGAGGATGGCCTGGGCTCCCGAATCCCCTGCCGTCTGTCCCACGAGGGCTTGGGCCAACGCTTTTTCCAATACCCGCCCGCCGAAGGAATGGCCGATGAAAATCACACGCCCGCCACGCGCGTGGGCCTCGGAAGCCAGCGAGTAGAGCGATTTGGTGAGAGGGATTCCCGCAACCAGATCCGTGTCATTTTTCCGTGAATAAAAGGACAGATACCGGGCGACCCAGCCGATGCCGGTTTTGTCCCATTGCCGCTCGATCGCGAGTCCCCGCCATCCGATGAAGACGCCGATGACCTCGGTATCCGCTGTATTCGCCCGCTTCGCCAACTGCTTGAGAAGCTGGTTGAACGACTGGAGATTTCCATTTCCCGGTTCGGCATTGTTCTGCCACCCATGAATAAAGACGACGAGCAGGGGCTTTTTGTCGTTGTTCCGGATCAATGAGCGCACCGCGCGGACCTGCGCCGGTTTCCAATTGTCGCCCTGTTCATCGAACTCAATAGCGCAAAGCTTCCCGTAAGGCGTGTTGTCGTCGTAAAGTTTGGACGGTCTCACCTCGGCCTGACCTGCTGGCTGATACGAACGATTGGGGGTTGCGCAACCCGCGATGACAAGCGGCAAGAGAAGGCATCGAAGGGATCTCCAGAGTTTCATCCTGGGGAAAATTATTGACGTCCACCGATTTGATTGCAAGACCGGAAAGGGAAAGCTGAAATCAAGGTTCATATTCTTGCATTTTTCTGGCGAACCCCGCGCGTTGAGGGGAATGTTTTCTTCGTCGGAATCCCGGTGATAACGGTTGAACTGCGGCGGTTGTGCGGATACCCACAGAGCGACAAATGACGGACCAACCCGAGTATTTCAACTTCGCCGCCGATGTCTTTGACCGCTGGGCCGGAGAGCAGCCCGAGGCATTGGCGCTTTGGTGGGTGAATGAGGGACGGACCGCGGAACGCCGATTCACCTTCGCCGAGTTGCGCGATCTCAGCCGGCGTGCGGCCCATGCCTTTCAGGAATCCGGAATCCGCCCCGGCGATCCTGTGATGGTCCTGCTCCCCCGGGTCCCCGAATGGTGGATCGCCATGCTCGGTTTGACCCGCTTCGGCGCGGTGCCGGTTCCCTGCACCCCCCAGCTGACGCCCCACGATCTGGACTATCGGTTGGAGGCGGGCGAAATCCGAGCGGTCGTCACCGATTCCGAGGGTGTCGCAAAACTGCCCGGCTTCACCGGCATCGGATGGCAAATCGATTCTCCGAAGGCGGGCTGGCGGCATTTTGGCGAAGCCCTGCTGCCAACGGCGCCAGAATATTCCGCGCCGGCCACCCGCGCCGGCGCACCGGGCATCATCTTCTTTACCAGCGCCACCACCGGCAGTCCCAAGATGGTGCTCCACACCCAGGCCAGCTACGGGCTCGGCCACGAAGTCACCGGGAAGCTCTGGCTCGACCTCAGCCCCACCGATGTCCATTGGAATACCGCCGACCTCGGCTGGGCGAAGGCCGCTTGGTCGAGCCTCTTCGGCCCATGGCATTGCGGAGCGTGCCTGTTCGTTTGGGATGCCCGCGGGAAATTCTCGGCCGGTCACATGCTGGATGTTTTGGCGGCCTACCCGATCACCAGCCTCTGTGCTCCGCCCACGGCCTTGCGCATGATGGTGCGCGAGGACCTCGGCCGCCGCGCCTTTCCCCACCTCCGGCATTGTGTCACCGCCGGCGAACCGCTCAACCCGAGCGTTTTTCACGAGTGGAAGACCGCGACCGGACTCGCAATTCACGAGGGCTACGGGCAATCCGAAACCGTTATTCTCATCGGCCACTTCAGAAGCCTTGGATCTCCCGTCGTCCCCGGCTCGATGGGGCGGGCCACTCCGGGTTACGACGTGCGCCTGGTCGACGATCATCTGAACCCCGTTCCCGATGGCGAGGAGGGCGAAATCGCCGTCCGCCTGCGCGAAACCCGCCCGGTGGGTCTTTTCAGGGAATACTGGAAATGTCCGGAGCAAACCACACATCACTTCCGCGGGGATTGGTATTTGACAGGCGACCGCGCCACTCGCGATGCCGACGGCTATTTTTGGTTTATCGGACGCAAGGATGACGTGATCAAGAGTTCCGGCTACCGGATCGGGCCGTTTGAAGTCGAGAGCGCGCTGATCGCGCACCCGGCGGTCCTGGATGTGGCGGTCGTCGGCAAGCCGGACGAGGTCAGGGGCCAGATCGTCAAAGCCTTTGTCGTGCTGCGCCACGGCCACGCTCCGTCCGATGATACCAGGCGCGGGCTGCAGGCCCACTGCAAGCACCTCGTGGCGCCCTACAAATACCCGCGCGAAATCGAGTTCGTGGCCGAGCTGCCCAAAACCGTCAGCGGAAAAACCCGGCGATTTGAATTGCGCCAACAGCACGCGGCGATTTCACAATGACCTGAACCGGCAGATCGTTCCCCGATGCAGTGGATACTAGGCCGCCGGCAGGGCGACAAACGGTTCCTCCCGCGGCGGGCTGCTCTTTTTTGCGACAAGGAGCTGCCACCAGACGCGGGCGTTGGCACCGACAATCAGGACGACGAGGACGAGGAAGCTCGCGGTGACCGCGCTGTTGACGTGGTTATTGAAAACCTGCTGCCGCCAATCGGCGAGTTGGGCGGGCGCGCCACCCGCGGCGATTTTCGCGGCGAGTTCGTTGGCGGCGCTCAGGAAGCCAAGCCGCGGGTCGGCGGCGAAGATCTTTTGGATTCCTGCGGTCATCGTGACGGTCAGCAGCCAGGCGAGCGGGAGCAAGGAAACCCAGATGCAGCGGAGCTTTCCCATTTTCAGCAGGACGGTTGTCCCGAGGGACAGCGCGATGACGGCGAGAAGCTGGTTGGCCACGCCGAAGATCGGCCAGAACGAGTTGATGCCGCCGAGCGGATCGACCACCCCCTGGTAGAGGAAATATCCCCACGCGCTGACGAACACAATGCTGGCAAGCCAGTTGCCAGCAGTCGATTCGGTGTTTCCCAGCGGTTTCCACACATAGCCGAGAAGATCATGGACGAGGAAGCGTCCGACGCGGGTTCCGGCATCGATCGTGGTGAGGATGAACAGAGCCTCGAACATGATGGCGAAGTGATACCAGATCGCGATGGCGGTCGGATTGTCCACCAGCCGGGAAAACATCTGCGCCATTCCGACCGCGAACGTCGGCGCGCCGCCGGTGCGTCCGATCAGCGATTTCTCGCCGACGTTGGCCGCGAGCGCGGACATCTCCCCGGTGGTGACCGGGAACCCGAGCGCCGTGATTTTTTGCACCACGGCGGCGGGCTCGCCTTTCATGTTGATGGCGAAATATTCGCCGGGCTGCATCGTGCACGCGGCGATGAGGGCCATGATCCCGACCAGCATTTCCGTGATCATCGCCCCGTAACCGACGAAGCGGATGTCTTTTTCCCGCGCGATCAATTTCGGGGTCGTCCCCGAGGAAATGATCGCATGGAACCCCGACACCGCCCCGCAGGCGATGGTGATGAAACAAAACGGGAACACCGCTCCCGCAAAAACCGGCCCGGTCCCGTCGATGAACTTCGTCAGCGCTGGCATCCGCAACGGCGGGGCGATCACCAATATCGCGACAGCCAGAAACCCGACCGCCCCGATTTTCAAAAACGAGCTCAGATAGTCGCGCGGGGCGAGCAGCAGCCAGACCGGCAGCACGGACGCGAGCAGTCCATAGCCCATGATCATCCACGCCAGGGAAACCTCGCCGCATTGAAACCAGCCCTCGAGCCCTCCGCCCTGGATCCACTTCCCGCCCAGCACGGCGAGGAGCAGGCCGGCAACTCCAAACGCGCTGATGGCCTTCATCCCCGCCCATCTGTGCCTCATCCCGAGCCCCATGGCCATCGCGAGCGGGATCGTGGCCGCGATCGTGAAAAGCCCCCACGAACTCTCGGCGAGCGCTTTGACAACGACCAGCGACAGCACTGCCAAAATAATCACCATGATGGCCAGAATGCTCACC
>Ga0194054_10001435_pt1 | contig 11334 bp, 11 predicted proteins | sample SepL2210m_MetaG_FD_163628 | JGI IMG/M metagenome (GOLD analysis project Ga0194054, IMG submission 163628) | Anoxic zone freshwater microbial communities from boreal shield lake in IISD Experimental Lakes Area, Ontario, Canada - Sep2016-L227-10m | ecosystem: Environmental > Aquatic > Freshwater... | reverse complement strand
GGTTCGGGCAACGGCGAGCAGATCGCCGCCAACAAGGTGCCCGGCGTGCGGTGCGCGCTGGGGTGGAGCGTCGAGACCGCCACACTGGCCCGCGAGCACAACAACGCACAGGTGATCGGCATCGGTGGCCGCATGCACACCGAGCCCGAGATGATCGCCATCGTCGACGCTTTCCTGTCCACCCCGTGGTCGCAGGCACCCCGCCACCAACGCCGGATCGACATCCTCGCCGACTACGAGCGCACCCACGTCGCGCCACCGGTGCCCGGCGCCGATCTTTAGTGCACTAGGCCGCTGCCATGCCCGAGGGTCACGCCCTGCATCGGCTTGCGCGCCGACACCAACGTCGTTTTGCCGGCTCTGTGGTGCGGGTGTCCAGCCCGCAGGGCAGGTTCACCGATGCCGCCCTAATCGACGGACTGGTGCTGCGCCGGGCCTCGGCCTGGGGTAAGCATCTTTTCCACCACTACGAGGGCGGCCCGATCGTGCACGTGCACCTCGGGCTGTACGGCACGTTCAGAGAGCAACCCGCGCCGATGGCGCCGCCGGTGGGTGCGGTGCGGATGCGCATGATCGGCACCGAGTTCGGTACCGACCTTCGCGGTCCCACTGCCTGCGACGTGCTCGACGAGGGGCAAGTGTCGGCGATTCTCGATCGTCTGGGTCCCGACCCGCTGCGCAGCGACGCCGACCCTTCATTGGCCTGGTCCCGGATCTCGAAGTCGCGCAAGGCAGTTGGTGCACTCCTGATGGACCAGTCCGTGCTCGCCGGGGTGGGCAATGTGTACCGAGCCGAGTTGCTCTTCCGCCACGGTATCGACCCGTACCGGCTTGGTCGCGATATAGGCGAGACGGAGTTCGACGCTGCCTGGACCGACCTGGTTGACCTGATGAAGGTCGGGGTGCGGCGCGGCCGGATCATTGTGGTGCGCCCCGAGCACGACACGGGCGCACCGGGCTACGGGCCCAAACGGCCCCGCACCTACGTGTATCGCCGCACCGGCGAGCCCTGCCGCCTGTGCGGCACGCCTATCCGCACCGCGGATATGGAAGGCCGCAACCTGTTCTGGTGCCCGACCTGCCAGACCTGAGACCGACCCCGGTTCAGGTCTTGTTGCGGCGGTAGTAGTCGCGCCAAACCAGCCGGTGGATCGGAATCAAACGCGGGATTGAGCGCACGCCGGGGATGAACGGAACCAGCATCAGCACCGCAGTGAGCAGGATCATCAAACCCCACACCTGCGCATCCGCATTGTCCGATGTGGAGAAGGGTGGTACCTGATACCAGAACGTGTAAAGCCACATCCACGGCTGGCCCGGGGCGTTGCCGACTTCATTCATCATGCCCCACTGGTCCCCGCCCAGGTGCTTCGCGCGGGCCTGGTCCTCGAGGTAGGCCCCGTCGCTCAATAGGAGCAGTGACCGGGTGGTGTCACTGCCGTAGAAGTCGCCGGATGAGGTCAGAGCTCCCTCGAGGCCACCGCCCTGGGCGAGGGTGAGTAATCCCGCCGACAACGTCGGAACCGGACCGTAGTCGCCCGGTGCAGCCTTGCTCGGATCGCCGCCGGCACCTGTGGCAGGCTCTTCGTCGGTTGCTGCTGCGCCGATGGCATCGGCATAGTCGGTTGCCCACTTGGTCCGCTGATCTTCAGGCGCCGCGTTCCACTTCGCCAGCGCGCCCGCCAATACCGGGTTGCCGACCACCTTGCTGAGCGGATCGAGCACCAGGCTCGTCGAGTCGACCGGGGTGCGAACACCGCCCAATTTCTGCAACGGCAACGGTCCGAGCTTCTGCCCCTCGGCGGCGCTGTTGTAGGGCGGGCCATAGGTGGCGGACGTTGTGGTTCCGGCGAGTTCTCCGACCGCGGTCACAATCACATCGTCAGGTGCCGCCTGCGCCCATCCTGCCATCGTGAGCGGTGGGTCATCAGGGGAGGAGAACGCCGCCGCCAATCCCACGCTGAGTACCAGCACGACGATCAGTGCAATGACGAACTCTTTGACGAGATCGTATGGGCGAGTTGGGAATTCGTGCGAGTCCAAAGTCTTGCGGGTCATCGATCAGACCTCCACGTCGGTGTCGAGTGGTGGCACGACTCCGTGGCGCCGGACGAGAATCACGTGAATCGCCGTGAGGGCGACGACGATCAGTGGCAGCAGCACGATGTGCCACATCAGCATCTGACCCGGGTTGAGGACGTTGAACCATGCGCCGATGCCCACGGAGTTCAGGCCGTCTTTGGCCTGGCCGCCGATCCATTGTGAATCGAAGTCACTTTGGGACAGGAATCCGGTGAAGGAGGTGCCGATCGAGATCGTGAAGAGCGCCACGCCGGTGATCCAGGTCATCGCCCGTCCACCGCGCCACGAGGCCATCCAGAACTTCCCCCACAGGTGGATCACCATGAATCCGAAGAGCAGTTCCACGCTCCACAGGTGCACCGAGTTGACGTAGTGGCCCAGCGCCGACACGTGCCACCACGTGGAGCCGCCCATCGCCAGCACGCACCCCGAGCCGATGACGATCACCAGCGAGGCGATCGTCAAGACGCCGAAGACGTAGATCCATGAGGCGACGTAGATCGGCTGACTATCAGGCAGTGCCTGTCCCGGCGGAACCAGACCGACGATCCGATTGCGCAGCCGCGCAGTCCAATTTGATGGATCTGTCCCGGTTGTGGTTCCGGCCGTCATCGGTCGTCGCCACCGTCGTCGGACCCATGTCCGGATGGAAACGGCAATACCAACGCCAGAATGAACAGGATCACCATCACCGCGATGATGGTCAGATTTGTGACGGAGATCTGAATGACGCCCCAGTCGACGTATCGGCCGGCACCCTCCGCCACGATGCTCACACCATCAGTCATGGTTGACCTGTTTTCATATGGCGGACGGCGCTGTATTCACCGTCGGGTAGCGCTCAAGGTACGGCTGATCCGGGTGCCCAACCAGAGACCGGAGGGCCCGCTTTCTGGTGACTTTGTGCCCCAGATATCCAACGAGCAGTCGAAACTAGAAGTCGAAACCGCCGAAGTCCCCGCCGCCGAAGTCGCCCCCGCCGGAGGCGTCCATCCCCTGATCGAAGCCTTGGTCGTAGCCCGAATCGAAGCCCTGGTCGAATCCTGAGCCGTACCCGTTCTCAAACCCCGACGCGCTGTAGCCCACACCACTCATTCCGGAAAACATCGCGTCGAACAACAGCACCGAACCGATGCCCCAGGCCCCGGCCCGCAGGGCCGGCTTCCACCACGGTTCGGAGTACCAGCCGGCCGGTACCGGTCGGCCGGCCACCCGCCCGCCCGGGTAGTAGTTCGGGGTTCGTTGCGACGGCGCTGGGGAGGCCTCGATCTCACGTCCCTCGAATTGGACGCGCCGGTCCTCGGTGACCGTGCCGGCCGACTTCTGGCCTGCGATCGTCTCCAACTCCGGACCCGGGTCCATACCCATCGCGGTGCGCGCGGCGCGGACGTAGTACAGCCCCTCCACCGCGCTCTCCTTAGCCAGCATGGCCTGCTTGGCGGTCGTCGCCTGATCGATCTGCGAGGACGCCGCGGTGAACCGCTCGGAGGCGTCGGCGAGTGCCTGCTGGGAGGCCGGGTCGGTGCCGCTGAGGTTGAGCACCTGCCCACCCAGTCGCTCGATCACGCGGCGGGCATCCGCCTTGGCATCGGCGAGGCTGGCCGCAGCGCGGCTGCCCGAGACCCGCGACGAACTCCGCATCGCCAGGAAGATAACCCCGACAACGACGATTACGAGGATCAGCAGACCAGTATTCATGCCGACCACAGTACCTAGGCCCGGTGAGTGCTAGGCGTCAACAAGACGGCAGTACTCAGAGGACTCCGAGCACGCGGTAAACCTCGTCGGACAGCGCTGTGCTGCGCGGATCGGCATTGCACTTGTTGGCGTCGAAGTAGTTCATCACGTAGGCGTACCCGATGCGGTTCTCCAGGTCGACGAACCCATACGAGCCGCCCGATCCGCCATGGCCGAACGTGCGCAGGTTCGGCCCGGCCACGCCGCGTTGGTTGAGCATGTAACCCAGACCCCAGCCGTGGTCGGCGACCCGGGCACCCAGGACGACATCGGGTTCGAATCCGCCCTGCGAGACCCGGACCAGATCCAACTGCTCGCGGCTGAGCAGCTTTTCCTGCGCGAGGCCGTTGTAGAAGCTCGCCAGACCCAGTGCCGAGACGTGACCGTTGGTACCGGGGAACTCAGCCGCACGCCACCGGGTCAGGTCGTTGCAGCCCAACTCGTCGTCGGGAACGAAGCCCACCGCGATCGACAGTGCGGCCATCGGATGCTCATCGAGCGACTCAGGATGCCCGGGGGCACCGCCTCCTGCCAGCACGTCTCGAATATGCGGCTTGTTGACCATCTCGGCGCATCGGTGGTGCTCAGCCGTCGGAAGACCGATGTGTACGTCGATCCCCATCGGCTCAGCGATCTCGGTGCGGAGGTACTGCCCGATCGTTCGGCCGGTCGCGCGCCGCACCACCTCGCCGAGGATGAACCCGAAGCTCACCATGTGGTAGCCCTGTGCAGTGCCGGGTTCCCACCACGGCTCGGCCACGGCCAGTCGCTCGCAGACCAGGTCCCAATCGGTCGTCTGGCTCCAGTCCATCCGGGTGCGGGGACCGATCACCCCGGAGCGGTGGCCGAGCACGGAGGCGACGGTTACGTCCTGTTTGCCGGCCTGCCCGAACTCCGGCCAGTAGTGCGCGACCGGCGCATCAAGGTCGATCTCCCCGCGATCGGCCAGCAGGTGCAGGCATGTGCTGGTCAGGCCCTTGGTTCCGGAGAAGACGCTGGCCAGGGTGTCCTCGCGCCAGTGCCGCCGCCGGCGGGCATCTGCATAACCGCCCCAGAGGTTCACAACCAGGTCGCCGTCGACCCACACGGCGACGGCCGCGCCGACTTCGGAGTGGTGGGTGAAGTTCTGCTCGAAAGCGTCGCGGACCGAGGCGAATCTGCTCGCGCATGTGCCGCCGATGGGGGGAGTCTGGCCGCTCAACGCGCCTCCTACTGAGAGCAATCCAGCCCGGGCGGGCGGGGGAATGAACCCTGAATCTACGGTCGCAGCCCGGTCGAAAGAAGCGCCTATGCGATTCGCGGCCCAACCGCGATCGTGTCGTTACCAGCGGCGATGGCACGTGCCAGGTGCTGCTGTCGTACTCGGAGCGGGCGACGGGAATCGAACCCGCGTAGCTAGTTTGGAAGACTAGGGCTCTACCATTGAGCTACGCCCGCGTGCTTGCGCGAGCCCAAATGTACCGGCGGCGGTCGGTTGCAATCCAGTCGGGCTAACCGGACTCCCAGAGGTCGAGTGTGGCTCGACCGTGATTGAGCCGTAGGATTCGGGCGCGAGAAGCACAGCAGCGGGGTGTAGCGCAGCTTGGTAGCGCATCCGCTTTGGGAGCGGAAGGCCGCAGGTTCAAATCCTGTCACCCCGACACGCCCACCGCCGCAGACGCCATGAGAACGGGAGCACCAGCGTGAAGAGCACAGTCGAGAAATTGAGCCCCACCCGGGTTCGTATCAGCGTGGAGGTGCCGTTCGCGGAACTCCAGCCTGATTTCGACCGCGCCTACAAGCAACTCGCCCAGCAGGTTCGCCTGCCCGGGTTCCGGCCCGGCAAGGCCCCGGCAAAGCTGCTCGAGGCCAGGGTCGGCCGCGGTGCGGTGTTGGAGCAGGTGGTCAACGACGTACTGCCCGCCCGCTATAGCGAAGTAGTAACCACTGAGGAACTGCGGCCACTGGGTCAGCCGGATATCGAGGTCACCAAGATCGAAGATGGCGAGGAGTTGGTCTTCACCGCCGAGGTCGACGTCCGACCCGATATCGAGCTACCCGACCTCGGTGAGCTCAAGATCTCGGTGGACCCGATCGAGGTCACCGATGACGAGATCGAGGCCGAGATGGATGGCCTGCGTGCCCGGTTCGGCACCCTCAAGGGCGTCGACCGTGCGGCGAAGACTGGTGATTTCGTCTCGATCGACCTGTCCGCCTCGGTCGACGGTGAAGACGTCCCGGACGGCAAGACCGAGGGTCTTTCCCATGAGATCGGTTCCGGCCAGTTGATCGAGGGCCTTGACGAGGCGATCGTCGGGCTCGCCGAAGGTGAGTCCGCGGCCTTCACCACTAAGCTGCTCGCCGGTGAGCACGCCGGACAAGACGCCGACGTGACCGTGACGGTGAAGTCGATCAAGGAGCGGGAACTTCCCGCCCCGGATGACGAATTCGCCCAATTGGCAAGCGAATTCGACACCATCACAGAGTTGCGGGAAAATCTCACCGAGCAGGTGCGACGGGTCAAGCGAATTCATCAGGCAGAGAAGATCCGCGACGGCGCGCTGGAGACGCTGCTCGAGCTCGTCGAGGTGCCGCTGCCGGAGGCCATCGTGCAGGCTCAGGTGAACTCGACGATCCACAACGCGATCCATCCGCTGGACCATGACGAGGAGAAGTTCGCCGAAGCGCTCGAGGCGCAGGGCAGTTCCCGGGAGCAGTTCGATGCCGAGAATCGTGAGGCTGCCGAGAAAGCGATCAAGACCCAGCTGCTCATGGATGCGATTTCCGACGATCTCGATATCCAGGTAGGGGAGAGCGACCTCAGCGAGCGGTTGGTGCTGATGTCGCGCCAGTACGGCGTCGAGCCGCAGCAGTTGGTGCAAATGCTGCAACAGAACAACCAGCTGCCCGCGATCTTCGCCGATGTGCGCCGCGGTCTGGCTGTCGCCGCGGTGGTCGAGGCGGCTACCGTCACCGACACCGACGGCAACGTCGTCGACACCAGTGAGTTCTTCGGGACTCCAGCCGGGGAGACTCCGGATGCGGAGTCCGGCGATGAGCCCGCCGATGAGGACGAGTAACGCCGACAGCGAAAGAAGGCTGCGGTAGGGAGTGTCGCGCGCCCCGGGTTGGTTAGGGTCGAGTAGAACCGCGGGAAGCATCTCGGATATGACTAGGTTTTGAAGAAAGCAGGTATCAGGTCGTGACTTACATGCGTTCCGGCGCCATTGGGCTTAACCTCAGCGACTCGGTCTATGAGCGCTTGCTTGCTGAGCGCATCATCTTCCTCGGCTCTCAGGTCGACGATGACATCGCCAACAGGCTGTGCGCCCAGATCCTGCTGCTGGCCGCTGAAGACCCGACCAAGGACATCTCGCTATACATCAACTCCCCGGGCGGCTCGATCAGCGCCGGGATGGCCATCTACGACACCATGGTGCTGGCTCCGTGTGACATCGCGACGTATGCGATGGGCATGGCCGCGTCGATGGGCGAGTTCCTGCTGGCGGCCGGCGCCAAGGGTAAGCGCTATGCCCTGCCGCACGCGCGCATCCTGATGCACCAACCGCTCGGCGGTATCACCGGCGGCGCTGCCGATATCGCGATTCAGGCCGAACAGTTCGCGTTGATCAAGAAGGAGATGTTCCGACTCAACGCCGAGTTCACCGGACAGCCGATCGAGCGCATCGAGGCCGATTCCGACCGGGACCGCTGGTTCACCGCTGCCGAAGCCCTTGAGTACGGCTTCGTCGACCACATCATCACCCGCGCACACTTCAACGGAGCTTCCAATGGTTGATCACACGGGGTCTATTCACACGGATCCGCGGCTGGCCCCCCAGGCTCGCTACATCCTGCCGTCGTTCATTGAGCACTCCAGTTGGGGCGTCAAGGAATCCAATCCCTACAACAAGTTGTTCGAGGAGCGGATCATCTTCCTGGGCGTCCAGGTGGATGACGCCTCGGCGAACGACATCATGGCCCAGTTGCTGGTGCTGGAGTCGTTGGATCCCGACCGCGATATCACCATGTACATCAACTCACCGGGAGGCTCGTTCACGTCGCTGATGGCGATCTACGACACCATGCAGTACGTCCGGGCCGACATCCAGACGGTATGCCTGGGCCAGGCGGCCTCGGCGGCTGCGGTGTTGCTGGCTGCCGGTTCACCGGGCAAGCGGATGGCACTGCCCAACGCGCGGATCCTCATCCATCAGCCCTCGCTGTCCGGCGTCATTCAGGGCCAGTTCTCCGACCTGGAGATCCAGGCGGCCGAGATCGAGCGCATGCGCACCCTGATGGAGGAGACGCTGGCCCGCCACACCGGTAAGGACGCCGCGGTCATCCGCAAGGACACCGACCGCGACAAGATCCTGACCGCCGCCGATGCCAAGGACTACGGGATCATCGACACAGTTTTGGAGTACCGGAAGCTGTCGGCGCTGAAGGCCTGAGCTCACGGGCGAAGCTCTGAGCTCAACGGACCGCGGCCGCGATCGCGGTGATATCGGTCGGTCGTATCCGGCAGCACCCGCCGACGATGCGGGCACCCGCCGCGACCCAACTCGCGGCCTGGCCGGGTGAGAAACCGGCGCTTCCGGTCCACATCCGCGCGGGTCCGTCCCATTCCTCGCCACTGTTCGGGTAGACGATCACTGGTTTACCGGTGACCCTGCGGGCCACCGTAACCGCATTGAGGACATCGCCGGGCGCACAGCAGTTGACGCCCACCGCCACGATCTCGGGGACGCCCGCGGCGACGGCGAACGCCTCGGCCAGCGGCTGGCCGGCGCGGGTGTGCTCACCGGCGATCGTGTAGCTCAGCCAGGCGGGCACTCCGAGATCCTGCACCAGTTCGACCAGCGCCTCGGCTTCGTCGATATCGGGCACGGTCTCCAACGCCAGCACATCGGGTTGCGCCGCGGTGAGTACCTCGAGCCGCGGCCGGTGCCAATCGGCCAATGCGGAGACGCTGAGGCCGTAGCGGCCGATGTACTCCTCGCCGCCTGCCAAGGTTGCCCCGTAGGGCCCCACCGACGCGGCCACCCAGCCCGTACCGCCGGCCCGGTCGCGGGCCGTCTTACCCAGCTCAACGCTGCGGCGCAGCAGCCGTTCGGCATCCGTGCGGCCGATTCCGCGCTGGGCGTAACCGTCGAATGATGCCTGATAACTGGCGGTGGTGGCGATGTCCGCACCGGCGGCGAAGAACGCGTCGTGTACCGCGGCAATCTCCTCCGGCGCGTCCATGAGCAAACGCGCCGACCACAGGTCGTCGGACAGGTCGTGACCGCGTGCCTCCAGTTCGGTGGCGAGCCCGCCGTCGGTGACCAGCACGGTATCGTCGGAAACGGTGAATCGCACGGGGCAACTGTACGCAAACCGCCATTGAGACACTCTCGGTCCGGTAACGGCAGCGACACGCCAAGAGCACAGTCGGCGCTTCCACGGCGAGGTGGATGCTCCGAAGGGATATGTTCACCCCACGCACGAATACCAACGACGCTATTCACCTTTATCGGTCGCACCGCTGCCGAGCCAACGGGTAGCGTCGGGACTGACGACAGACGTAGCGACCCCAACCGGTAACAGCGACGGCGAAGGAAGTAGGGCACAGGCACCATGGCGCGCATCGGAGACGGCGGTGACCTGCTGAAATGCTCGTTCTGTGGGAAGAGCCAGAAGCAGGTCAAAAAGCTCATTGCGGGCCCCGGTGTCTACATCTGCGACGAGTGCATCGACCTGTGCAACGAGATCATCGAAGAGGAGCTGGCCGACGGCGACGAGGTCAAACTCGATGAACTGCCCAAGCCCGTCGAGATCCGGGAGTTCCTCGAGAACTACGTCATCGGTCAGGACACCGCCAAGCGCACCTTGGCGGTCGCGGTCTACAACCACTACAAGCGGATTCAAGCCAGCGAGAAATCGCGCGATTCCCGCACTGAGCCGGTGGAGCTGGCCAAGTCCAACATCCTGATGCTGGGGCCGACCGGTTGCGGCAAGACGTATCTCGCCCAGACGTTGGCCAAGATGCTCAACGTCCCGTTCGCCATCGCCGATGCCACTGCGCTGACCGAGGCCGGCTATGTGGGCGAGGACGTGGAGAACATTCTGCTCAAGCTGATCCAGGCCGCCGACTATGACGTCAAGCGCGCCGAGACGGGCATCATCTACATCGACGAGGTCGACAAGATCGCCCGCAAGAGCGAGAACCCGTCGATCACCCGTGATGTGTCCGGCGAGGGCGTGCAGCAGGCGCTGTTGAAGATTCTCGAAGGCACTCAGGCCTCGGTGCCGCCGCAGGGCGGACGCAAGCACCCGCACCAGGAATTCATCCAGATCGACACCACCAACGTGCTGTTCATCGTGGCGGGTGCATTCGCAGGCTTGGAGAAGATCGTCGCCGACCGAATCGGCAAGCGAGGCTTGGGCTTTGGTGCTGAGGTGAAATCCAAGGCCGAGCTCGAAACCCAGGATCACTTCGCGGAGGTCATGCCCGAGGATCTCATCAAGTTCGGTTTGATCCCGGAGTTCATTGGCCGTCTGCCGGTCGTCGCCTCGGTGACTCACCTGGACAAGGACTCACTCGTGCAGATCCTGTCCACACCCAAGAACGCCTTGGTGAAGCAGTACACCCGGCTGTTCGAGATGGACGGCGTGGAACTGGAGTTCACCCCCGAGGCGTTGGATGCCATCGCCGATCAGGCGATCCACCGCGGCACCGGGGCGCGCGGGTTACGCGCGATCATGGAGGAAGTTCTGCTTCCGGTCATGTACGACATCCCCAGCCGCGACGATGTCGCCAAGGTTGTGGTGACCCAAGAGACCGTGCAGGACAACGTGCTGCCGACCATCGTGCCGCGCAAGGCCCCGCGCGCCGAACGGCGGGACAAGACCGCTTAGGTAATCCGGTCTGCTCGGCTATAAACGTTCATCGACTCGCCTCGCAAGAATGCGATCAGCGTCAACCCGGACTGGGTGGCGAGATCGATGGCCAGCGATGACGGCGCGGACACCGCCGCGAGTACGGGAATGCCCGCCATCACGGCTTTCTGGGTCAGTTCGAATGACACCCTGCCGCTGACCAGAAGAACCGATCCGCTCAGTGGGATGCGATCGGCCTCCACTGCCCAGCCGATCACCTTGTCCACCGCGTTGTGCCGTCCGACGTCCTCCCGCACCGCCAGCATGGTGCCGTCGGCACTGAACAGCGCCGCGCCGTGCAGGCCGCCGGTGCTGGCGAAAATCTTTTGCGCTGAACGCAACCGGGCCGGTAATTCGGTCAGGGTGGTTGCCGATACCGAGGCGGGGTCATCACCGGGAGAATGGCGGCTTGCCAACCAGATGGCTTCGAGTGAGGCCTTGCCGCAGACGCCGCAGGAGGACGTTGTGTAGAAGTTGCGGGTGATGTCCACCTCGGGCATCTGCACTTCGGGCCGCAGTGTCACGTCTAGGGTGTTGTAGGTATTCATGCCGTCATTCTCGGCGCCCCGGCAATATCGCACCGTCGCCACGTCGGCTCGGTCGTTGATAACGCCC
>Ga0194054_10001432_pt1 | contig 11343 bp, 14 predicted proteins | sample SepL2210m_MetaG_FD_163628 | JGI IMG/M metagenome (GOLD analysis project Ga0194054, IMG submission 163628) | Anoxic zone freshwater microbial communities from boreal shield lake in IISD Experimental Lakes Area, Ontario, Canada - Sep2016-L227-10m | ecosystem: Environmental > Aquatic > Freshwater... | reverse complement strand
GATATGAACAACAATATCTCATATGGTCCACATCTTTTTCCTGGTGGTCCGGAATATTACATCAGAAGTAATAAACCGGAAACACTCATCAAAGAAACACATGAAAAAATCAGAGATACCTTGATTGCATCTTTTAGTAATGACGTACCAGAGTCTCTCATTAATCAGGTATGACAACAATTAGAAATTGATACTAATGCCGAGACAAAAATCGCATTTATGAATTACGGAGATACACAATTAGTATATTTAGCTACTATCAACAATACGCATAAATTTGCGACATTAATCAACCAACCACATACACCACTTGGTAAAGTAAAAGAAGAATTTGAAAATTTAAAAAGGATGACAGAAATAGATCCTCGTTTTGTAGTGAAACCATTGGCATATTTTATCAGAGAAGAAAAATGACATGAACTGTATATGTCTGAATACATAAACAACGCCTTATGTATAGCACATAATGAAGAACATGGTATCTACGATCCACTACCCTATTATCATTTTGAAACATTTGAACCCAAAACAAGTAGTATAATCCACAAAAACATGATAGCTTTATTGGTGAATTATTATGATAAAGAAAGAGGAAAATGATTGGCAGAAACACAAGTTTCCGGGAACGATTTCTTATTAACCAGGGAGGCAGAGATGAAAATAATCTGAGCAAGAAAATACATGGATATTCCATTTAACGAATATTTAGATCTTTTGAGAAAAGAATTTGTTATCGGAACAAATCGCACAGAAGATACCATCTGAAAAGACATACTCATCAATCACAGATCCAAAAAACCTATGACACCGACAGAGATAGAAGAAGGAATACAAATAGGAATACAATTAAATAAACAACATCAAGAAAAAAAACTATAATCTGATTTTTTCAATACTCGGCAAACTTATCCAAGCAGACGAACAACCATATCACGTTTTATCTATAGAGAAGGGCGTGATTTTTTTTGGATGTTTCAAAAAAATGAGGATACAATATTTTTTAGGTTTGGCTCGTTCAAACACTTCAGGCAAAGGAGAATGAAATGCTATTCATCATGAACCTCAATAATTATTCAAAATATTTTGTAGCTGATCCTGCGAATAATGATCGAATTGCATAACACTTTTCACTTCGGCTTTCGCAGCCACTTCTTTACCTGCATCTTTAAAATATACGGTATCACCAGTTTGTATTTTATTCCATGGTGCGACTTTCATCATATATCGTCTAGATTCTATTGTCTTCTGTCACGAAAGAATTTTTGGAATAAGTTTCCATTTAGGATTCATGATAGCAAGATGATCCATAATTATTTCTTGTATAAAAATATACTTGGTTTACCTTTTTTATCTTTAATTATTTTATAGGGTTTATGGACAGCGAATTGGAATGAATTAGAAATTATTATGGAATGTGGATTCATATGTTTGAAAATTCGTGGTTCAATCTCTGCCATCTGCACAGGAAGAAGATACGTATAAATGTAGTCATAACGTGTGAGGTTGGCCTGAGAAAAATCTTGTTTATATAATTTCAATTGTGTATATCATAACGCTCGATTAATCAGCTTCCCATAGAGATAAGGAAAGCGTTGGAGTTCATATCCATCACATTGCAATCAAAAGGTCTCAGCAAAAAATCTCATCGCCTTTCCATCACCACATCACAAGTCCACCAGTTTTTTTCAACGAACTAATTTTAAATTATTTTTCATCAGACGGATATGCCTATTGAAGGAAGGAACATACATCGCTGACTTATCTTTTTTAAACATAAAAACGAGTAATCCGAAGATCACCCGTCATGAAAAAAACATAATAGCAATAAGAAATAATGAAAGTATAATTTGTTTACCTATCATATATTTGAAACAAGTGAAAAACTAAAAACTAACAATGAATAACGAAAGAATTGTAAACCTATTAACTATAGTGATTTACAATAGTCCATAAGACAACAATTCCAACACTTTTCACTATTCACTTTTCACTATTCACTAATTATTTATGATGTGGATTATTTATCACAACTCCCTTTCCTCTACTTGTTCGTTCTCCTCGTTTTGCTTTGAGTAAAGCTCTATATTGTCGTGAATATTGTGCTACACTGAAAATAGTTGTAGTAACGATATAGAGACCTACACCAGTTTGCATACTGTAGACGAATGAACCGATCATAATCACCAAGAAATAATTCATCATTCACATCATCTTTCCCATATCAGGTACTTTTTGTCATGGAATATCTGGTGTTGCTGGTTTAGCGATAGTAGTAAGTTTAGTTTGAAGAAACGTAAATATTCATGCTATGATTGCGAGGACAATATTTTTGGTTCATAGAAGATCGATACCAAAGAAATGCGTATTGATAGCTCCACTAGTAAGTGCATTAGATTCTACATAACGAGCACCGAAACTATGGAAGAAACTATAGAGCCATTCTGGTGGAATAGTAGCTGCAGCCATATGTCTGATAACATAATATAATCAAATGAAAACTGGGATTTGGATAAGCATCATCAAACATCATTTGAATGCTCATTTACCATCAGTCTTAAATACCTTCATAGTCTCTGCAGACAATTTTTTTGGATCATCTTTATATTTTTCCTGAATTTCGTTGAGCTTTGGTTGAAGTGCTCCCATACCTTTTTGCATATCATTACCAGCAAGTGATTGTTTGATCATAAGCAATCTTATGGTAAGCGTCAACAATATGATAGCAATACCCAAGTTACCACCGAAAATAGCAAGAAATATCGCCAAAATATTGAAAATCGGACGATACAAAATCTCTGTAAACAACATTCCCAACATAATAAATTTTTATTTGATAAAAATTTTTCTAAATTCTATTTTAAAAATTCTGAATTCTACATTCTAAATTCTGAATTCTAATTACATACTCATAACTTCATCAGCTTTATGTTTGATAAGTTCATCGATTTTTTCATTCATTGATTTTACCAACACATCGATATCTTTTTCATTTCTCTTGCTTTCATCTTCACCAATTTCTTTTGCATCGAAAATAGCTTTATTATCTTTCATAGCATCTTGTCTAGCCATTCTCACACGTCATTTTACTTCTTCACCCATACCTTTTACTTGTTTAGCTATTTCAGCCCTTCTCTCTTGAGTCAATGCAGGTATTCTTACGATAACATAACTTCCTTCATTTTGTGGAGTCAATCATGATCAAGAATCGTAAATAGCTTTTTCTACGTGTTTGAGTTCATTTTTATCTCGTGGTTCTATTTTGATGGTTTGTGCATCCATGATAGTTACATGAGCAATTTGAGGAACTTTCATAGGTCCATATGATGCTTCTACTGTAATATTTTCAACTAAACCAGCTGAAGCTCTTCCGACTTGTAAAGCCTTGAGTTCTGACATTAAAAATTGAATAGCCTTGTCCATTTGTTGACGATGTGGTGTCAAATCCATAATTCAAACGATAAAATGATAAAATGATAAATTGATAAATATTTTATCGTTCGCATAAGCGAACTTTTATCGGCCAAAGGCCTTTTATCACGAAGTATTTATCTCTTTTTGTTCATTCAAGAAGTATAATAGCAAATCACTTCGAATTTGCAACAATAAAGAAACTAAAGTCTCCATTGTAATTTCAAAGGATTTCCTTAATCTATAGACAGTTATTTCAAACATCAGCGCAAAGAACGAAAGCGTTCTCACTCTTACTCTGTCCTCCGGCCTCTATGGACAATCAAAGGGTGCACCGGACTATTAATATGCCTATTCAGGCTTATATGGACATGTAAGGAATAATGAGAGCACTTTTTTATTATTTGCAAAAAACATTACATGACAACATTTCAAGATCTTTGAATCTGAGAAAAAACATTAGCAGCGTTGACGAAAAAATGATTCGTTACGCCATCTCCGATCCAAGAAAAAGTTATTCCTCTCCTTCTTCAAGGAGAAAAAAACGTGATAGGACAAGCAGCAACCGGTACCGGAAAAACTGCAGCTTTTGGTATTCCTTTGATCGAAAAACTTACCCCAGGTGGTAAGGTACAAGCACTTATTCTTGCACCGACAAGAGAACTCGCGACACAAATCGCAGAGGAAATAGATTCACTTCAAGGGAACAAAGGACTCAAAGTAATGGCAATCTACGGAAAACAATCCTATGAAATCCAACACAGAGCATTGAAAAGAGGAATTGATATTCTCGTAGGAACACCAGGAAGAATCATGGATCATTTAAATAGAAAAACATTGGATCTGAAAGATATTTCTTATTTCATTCTCGACGAAGCAGATGAAATGTTGGATATGGGATTTATTGACGATATCGAAACAATCTTCAAAGGAACAAATCCTGAAAAAAAAGTATTGTTATTTTCTGCGACTATGTCCAAAGACATTTTAAAAATCGCTAAAAAATATATAGGTAATTATGAATTGATCGAGGTAGAAAGTACAACTACAACAGGAGAAAACACGGACCAAGCATATTTTGAAGTAAACGAAAGAGACAAATTTGAATTGCTTCGTAGAATTATGGATACAGAAGCAGGATTTTACGGTATCATATTTTGTCATACAAAAGCTGATGTAGATGGATTGGTATCTAAGTTAAATGACGAATGATATAGTGCAGAAGGGCTTCACGGCGATCTCGCACAAAAACAAAGAGAACATTTTCTTCAGCGTTTCAAAGACAAAAAAGTAAATATTTTGGTTGCGACAGATATCGCAGCAAGGGGTATCGACGTCAATGATGTGACCCATGTAATCAATTATGCTATACCACAAAACGCTGAAAGATACACCCACAGAATAGGAAGAACAGGAAGAGCGGGGAAAGAAGGAACAGCAATCACCTTCATCACACCCAAAGAATATAGCAAAATGTCCTATATCAAAAAAGTAAACAAAGTTGATATTAAAAAATGAGTAATACCAGATATCAAATGAGTTATCGAAAAGAAAAAAGATAGATTAAAAGAAAGCATTAAAGGTGTTTTGGAAAAAGACAGCCACAAAAATTATATAGAGATAGCTGACAAATTAATTGAAAACAGTGATCCTCGTGACGTAGTTGCAGCGCTTTTGAAGATGCATTACGAAAGCGATTTCGATCAAAGTAAATATCGTGACATTACAGAACAGACAAGAGAAAATAGATTTGCAAGCAAATCAGGAACAGGAGGACAGACAAGATTATTTGTCGCATTAGGAAGAAAAGAAGGATATACAGGACGCTCACTTTTGGAGATGATTACCAAAGAATCTGGAGTAGAAGGAAGAGATATTGATGATTTGAAAATGATGGACGACTTTTCATTTATCAGCGTATCACCAAGCAATGCAGAAAAAATAACTGGAGCTTTTGAAAACAAAACTATCAACGGAAAAAAATCAATCATCAATAGAGCAAAAGAAAGTGATTGAGGAGGAGATAGATGACCTAGAAGACCATTCCCTTCAAGATGAGGTGATAGATGACCTAGAAGAGAGTTTGGAGATAGACCAAGTTATCCTAGAAGAGACCAAAGGGAATCTGGAGCTCGCGGAAGGGACGGTGACAAACCAGCTTACCCTAGAAGAGAATTTGGTGACTCGTCCACGTATGTGGGTAAGAAATCATATGGACCAAAAAGAGAGTTCTGACCCTCGTCCACACATGTGGGCAAGAAAGAATTTGGAGCGAAAAGAGATTTCTGAGCGAAAAAACCTTTCGGAGAGAAGAAAGACTCTTGAGTCAAGAAAAATTTCTGAGATTATCCACCTAGACCGAGACGCAAATAATTAAGATGTGATGAAAATTTGAAATTTTTCTGAGAATTTTCGTAGCATCGAAATTATAACGTCGAGTCTATACCGGCGATTTTGGATACATAAAATATAAACGTAAGTGAAATAGTTTATGATATTTAAAACAGTCGGTGAAGAAAATCATTTAAGAAGTAGTTAAAAAAATAAAGTAAAAAACTCTATTCAAACAACAGAGTTTTTTTTTAAAATATCGACAATCCTTAAGTAGAAAATGTTTATTGTGCGTTATGTTTTTTTTTAAAACAAAACACACGAACAAGAAGTACACTTCCAACTATCACAGCACAGATTTCAATAACCCAAATACGCTGTTCATACACAGAAAGTAAGGGAAATTGATGTATAGCATGTATAAAAGCATATACATATGCTTTAGGAACAAATACTAATAGCATCAGCAAAAACAAGAGAACCAAGCCGATGGCTTGAAGTAATTTTTTCATATTTCCTCCTTTTGTTAGAACACAATATATACGGATTTCCTGACAAATTTCTAGAAAAAACACATATAATGATTAAGATATGGACTATACCATGATGGTATATTATTTGGATCATGGAAAAAAAGTAGATGAATTAATTTGCAATAGACGTACAAGTTCTTGTTTATATGCACAAGTAGTATAATCACATTGTGTTTGTGATCAGCAATGAGCTTGTAATCTTGTAGCACCAGCAGGTCAATTAAAAATGGTATCATGCGCAAGTACAGGAGCATTAGAAGCTACTACAAATCAATGTCCAAAAGACATATAGGAAAATTTAAGGGAACAATCTTTTTCTTCTTGAGGAGTACTTCTCATAATCAAACAATAATAATTAAAATATATGAAGATATTCTGTATAAAGGAATCGGTAGCAAATGCTACCGAGTGTAAGAAATTAGATAATTTCTGGATAGAATAAATGCATTAATGTTTTTAAATGTTCCTCATCACGAGGACAAGCAACACTATTTTCCCCGAATAATTTCGTCAGGGTTCCCAAAGGAGCTTCTTCTAAAGTATTCGGACCGACAAAAGAAATCAACTCAGCTAGTGCATGTTCTTTTTCCAAGAGAAGAATTTTGACAGGAAACTTTATAAGGATAGAAACAGCCTTATAATCAAGCTGAGCATACGATTGTTTCAAAATTATATCCAAATCAGTTCGACTCAAAAATGTTTCTCTAATACATGCTGGACGAAGAATAAATCCCTTATCACGAAGTAATGCCTTAATTTTGGGAAAATCACTAGTAATGCGATTAAAAACGAAAAGAATAGTTTTTCCATCTTGCATAAAAATTATTGTTTTATTGTTATTATTTTGTTTTTGAAAAAATATTATAAATATATAAATAACAAAGTCAAGTGATCTTACTAAGGGTTTCTCATTGAAAAAACACATGAAATATTTACAACAATTTCGTAATTCATAATTCGTAATTCTTTAATTCTTTAGTTAGGTAATAATGTCATTAGCAAACAAGTATCGTCCACAAACCTTTGATACCATCATCGGACAGAATCATATTACAGAAATTCTCAAAGCACAAATGAGCACACACAAACAGATGCATCATAATTTTTTGCTCTTCGGACCAAGAGGAACAGGAAAAACAACAGCAGCAAGAATATTAGCCAAAGCACTCAACTGCTTAAACCTGCAAGAAGGAAATCCGTGCAATACCTGTGTAAATTGCCAAATGATTAATGAAGGGAAAACACTAGATTATGTAGAGATCGATGCCGCTTCACATACCGGAGTAGAAAATATTAGAGAAGAAATTTTGGATAAAGCTGCATATCCGCCAGCAAGTCTCAAAAAGAAAATATATGTCATAGATGAAGTACATATGTTGAGTAAATGAGCATTTAATGCGCTCTTGAAAACAATCGAAGAACCGAGAGATAATGTCTGTTTTATTCTCGCAACAACTGACATTCAAAAAGTTCCTGAGACTATTATTTCTCGTTGTCAGGTATTCAATTTCAAAAAAGTAGACAAAAACGAAATGAGCAAACATCTCAGAAGTATAGTAACACAAGAAGAGTTGATCGCAACCGATGAGGCGATAGATTTGATAGCAAAAATATCTGAATGATGTGTTCGTGATGCAGTGAAATACATAGATCAAGTGAGCGTTCTCGGAAATATTGATGAAGCACATATTACGAAATTTCTCGGCGTAGCGTCAGAGACATTGATCAAAGATTTCTTAGGATTGATACAAGGTGGCGATGCAAAAATTATTTTTGAAAAAGTAGATGAAATTCATAATCAAGGGATTGACTTAAATAATTTTGCAAAACAAACATTGATGCACATTGATGAAGTTTTTCTTGAAGACATACAATTTTCTACCCAAATATCTGAAACATTCACGGACATCATTGGAAACATCAGATATTATCCATATCCTGCGATCGTCTACAAGGTCGCGATACATAAACATCTACAAAGAGATACAATAAAAAATTAAATCCGCGAAAAGCGAAAAAGATTTAATTTTTTATGATATCGAATGTATACCGGCGATTTTAGAAACTTTTAGTTTGAGCACAGCGAAAAATCAAAGATTTCTAAAACAGTCGGTGTGGAAAGAGTTTTTAAACGTTATATAAAAAGAATGACAGAAAAGATGGAAGAAAACGAAAAAACGTTTGAAAATATTCTCGTTCAGTTGATAGAAAAAATAGAGAAACCATCTATCAAAAACAGTCTCAAAGACACCCTGATAATAAACAAAATCACCAGTGATGGCGTGTATATTATCACCATCAGTAAAGTAGCACAACTAATATTCAACAATAATGAAAATATGAAACATATCGAAGCAAAACTTAGTGAAGTTATGGAAAAACCAGTAATGATACACATCGCCTTTGAAAACAAAGAGAGCTATTTCGCCAGAAAACTAGAAAAAATATAAATATAATTTTTTGAATAAAAAAATGCTACCGTACATAACGGCAGCATTATTATAACAAACCTGTAAAAGGTTAGTCTTCATTGAACATGGTAATTTGAAATCCCTGACGAACACCTGTAGTATCATACAAATCCAAGTATTCTTGCGTGGTATTGGATTTCACTACAGCCCAGAAAAATGATTTCAAAGACTTGGCAGAAGATTTTAATTGTGAAAGTTCTTCACGAAGTTGATGGGCTTTGGCAACATCAGGATGATTTTCATCGGTAACACCAAAGATACCTCCGGTATCAATATCAGTTCCCACAGAAATAACCATTCCCATATGCACAAATGCATCACTTGTTCCCAACAATGTATCCAATTCATCGGATTTTAATTTGCCAGTTTGAAAGCTTTTTGAAATTTCAGTCCAGAGAGCTTTTTCAAAGTCAGTCATAGGGCGAATAACCTGTTCTCCTTCTTTGATAGCCGGATCATCACCAACGAAAACACCACTCTGCATGGTAGCAAGTACCGATTCCATGAATGTGCCTTTCAGTGAGATTTCAAGCATTTCTTCAAGAGGAAGTTCTTCGGCGCCCTGAAACACTTCAATAGTTTCCGAAGGTGTGATTGCAGTTGATGTACTTAATTTGAAGCCAACATTCAGATGGATGCTATCCAAATTCATAGCACCCAATCGGGATTGAATCAATGCAAACATCAAATCACGAAGCGGCTTAACTACATCAAATTCTTTACTGATTTCGGCAAGTTCGTTAGCAAAAGGGCATTCATTCATTTCGAATGTAAATACCGAAAGACAACGACCCTCAACAGTACCATTAGGACATTTTCCTAATAACGGAAGTTTACTAATAGGTACATTCAGCAGTGTATAACACGCTCTTTCAAGCGGAGACATGACACCAATCAGAATAGCATCAGGAGCAACTTCACTGTCAGGACTTACGAACTGTTTGGATTTCATAACTTCCAGAACTTTGTCAAATGCGGGAACTCCACTAAGGAGCTCAACCAAAGATAATTTTGTTGTTTCTTCCATAAAAAATATTTTATATTATTTTGTTTTTGTGAGTAAATATTATAATTATTTGATAGATTAAGTCAAGTTGATATTAAAAAAAATTAATAAAAATATTACCATAGTATACACTATAACCATCAAGTGATATTTCAAGATAATATATATTATTGTTCCTCTACATACACCTCTTTCTTTCTATCAAACAACAAGTTTTCCAACCTCTCATAATGACTGTCTGTCTGGTGTACATAAGGAGATTTTGTCTCTTCAGACATGAGCGCCCAAAAGAGATATGCAGACAATTTCCAAGTAGTTTCACCTAAACTGATACGAGAATGTTCAGTAATGACAGGGGGCTCAGCATCAGGATCAGGCACAGTAATGGTAACCGATTCAACATCTTCAAGTTTATTAAAAAACTTCTGTATATACAAAGGATCTGCCTTACCTGATATATGTTTCATTCTGATAGATCCAAAAGACTTACTTTCAAAATCCAAATCATATACTTCAGCAATAGCTGATGAGGTAAGAGCACTATTATGATTGATTTTATGATTCTTAAAAAGATGTATATGATTTACTCCATTATTAAGATTCATCAAGTTATTTTTATGAGCTGATTTACTCAAAGCTCTATGCGACATCTGACAATATAACATAACAAAATAAACACTATTTCAACCAAGCTTTGACTATTCTGATATTGAAATGGAAAGTTTTCACTTCTTCGAAAATAAATTTATCATCATATAATTGACGTAAAATATCTACCTGCCACGTCATCATTTCAAGAAACATCACTAAATTTTTTGGATGTAACTCAATCAATTGGTCCAACATAATTCTATAATAATCAAGTCCATCATCTCATCAGACAAAGGCTGGTTTTGGTTCTCGTTTTTTGACATTATCAGATACATTCGCCTCAAAAGTCTCTTCCGGTATATATGGTAAATTAGCGACAAGAACGATATTTTTATTATCCAATCGTTCCATCGTTCCATCGTTCAAAAAATCCAATAAATCTGATTGGAAAAAATCTACCTTTCAAGAAAAGTCAGTGATTAATTTTTGATAATTTCTTTTAGCAATTTCTAATGCATCAGCAAAATAGTCTGAAAATATAGCATGAGCAAAATATGTCGGATTTTGTAATAGCACAGAAATTCACAGTACTCAACATCACGTTCCAATATCCAAGAGAAGATTATTTTTTTTCTCAGCATTCTGAATTCTGAATTCTGAATTTATAAATTCCGTCGCTGAAGTAATCATATATTCCGTTTCTGGCCTTGGAATAAGCGTCGCCTCATTGACGAAAAATTCTTTTCAGAAAAAATCTACATGCCCAAGAATATATTCTATGGGTTTTCTATCTTCTACATATGACTTGTAAGCAGTAAGTACTTTTTGTATAATCTCATCAGACAATTCCTGATCCGTATTAGTTCGCAATTCTTCTCTTGAACACTGCAAAAACGTACAAAGAAATTTTTGAAGAACAAATTTTTCTGTAAGATCAACACGTCACAATAACGTTCAAAGCTTCATCACCATCTTTATAATAATAAAAAGAATATATGAATAC
>Ga0194054_10001427_pt1 | contig 11386 bp, 19 predicted proteins | sample SepL2210m_MetaG_FD_163628 | JGI IMG/M metagenome (GOLD analysis project Ga0194054, IMG submission 163628) | Anoxic zone freshwater microbial communities from boreal shield lake in IISD Experimental Lakes Area, Ontario, Canada - Sep2016-L227-10m | ecosystem: Environmental > Aquatic > Freshwater... | reverse complement strand
AACAGGGAAACGGATTTTGGACATGAAATCAATCATGCCAGACTACAGAAGATCGTAAAGCTATTTACGAGACACTACACTAGGGCATCAGGACGGCGGGATTCTGGTTGCCAAGGTCTATGGGCACTTGAACGACGCGCACCAGCGCACGGCAGCGGATAAACTCTCACTGTGAAAGGAACCATGAAAATCGGAACTCTCATCATCCAGGATCATCAGTTTTTCTTTGAAGGGCCGTTTGAGAACCCGTGCGTAGTCCCGTGCGTAGTGCGACAACGCATCGATGCCAATCGGGCTTATTGGGGGGCAGGATGTTTCGATTTCTCAAAATCGGAACCTGTGCATTGCGAGGAAGGATCACAAGGATACGTGCCGGAAGATTCCGTTCCTGTGAAAAATCCCCACTGGTCCGTTGTCGCAATGGTCCGGCTCGCGCAGGACATCCACAAAAAGATAATGGCGTCCGACGATCCAAGCGCGTTTGCGAGGCTGGCAGCGGAAAGCGCGGCCGGCTTCCGGCAATTCGACGGCAGAGGGAAAGACTGGAAGCGCGACCTCCTGATTCTGGCCGAATGCGGAAGATGGGAAGCCGTCAACGCATCGAGCGCGGAAAGATTTCTTGATGCCGAAAAAAACGGGATAGTGAAAAATCGAGATGCCATGCTTGGCGCGAAGGAACTTTCAACGCGGATCGCCCGGCTCAAGAAAATGTATTTTTCTGTCAAGTGATTCTTGGAATCACTTTCTGATTCTTTGATTCCCCCGTTTTCGTGCATGGCGCATGAACGGGTATAAATGGTTTGGGTGTTATGAAAAACGACACCCCGAAAACCCATGGTCCGGCAGCCGGTCGCCTCGTGTCCTTTGACGCTTGGCTGGCTTCCATCGACAAAACCCGCACGACCGGCTGGCGCTGGCGCAAGGCCGAGCTGATCAAGACCGTGAACGTATTCGGCAAACTCTACGTCACCCGTGACGAGATCGTCCGCTTCGAGCAACGCGCAATGTCTGGCGAGTTTTTCAAAGACGCAACCCCGAAACTCCGCAAATGCGCAGGAGCAATCTAATGAACGCTCCCATCACCAGCACTGAGGCCGAGACCCGAGGATTGCGTCCGCTCATCAATTCATGCACCGAGGCGGAAAACTGGATCATCGAAAACGTGTGCTCCGACATGAGGCGCGGAGGGATAGATCATGCCGTTGTTGCCGTCAATGACGGGATGGAAGTCTGGCGTTCAAACTACGGATTCCGCGAGGCCAGCAAAAACAAGGAGGCATCGAAATGAAAGCCCTACTCCTCGCCAAGATCGTCATTGACCTTGCAAGCCTCGTCGGCGCCGCCGGCATCGCGTTTGCAATCTGGAGGGCGGGACGATGAAACTCCCCTCCCCGAAACTCCGCGAAATCCCGCCGTGCCCGGCAGCCGGCGAGGGTAATCACAAGTGGCTTATGGAAGCCGGATGGGCTCTCCGGTTCAACGGCGAGACCGCAGAGGCAGCCGGCCGATACCTGGCCGACAAGATGAAGCGCAAGCCAGACCCCGGCGAAATCGAGGATGCGATTGCCAAGGTTTACGATGCCGACGTCATTATCGGGGACACCGATAGCGGATGGACCCCGCCGGCTCCCAAGTGGCCGGGCGCTCTCCGCGAGGCTATCGAGACCGTGACGGCATCCGGCCACGGCATGGTTGATCTTTGGGAATCCTCCCCCGTCCGGCAGGATGAAGACACCGCGAGCCCCGGCGCTTTGCTCGATGCGCTTTTTCCGGGCGACCCGCTTCTGTGTGTCGGGCATACAGCTTTCGATTTTTTCACGGCATCACTCTCCACGTTTGCCACCGCCGCCGACGCATTCGCTCAGATCGTCCCGAGCCCGATGACTGCCAAGCATGGGATGACAAAGGAAGGCCGCCAATCACAGCACACGCTCGAGGCGACCGGCTCCCGCCGCTTTTTGGTCATCGAGGGCGACAAGCTCGACGGCGAGCCGATCCCGAAAGACACGCAAGCCGCCGTGCTCATGCACTTGGCGCAATCAGCTCCCCTAGCCCTTGTGGTGGATAGCGGTGGAAAATCTCTGCATGGCTGGTTCTTCGTCGCCGGGAAGACCGACGAACAACTGACCCCGTTTTTTCGCCGCGCCTGTTCACTCGGCGCCGACCCGGCACTGTGGACCCGTTCACAGTTTGCCCGGATGCCCGGCGGAACCCGCGACAACGGCAACCCGCAGCCGGTCCTTTTCTTCAACCCCTCCGCAATCAGACCATGAACAAAACCGCCGAACCACAAGACACCGAGCCGACCATCCAATCGGTTCTGAAAAGGCCGCCGCTCAGGCTGCCCGGGCCCGGGCACAGGGTATCTGATTTCGCCAGCGAACTGGGCGCATTGCTCCAAGGGCACAATCTCTTTGCCCGAAAGGGTTGCGCGTTCACGCTCGACCATGCCGGCCAGAAGCTGGAGCCGGCATCCGGCGCATGGCTCCGCACTTGGGTAGAGAAACACGTTGCCCCATACAACCTCACCCCGGCGGGCAAGATCGAACTGAAGATTGCCAAGACCATGAGCAAGGACACCGCCGACACCGTGCTGGTGAGCCCGCAGTTTCTGGAACAGCTCCCGCTTGTGGAACGATTCCACCCGTGCCCGATGCCGTGGCTCCGCGAGGATGGGAAGATTGAACTCTTGCCGATCGGGCTCGACGCCGCCAGCCGGACATTCACCGCTGACCCAGGCTTTCAGATTCAGATCATGACGCTCCGCGAGGCCCGCGCCGTGCTCGACTACGTTCTGGAGGAATTCGCGTGGCCGCAGGATGAAGGCCGAAGCATGGCCGTTCAGATTTCCGCCATGCTGACCGTGTTTGCGTCCGGCATCATGCCGCAGGGATCGACCCGCCCAGTTTTTCTTTTTGTGGCAAACAGCGAGGGCAGCGGGAAAACCTTGCTCGCGATTCTTTGCGGAGTCCCATACCGGGAGACCCCGGTTGAAACGGCGCCGCGGGAGGATGCGGAATGGGCGAAAAAACTTCTCTCCGCTGTCATCGCCGGGCGCCGATTGATCTTGCTCGACAACTTGAAAGGGCATTTGAACGCACCGGCTCTTGAGGCATACACGACCAGCCCGCACTTCTCTGGGCGCATCTTGGGAGTGTCCAAGGAATTCCAGGGCGAGGCCGGCGCAACCGTTCTTATCACCGGGAACGGGCTCACCGTATCGCCGGACCTCCGACGCCGGTCGCTCTTTGTGGAATTGTTCCTTCAAGAGTTGCGGGCAGAGGACCGGGCTTTCAAGCGCACCCTCGACCCCGTGGCCATCCAAAAGGCCCGACCCGATATTCTTTCGGCGCTTTGGTCGCTCGTCTCCGCGTGGGATGCCGCCGGCCGCCCGAAGTCATCCCGCATGAATTCCAGTTTCCCCCGTTGGACCGACACCATCGCCGGGATCGTGGAGTTTGCCGGATACGGCTGCCCGACAGCCACGGCAGAGATCGAGGGCATGGGCGACACCGACACCGCAGACTTTTCGGCACTGGCCGGGCTCATGAAGCCGGGCGAGCGATACACGTTCGCGGAGCTGGTTGCCGCTGCCGAGGATGCCGGCCTATTCGAGCGACTGACCACAGACCGGGACAACAACGGGCTCGCCCGAGGTGCAAAGTCCGCATTCGCCAAACTCCTGACCAAATACGACAGGCGCCGCGTCACCGCAAACGGAGTCTTTCGCGTGGAGGGCAAGGGCAAGACCCGCAAATTCGCAGTGTTAGGGCATGGTGGGCATGGTGGGCATGGTGTTTCACCGGACATAGAAAAACATCATTTCTCTAAAAGGCCGAAAGACCATGCCGACCATGCCGACCATGCCCAAGGCAGCCTGATTCCAGAGGATGAGGAAGACCAAGCCACGGACTATTGATCGCCGCACAATCCCCATGAAAACCAGATACCAACATCCCCGATGCCGGCTCACCAGCCGAGCGCCAGCCGGACCATACCGCCGATGCCCATACTGCCAGCGAAAGCACCGGGCACCGCTGACCTTGGGCGAGATACTCGACCAGCGCCGCGAGCCCACCAGCGCCGCCACAGCGCAAAAGCCGAGGCAAACAGCGCAGGAGCAGGAGGGACTACCCGGTAAGGATACTAGTAGGAACCCCACCTCTGAGCAGGTGACCATGACGACGAACGAGGCTTTTGCGGCAAGTTTTTGAATCCCGAGCCTTGTTATCACCACCAATTTTCCAATGAAAAAACCACCCGCCAACATAACCCACCTCGCGAAACGCTACGGAGTCTCGAGGACCACCGCAACGAACTGGAAAAACAAAGGAGCCCCGATCCACAACGACAAGCTCCTCGATGCCTGGCTTGCGAACCGCCGGCAAGTCGCCCCGGCGATCCTGCGAGATAAGAAGCTGCCGACATTCGCCGCCGCCGCGACGAAAGATCCGGGCATTGCCGGCGCAGCGTCGGCGCTGAAACGTCTTGAAGCGTCCGAGGTGTCGGCGTTCCAGCGGATGGAAAGTGCAACGGAGCAGGGATGCGATCCCGTGACGATCAGCGAACTCCGCAAGAACTGGTTGGCGATCAGCGAAAGCCTCCGGAAATTTGATTTGCTGGTTGAAGCGAACCGGAGAGAAGCAGGAGAGCTGATTCCGCGAGACGTGCTGGAGGATGCCATCAGCCGATTCCTCCACGGCGTGTGGATCACGTTTCGGCTGTATCAGTCTGCCACGGTCCCCATGCTGGCGATGGAAACCGAGTGTTGCGAGGTGGGCAGGATGCTGGACAAGACGCTGAACAACTCATGGATCGCGGGATGCCTAACCATGATGCCGCAGCAAGACAAAGGGATTGCCAACCTCATCCTGCGAAAGATCAATGAGAAATTCACTCTCTCGGATGATATTTTGAAATATCGGAAGGAGATCCTCGACCAAGTGGTTGCGGGAATCAAATACGCTGGAATCGTTCGCCCGCTATGAACTCCCCACTGATCGAAGGATTCGCGAGCGCGTTCAAGACAGCCCCGGCGCCCCGCCGGAAGCCACAGCCCCGGAAGCCGCGGCCGGCGACCCCGCTTTCAGTGATAAGCGGTGAAGTCGGCATCCACTTCAAAACCTTGGGCAAGTATCGCCGGGAGGGCGCACCCGTGACCGACATTCCGGCGCTCAAGCAGTGGATTGCCGCGCGCGAGGCCACGCTCGCCGCGTTCCGAAAAGGGCCGATGCCATGAAGCCGCTCTCGATGATGACGCGGGTTGAGAAAAAGGACTTTGCCGACAGGCTCATGCAATCGACCAAGGCCCGCCGGATCGAGCGAGACATCGAGACCGGGCGCACCCGTGCGGAGATCGGTCCCGTCGCGATCAGTGCAGCCGAGCCGGGGCAGATTGTGGACTTTGTTGTCGGTGGAGGGCCGAGGACAAACCGGGCAATCATGGTGAGGCTGGCAGCGGTCGCCCGGATGCTTGGATCGTTGGACACCTTTGGAGCCTGCGAGCTGGCCGGATGCGACCGCAGGACGCTACAGAGGGTCGCATCTAAATGTCGCGGGATTCCCCAAGGGCAAGCCTCAAAAAATGTCCCATTTTTGCATTTATAAAAATGCAACTCATCACGCCAACCACCACCGACACCGGCCGCAAACTCAACGCAATCGTTGAACAATTCCGGCTCGAAAAACACCCCAGCCCATTGTTTGCAGCCGTCGCCACGCCCGAGGGCAGGGCGCTTTACAACAAATTCCGCGCCGAGCAAGACGTTGCTGAAACGACCATGAAAAGAATGGTTTCCGTTTTCCGCGGCAGCCACGACCCCTCCGCGGATTCCATCTTCCGCATGGCAAAAGAAAAACCCGAAGCATACGCCGAAGCCCGCCGCGCAGGGCTCGTCTAATCCGATGATCGCATTTTTCCAAAAGCTTATGAAAACGAACCCCACCGCAACCACTGCCAGGATCAAAGAAATTTGTGATTGGCACAACGCCGTGCTCGCCGAAGAAAACGCCTATTTCGCCGCAGCAGCCGCAGCGGTCGAAGGCAGCCGGAAGGCAGCCCAGATCCGCGCCGATAAGCTGGCGACGAAACTTCACGACGGGATTCCCACGCCAGAGGATTTCACCGCGCTGGCCGAAACCCGGCAGTTGCTCGACACCATGCGCGAGTTGTCCGGTGCCGCCCCGTTCTGGTCACGCCGGGATGCCGCCACCCGCCGCGAATCCATGCACCCGGAAGCGAAGGCGACCGCAACCGAGCTTGTGCAGCTTGCCCGCAGTTTCATCGATAAGCCGCTTGCCGATGCCGTCAAAGCGGATGCTGAACTTACGGAAAAACTGGAGGCAAAAGAGCCCGTTTGCACCCGCCGCCAGCGGGAGCTTTCGGAGATTAGCGATTCTATCACCCAGACGGCAGAGCAACTTGTCAGCACGTCCGACACCCCCCGCTTCTGGCAGCCGCTCTCCGGTCTGGTCGCAGGGCTCGAAAAGGAACTGGCACAATGAGCGCGCCGGAAAAATACAAGTATCTGCCCACGGGCGAGGTGATGGAACTCAAGACGATCCCGCCAGAGGATGCGGGCCGAGGGTATGCATTCGAGCGCGACGGGAAGCACCGAGGCCCGCAGAAGATCACCCATTTTGCGAGGAACGAATTCCGCTCATGGAGCGGGAGCCAAACGGATTTTGATAAATGCTTTCGGAAAATCTGACTTTCTCCCACCCGCTTGGACATGGTCGGTGGGAAAATGGCACCCCGGCGCCAGCGCATACTTGCACCCGAAGCAGGCAAGACCGGGGATCGGGCAGGCTGGAATGTTCCCTTTCCCCGCGGCCGGCGGGGTCCAGCGACCGGCCACCCAATTTCCTGTCACACCAACCAAAAACCGTGGCGGGGAAAAAAACGATGCCGTGATCGTCAAACTGGTTCAGCTCCCGCCAGCGGAGTCACGGAAAATCTGGCGCCAACTTTTTAAAACACCATGAGCAAAAACGGAAAACCTCCCATCCTGCTTGCAGCCGCCAACAACCTGACCCCGCTCCCAGGTGCGACGATGACGAAGAACGCCTACGGCATCGACGTGCTTTCCCGCAAGTTCTCCTGCCCTCGATCAAAAGTCGCATCCTCAGTCCCGGCAAAAGGATCCGCTGACATCTTCTACCCGAACCTCCGCGCCACCGGCAATTACAGCGTGCAGGAAGGCGAGGGACTGCTGACTGAAATCATGGTCGAATATAAAGGGCTTCTTGGCGGATTCCTTCCCGACCCGCTCATCACGTATTCGCTGGGGTCCGGATCCGCATCTGGAACAGATGACGATCCACTGATCGACCCCGAGGACCAGCGGAGCGTTTCCGCTATTTTCACGTCCCCGTCATGCGAATGGAAATATATTTCGCAGTCCCCCGTCTTGGCGCCCACCCAATATTTCACAGGCGCTTCCCCCTACATTATTTCCTATGAGGCGCTCGATAAGACCGGCGCCAGGCGTTCTGGCTGGGGAAGATTACGGATGGTATATGAGTCATACGCCGACGGGCTGACATGCTCGCAGGTCCCGGGGACACCGTTTTTTGAAGTCAGCGAAAAATGGAAGTCGCAGATTAAATTCGTCCCTCCGACGGTATGAACGATCTTCTTTCCGACCTCCTCACCATGGACGAATGCGCGTTCATTGTGGACATCTATCGCCGCGTTCCAGATTGGCAGCCCGGTCGAGTGTCTGCCGGCGACCTGGCTTGGTGGGAAACCGAAGGCCGCGGGAAGCTGGGCGCGATCTATGCGAAGATTTTGGATGCTCTGAGGAAACGAAAACCAGACCTCCGCGGAGAAATCGAAAAATACCAGCACCTTGCCGGATCCGCCAGCCCCGCCGGTCAATGCTTTGGCGTTGACCTCGAACTGCTCGAATTCGCCGAGATCGCCTGCGATCCGCGATGAAAAAGCACAAGCACCACGCCGAGATGAGCCCAGTTGACATCCTGCGGGCCGAGCGTGCCGGCCAGATGTTGGACGAGGCAGCGTTTTTCAACCGCCCTCCCCTACGCTCCCCGAGCGGGCACCTTGTCGACCCGCCATTCTTGCGGGATCTGATGCGCCACGATGGCCGTGGTGACCTCGCAGCGGCACCGGCAAGGGATTGATATGGCCAGAAAGGGTCGCGTTTTGAATGTGACCCTTCCGCGATCAGAACGCGAGACGGTGCGGATTTCAAAAACGGGTGCGATTTCAAATCTGACCCATCCACATTTTGAATGCGGATGGGAAAAGAATACCGTAACTCTGAATGACGGTATTCGACGGGGAAAAGAAAAGCCCGCCCTGGGCGAACCATAGGCGGGCTTGTTGAGTCTCCGATCTACTTCCGGCAGATCCACGCCAGCCGCACAGCCGCGGCACTGGCACGTTGCAGTGCGACGGCGAGCACGATCAAGGGATTCATGCCGGCACCCCTTCCTCGCAATGGTGGGCATACTTCACGAACCATCCCGAGGTGGAGCGGAAAAATCTCCATTCATTTTTTTGTTGATCGAACGCATCCGCCTTTTCCGCCGCGCTCTTTGCCGCTGCCCGAGATTTGTAATATCGCGTGGTCACCAGTATCTCTCCGATCCGCTGGCCCGCCACACAGTCGGCGTGCTCATCGAGCAGCAACCGCCGGCTGAATTCCTCCCGACTTTCTCCAAACACAGCCGCCGCCGCTGTCAGATCGTCGTGGACACCGATTGGAAGAGTGATTGTGATTTCCCGCAGTTCCCCGGCACGAAGGCCGGCTGTCTTTGCTGACGTTGGTTTGTTCATACCAACCGACCAATTGTGCACGACTCCTGCGAAAGAAAAGAAGATTCGACTGCCGGCGCTCCTGAGGTAGGGCTCGTGTCCTACGACCAATTACGATAGGAAAACGGCATCAGGACAGGGGCAAAAAAAGTTTGTTTTGGTGACAGCTGCCGGCAATTCGGGAGGTGGTTTCAGACGCAGCCAGCACAGAATCTGTTTTTTCTGTGCTACACTTTGTGCGACTTTGAGGCATCGTCTGGCCGGTCCGATGAAAACAGGAAAAACGACCGCTAACCCTGATAAACACTAGCGTTTCCGGCCATTCATGGAACGCGACAGAATCCATAACAACAGCTAAAACATCAATCCTAAGTCTGGCGCGTCTGCCAATTTCGCCACCCGAGCGGAAACAGGGTCATGTTGGAGGGTTTGAACGGGAATAACAAGATTTACAGAATTCGTGGGGAACAAGGAATCCCGCCACTCCAGACTGATCCACGAGCGCTAGCGATCTCAACCCTTGGAGTTCTTCGCGCCATAGCGGTGCCGTTGGCCGAGCGAGAATGTTCAAGCAAACGGATGAGGATCTTCATCACCATGCCAATTGGGGTTTCTTTCGGCGACCGCTACAGGCATAGAAGCATGCACCGAGACGGGATTCGCACTCACCGGGCCGTTGCCCAACATAATGCGGCTCTCTTACGGAAAAATATTATGAATACCAAATTAAAAACCATGATGTGTCGGCTGCCAGCGGTGTTTTTCCTGCTGGCTTGCGGGGGAATTGTCCAGTCCGAGGAAGTTTCATTGCCCTCCGGTCCGGCGCCAGCAGGCAAAGCGTGGGAGCCCGCCTGGGGCTATTGGTCCGCCGCTCCCACAGCCTGGCTGCCCACGCATCTCGGCCATGTCAAAAGCATCCACTCAGGCATGATGGAGGTGGTGTTTCTTGGCGACTCCCTGACCAAGGGCTGGGAAGGGGCGGGTAAGGAGGTCTGGGCGTCACATTTTCTCCCGCTGCATGCGGTCGATGCCGGCATCGGCGGCGACACGACACGGCAGGTGCTCTGGCGGCTTGATCATGGGCTTCTGGAAGGCGTGAAACCAAAAGTCGTGGTTCTGATGATCGGCGTGAACAACATCTTCACGAACACAGGCACGGATGAGGAAATCGCCAAGGGCGTCCAGACGATCCTGGAAAAAATCCAGTCCTCGAACCCCGGCACCAAGATACTTCTTCTGGGCATTTTTCCGCTCGGCAATCCCGCACAAAGCGAACGTGCAAAAGCCATCAATGCGATGCTTGCAAAAATGGAAGGGCCCTCCGTCCGGTTCCTCGACCTGTCGGACAAATTCCGGGATGCGCAGGGAAACCTTCTCACCGAGTATTATAGCCCCGACAAAGTCCACCTAGCGAAACCGGGATATGAAGTGTGGGGAGCCGTCCTCAGCCCCGTGCTGACAGAGATGCTTACTGCCCCGATCTCCGTTCAGCCGAAATAAAATTTCCAGTTTCCGCGCACGAGCGTGTATTCCGGGTAGGAGGGAGAAGTCCGGCTCACCGTTCCGTGACCAAGTGGCCTCCGGCGGGAACTAGGGTGCCATCGACTTCGTGATCAACAGCGGAGAGATTCACAATCAGTCCTACGCCGTTGGCGTAGGTGACTTCCTCGACATCATCGCTAAGAAAACGATGCGAGACCATTTCGCTGGTCCCGACGCGCTCGTGCCAGCGGTCAACCATGAAGGATTCCGTGAATGCTGACCGGCTCTGTTCCCAGTCGCTTTGCGAAGCAAAATACCAGCGGACTTGGTAACCCCAGAGCATCTGGAGCAGCCATTGCCGGCGGAGGTCGGCGAGGGAATGTTTTGTCGCGTCGGAGACGACGTAAGAAATGACGGAGTCGTGAAAAACCAACGGCCACAGCGGAATGGTTTCTCCGGGAATCCGTTCCTGGTCGAAGGGCAGCAGGAAGTCGGTGAAACGCACGCCGAAATCGGCTGCGCCCTCGCTGCCGAGGACGACGCCCTGGTGTTTGAAGAAATCGAGCAAGGCGATTTTCCCGGATTCGTCCTGCGAGCGAGTCTGCGTATCGCCGGGGGCATGGGATTCGTAGAGCTGAACCGCGGTGGTCGTGTCGCAGTAAACGGCGCGCAGCGGAAGAGTGCCGAGTTGCTGCCAGTTGCGGCGGAGGTAGGCAAGGCTCGAGCGGGAGTTGAGAATGTAGGCCTGACCGCCGGCCCAGAACCCACCCGGCATGGGCACTCCCGAGCGTAGGCGCACAACGCCCTCGGGCCAACTCGGTGATTGCGCGTAGATGTCCTGGTAATTGTCATGAACGCCGACCGTCAGCTGGTCGGGGAGCGCGAGAAGGTTTTCAAACTCCTGGATGGAACCGAGAGCGGGATCGGGCGGCCAGATGTCGGGGTGGGATTCATCGTAGCCTCCGCGGATCCAGCCGCAGAGAACGACGAGCCCGCTTCGCAGGCCGGCGGCTTTGGCCTGCCCGACCAGGTGTAGAACATCCGCGTAGGTGAGATGCAGCTGGAGCGTGGGCGCTTGCGGGCCTGGGGAGGCAGGCAACATGCGGGATTCGCGGTTTTCGGGAT
>Ga0194054_10001426_pt1 | contig 11387 bp, 8 predicted proteins | sample SepL2210m_MetaG_FD_163628 | JGI IMG/M metagenome (GOLD analysis project Ga0194054, IMG submission 163628) | Anoxic zone freshwater microbial communities from boreal shield lake in IISD Experimental Lakes Area, Ontario, Canada - Sep2016-L227-10m | ecosystem: Environmental > Aquatic > Freshwater >... | reverse complement strand
GGAAAGGAAAAGATGTAAGGGATGAATATAGTGGCTATACAGAAGGGATATTGAGAGAATACCCCGTTTGATGCCCGCGCTGAAGCCAGCATACACCGGATTCATGAAGAATATCCAAGCCAGGTGCATATTGGCGATGATGCATGCATGGGGTGAAGCAATTAAAATCCTGCGGCAGATTGAACCTACAATTCTCCCCGTGAGACCAACATGACAACTGTGGAATCTGGTGATGTTCAGCTGATTGTATACAAGGACGATGGTGATGTTCAGCTGATCGTATGCAAGGACGATGATGATGGTATCGTGACTGAAGAGAAGGAGAAGATCTTCGAACGTGGATTCGGGAAGAATACAGGCCTCGGTTTAGCCCTCTCCCAGGAAATCCTCGACATTTCCGGCATCACGATCACCGGGACGGGAGAACTGGGTAAAGACGTATGGTTCGGGAAGGACCATGCCGAATTCTATATTGCTTATGAAAGGGAAAGGTACGAGAATGGGAGAATCCCGGCATACCATTATCGTGTTTACCATCGACAGCCAGAGATATGGCGTGGACCTATGGATGGTAAAGCGGGTGGTCCTCGTGGTCGAGATCACACCGGTCCCGGGCATGCCGGATAAAGTTATTGGGATTGTCAATTTTGAGGGGACCATCATCCCGGTCATCGACACCCGGAAACTCATCAACGCACCAGCCCGGGAGATCGAACTCTCCGACCAGCTGGTCATCCTCCAGTCGCCGGGAAGGATGATTGCCCTCCTGGTGGACTCTGTTGAGGGGGCCATAGGATATGCAGACGCTGAGGAGATCCCGATGGAATCGGTACTACCCGGCACGAAGGTCCTCAGGGGGATCCTGAAGGACAAGGAAGATCTGATCTTTATCCAGGATTTTGAGAGGTTCCTCTCGCTCGATGAGAAACTGGCGGTCGATTCTGTCCTTGAGAACCATGGTGTGGAGGCTGAAGATGGATGACTTCTCCGACCCCCAGCTCGCCATCATCAGCCGGCGTATCACCGATGAGATGGGGCTCTGCTTCCCCGAAGACCGTTGGAGGGACTTAAAACGGGGAATTTCCGGTGCGGCAATAGAACTTGGCTGCCGGGACACTGCCGATTTCGTAAATCAACTCCTCGTATCACCCGCAGATAAGAAACTTATCGAGGTGCTGGCCCGCCACCTCACCACGGGAGAAACCTATTTCTTCCGGGAAAAGCAGGTCTTTGAAATTCTGAAAGAACGGATCCTCCCCGAACTGGTCCGTTCGCGGGCAGGCTCGGGAAAAACCCTTCGTATCTGGTGTGCCGGGTGCTCAAGCGGGGAAGAACCCTATTCAGTCGCAATCCTCTTAAAGCAGATGCTGCCTGATATCCGGGACTGGAATATCACGATCCGGGCAACTGACATTAACCTCGATGCCCTTGCACGCGCCCGTGAAGGGGTCTATGGAGAATGGTCGTTCCGGGATACAGGCCCGGAGTTAAGGAATTCGTTTTTTGCCAGCGACGAAAAAGGACGGTTCACGGTTCTACCGGAAATAAAAAAACTGGTCTCATTTGGGTACCTTAACCTCGTAAGCGACCCGTTCCCCGAGCTCGCGAACAACACCAACGCAATGGACCTCATCTTCTGCCGTAATGTCCTCATGTATTTTTCCCCGGAACAGGCTGAGTCAGTCACCCGCAGGTTTCACCACGCATTGCTCGAAGGGGGCTGGTTTATTACCAGTGTCACGGAGACTTCATTGAACCTTACGAAAGAATTCGTCGGGATTAACCTCCCGGAGGCTCTGGTGTACCGGAAGATGACCCGGGAACCGGGGGTGGTACGGAAACAAGGCCCTGCATCCAGGACTGTCAATACAGGGCATGAAATTCCGCGGACCCTCTCCGGAAGGACCAGGGGTCACGTCGTTCCCCCTGCGATCAAGGCCACGGTGGCTACAAAACAGGTATCTCACAAAAAACAGCTGGAACCGGTACCAACCTTAGCTGCTGCCTTTGAACACTATGCTGCCGGGAGGTATGGGGAGGTCGCCAGTACCTGCGAAGCATTACCTGGCAGGGAAGGGGACATGAGGACATTGGTGCTGCTCACACGGGCCTATGCAAACCAGGGACGGCTCGACCTTGCGGAAAGCTGGTGCAGAAAAGCGATTACGACCGACCGGATAAACCCGGAGACCCATTACCTGATGGCAAGTATCCTGCAGGAACTTGGCAGGGAGACGGAAGCGGCAGAATCTCTCCAGCGGGTCCTTTACCTGGACCCCGACTGCATCCTTGCCCACTATGACCTCGGGAATATCTCTCTCCGGCAGGGGAATACAAAAATAGCCGGCCGCCATTTTAACACCGCAGAGAAGATCTTAACGAAACTGCCTGATGACGCGGTGGTCCCTTATTCAGAGGGACTTAATGCGGCCAAACTCCTCCAGATCCTGAGAACAACCATTACACGGGTAGGTACGAGAGCATGACACCCGGCGAGAATGAAATCACGGGTCCGATCTCCGGACCCGACAAACGGAAACTGATACTGAAAGAGCGGGCAAAACTGCTTGCGAAGGAACGAAAACTAAAGCAGAAGATCGGCACATTCGTTGAAATCCTTGAGTTCGGGCTGGCAGCTGAATATTATGGCCTGGAAGTGGCAGAGATCCAGGAGATCCATCCCCTGCAGCAGTATACCCATATACCCTGCACGCCGGCATTTGTTTTTGGCATCATCAACGTGCGGGGCCGGATCATCTCGATCATTGACTTAAAAAAATTCTTCGGACTCCCGGAGCAGGGAATTACGAACCTTAACAAAGTCATCATATTGAAAAACGAGACCATGGAGTTTGGGATCCTGGTGGATACCGTGGTCGGGTTCCGCCAGGTGACGCCGGACGGGATCCATGCGGCTCCGGCAACGCTCTCAGGTATCGGCGCAGAATATGTCAGGGGGATCACCGCTGAAGGGACAATCATCCTTGACAGCAGGAAGATCCTCTCTGATAAGAAGATTGTAGTAAAAGAAACGGTGGTGGTGTAAGATGTACCTGTCGATGAAAAACCGGCCCCGGCTGGAAAGGGTATCAAGGAAGAGCCCGGCGAGTAACAATTCCAAAAAACCCAAAGGAGAGATATGAATGAAGTTTCTGGATGACCGGAATATCAGGACGAAACTGATCATTGCATTTATGATTGTCATGCTGATGATCGGCGGGGTCTGTGTAGTCAGCTACATGAATATGAAGAACATCAACGATGGCATGACCGTCCTCTACCAGGACAACACGCTCGTCATCGAGCATCTCGGGGCTGCTGATTCGGCCCTTTTCAAGCTCAGGGGTGATGTGTTCAAGTATATCCTCATACCTGAAGATCGGGCGCTAATGGGAAGCGACACCATCAACGACATTGCCACGGTCAACGCGGAGATGCAGTTCGTCCGGTCGTCAAATCTCAACCCAAAACAACGAACTAATCTTGATAATTTCGACAAGAACTGGGCCGTATACCAGCAGGGAATGACCCAGACGATGGCAGACGCCAGGGACAACCGTACGGCAGAAGCCATCGCGAGTATCAGGGAAGGGGGAACACTCGTAAAGACCCGTAACCTTGTTGACCAGTCAATCTCATCGATGGTTACTGAGAGCGCAAACCAGGCTGAAAGCATTAACAAACAGGGGGACGTCACATTTGCCAATGCGATTGCCATGCTTGCGCTCTCCTGCATCATTGCCCTGATTATTTCCATCATCCTTATTATCGTCCTGACCAACAGTGTCGCCCGGCCTATCGAGCAACTGGTCAGGGTGACGGAGAAAGTGGCCGCTGGGGACCTGAGGACCGAGATTTCCGGTGAAGAACGGCTCGACGAAGTCGGCAGGCTGAACAGCTCAACCCGCCTCATGCTCGAAAATATGCGTACCCTCAACAGGGAGATCCAGGAGGGGATTTCCGTCCTTGCCTCGTCGGTCAGTGAGCTGATGACCACCATGGCCCAGACTGCATCAGGTGCCCAGGAGACCGCTACCTCCATTGCCGAGACCACCACCACGGTCGAGGAGATCAAGCAGACCGCGGATATAACGAGCAAAAAGGCCAAATCGATGGCAGAAAGTGCCGTAAGTGCCTCAACAATGGTGGAGACCGGGCGGGAATCTGTCGAAGAGACCATGAACGGAATGAACCGGATCCAGCAACAGATGGACTCCATCGGTGAATCAATCGGCCAGTTGAACGAACAGAGCCAGGCGATCAGTGAGATCATCGGCGTCGTCAACAACGTGGCAGATCAGGTGAATATCCTCTCCGTCAATGCGGCCATCGAGGCTGCAAAAGCCGGAGACCAGGGAGCCGGGTTTGCCGTTGTCGCCCAGGAGATCCGGGTCCTTGCCGAGGAGTCGAAAAGGGCTACTGCGCAGGTCCAGAAAATCCTCAAAGATACCCAGAAAGCGGTGAGCACGGCAGTCATGTCCGTGGAACAGGGGACTCGCGTCGTGGAAACGGGGGTTAAGCAGTCTACCGAGACCGGTCATTCTATCCTGGCCCTCGAAGGTATCAACGCAGAGACGGCCCAGTCCGCCACCCAGATCCAGGTATCGAGCAAGGAGCAGCTCGTCGGCATGGAACAGGTCGCTATTGCGATGGAAAATATTAAAACCGCCAGTCTCCAGAATCTCCAGGCCACAAAAGAAGCCGAACGGGTTGCCCGGAACCTCCAGGACCTTGGGTTGAAGCTCAAGCAGATGGTAGACCACTATAAAACCTAAACCTAATAGTTCTGTGCTATCATGGATGCAAACGATGCAGAGTTCCAGAAAAGGCTCGTCGCCCTGTACCGCGTAGAGGCACAGGAACACATCGCAACTATCTCCACAAGCTTAACCGAACTCGAGGCCTGCACAAATCCAGCCCGGTCGAAGGAGCTGATGGAGATAGCATTCCGGGAAGCACACAGCCTGAAAGGTGCATCAAGAGGGGTCGGTTTAAGTACCATTGAAGAAATCTGCCAGGCAATGGAGCGTGTCTTCTCCGCCTTGAAGCGCAACCAGCTCTCTCCCTCAAAAGAGGTCTTTGACCTCCTTTCCGGAGCGCTCGATGCGGTGAAAAATCTGGTTGGTTCAGCTGACCCTGCGAAACCACCCGGTGAAAAGGCCAGGATTAAAAGGATTATTAACGGTTTCGAACGGCTCACTACGTTAAGTGAACAGGCTGCACCGGTAGCCCCCGAGAATGCAGGCACAGCACTTATGGAAGAGGTCAATATACCTCTCCCTCCAACCGGTAACGAAAAGCAGGAGATCCTGCCTTTTGAAGAGACCGTCGTTGCGGAGAAGACCCTCCGGATCTCCGTTGATAAGCTGGACCGGATACTCCACCAGATTGAAGAGTTCATATCCCTGAAGCTCTCGATTGCCGACAAGGTCATGGAGCTCCAGAATATCCAGGCGATGATCGGGACCTGGGAGTACGAATGGGACAAGACCTCCCCGAATAATCGTAAGATCCACCAGTTCGCAGAGAAGACCGGTCGGGAAGCGTCCATACATCGCATACAACCACTCATCGAGCGTCAGCACGCGTTCCTGCAATGGAATTACCATTTCATCAAGTCACTCGAAAGCACGGTGAACCGGTCGAGCCGGGCCATGGAGCAGGATTACCGGGAGCTTAACACGCTCGTTGGCGGTCTTCTCGAAGACATGCGGGATGTCCTCATGATGCCGGCGTCTTCACTTCTGAACACGTTTCCGCCGGTTGTCCGGAACATTGCACAGGCAGAGAAGAAGGATGTCAGGCTGGTGATCGAGGGAGGCGGGATTGCTATCGACCGCCGGATTCTTGACGACCTCCGTGACCCGCTCATTCATCTTATCAGGAATTCCATTGACCACGGAATCGAGGAGGCAGAAGTCCGGGCAGGGCTGAATAAGCCGGCCACAGGGCAGATTCGGATCATGCTGCAGCTGAAGAGCGGGAGCCGGGTGGAAGTCACTATTGCTGATGACGGGAAGGGTCTCGACATCGCTAAAGTGAAGGCATCCGCAAAGAAAGCAGGAATCCTGACTGAAGACGAGATCAATCGCATGAGCGACCAGGAAGCAGCCCTCCTGATCTTCCGGTCCGGCCTCTCAACAAGCCCGATTATCACTGATCTATCGGGCCACGGGCTTGGACTCGCTATCGTGCTTGAGAAGGTCGAGAAACTTGGGGGGAACGTCTCGGTTGAGACCATACCCGGTGCGGGGACGACATTCCGCCTGGTCATACCCCTCACACTCGTCAAGTTCCGGGGCGTGCTCGTCACCGACGCGGGCCGTTCGTTCATTTTCCCCATGACAAACGTAGAGCAGGTGCTCCATATCTCCCGGGACACGGTCACCACTATCGAGGGCCACGCGACGATGATGTTTCGGAATGAATACATCCCTGCCATCCGGCTCTGGCAGGTCCTGGACCTCCCCCAAAGGCCACGCAGTGAGGAGGAGTCCGCAAAGATCGATATCGTCATCGCTGTATCGTCGGGCAGGAGAGTAGGATTTATTGTAGAAAGTGTAGAGAACGAGCAGGACGTGCTGGTAAAAAGCCTTGGCTCCCAGTTAGCCCGGGTCAGGAACATATCCGGTACAACCGTTATCGGCAATGGGACCCTCGTCCCTATCCTTCACGTTCCGGACCTGATAAAATCCGCCATGAAACCCGCGAGATCCATGGCATCAGCACCAGCAGCCGGGAAAACCTTAACCGAGCGCAGGAACATTCTTGTTGCTGAAGACTCCATCACATCGAGGACCCTGTTAAAAAATATCCTTGAATCGGCAGGATACCGGGTCCGTGCCGTCGTGGACGGATTCGATGCCTGGAATGCCCTTAACATGGAAGCCTTTGACCTCATCGTCTCTGACGTGGACATGCCCCGCATGAATGGGTTCGACTTAACCTCGAAGATTCGCAAGGACCCGGCCTTTGCAGACCTCCCGGTCATCCTTGTAACGTCCCTCGATTCGAATGAAGACCGGGGCCGGGGCATCGATGCCGGGGCCAATGCGTACATTGTAAAAAGCAGCTTTGACCAGTCACACCTGCTTGAGATTATCGAGCGGCTGGCAGGGGTGTGAACAATGCCTCCGATCAGGGTCCTGGTGGTCGATGATTCGGTTATCTCCCGGCAGGTACTGGAAAGGATCCTCACCTCTGACCCCGACATTTCAGTCATCGGGGAAGCGGCAAATGGAGAGACCGCGATTCTCATGGCTGCAACCAAACAACCCGACATTATCGTCATGGATATCATCATGCCTGTCATGAATGGGTTCCATGCAACCCGGACGATCATGGAGAACTCTCCGGTCCCCATTATCATTGTCAGTGCGATCGAGGACCATAAGGAAGTCGGTATCATCTTTCAGGCGATGCAGGCCGGGGCACTGGCCTGCATGAGGAAACCGTCAGGTCCCGGGAGTCCCACCTTCGACCAGGATGCACGGGAATTACTCCAGACGGTGAAAAGCATGGCCGAAATTAAGGTAGTTCGTCGCCGGCCGTCGGTATCGGCCGGTGGCATATCAAGACCCGCCACGCCTCCCGGTGCAGGGATCGATCTGACCGGGAGAAAGATCGTAGCCATCGGGGTCTCGACAGGAGGTCCTGTCGTCCTGCAGGAGATCCTCTCCCTGCTTCCCGGGAATTTCCCACTCCCCATCGTGATTGTCCAGCATATTGCCGGAGGCTTTTACCAGGGTTTTTCCGACTGGCTTGCCTCCGCCTCCGGCTACCAGGTCTGTCTCGGTACTGACCGTAGCCCGCTCCTTCCGGGAATTGCCTATATCGCACCCGAAGGGTTCCAGACCGGTATCGACCCGCTATTCCGTCTCCGGTTCCTGGGCTCGGAAACGGAGAACGGTTTGCGACCTTCCGTTGCGCAACTGTTCCGCTCCCTGGCCGGGAACTGGGGAAAAGCAACGGTCGCTATCCTGTTAACCGGCATGGGCAGGGATGGTGCCACGGAACTAAAGATTTTACGAGACCATGGAGCCCTGACTATCGTCCAGGACAAAGAGAGTGCCCTGGTGTACGGCATGCCAGGAGAAGCCGTGCGCCTTGACGCTGCTGACTATATCCTCAACCCGCAGGGGATAGCTGACCTGCTGCGGCAGATTGGAGAGAAAACCAAGCCTGATAACGAGAAAACGCCGAACACGGAGAGAGACTGAAAATGCCCAAAACCAACCAGGAAAACAAGCCTGCCGACATTGTGATCGCCGACGACAGCCCCGTACAATTGGAAACCTTACGGTACGAACTGGAGAAAAATGGGCACAGGGTCCGCTCAGGCGCGAATGGAGAGCAGGCACTGGCGCTTATACATTCATCCCCGCCCGACCTTGTCATATCTGACGTGATCATGCCGGTCATGAACGGGTACGAACTCTGCCGGGAGATACGAAAAAATCCTGCGTATGAACGTATTCCGGTGATCCTCCTGACCGCCCTCACCGACACGCAGGACGTTGCCCTTGCCCTCGAAGCCGGGGCTGACAGTTTTCTCACAAAGCCATTCGATGCGGATTACCTGGCGATCCGGATCCGCCAGTTTCTTTCTCCAGGGCATAAACTGCGTGCCCTGGACACCGATAAGAGTCCTGTCGCGGTCTCTTTCGATGGGACCATCTACCATATCGACTCAGACCGCGGGCAGATGTTCGAGTTCCTCCTGACCGCTTACCAGGTCGCGATCATGAAACAACGCGAAGTTATCCATGCCGAGGAGAAACTCCGGAAGACCAACGAGAACCTGTCGGATCTCAACAAGGTCATCAGCATCTGCAACTCTGCCCTTTCTGCACAGGAGATGTTTGAGGTCCTGATAAAGACAATTGTTGAAGTCCTTGATTTCGAATTCGGCGCAATCTACCTCTTCAACAATGACCGGACGGGTGTCAGCCTGCAGAGTTACTACGAGGTGGTCCCGACCTATGACTCATTCATGGACCTGCTTGGCAGCCTGGACCCAAAAAATTCCCCGAATACCGATGTGCTTGTGAATGGAAAGTGCGGGTTCTTCGATCTCACACGAGACCCGCCACATGTGGAGAGGGAAAAAATTATTTTCGAAGCGATGGGTGCAAAGGCATACGTCCTCCTCCCGGTAAAAGCGGCGGACCAGATCATGGGGACAATCGTGCTGATCAGTACGACTGAACACAGCTTTGCCGACAAGGAGACGGACCTCCTTGAATCCGTTGGCAGGGAAGTGGGCAGTGCGGTAAAACGGCTCCTGCTGCAGCATCGTATAGAGGCCGCCAACGAGGAGATGAACCAGTACCTGCATATACTTCGGCAGGCGAACAAAAAGCTCAACCTCCTTTCCGGTATCACCCGGCACGACATCAATAACCAGCTAACGGTGCTAATGGGATTCCTGTCCATATTGGAAGGTAAACAGACTGATCCAACACTGAATGAATATTTACAAAAAGGCACTAATGCGGCAAAACGGATCTCAGCGATGATCCAGTTCACCAAAGAATATGAGGAGATAGGGGTCAATGCTCCTGCCTGGCAGGACTGCCACACACTTGCAGATACCGCGGCAAAGCAAGTCACCCTCGGAAAGGTTATGGTGAAGAACGACATCCCTGCCGGAATACATGTTTTCGCCGACCCCCTTGTTACCAAGGTCTTTTACAACCTGATCGATAATGCGGTGCGGTACGGTGAAAAGATCACCACCATCCATTTCTCTGTTTTGGAATATGGTGATGATCGTTTGATCGTATGCGAGGACGATGGTGCAGGTGTACCTGCTGAAGACAAGAGGAAGATCTTCGATCGCGGGTTTGGGAAGAACACTGGTATGGGCCTGTTCCTCTCGCAGGAAATCCTCGATATCACCGGCATCACCATCCGTGAAACCGGTGAGCTAGGCAAAGGGGCACGGTTCGAGATGACGGTGCCGAAAGGTGCGTGGCGGGGTTCAGGTAAGGGTGAATAATGGCAGCACCTTTCCGTGTCCTCTATGTCGATGATGAACCAGACCTTCTGGATATTTGCAAGCTGTTCCTGGAAGATACCGGAGATTTTTCTGTTGCTACTATTGATTCAGCACATGCAGCGTTAGATCTCCTCGGGCAGGAACAATTCGATGTCATCATCTCAGATTACCAGATGCCGATGATGGACGGTATCCAGTTCCTCATCGAAGTCCGGAGGAAGTTCGGGGATCTCCCGTTCATCCTGTTCACTGGGAAAGGCCGGGAAGAGGTCGTCATCCAGGCGATCAACAGCGGGGCGGACTTCTATGTCCAGAAAGGCGGCGATCCGAGTGCACAGTTTGCCGAACTTTCGAACAAGATCGGTTACGCAGTCATGCGGATGCGTGCGGAAAAGGCACTCTCCGAATCACAGAAGAGGACTGCAGAGATCATAGATTTTCTCCCGGACGCAACATTTGCCATTTCGACTGATGGGGTGGTGATCGCATGGAATCGTGCGATGGAAGTCATGACGGGTGTTGTTAAAGATGATATCCTCAATAAAGGGAACTATGAGTACTCTCTTCCGTTTTATCGGGAACGCAGGCCGATCCTCATTGATTTTGTTCTGAACCCCCGTGAAACTACATCGGAAAAGTACCCCTTTATCCGAAAAGAGGGGGACCGGGTAATCTCCGAAATATCCATGCCTCATTTTCATGAAGGTCGGGGGGCATATCTCTGGTTTACCGCATCCCTACTCTATGATTCCCAGGGAAACATCTCCGGTGCTATCGAATCCATCCGGGATATCACCGATCTGAAACGGGCTGAGGTGGACCTCCGTGAAAGTGAAGAACGGTACCGGCATGTAGTCGAAGACCAGACCGAGTTCATCTGCCGTTTTCTCCCGGATAGGACCTATATCTTTGTGAACGAGGCATACTGCCGTTATTTCGGGATGAGCCGGGAAGAGATCATCGGCACGAGGTTCCAGCCAGATATCCATCCGGAAGAAAGGGAGCTTGTGAAACGGCTCATTGAGTCCCTTACCCCTGAACATCCTCTTGGGACAATCGATCAACGGACCATCATGCCGGATGGCAGCACCCGGTGGCAACGGTGGGTTGACCGTGCAATATTTCATGCGGATGGTTCCCTAAAGGAGTACCAGTCGGTCGGCCGGGATATTACCGAAACGAAACAGGATGAGGTAGCGCTTCGGGAGAGCGAGGAGAGGTTTCGAACCCTGCTCGAACGGGTGCCGTCTGTCGCAGTCCAGGGGTACCACCCGGACCATACCGTAGTATACTGGAATGAGGCAAATACCCACATGTACGGGTACACGGCAGAAGAAGCGCTCGGCCGGGATATCCGTGAGCTCCTCGTACCCGTCCCGGCGCGAGA
>Ga0194054_10001424_pt1 | contig 11401 bp, 10 predicted proteins | sample SepL2210m_MetaG_FD_163628 | JGI IMG/M metagenome (GOLD analysis project Ga0194054, IMG submission 163628) | Anoxic zone freshwater microbial communities from boreal shield lake in IISD Experimental Lakes Area, Ontario, Canada - Sep2016-L227-10m | ecosystem: Environmental > Aquatic > Freshwater... | reverse complement strand
AGCAGCCGGAGAGCCGGCCTCCGCCGGGCGCACCGTGCCGATCCATTCGAGGAAAGCCGCTTTCTGCGCCGCGGCGAGCGCGGCGTTCCCGCGCATTTTAAAAAAGAACGACACGCTGTCGCCGGAGATGATGCCAGCGACGATCCGGCCGTCCTTCGCCGCGTCCGCGCCTTCGGGCAATCCTTCGAGATCCACGACCGCCACGTCGCCGAGCGGCGAAGCCACATGCCCCGCGATTTTCGCGAGCTGCTCCGCGGTGATTTCCGGCTGTCCGAGCTGCGACAGCCATCGGTTGATATTGTCGAGGACGCCGCCCGCGGTTCCCGCGAGGAGCACCAAAGAAATATCCGCGGTCGCTCCGTTTTCGCCCTTCACGAGATAGCTTGCCTGCCGCATCGTCGAGAGCGGCCGCGCCTCCCAGTGCGCCGGCGGGTTGCCCGCGACCTGCGGCGGCTGCGCGGAGGCCGCCGCGCCGGACTCCCCGGCGGCGCCCATGGATGGCATCCCGCTCGCCCCGGAGCTTTCCGGCACGGAATTTTTTTTGGCCGCCGCTTCCGGCTCGCCCTTGGAAACGCGATAGACCTGCACCGCGTTCTTGTCCTTGCACCCGGACAACAGCACGCACGGAAGAAACAGGCCGAGACACAAAAGAGGGCGAGGAAATTTCATAAGGAAGCAGCCATTTACACCGCATGCACGGGGCTGTCCAATTTTATTGCGTTTTGCTCTCGCACGTCTCCCAGGCTGCGCCTGGCGAGCGCATGGATCGCGATTTTGGCAGAGCAATATACAAGCAGTAAATGACAACAGGCAAGTAGCCGGATGTTTTCGCCCCCGTTAGACAACACGCCAGTCAAATTGTTAGAAAATATTAATCCCATGAACAAACGACCGTTTTTCCCATTGCCCACCGTCCTGAACCGCTGCTTCTCCAGCCGCCGCGCAAAATTTCTCTGGCTTTCCAGCGGCGGGCTCGCCCTGACGCTGACGCTGATTTCCTGCGGCACCCTGTCGCAGCCGATCATGGCGCCGCCGAGCATCCCGGGCGCAACGTTTGTGGGATCCAAGGCCTGCGCCGACTGCCACGAGGTGCTCGTGCGCGATTTCAGAACCGCCGGCCATGCGCGTTTGAAGGCGCCGGGCAAGAATGCCGAAAACGCCGGGTGCGAATCCTGCCACGGCCCCGGCAGCAAGCACGTCGCCGCCGGCGGAGGCGCGGGATCGATCATCAATCCCCGCAAAGACCCCGAGGCCTGCTTCAAATGCCACTTGGAAATCCGCGCGAAATTCAGCCTTCCGTTCCGCCATGCGGTGCTCGAGGGCAGAATGGGCTGCGGCGACTGCCACAACCCGCACAAGGGATCGGTGATGAAGGGCGGCGGCGCGACCAACCTGATGAGCAAAAACGAAGTCTGCTTCCAGTGCCACCAGGCGCAGCGCGGGCCGTTCGTCTTCCAGCACGAGGCGACGCGCGAGGGTTGTGTGGTCTGTCACGACCCGCATGGCTCGGTCAACCAGAAGCTCCTCACCGCACGGAACCAGATGCTCTGCATGAAGTGCCACTTCCAGCAGCAGAACCGGACCGTCCCAGGGCAAACAATTGCCCCCGGCGCGATCATGATGGGCAGCGTGAACCATGCGGACGATGTGGCGCGCGGCACCTGCTGGTCCGGCGGCTGCCACGAGGCGGTTCACGGCTCACAGGTCAACTCCCACCTGAGATACTAATTCTTCTACCTGAAAAAAATTATGAAAAACACGATTCCTTTCACATCAAAGTCCGTCGCTTGTTTCGGAGCCGCAGTTCTCTGCGCGGGATTCTTCAGCGGGCATTCCCTTCTGGCCGGAGATGCCCAAAAGATCGTCACTCCCCCGGTTGAGGAGGAGCCCGTCTTCACCAACTGGATCAATATGTCCATTGGCGGCCTCATTATGAAGGGCGAGCAGGCGCAATTCCAAGCGCAGCACCCGATCCGAGGCCCGATCTTCGGCGGGATTGATGACATGCATCTGGAAACAACGCTGGGCAAAGCGATGGTCACCCTTGATGGGCACGCCATCTTCGCGGAGAACGACTACAAGGTGAAGCTGGAGATCTCGCTGCCGGATGTCGGGTATATCAGCGCCGGCTACACCGGGTTCACCACCTACTACAACGGCAACGCAGGCTATATGCCACCGAACGCCGGATTGCCCGGCGGCCTGTTTCTCGGCGGTCCGGAATATCAGCTGTATCGCGGCCTTCTTTGGGCCGAGATCGGCCTCAGGATGCCGAACCTGCCGGAACTCACCTTACGCTACGAACATGCGGTTCGCTCCGGGCAGAAGGATTCCACAAGCTGGGGATCCACCGACCAGACGGGGCTGCTCGCCACGCCGACATTCAATTCGGCCACCAACAACGTGGCGCGCAAAATAGTCCCCGCGTTCCGCAACATCAACGAAAAGCGCGATACGTTCATCTTTGACGGCAAATACACGATCGGGAAGCCGACCGCCATGGGGAGCACCGATATCGATCTGGGAGCACGCTTCGATTACATCAACAACGATGACTCGCTCAATTTCCATAATCTTCCCGGAGCTGCAAACACCGTCATCGCGAACAATCTGACCAACATCCCCACGGTGGCAAACGATTATTACATGACCCAGCAGGATCTCCAGAAGACGGCGCTTTGGGACGGTCACATTTCCACGGTGACGCATTTCGGAGAGAAGCTTTGGCTCACGTTGGGGTTCTCCTACTCGGCCCTTTCCACCAACATTGGGGGCGGCCGCATCGCCGGCCCGTCCTTCGGAACCCCTTATGCCCCCGTGATCGACAATTCGATTTATGCCAGCACGGCCGCCTACATCGACCTGGGCGGCGGATCCGACATGGGACAACTCGTGGCGGCGGCCAACCTTCTGTGGATGCCCATCCCGGATCTGTCGATCACCCCGTCCTTCCGCATAGAAAACGCGAAGACCACCAGCACATCCTCTATCCTCACAGAGACCTCACAAACAACGACAGCTGGAACGATACTCATTACTCCGGCGGTAAAGGCGGTCGCAGCGACAAAAACCAAGGCAGCGGTGGCTGCAAAGCCAGCAGTATACAATACTGTTGTCAATGTCCCGGCGGGAACAGCCCCTTCGAAAACCATTGCCAACAGCTCCGTTCAACTCACCGAGGTTGCCGAGGGCCTCGACATCCGCTACACCGGGGTGAAGGACATCGTGTTTTATGCGCAGTGCGATTGGGAGCAACAATATGAAAACCGCTCGGACACCACCCCGACGAACAGTTATTCTTACTTCAGCTACAATGCCACCACCGGCATTAACACCGGCATTCCATCCAACAGACTTAATCTGAATGCCAATAATAGATGCCTGAAGCAAAAATATTCCCTGGGAGCGAATTGGTATCCGCTGGCCAATCTGAACGTGGGGCTTCAATATTACAATGAGATCCAGGACATCACACAAAACATCTCTACGGATGACCCTGTCCGCAACAACCAGCGGCTCGCGAACCAGAACTGGCACACAAACGACGTGAACTTCCGCGTGACCTGGAGGCCGCTATCCTGCCTCACGATTGTCAGCCGCTATGACTTCCAAAACGCCAAAGTCTACTCCCAATGGGGAAATGATGGATCTGCGGCAAACGCATTCACCGCAGCGGGCGGGATGAGCAGCAGCATGACGAACAACATGATCACGGAGTGCGTGACATGGACGCCCATCGACCGCCTCTATATCCAGGCGAATCTCGGCTATGTCATGAACCGGACGACGTCGCCGGCGTCCCTATATACTCCCGCGATCCTGACGTCCAACAACACCTATTGGACCGCGAGTGTCGGGGCCGGTCTTGCCATCGACAACAAGACCCAGCTCCGGGCGGACTGGTCCTACTACCGCGCCAACGACTACGTGAACAATTCGCTCTACGGCGTGCCTTACGGCTCCGGGGCTTCCGAGTTTGACATCTCGGCCACGCTCAGCCGCCAGATCACAAGGAACGTGGGCGTCTCGGTCAAATACTATCTCAACAGGTATACCGATCAGTTGTCCGGTGGAAACAACAACTACCTGGCGCAAACGATCGTGACCTCGATGCAGGTCAAGTTTTAACCAACCAACTGAAGTCCGCTTAACAAACCATGAAATTAGCAATCGCAACATCCCTGATCGCGGCATCCCTCGTGTTTGCCGCCGGCACCGCCTCGGCCTCCGATGGCAAGGTGCTGTTCGACACCAACTGCGCCAAGTGCCACGGGCCCGACGGCAAAGGCGCCACCCCGATGGGGATGAAGGCCGGCGCAAAGGATCTGACCGACGCCAAGGTTCAGGCGGCCATGACCGACGCCCAGATTGCCACATCCATCAAGGAAGGCATCCATGTCGGCGACAAGACGAAGATGAAGGCGTTCCCCGACCTGAGCGCCGACGACAACAAGGCGCTCGTCGCCTACGTCCGCTCGCTTAAGAAATAAGCCCGGCCCCTGCAATTTTCAGTTGGCTTTTCCATAGCTTAGGCTGACCATCGGCATTCCAACACGATGCCGATGGCCGGCTGAAGGCTGGGGGCTTTTTTTAGATGTCGGGGTTGAGCATTTGAAATAAACACATGGTCGCATGGAACACAAAGGGGGCCGCGTCCGTTTTGGACGCGTCGGCTGAACACGCCAGGCATGGGCGCGGCTTTGCGAAATACGCTGTGAGTTTCTTTGTAAGACCATGAAAGGCTCCACGAAGACCTCCCTTGTGATTTATGGTCTGATGGGAGTCTTCCTGCTGCTGGCGGCAGCCTTCCTCATGAATTTGTGGGGGCAGACCGCCGAGCGGCCGCAAATTCCTCTGGTGGATCCCGAGTTCATCAAGACCGCGACCGTCCGCACGTCGTATGCGGAGCTTGTCAGCGCGAAGGCCGATCTTTCCGATTTCGATTGCTATGGCTGCCACGAGAAAGGCAAGCCGCCGATCCTGCGCTTCGACGACAAGCACAACCTGCTGATCCCCGACGAGCACAAGGACATCGTCATGGGGCACGGGCGCAACAACCGGAACAACCTCTGCACGAACTGCCACGACGAAAACAATCTGGAGCTCTTCCAGACCCGCGACGGGCGTGAGCTCAAATTCTCCGAGAGCACCGAGCTGTGCGGCAGCTGCCATGGCCCGACCTATCGGGATTGGTCGGCGGGCGCACATGGCCGCACGAGCGGCTACTGGAACCGGGAGATGGGGCCGATCTCCCGCAAGGACTGCGTCTCCTGCCACAACCCGCACTCGCCGAAATTTCCCGGGCGCCAGCCCGCGCCGCCGCCGCACACCCTGCGGCCGCCGTTAACCCAGCCGGCGCATGCCGCCGCCGAAGGAGAGCATTAACATGTCCGTCCATCCAACCAGCGGAGAACCCAAACCCGAGGGGATGAGCCGCCGCAGCTTCCTGCGCACGTCGGCGGTGTTCGGCACCGGACTGGCCGCCCTGGCAGCCGGCCTCGCCCCGCTCCTCGACGTCAAAAATTTTCCGTCCCTGCAGCAGTTCATGCAGAAGTACTACAAGGAGCTGACCCCGGAGGAGATGGCGGTCGTATTGAAGCGCATCGAGAACGAGGTCGAGCGCCAGTATGGGATCCGCCCGCATGTGCGCGACCTGAAGCCGATGGATGGCGTGGAGTTCGTTTACTGCCTCAATCTCACGCGGTGCATCGGATGCCGGAAATGCGTTCACGCCTGCGTCGCGGAGAACAATCAGTCGCGCAACCCGGAGATCCAATACATCCGGGTTCTGCAAATGGAAAACGGCTCCCTCGACATGGAAAAAGCCGTGCATGATTACGACCCGGCGAAGGTGCCGGAAAAGGAACACTTCTACATGCCCGTGCAATGCCAGCAGTGCAAGAACCCGCCCTGCGTGAAGGTTTGTCCGGTCCACGCGACCTGGCAGGAGCCGGACGGGATCACGGTCATTGATTACGACTGGTGCATCGGCTGCCGGTATTGCGAGGCGGCCTGCCCGTACTGGGCGAGGCGGTTCAACTTTGCGAAGCCCTCGATTCCCAAGGACAGGCTCAACCCGGAGATGGACTACCTCAGCAACCGGCCGAGGAGCCAGGGCGTGATGGAAAAATGCCACTTCTGCCTCCAGCGCACCCGCGCGGGACGCTACCCGGCCTGCGTGGAAGTCTGCCCGACGGGGACGCGAAAATTCGGCAACATCCTCGATCCGAACAGCGAGGTCTCGTATATCCTCAAAACCAAGAAGGTCTTCATCCAGCTCAAGGAGGAACTGGGGACATCGCCGCGGTTTTTCTACTATTTCGACGTATGACTCGACGCATCCAGACAGCGGTCAGAAATTATTGTGTGTTTCTCGCGCGCTGTGCGCGGATCGCCTTCGTGGGCGACTGGCGCTATTATGCCTGGATGGGCGTGCTCACGGTGATCGCCCTGCTCGGGCTCAACGCCTATTGTAGGCAGTTTGCGGACGGGCTTGTTGTCACCGGCATGTGCGACCAGGTGTCGTGGGGGGTTTACATCGCGAACTTCACGTTCCTCGTCGGCGTGGCAGCGGCCGCGGTGATGATGGTCATCCCGGTCTACATCTACGACAACGAGGAACTGCACGACCTGGTGATCTTCGGCGAGCTGCTGGCGGTGGCGGCGATCATCATGTGCCTCGCGTTTGTCACGGTGGATCTCGGACGGCCGGACCGGTTCTGGCACTTGATCCCGGGGATCGGCCAGCTCAATTTCCCCGCGTCTATGCTGAGCTGGGACGTCATCGTCCTCAACGGCTACCTCCTGCTGAATGTCTATATCTGCGGCTACCTGCTGATCTGCCGGTATCAGAACAAAAAACCCGCGGTTTGGTTTTACATTCCATTTGTTTTCATCGCGATCGTCTGGGCGGTTTCGATCCATACGGTCACCGCCTTCCTCTATGTGGGGCTGGGCGGGCGGCCGTTCTGGAACCAGGCGATTATCGGGCCTCGCTTCCTGGCCTCGGCGTTCACGGCCGGCCCCGCGTTGATCATCCTGGCGCTGCAGGTCATCCGCAGCGTGACGCAATACCACATCACCGACAAGGCGCTGCTCACGCTGCGCGGCATCGTGCAGGTTTCCATGATTATTAACGTGTTTCTGTTGATGTGCGAGGTCTTCACGGAATTCTATGCGGGCGGCCTGCACATCGCGTCGTCAAAATACCTGTATCTGGGTCTGCACGGCTACCATGCGCTGGTTCCCTGGATCTGGACGGCGATCACATTCAACCTCACCGCGATGGTGCTTCTGGTGCTGCCCGTGAGCCGGAGCCTGAAGTGGCTCAACCTGACCTGCGTGCTCTGCATCACCGGCATCTGGATCGAAAAGGGGATGGGCCTCGTCATTCCTGGATTCATTCCCACGCCGCTCGGCCAGATCGTCGAATACTCGCCCTCCGTCAACGAAACGCTCGTATGCCTGGGCATCTGGGCGTTCGGCCTGCTCTGCTACACCATCTTCCTCCGCATGGCCGTCCCGATTCTTCAGGGCGAGCTTTCCATGGCCAATGAGAGCGGGGCGCTCCGCGCCAAGCTGAATACATGACCGCATCGCATGCGAAGGGCGCCGCGTCCGTGCCGCACGCGCCTCTGAGGCTCACCGCGCGCCTTGCCAACACGCCCGGCACGGACGCGGCTACAACTTGAGTGAAACCGCGCTGAGTGTGGTTTTAACCCGAACCCATGACGGCACAACTCAACGCCGATGATGCGAAGGAATCCCTGGCCGCTCACGTGGCGGCGAAGGGCGCGGAGATCCGCGAAAAATACGGGCCTCAGATCGGCTGGGACGAACTGCTCCGGATCCTGGACGACCGCTCCGCCTGCCGGTATCCGTGCGAGATCGTCTTTGATGCGGAGCCGTTGCAAGAGGGCGAGGCTGCCTTCCCCATGGCCAAAGGGGAGCACCCGGACGAAGGGTTCACCATGTTTGTCCATCCGTTTTTTATGAAATGCCCCGACCGGGTTCCCGGTTTGGTGCTCTATCAACTCGTGACGGTGAACTACGGGGATTTCGCTTCGGCGCTGGATGCCGAAACCTTCGGGGCCTCGGCGTTGGGGATTTCCACCGACGAATACTACCAATCCCTTTGCGCGATGGCCGACGGGATCGCCGGGCGCGGCTGCCACCCAGCGGATCCAGGAGCGCTTTTTTCAAAAAATTCCCTTTAACAAAACCGCAAATTCTATCAAAATCCATACCACTATGAAACTCATCACCACATCGCTTCTCGTCGTCGGATCACTCGTCTGTGCCGCCAGCCTGGCTTCGGCGGCGGATGCCGCGGAAAACTGGGGCAAGCTCTGCGCCTCATGCCATGCCAAGGACGGCAGCGGCAGCACGGTGATGGGCAAGAAGAGCGGCGTCGAGGATTACCGCGAAGCCAGCGTGCAGGCCAAGTTCACCGACGCCGACGCCACAAAGATCATCACCGACGGCAAGGGAAAGATGAAACCTTTCCAGGACAAGCTGACCGCCGACGAGATCAAGGCTTTGGTCACCTACGTCCGCGCCTTTAAGAAATAGCCGCCTGCCCGAAGAGAGATCAAAAAAGTGAGCGGCCGGGTGCGAACCATGGCCACCTGAAAAAATGAAAAACGCACCCACAAGCCGGTTCAGCCTGCGCAAGCTGATTCGTAACTGGATCAGCCTTGCGGGCGCGGTCATTGCCGCCGGCAGCTTCTTCGCCTTCCTGCTGCTGTTCGCGCTCGATCTTTTTGCCGAGCGCGGGAATCCCTACATGGGGATTCTTGCCTACCTGGTGGCGCCGTGCTTCCTGCTGCTCGGAATCGCGCTGGTGTTGCTGGGATACTGGCTGCATCTCCGCCAGGAGCGCCGGGCGCGGGACGATGCGCCGCCGGTGGCGCTGACTATTGATTTTTCGCGCCCGCGGGATCGCAGGATCCTCAGCGTTTTCATTGCGATGAGCGTGGTATTTCTTTTCCTGACCGCGGTGGGCAGCTACCAGACGTATCAGTTCACCGAGTCGGTGCATTTCTGCGGCCAGTCGTGCCACCTTCCCATGGATCCCGAGTTCGTGACCTCCCAGCATTCCCCCCATGCGCGGGTCGAGTGCGTGGCCTGCCATGTGGGGAACGGGGCGAGCGCCTACCTGAAAACGAAGATCAGCGGCATGCGCCAGCTGTATCACATGGTGCGGAGCGACTTTCCGCGGCCGATCCAGCTGAACCCCGACAAGCTGCGCCCGGCGCGCGAGACGTGCGAGCACTGCCACTGGCCGCAGAAGTTCACGGGCGGTTTCGAGCGCACCTTCCGGCATTACCTTTCGGATGAAAAGAACACCCCATTTTCCGTGAGGCTCCTGGTCAAGGTGGGCGGCGGCGACCGTCGGAGCGGCCCGGTGGGCGGGATCCACTGGCACATGAACCTCGCCAACAAAATCGAATATATCTCGACCGATGAGCAACAGCGCAACATCCCGTGGGTCCGCCACACCGACGCGAAAGGGGTTGTCACCGAATACCGGAATCCGGATTTCAAGGGCGACTTGGCGAAGTATCCCGTGCACAAGATGGACTGCATCGATTGCCACAACCGCCCCGCGCACAACTTCCTTTCGCCAAACGATGCGGTGGATATCTCGCTGGCCAGCGAACGCATGGACGCGTCGATCCCATGGGTGAAATCCAAGGTGGTCGCCGCGCTTTCCGCACCCTACGCCACCCGGGAGGAAGCGCTGAAAAAAATCGAGTCCTCGTTGCGCGCCGCCTACCCGGGCGACCCGAAGGCCGACGCGCTGATCGCCGAGGCCCAGGCGATCTACAAGGACAATTTCTTCCCGGAAATGAAGGCCGACTGGCGCTCCTATCCCGACCACCTCAGCCACAAGAACTGGGACGGGTGCTTCCGCTGCCACGACGGCAAGCACAAGACAGCCGACGGCAAGGGAGCGATCAAGGCGAACGACTGCAAATCGTGCCACCTCATCCTCGCCCAGGGGAGTGACGAGGAGATGACCAAACTCAACGCCAAGGGGTTCGATTTCTTCCATATCGACGGCGAGTATTCGGATTTTTCCTGCACCGATTGCCACACCGGTGCCGCGCCCAAGGAATAAGCCCGGCGCAATAATAACCCGGGTGCGGCGGCAACAAAAATCCGGGTGCGAATTTCCGATTGCGGGTTGATGAACCGCCGGAATGCGGGCAACATGATTTTTTTCCCATGCAAGGACATCTCTTAACCGGCGCGACATTCTGCCTGCTTGTGAGTTTCGGCTACACGATGTTCGCCCTGGGCGCTGGCAGGTTCCGTCCGGGTGCCGTGAATCTCGTGGCGATGCTCGGAGGGTTTTTGCTTTTGACGATCGACCTCAAACTGAGGGGCCACGCGCAGGGGTCGTGCCCGATCAACTCGCTCTTCGACGTGCTCGTCTTCATGAGCTGGTCCACGCTCCTGATTTATCTGATCGTCGGCCCGGCCTACCGACTCTCGCTTCTCGGGGCGTTCACGTCCCCGCTGGTTTTTCTTATGCTGCTGGCGGCGCAGTCGGGTCTCGCGGGAGCCCCGGCGGCCGGACGGTTTGCGCGTGAGCCGTGGGTTGCGCTCCACGCCGCGCTGACGCTCATCGCCTACGGGGCCTTCGCGCTCGCGGCGGTCGCGGGCCTGATGTATGGGGTGCAGGATCGCCAGTTGAAGCGGCGGACGGCCGGGGCGCTCCTCTACAGCCTGCCGCCGATCACCGACCTCGGCGTCGCGAACGCCCGGCTCCTCTGGCTCGGGTTCTCGTTGCTCACCGCCGGGTTTGCGGCCGGCTTCCTCAGCGGGACGCATACGAACAGCGTAAAATTCCTCGCGTCGGCGGCGGTCTGGGCGGGATACGGCGGCATCCTCGCCCTGCGCCGCATCCACCGCCTGTCTCCCCGCCGCACTGCGGCCGCCTCGATCCTGATTTTCGCCCTCGCCCTCGGCGTCCTGCCGACCATCCAATTCCTCTCCGCGCTGAAATGAATATCGTCTGCGCGGGGATCAGCCACCGGAATGCCGCCGTGGATGTCCGCGAGAAATTCGCCGTCGGCGCGCACGAGCTCGAGGAAACCCTCGCGCGGATTCGCGGGATTGATTGCCTCGCTGGCGCGGTGATCATCTCAACCTGCAACCGCGTCGAATACTACACCGCCAGCGTGTGCCCGCTTCGCGTCATGGACGGGCTGCGCGAGTTTTTGCAGGAGCGCACCGGGGTGGAGGACGCCCCGCTCTACACCCACGACTCGCCGGCGAGCGTCCGGCATTTGTTCCGCGTGGTCAGCGGGCTCGATTCGATGGTGCTGGGCGAGACCGAGATCCTCGGCCAGATCAAACAGGCATACGCCGCCGCCAGCGAATGCGGCGCCAC
>Ga0194054_10001421_pt1 | contig 11410 bp, 7 predicted proteins | sample SepL2210m_MetaG_FD_163628 | JGI IMG/M metagenome (GOLD analysis project Ga0194054, IMG submission 163628) | Anoxic zone freshwater microbial communities from boreal shield lake in IISD Experimental Lakes Area, Ontario, Canada - Sep2016-L227-10m | ecosystem: Environmental > Aquatic > Freshwater >... | reverse complement strand
GCCGCAAACCGCGCGACGACCGCAGGATAAATCCCGTGCTCCCCGACCTGGATCCGCGCATGCAGGGATTCCGCCGTGTCGCCGGGCAGAACCGGCACCTCTGCCTGTGCGATAATCTCACCGCTGTCCATGCCGGAATCCACGAAATGGACCGTGCAGCCGGCCTTCGAAACACCGGCCTCCAGCGCCTGCCGCCAGGCCTCGAGCCCAGGAAATACGGGCAGCAGAGAGGGATGGATGTTGATGATCCGGCGCGGGAACGCGTCCAACAGCGGCGCCTTCACGATGCGCATGTAGCCGGCCAGCACGACCAGCTCGACGCCTGCTTCCTGAAGCCTGTCCGCGACATCCGCCTCAATTTCCGGGGACAACTTCGTGCGGAACTTCGGCTCGCGGATCACATGCGCCGGAATGCCCGCCCCGCGGGCGAGATCGAGGATCCCGGCCCCTTCCACGTCGGACAAAACGAGCACGGCCTCGGCGTCCAGCCGCCCGGCTTGGATCTCCGAAAGGATCGCGCGGAAATTCGACCCTTTCCCCGATCCCAAAACCCCGATTTTCAAACGTCCCATGGCACCGGGGATGATGCACGCCGCCGTGTTCATGGCAAGCCGGGGATTGCGCCGATTCAAAGGCCGGATGTGATCGCAAAGACGACTGCGTGACTCTCAATCCCTGCCTTGTAGGGCATTACGCCACCTCAAGCGTTGCAAGGATGGACTCGCCGGGAGTTTTCGGATTTTCCTCACGGCCCTCATCTCCTCGACCCAGAGCGAAATGAGATCCCGCGCGGCAGCCATCGACCCTGGCACATCTTGCACGGCTGGCCGTCCGTCCGTATTGTCAGCCCGAAGGAGGAGATCATTTATGCAGACGAAGAAGAGCCAGACCCCGCGCGGCTTTGATGCCGTGGCCGAAAGCCGCCGATGGAAGGAAGCCGTCGCCGCTGAGACGGCAGGCATGAGGGTCGGCGAATGATTGAGACAACGATTGAGGATCTGAGAAATTTATCGGGCCCGCCGGATGCCGATGCCGTGGTCGTGATTGACGTGCTGCGCGCGTTCAGCACGGCGGCGGTTGCCCTCGACGGCGGCGCGGTGGAAATTTGCCCCGTGCAGGATGTCGCGGAGGCTTTCGCCCGCCGCGCGCGCGAGCCGGATCTCGTCCTCATGGGAGAAACCGACTGCCATCCCGTGCCGGGGTTCGACCTGGGAAATTCCCCTGTCGCCGCGGCCGCCTTCCCGTTCCGCGGCCGCCGGGCCGTCCAGCGGACGACTGCCGGGACCCGCGGGCTCGTCTGCTGCGCGGAAGCTCCCTCGCTCTGGGCCGCGAGCTTTCTGGTCGCCGCCGCAACCGTTGCCGCGATCGAAGCCGCCGGGGCCCAACGCGTGGCCTTTGTCATCACGGGCACGGTCCATTACGGAAGCGCCGACGAGGATCTCGCCTGCGCGGAATGGATGACGGAACTCCTCCGCGACCGCCAGCCGCCCGTTGCGCCTTATCTCCAACGCGTCCGCGACTCGGTCGCGGCCTCGACATTCCTCGACCCCGCCAGCCCGCTCCATGCTCCGGACGATGTGGACTTCTGCGCGCGCCCGGATGTTTTTTCTTTTGCCATGAAGGCAGATGCCGGACCGGGAGCGCTCGTTCTTCGACGCCACGATCTTTTGCTGATTTGATCTCCTGTTGACCCGCACCCCCCTTTTTTCCTTCTGGATGCCCGGCCTGTGCGCTGTTTTAATCGCCGGCATGTTGGAGGTGAATGTGCTGGCGAGCGGAAGCTCCGGGAATGCGCTGCTGCTGCGCAGCGGGGGCTGTTCGGTGCTCGTGGATGCGGGGCTGAGCGCGCGCAGGCTCGCCTCGCGTTTGGACGCCTGCGGCGCCCCTCCGGAATCGCTCACGGGCATCCTTCTCACCCATGAGCACGGCGACCACACGCGCGGGCTCAAAGTGCTCCTCGCCAGGCACCGCATCCCCGTCTTTGCCAACCCGCTCACGGCCGACCACCTGAAGCGGGCCGGGGTCGGCGCGGAGTGGAATCTGTTTTCTTCCGGCGCCACGTTCCGGCTGGGCTCCTTCGAAATCCTCGCGTTTTCCGTCCCCCACGATGCCGCGGATCCCGTGGGATTTCTTCTGCGTGCCAACGGGAGCACGTTCGGCGTGCTGACCGATCTGGGCCACGCCACACGACACGTTGTGGAATCCGTGCGCGGAGTGAAGGCCCTCCTCATCGAGACGAATCACGACGAGGGCCTTCTCCAGCAGGATACGAAGCGCCCCTGGCCGGTGAAGCAACGGATCCTCTCCCGCCACGGACACCTGTCGAATGCCGCGGCCGCCGCACTCGTCGCGGATGTGGCCACCGGATCTCTCACCCACGTCCTGCTCGGCCACCTGAGCCGGGACTGCAATTCCCCGGATCTCGCCATCGCCGCGGTGGGTTCCCGCCTGCGGGAAAAGGGACACATGAACGTGACAATCCAGTGCGCCGCGGCGGAAGACGATGCCCCCGTTGTGCGGGTGACTGTCTGAACAGGTCATGGAAAACTTGCCTGTGCTCCGCGGGGCTGGTTGTCTTGGGAACAAGCCATGAGCACCAATTATTCGGCGGACGACCTGATCTCGGGCGGGGATTTTTTTTCGCGGCTGTCGCCGCCCGCGCGTCTGGGGGTATTCGGGGATCCGGTCGTGCACTCGAAGTCTCCGGTTTTTCACAATGCGGCGCTGAAGGCGGCGGGGATTGACGCGTGCTATGTGAAAATCCATGTGCCCGTGGAGAAGGCGGCGGCGGCGTTCCGGGCGCTGCCCGCGGCCGGCTTCATCGGCGCGAATGTGACGACCCCACTCAAGGCGGCGGCGCTGGCGACGGTGGATGAGGCCGACGGCTACGCGAGGCGCTGCGGGAGCGTGAACACGGTTGTCGTGCAGGACGACAGGTTGTTGGGATTCAATACCGACGGCCCGGGCCTGGCGCGCGCGATCCGCGAGGAATTTTTTGTGGACCTGCGCGATCTGCGGGTCGTGCTGCTCGGGGCCGGCGGGGGGGCGGGACGCGCGATTGCCGTGCAGTGCGCGATGGAATCCTGCGAGCGGCTTGTGCTGGTGAACCGGACGGTGGAAAAAGCGCGGGCGTTGGCGGCCGAGCTGGCGCCGTCCTTCCGGAGCGACCGGCTCGTCGGGCCGGTCGAGCGGGTGCAGGCGATCGGTTTCGACGAGGCGGCGCTGCGCGAGCAGCTCGCCCACGCGGATCTGGTGATCAATGCGACATCCGTCGGGATGCGGCGGACCGATCCGCCCCTGATCCCGGCCGCCCTCCTCACGCCGAACCTGATGGTTTACGACACGGTCTATGCCGCGCGCACACGCCTGCTGGAGGACGCCTCGGCAGCGGGCGCCAAAGTCGCGAACGGGCTCGGCATGCTCCTGCATCAGGGCGCGCTTTCCTTTGAAATCTGGTTCAACCGCCCGGCCCCGCTCGATGTGATGCGCCGCGCGCTCGGGGAGGCCGCATGATCCTTTCGATCGCCAGCACGCAATTTGTTTTTCTCGCCCTCGGGATGCTCGCGTTGAACGTGCTCCTGAAGGCGGGCGGTTACGCGCCCAACGTGGCGGGAACATTTCCGCCGCTCGCCCTGACGCTCGCGCACCAAGGACTGTGGCTGTTCTGCGTGCCGATCGCCTGGGTGTGCCTCGCGACCGCCTGCGCGCGCTGGAACAACGCGGTGCTGAATGAAAAGACCGCCCGCGTGGTCGGCGTCTCCATCGCAACGGCGATCTTCCTTCTCTATTCCTACGCGGGCTCGCTCTTCTTTTGAACCGTGCTTGCGGAAGATGCGCAGCCGGCTTTGCACATGGCATCGGCTTCCAGCCATGGAACCAATCCACTCGAAGAGATGGTATCAAAACTCATCGAACGGGCCGAGTCCTTCGACGCCGTAAAGTTTTTCCGCCTCCCAATTCACCGCGTTGCCGAGCACCGAGAGGCAATGGCGCGGGGTGGCGAGCAGAAAGTCTTGTGCGCCGGGATGGAGATAGCCGGGGGCATTGTCGCGCAATTCCTCGCCGATGCCGCGCGTGCGTGCCACCAGCTCGTTTGATGGCGCGGCGTTGGTGAACTCGACGCGTTTCGCCTCGATGCAAAGATCGGCCAGTTCCTCAAGCCGCCTGTGCTGAGAGCGGGTCGGCATGACGATTGGAAGTTGGCGCAGGTTTCCAATCTCCCACTTCTGGGTGTGCTGAATGAATCGCATCTTGAAGAAGCTCAGGACATCGCTGTTGAGAAGCGTCAGAAAGACTTTCGCGCTGATAGTGCCTGGGACTGGAGTGAGCCGCATGCTGTCCGCGTCGAAGATGCAAGGTTCCTGATACCTCGCTTTCATGGCAACGTGGTTCGCAACTGCGGTCCACGTTACCCCTGCGGTCAGGAAGAACTTGTGCCCCTGCCAGCGTGCGAGCGGGCTCGACGACAGCCAATCCACCGCAGCGGCGGTCCACTCACAATACAAAGGCTCATTGTCCACCCACCGACTGCCTTCGGGATCGCCTTTGCGGAATGCCACGAACTGCCCCCGGCCGGACAGGCCGTTGTAAATCGTCGCGATGCGCGGGCAATCTGCCGGATCGGTGTAATCCTCGCTCGAACGCAGACCGAGTGCGCTTTCGGAAATGGCCGGTGCGAGCAGGCTTCCGCGCCCGTTTGGCCGGGCTGCCCGGCGTGCGTTCTCCTCGTGAATCCAGAGGCGCAAGCCCGCGAGCAGGCGGCAAAACTCTTCATCCGTCAAATCGGATTGTTCACGCAGTCGGGACGCCGCCTTCTCTTCAAACAAGCCGCGATGCTCCCAAAATCCCGCGAGTTCCGCGGAGGAATTCCAGAGACCGAGGAGCTCGGCTTTTCGTTGCTCCCATGTGAATTGATAGTCGGCATCGGTCGCGATGAGATTCCGCGGCGCGATGCGGAAGAGCGCGGTGCGCCCGAAGCCGAGTTGCTGCGGGGTGAATTGTTCGCGAAGGCGATGGACCGCCGCCTCCCAGGCTGCGCGGTTGCGCACAGGGTTGCCCGGGTTACCGCCCGCTTCCGTGAGAAACTGGCGAAACGTCGGCGCGATGGACGCTTTGCCCAGCCATGTGGCGCTCCATTCAGCGGCTTTCTTGTCCAGTTCTCCCGCCTGCGGGGTGCCTTCGAGATAGGCGAGGAAACGGGCGTTGTTCGCGGTGCGCATTCCCTGTCCGCCTTCGGCAATGAGTCCCACCAGCGTGACGTGCCCCGGCCTCAACGTGCGGTGATAGCGTCTGATCTCGCCGAGATTCCCGGCGAACGCGCGAGAGTCCTCGATCCGCGTCCACCATTCGGAGACGAGTTGCTTCACCGGTGCGTTGAATCGGTCGAAGAGCGCGAGCGTTCCGGGGCGGGGCTCGAAGAAGGCGCGCTTGTGGGCGTCCACGTAAAGCCCGCGAGGGACACTGTGAACGCGGAGTTCTTCGGCCGTCGCGTGCCGAACGCAGCCGGTGGGTGGTTCGTTCCACACGATGCCGTCCGCAGCCGGAAGCAAATGGAGTTTCTTCTCGGGCACCGTTTTCGTGCCGCCGGCCTTTCGAAGCGGTCGAGCCTGAACAAAGGTGACACAATCTTCCTCACGGGCGTCCACGTTTCGCGCCACGAAGACCGCGGCATCAACCGTGGCGTCAAATGGAACACACTGACCGATCCAGTCGAGCGCGCGGGATTGGAGCAACTCCCGCATCCCGCTGAAACTTTCGAGCGTGAAGAACGTGTCGGCGGTGACGAATCCGATCGCGCCATTCGGGCGGAGCACCCGGAAGCCGAGCCGGGTGAACCATTCGTAAGTATCTTCGGCGTCACCGTTCATGCACCGCACGGCATTCAGCCACGGCTCACCGGCCATCGTGTGGCGCGAAATGTAGGGCGGGTTTCCCAAGACCGCATGGAAGCCGGCTTCCGCAAGCCCCCGTCCATCCTCGCCGTAAAAGACATCGGGAAATTCAAGGTGCCAGTGAAACGGCGTGAGCGAGCGCGTCTTTGCCGCAAGGCCGTCCCCGATGGATTGCATGAAACGGCGGGCGTCGCGCCGTTCATTCGTATCGAGTTCATCGGGCGTAATCTTGTAGCGTGCGGCGAGAAGGTAGTTGATTTCGTCCACCGGCAGCCCATCGCTTGCCGCAGCCCAAAGGTCGGCGAGGCCGAGGAACGGTTGCAATTGGAGACGTGCGGCGCGCCATTGCCTTTCTTTGCGCTTCACCACGTCCATCTCGGTGCTGGCTTCGCCCTCGATATTCAGGGTCTCCCGGATGACATCGGCCAGAACGGAGTTGAGGTTGTCGCCGATCTCAAACGTGTGCGCACCGCCCTCCGGTGACGCCGCTGGCGCACGCCGCAAGGAATCTGGAGCGACCGAGAGCAGGGCGTTGCCTTGGCGCAGGTGATGGTCGAGGAAGTTCAGCGGCTCCTCTGCCGCGATACACGTCAGCCAAAGCGAGAGCTTTGCCAGCTCGACTGCCATCGGGTTGATATCCACGCCGTAGATGCACGCTTCGACAACCCGGCGGCGCCAATAGGCGATTTCAGATTGTTCCTGCGAGACGCCTGGCGGGACCGGCACTCTCCTGTTGGCGATAATGTCCTCCCTCGTTACCCGGCGCTGTCCCTGAGCGACGACCTGCTCCGTCATCGGGCGTGTCGTCGGATGCTGCATGATCTTGTTGGCCAGCCATTCGGTGGCGCGGACGAGAAAGTGTCCGCTGCCCATCGCGGGATCGACAAGGTTCAGCCGCAGCACGCCGAGCGCGAAGGAATTGTCGCGCCGCCGTTCCTCCGAGCGTGCGGAGAGTGCGCGCCGGACATCATCCGAGTGTTCGACCCGGTCGAGTTGTGGGGTGACTGCTTCGCGGATGAGGAACTGAACCACCCAGTCCGGCGTATAGAAAATACCGTGCCGATGATTTTCACCGTTCTGGTTGCGGAGTTCGAGCCGCGCACCCTCCCGCTCGAAGTGTGCGCCGAGCAAGCCTTCGTAGATGTCGCCGAGCTGGCGGACTTCAAGCGTGCTGTAATCAATCGCCTCGTCGGTGCTGAGCTGGCCCTGTCTTTGTCCGGGTCGCGTCGGCGGCTGCGCATAAATCAACTGCCGCAACACGTCCGCCAGAGCGCGGTCACCGATGCGCCATTGTTCCAACCTCGGATGCAGTTCGGGATGGAACAGGCCGCCGTTATATCGGGTGACGCCGAGAGCTTCGTTCTGTCGGGCGTGCGTGCCGTTGATGAGATGAAACAGCCGCGACAATTCCTCCGAGAGAGCGGTGAATGCGTCGTCCGCGTAGAGCGTGCGGTCGCGCAGCCGCTCGACGAGACGCGCGAGCGAGAACTCATTGAGGTAGCGGCGATTCGAGCCCGGGCCATAGGACTTCACCGGCAGCAGGCCGCGACTCTCGGCGTAAAGGACGAACAGGAGCCTGTAGAGAAAGATGAGCGCGTTGTTATAGACCTCGGGGAAGTCTGTCTCTGTGAGATGGTTTTCCTCGCAATTCACGAATGCGGTGCCGACGTCTTCGAGCACGCCGAAAATCCGCTTTCGCAGTTTGTCTTCGAGGTCGGCTTGCAGGCGAAGCGATTGTTCCCGGACGCTATCAAGAAAGCACAGGCCGTCGGCGCCGCGCTCGAACGCACGGGCACGAAAGAGCGTGAAGAAAACGCGAAACTCCTCCAGGGAGCAGAACTGAGCACTCCGCACGAGGTGGAACGAAAAGTATGCGCCGACAGTCGAACGATCCGTGTAGATCCGCCATTCCGAGCCGTTGGTGAGGATTGCCCAATTGAAAAAGCGTCGCCCGTTCGCGTCCTTCGCGTGGTTCAGGTAATCCTGAATCTGTTGACTCGGAAACCACCCCGGCGTCTCGTTGTTTGAAAGCTGGTCGAGAGGGTGCCCGTATTTCTTCGCCTCAACCACAGTCGCGCCAAGCCGGAAAAGCGTGTTGGCGCCCGCCTCCGATGCTGCGGTAAAATCCGACTCCGATGTAAAAAGGCAATAGTCCGGGCGCTTGCGGGTGGCGAAATCGTTCGGCATCGACTGCTGCGGGATACGAATCCAGCCGAGGCGATCCAATATGGGTTCGAGGAATGAAGAGCAATTGAATGCCTCGTTCTGCCGCCCCAACGCCGTCAACCGCAACCGCCAGATTTCAGCGATCTCCCGAAAAGCCGTTGCGACGTCGTTCTCGCTGGCAAAATCAGGTGCATTGCGGAGGTGGCGCGCAAGATATGCCGTGGAGAAAACGCCACGCGCTTCCAGGCGGCCTTCAAAACCTTCCCCGCGCAGGTTGAGGCCGAGTTGGTCCGGATCCACTGGCGCTGTGTTTCTACGCTGCCGGGACATGGCCTATAACGATTTCACGATGGGACGGAATATCGCATCAATTCACCGAGGAGAGGATCAGGCATCTTGTGGCATTCATTATCAGGGAAGCTTCCGGGAAGCGAGTCCGAACTCAGCCGGCTTCTCCATAGAATTCCGGCTCTCCCGGAGCGCCGCAGGGTGCCGGTTATTTGATTTTTCCCGGCAGGCGGCCTTGGAATTCCGGGCGATAGAACCAGTCCGACCAATAGCTCCAGCCGGCTTTCGTCATCACGACCGGCGATTCGATCCAGCCGCCTTTGCCGTCCGGCCGGCAGATCCGGTAGGAATTTTTCCACATCACGGAAGTGTCCTGTGGGACGAAGAGGAAGAGATACGGCTGGTCGCGGTAGATGATGCTTTGCATCCGGCCGGCCATGCCGATGATTTTCTCGCGGTTGTATTCCTGCCGGAGCGATTCGAGGAGCTGGTCCACCTCGGGATTTTTGTAGCCGACGACGTTCAGCTGCTCCGGGTTTGTCTGCGAGGAATGCCAGATCTGGAACTGGTCGTAATCCGCGCCGAGCGACCAACCGAGCACGATCGCGTCGAAGTCTCCCTTGTTGACGTGGTTCTTCAAAAAGACCGCCCATTCGTAGAGCTCGACCTTCACTTCGATGCCGACCTTTTTGAAATCATCCTGCGCGAGGGTGGCGATATCGCGGCGGATTTCCCTGCCATTGTTGGTCATGAGGGTGAAGGAAAATCTCCGCCCATCCCTGACCCGTATCCCATCCGGCCCCGGCCTCCATCCGGCCTCATCCAGAAGTGCGCGCGCCTTGTCGGGATCATAGGTGAACGGGGTGACCTTCGGGTTGAAAAACCACATCTGGGGGGTGAAGATCCCGGTGCTCTGGATGCCATGTCCGTAGAGGATGTATTTCACCATGGCGGGGATATCCACCGCGTGGGCCAGCGCACGGCGGACTCTCTCATCCTGGAAAAGCGGGCGTTTGAGATTCCAGCCGATGTAATGGTAGAGGCTGGCCGGGGAAGAAAACACATCGAAGCGACGATCCTTCTCGAAGGTGGCAACCGCCCAGGGGTCCGCCTCCCAGAAATCCACCTGCCGGGTTTCGAATGCGAGCCTCAGGGAAAGCTCGTCGGGAAGCAAACGGAATACGATCCCGTCGAGCCAGGGACCGGGCGCCTGGAAATAATCCGGGTTCCGCACCACCCGGATGAATTCGTTCGTCTTCCACTGGCCGAACTTGAACGGTCCCGTGCCGACAGGTCTGGTATTGAAATTCTCCGCCCACCACGCGGGCGGTTTGCCATCAAGAATATGGGCGGGGAGGATCGGGATCATCCAGCTGTTCAGTGCCGGGGAAAACGGTTTGCGGTAAGTCACCCGGACAGTCCGGAGCCCCGGAGTCTCGATTTTCTGGATGAGGTCGAAGTCCGGCTTGCGCGGAGAGGCAAAGGCATCGTCCATGATCGCGCGGTAGGTGAACTCGACGTCCCGCGAGGTGAACGGAGCCCCGTCGTGCCAGCGCACGCGGTCGCGGAGGCTGAAGACCACAAGCGGCTCGGCGAGGAACGCGACCCCGCCCGCCTCGGCGACCTCGCCGCCTCCATTCGCGGCCAGCCACGCCTCGACAAGCGGCTTCACATCCGGGGCGGCGGTCAGCTCGAAAGTGCCGCTGGATTCCACCCAGTCCCGGAGGATCCTCGCGGCGGGATGCGCCCGGCGAAATTCTCCGAGAACCGCACGGGCATTTTCTTTCACCCGCACCCGCAGCGTGACAATCGGCTGGAGGGAGTCGTTCGGAAGCCGCCCGAAAATTTCCCGCGATGTGGCGAGCCCGGGTTCGGTGAAAAGGAGGAGGAGGAAGTTCCCGTCGAGCCGCGCGGCTTCGAGCTTCCACCCCTCCCACTCCGCGCGCCACGATTGGACGAGTCGCAGGGCCGCGGCCGAAGAAGCGGAGTCTTTGAAAACGATGGTTGTCGTCTGGCTCAGCATCCACGATTTCGCGAGGTCGCCGACAATCTCGAGGTTCTCATCATACTTGAGAAGCCCGTTGAACATGGTCGAAAAGACCTGCGAAGCCGCGCTGTCGGCCTGCTGGATGGGATTCAGCGTCGAGGGCTCGCCGCGCATCCCGAGCGACATCTCGTTCTTTTTTGAAGTCGCGAGAAACGCGGAGTTGAGGAAGCCGGCCGCGATCAGGGCCAGGATGAGGACCGGGAGCCCGTAGATGAAGTAGCGGGCTATTCGCATCGGATGCGATGAGGGTTTTCGGCGGGAGCGCACGCATCTGGCGTGCCGCGTTCCGCATCCTGCGGAGCGCCTCTGGGATTCGCCGGCAGGATGCCGGCTTCAGCACGCTGGAAGCGTGCGCTCCTGGCTTCACTTGGGGAGGTCTCGCTATCCACGGGCGGGACGCCCGTACCCCCTGGTTTGGCGGAGCGCATGGTGATGTTCAGACCGCCTCGAACCGGCTCATGCGCTGGAGAAGGCGGATGCGGTCCCCGATCTGGGCGGCATCCACGGTTTTCAGGCGTTCGAGACTGAATGCCTCGACATTGTAGCTGGCCAGGACGGTCCCGAAGACGACCGCGCGGCGGAGCGCCTCGAAGCCCACCGGCCCGTCATCGCTCTCGCGGGCGAGCACTCCCGCCAGGCCGCCGGCGAACGTGTCGCCCGCACCGGTCGGGTCATGGATGTCCTCGAGCGGATAGGCCGGACAACTGAAGAACTCGCCCTGGGCACCGAAGAGAAGGCACCCGTGCTCGCCTTTTTTGATGGCGACATACTTCGGGCCGAGCGCGAGGATCGCCTTCGCCGCCTTGACGAGGTTTGTCTCGTTCGTGAGCTGCCGGGCCTCGCTGTCGTTGAGGATGAGCATGTCCACGCGGCCGAGGAGCCGGATCAGCGAGCCCTTCGCGATGTTGATCCAGAGGTCCATCGTGTCGGCGATGACAAAGCGCGGCTTCGCGACCTGATCGAGCACATGGTGCTGGAGGTCGGGCGCGATGTTTGCCAGCAGGACAAACGGCGTGGA
>Ga0194054_10001418_pt1 | contig 11431 bp, 11 predicted proteins | sample SepL2210m_MetaG_FD_163628 | JGI IMG/M metagenome (GOLD analysis project Ga0194054, IMG submission 163628) | Anoxic zone freshwater microbial communities from boreal shield lake in IISD Experimental Lakes Area, Ontario, Canada - Sep2016-L227-10m | ecosystem: Environmental > Aquatic > Freshwater... | reverse complement strand
CTCCAAACTGTAGAAGATGGGCTTGAGGAACGGGTTCTCGTAGCCACAGTCCCTGCCCGGGCCGACCGCCCCGCATTCGTAGGCCACCAGCGAGCGCACCGCGCTGACCGCGCGGACCACCGCCGCAAAAACACGGGGAATCATCTGCTGTTCGGCGAGCACCAGAACGGGATGCGTAACTTTTGCGTCATGCACCCCCGCCTTCCGCGTCCCCCCGTCCCACTGCGGTTCTTCACCGCTTTTCAGGTGCTCCGGTATACGCGCGGGGTCGTTCCGGTGTAGCGCTTGAAAACGCGCGAAAAGCAGCTTTGGTCCTCGAACCCGCATTCGAGCGCGATCTGGATGATGCTCTTGTCGGTTCTCCGGAGCATCGCCTTCGCGCAGTCCACCCGGTATTGCGCCATGAGATCGGTGAATGTGCGGCCGGTATTTTCGCGGATGAGGCGCGAGAAATGGCTGCCGGAGAGCCCGGCCACGCGGGCAACAGAATCGCGGTCGAGCCGCTCGCCGAGGTGCTCCTCCATGTGGGCCACCGCACGGCCGAGCAGGACAGCATTGGGGAATTTTTGTGATCGCGGATGGCATCCATCAGGCGCTCGAGCATCCCGCAAAGCCAGCTGGAAACTTCCTCCTCGTCCGATATTCCGGCGAGGGCGGTGGCACTTTCAAAATTATCTCCCGTGCCGCCGGTCGCTCCCCGCGTTTGATTGCCGCGAGAAGTCCGGGTTCCTCGCGCAGGTAAAGGTCCCTGATCCCGTCGTAGAGCCGGGTTTTCAGCACATGGATCGCCTCGGCCCGCTCGTGTTCGCGCAGCGATTCGGCGCGGCGTGCCCGGAGAAAATCGGCATTGACCAGATTGGCTTTCCCCATGAGCGCGAGCAGCCGCGACGTGGCGGAGTGGATCTTGTGTGAGATTTCACCTGGCTCACCGCCATCAAGCGAGAGACCTTCAACCATCAGGCCGCCGGTGACGAGCGAGTTCGTCATCAGGGGAATTCCCCATCCCACGAGCCCCTGCTCATCCGGCATCACGCACGCCTCGCCCCAACGCAAAGCTTCCCGGAGAACCTGGGTTCTCCAGACTTCGTGGTTTCTCCGCCTTCGATCCCGGCCACCGACCCGCCGGCCTTCCGCATCAATTTCGATAACCCGAAAGCCTGTCTCCCGGCGGAAGTCCCGCTGCAAAGCGCGGAGGACGCTCCGGGCTGTCATGGCAGCGAGAGTTGGTCGAGGAAGCGATCCTCGAACCCGTGATCGAGGTTCAGTTCAATGGTTTCCACGTCGAGGTCCGTCATCTCGACGACGAGCGAGCGGTCGAGCATCGCGAGGTAGGCGCCACCGAGAGAGGTGTTGCCGACGGCGGCAACCTGCTCCTTGCGGAATCCGGGAAGCAGCCCGCAGGCGATCGCATTGGGCACCGAGAGGTGAAGACCGAATCCGCCGGCCAAAAAAAGACGTCCGATCGCCGGGGCGGAGAGGCCTTGAAGCGCGAGCAGGGTCTCGATGCCTGCGGCAATCGCGGCTTTTGCCTGCAGCAGCAACGCGACATCCACCTCTCCAATCCGCAGATCCGAATGGCCCGGCGAGAGAAGAAAACCCAAGCCGTTTGTCTCCTGACGGAAATGTCCGGGCTGAGACACCACAAAGTTTTTGTCGAATCGGCCGTTCTCCGTGAGAAGTCCGACACGCCGTCCCTCCGCAAGAAAATCCACATAGGCCGATCCGGTGATCCCGTGAAGGCTTTCGCTGTTGCCGCCAATGGTTTCAAAATCCGCGCCGAACGGATCGGTTCTCAAAGAGATATTCCCGATCACCCCATGGGATGCCCGCATCCCGCAGAGGAGCCCGCAGCCTTCAAAGGCGGGGCCCGCAGCCGTGGCGCAGCCCATGCTCCCGGCAGGTCCGCAAAGAAGAATTTCTCCGTTTGTTCCCACATCCACCAGCATTTGGGGCCGGTCCCCGTAGCGCACACCACAGCACGCCGCTCCCGCGGAAATATCCGCTCCCACATAGGCCGAGATTCCCGGAAGAAAAATCACGCCCGTCTCCACGGGCAGGCCGAATACCTCTCCGGGAAACCTCCTCTGTCCAAGGAATGAGGGAGTGAAGGGCGCCGTCCCCATCGGCGTGGGATCTTCTCCGCAGGCGAGGTGAAGCATCGTCGTGTTCCCTGCCACCATCACGCCCGCCACCTCCTCCATCACCGCTCCGGATTGCTGGAACAGCTCCTTGAGAAGCGGGCGGAATGTTTTCTCCCAGAAATCGTTTTTCAAAAGACCGATGTTCGATTTGTCGGTCTGGCAGAGCTGGATCCTTGTCAGGACATTGTCGCCCCGTGCCACCTGGGCGTTCAGGGCCGTCGCCTTGGCGAGAACCTTGCCGCTGGAGAGCTCCGCGATCAGCATGGCCACCGTCGTCGTTCCAATATCCACTGCCACGCCAAGCTTCCCCTTGAACATCGGGTCGCTGCCCACGGGAACCCCCGTTTGGAAATTGCTCACCACCGACGGCGGATGCGAGAGCAGCGAACGACCGGGGATGGTGATGTGGAGGATCTCTCCGGCACCGGGATGATGCTGACACGCGAGCACGTCGCCCCCGCCTTTGATCACCACATGACATCCCCTGCACAGGCCGCGTTGGTTGCAGCGGGTATTGAGAGGGTATCCCGCACCCGCCAGAACCTCCGCCAACGTTCGCCCGAGCGGGTCGGCCTCGAAGCGGCGCAGCCTGCCGCCGGACTCCACCTCGATCTCTGCCCGGTCGTTCACGCCAGGGACAACGCCCGCGCCATGGCTTCCAGATGCGCCGGAGTCGTGCCGCAGCAGCCTCCGATAATCGAGATGCCGGCCGCCCGCAAACGCAGGGCGGCGGCCGCCATTTCCTCAGGCGTCGCGTCGTAGCAGACTCCATCCGGCGTGGACCTGGGAGCCCCGGCATTCGGCTGCAAAATCGTCGGAACGGCCCCGGCCGCGGACTGGATCTCCCTGGCAAGGGCAACGTAATCGTCCAGGTTCAAATCTGTCCCGCAGTTGGCTCCCACGATATCCGCTCCCGCCTCAAGCACAGCCGGGACCGCATCACGGACGGAGGTTCCCATCATCGTCCGGAATTCTCCTCCGCTCTTCTGAAAAGCGAACGTCACCGCCACCGGAAGCCCGCAAAGCGACTTCGCGGCGCGCACACCGACGGCAGCCTCGGTCGGATCACTCATCGTCTCGACAAGGATGGCATCCGCCCCTCCCTCGACCAGCGCGGCGATCTGTTCGCAAAAAATTCCTTGGAGCTCGTCCTCCGTGGTTTCGCCCATGGGTTCAAGAAAGTCGCCGAACGGTCCCACATCCCCGAATACCCAGCCCTCCGGGCCGGCCGCGGCGCGCGCAAGGGCGGCGGCTTTGCGGTTCCAATTGACAACCCGGCCCCCAAGCCCGTGGCGGTCGAGCATCGTTCGCGTGCCACCAAAAGAATTGGATGTGATCAGCCGGCAGCCGGCAGCCACATACGCGGCATGAACGGCTTGGACATCCCCCGCCCGCTCGTCATTCCACCGCATCCCGCATTCACCCGGCGTGAGCCCCCGCATCATCAATTGGGTTCCCATTGCCCCGTCGCAAACAACAACACCCGCCGTACAGGCGGAAAGGAGATCGGTCTTCATGCGCAGGCATCCTCGTTTGCAGAGGCGCCACATTCAATCCAAAAAACGCGGATCCCTCCTCCTTGAAATGATTCTTTTCCCGGTTTGGCAGTTTCCAGCGCACCCGCCACCGTGACGGCGAGTTCGTTCGGCAACGGCTAGCAGCCGAGCACGGAGAAAAGAGGAAAAAGACCCCTCTCGCCCGTTTTCGGACGTTGCACGATGAAGTCGCAGCGGAGTTCCTCCGCATAGATCCACACAAAAATGTGTCAGAAATCTTTGACCCCGAACCCGGTTTGTTGTGTCGGTGTCCCGCCGGACATTGCGCAATCCGCCTGCCCACTTCCGCTGCGCCGTGAAGCAGGAATGCAATAAAAAATGACTGACACCTTTTTCTATGCCGTCCAGTTTTGTTCCGGCCCCGACAGTCTTGAACGCCATCAGTCCTTGAGGAAAGGAGTCAGATCAATCGGCGCGGAGGCCCTGCCCCGCTTGAGTTGCGCCACGGAGCGGTCCAGCATCTTGAGCGTTCGCGCCGGGATCGCATCCATCGGCCGGGTCATTTTTTTCGACCACCCATTGCGCATAGGCTTCGTGGACATGCGAGGGGGTCAAAAAAACCATCTCCGGCACGTCATAGGGATGGAGTTCGAGGAGTCGCGCGGCGAAGGATTTTTCGTTGGCGGCGGAGATTTTAAAGATCGCCACGACCTCGCTGGCGTCCTCGATTTTCCCCTCCCATCGGTAGATCGAGCGTGCGCCGGGCAGGAGGGTTCCGCAGGCGGCGAGGTTTTCCGAGACGAGAGCACGGACGGCCTTTGCGGCGGCCTCCTCGTCGGGGAACGTGCTGAGAACGATACGGATCATATGGATTTTCGGAGAATCCAGCCGCCGCCGACAACCCGGTCGCCGTCGTAGAAGACCGCCGCCTGGCCGGGGGTCACGGCGCGTTGCGGTTCGTCGAGAAGGATTTTCGCCCGGTGCCCGGGAAGGGCTTCCACGGAAGCCGCGGCCCCGGGGTGCGCATAACGGATTTTCACCACCGCACGCAGCGGTCTGTCCGGCTCGCCATCATGCCATGTGACGCGGTCCACCTCAAACGCATCCCGGACCAGCTCCTCTTCGCTCCCAACGATCACGCGGGAAGTCGCCGGATCAATGTCCACGACATAGCGCGGATGGGGAGCCCCCCCGGGCAATCCCTTTCGCTGTCCGATGGTGAACATTTCAATCCCCTCGTGATCTCCCAAAAAATTCCCTGCGGTATCGTAAATGCCGCCGCGATGGAATTCCCCAAGGCGTCCGCGCAGGAACGCGCGGTAGTCGTTGCCGGGAACAAAGCAGATCTCCTGGCTGTCCGCCTTGTCGGCGACCTTGAGTCCCAGCCCGCGCGCGGTTTCACGAATTTCCGGCTTGGTCATTCCGCCCAATGGCATCATCGCATGGAGAAGCTGGTCCTGGCCGAGGCTGAACAAGAAATACGACTGGTCCTTGCGCGGATCGCTCCCTTTGCGCAGGACCGCGCGGCCGGCGTGGCGCTCGATGATGGCATAGTGACCAGTCGCAACGAATTCGGCTCCGAGCGCGCGGGCCTTCGTGCGGAGGTTGCCGAACTTCAAATGCTCGTTGCACATCACGCACGGGTTCGGCGTCCGCCCGGCGCGGTATTCGCCCGCAAAATATTCGATGACGATCTTCTGGAAGTTGTCCGACTCGTCCACGACGTAATGCGGGACTCCGAGCCGGTGGGCGACCGCTCGCGCATCGGCAATCGCCGACGGCCCGCAGCACTTGTCCTCCGCCCGCGAAAGGCAGTCCTGCGGCCAGACCTTCATCGTGACGCCGATGACATCCCATCCGTCCCGCTTGAGCAGCCAGGCCGCCACGCTGGAGTCCACTCCACCGCTCATGCCGACCAGGACGCGTCTTCCGTTCATTGCACGCACACTATATGCAGACACTCCCGCACGTCAAAGTTCCGCTTGAGGACGGCTCAGTCCGTGTCGATGAGCGCGCGGTTTTTGGCAAGGTAGGCCGCGCCGGAATAGACGGTGAGGATGACGGTGACGGGGACGAGTCCGTAGGTGCCGAGCTCCCAGGCCAGAGTGGTCCAGATACGGAAATCCCATTCGCCGATCGCGAGGAGGAGGAGGAAATAAATGATGGTGATCATCTGCCAGGCGGTCTTGTGTTTTCCGAGTTTATCCGCCGGCACGACGATGCCCTTGGATGCGGCGAGCGACCGGAGTCCGGTGATGAGGAATTCCCGGCTGATGATGACGATGACCGCCCACGCGGGGAACCTGCCGATCGCGCAGAGGCTGATGAAGGCGGATGCGGTGAGGATTTTATCGGCGAGCGGGTCCATGAGCTTTCCGAAATCCGTGATGAGCCCGCGGCGTCGGGCGATGACTCCATCCAGGTAGTCGGTGGCCGTCGCAACCAGAAAAACCGCGAGCGCGACGGTGAACCGTCCGGGGATCGCGACCGAAAAGCAGCAGACGAATCCCGCCGTGAGCCAGAGCCTCGAAATGGTCAGCCTGTTCGGCAGGTTCATGGCAAAGGCGGCGGTTTCATGGAAGACTCCGGCCACACTACGATGCCGGGCTCCCGTCTGCAAAACCATAAACCATCAAAAAAATTTTGGAAAAAACCAGGCATAGGACATTCTTTGACCTATCTGTGCTGGCATGATGCCGCGCGTTATGAACATCAAATCGCTCCGCAAGATGATCTGGAACACAAGGCGCCCGGGCCGTCCGGTGCACCGGCAGCTCGAGTTTCACCTCCCGGCTTCCAAGCTCAGCCGGGCCGACCTCGAAGTGCTCGACGGGCTGCGGCGGCTGCGGGAAGACCTCTCGCGGGAGTAAGAGCGCCGGCGAGGGCTGTCACGGGGCCGGGGGTGTCGGCACCGAACCGGCCCGAACCCAAAAAATGGACTCGACGACAGAAGTCAATATGCAGTGTTCCTCGTCCGGGAATTGATAGGCGAGACGACCGCCGACGAAGACCCGGTTCGGGGTGTGCTCGCTGGCGTCGGCGTTCAATCCGCCCACGAGCACGGCATCTCCGGACCTTGCGGAGGACTTGCCGGGAATGACTTTGCAGCGCAGGTCGCCCGCCATTTCCAAGTTATACGTGGTGTTCGCGGTTTTCACGACCACCTTATCCCCGGCGGCGAGGTCCTCCAGCACCAGCTTGTCAACGCAATGCACCACCGGCGGGACGCCGCCCGAGGCCACGGTGGCTTCAGGTTTTGGCGCGGACACCACCTTCTGTTCGGGAGCGACCCTCCGGAAAATCGGCAGTTGAATGGAATCGCGGGCGGCGGACAGGGATGGAGAAACGGCTTGCATGGGATTCCTTACGCCTTGAGCTCCGCCCCCGTGATCGCGTCGGTGATGACAAATTTTTCCTGGTGGAACGTGGGATCCGCGCGGAACGAGAGGCGTCCGGCATACCGCCGCTCGATCTCGACGAGGTGATCCTCGTCGGCCGTGCGCAGGCGGCTGAGAAGCTCCGGGTGGACGGTGACTTTGACCTCGTGGACGGTCTCCTGGTTTTTCCTCATCACCGAGTGCAGCGAACGTTGGAGTTCGACGCTCATGGTCATCGGGCTTTTGATCATGCCCTTGCCCTGGCAGTGCGGGCAGGGAATGAAGACCGCGCTGGCGAGGCTCTCGTTCGCCCGCTGGCGGGTCATCTCCATGAGGCCGAGCTGGGAAACCGGCAGCACATGTGTGCGGGCCTTATCCCGCTTGAGGCGGTCTTTGACGCGCTGGTAAACCGCCTGCTGGTCCCTGCGGCTCTTCATGTCAATGAAATCGGCGACGATCAATCCCCCGATGTTGCGGAGCCGGAGTTGGCGGGTGATCTCATCGGCCGCCTCGAGGTTCGTCTGGAGGATCGTTTTTTCCATGTCCCGGGCCCCCTTGTTGCGGCCGGTGTTCACGTCCACGGCGATCATCGCCTCGGTCTCGTCAATGACGATGTAGCCGCCGCACGGGAGCCAGACCTGGCGGTGGAAAGCCGCGTCAATCTGGGCCTGCACGCCGAAGCAGTCGAAGATCGGCTGTGCCCCGGTGTAGTGCTGGATGGATTTTTTCGCGCGCTTCGAGACATGTCCGACGAGCGTCTGCATCCGCTCGGCGGCCTTGGCGTCGTCCACGATGACGGCATCCACTTCGTCGGTCAGGAAATCCCGGACCGTCCGGTCGATCAGGTCGGGCTCTTCGAAGAGGCAGGCCGGGGCGTTCTTTTCCTCCCGTCCCGTCTGGACCGCCGCCCACTGTTCGAGAAGGATGCTCAGGTCGCGGACAAAATACCGCGCGCGCTGGCCGGCGCCCACCGTGCGCATGATGATTCCCATGCCCTCCGGCACTTCGAGTTCGCGGAGAATCTTGCGCAGGCGCTCGCGCTCCTTCGGGTCGTCAATTTTCCGGGAGATCCCGAACTGGTCGTTGAACGGCATGAGGACGAGGTAGCGTCCGGCGAGGCTGATGTCGGTCGTGATGCGGGGCCCCTTGTTGCTGATCGGCCCCTTTTTCACCTGCACCATGACATCGGAGCCGACCGGGTAGATGTTCGGCACATCCTTGTGCGTGATGCGGGGCGCCTTCTTTTTCTTGCCATCGCCAGCACGGGCGACCGACTCGATCCCGCTGTCCAAAGCGGCGGGAATCGCGTCCCAGAACTGGAGGAAGGCATTTTTCTCAAAGCCGATGTCCACGAACATCGCCTTGATCCCGTGCTCGATGTTCCGGACTTTCCCCTTGTAGATGCTTCCGACGATGTTGCGGTCGGTCTCGCGTTCGATGGTGTATTCCTCCAGCGTGTTGTTCTCAAGCAGCGCGACTCGTTTCTCGAGTTTTTCGCAACTGACGATCAGCTTGATTCCCGTGGATTTTTTACGGATTCCCAAAATGCGTTTTACGGTTTCTATCATAATATGGTGATGGTTGTCGGCATGCTCGGGCACGCCGGGGTGATGGTGTTCATCGGCGGTTGCCGGGAGGGGTTTTTTGCTGGCGCGGATCGCCATTATTTTTCTCCTTTTTTCCGCCGAGGAAATTGAAAAACTTCTGGAGGGCATTCGGCTTTTTCTCCTGGTTTTTGACGCGTCCGCGTTCGTCGGCGTCCGCCCGCACGTTGGGCTGGGCGGACGGACGGTTCTCCTGGCTGGCGGCGGCGCCCAAGGCGGTTGCGTCAGCGGTCTCGCCATCGTCACCGACGGTCGTCGCGGCGGGAATTTCCCGTCCGAAGTCCACGCTTTCGACAAAGCGGAAATTCCCCTTGGCGGGTTCGAGCGCGGCCAGCTGGGGCGTTTCCCCGCCATTGTCCATTTTCAGGATGTCATCGAGAATCTTGGCGGCGATCGGCGCCGGGACTCCTCCGCCGGATTTTGCCCCCTGCACGAATACCACCACGGCATATTTCGGATCTTCGTAGGGAGCAAACGAAAGGAACCATGTGTGGTTGTCTTTAACGCCCGAACGCCAGAACTGGGCGGTTCCGGTCTTCCCGGCGACCTGCACCCCTTTGATGCGCGCCCGGCCGGCCGTGCCGCCCTCTTCGTTGACGACCTTCCACATCCCCCGGCGGACTTTTTCCACCTGCTCCGCCGTGATTCCCGCGTCCGTGATCAGATTGGCGCGGACGCGGGCCGGTTCCTGGGAGACAACCGATCCATCCTGGGCAACGATCCGATCAATCAGGCGCGGGTAAAAGACGGTTCCTCCATTGGCAACTGCGGACACCACCATGGCCATTTGGAGCGGCGAGGCCAGCACGTCACCCTGGCCGATGGAAGTGTTTGCGGTGAGTCCCGCTGACCAGTGGGCTTGGGGATTGCTCCGTGCCAGCCATTCCGGTCCGGGGAGGACCCCGGGGGCTTCACCGGAGAGGGGAATTCCGGAACGCTGTCCCAGGCCGAGCATGTTTCCGGTCGCGACGATTTGGTCAATGCCGGCCGCGTTGCCATATTGGTAGAAGAAGGCGTTGCAGGAGTGTTTGATCGCATCCGAAAGCCCCTGCGTGCCATGCGGGGGAAGGCGCTTGTCGGTGACCCAGCATTTCATGTACTTGTCGCCATAGGTGACGCCGCCGGTGCAGGTGAATGTGCGGTTGCCGACGCCGGCCCGGAGCCCGGCAAGAGAAATCGGAATTTTGTATGTCGAACCCGGCGCATAGGCGCTGATCGCGCGGTTGAGCAGCGGGTTGGTCTCGTCTTTCGTGAGCGCATTCCAGTCCTTGGCGGCAATCGCGGGAATGAAGACATTGGGATCGTAGGAAGGCACCGAGGCCATCGCCAGAATGTCTCCGGTTTTCGGATTGATCACGACGGCGGCCCCGCGGCCGATCGCCCGAAGCGCCTGTTCGGCGAAGTATTGGATGCGGGCGTCAATGGTGAGGAACACATTGTTCCCCTGCACGGGTTCCCTGCGGCTGACTTCCCCCTCGATGATCCCCTTGACGTTGCGCTGCAGAATCCTTGCGCCCGGCTCGCCTTTTAAGAAATCATTGAGAAAGAGCTCGATCTGCGCCTTGCCCTCCATGTCGGGCTCGTAAAAATTGAAATCCCGGATATCGGGGAGCTTGTCGAGGTCGTTCGGCATGCCGACATATCCGAGGAGGTGTGCGGCCAGTGCCCCATAGGCATACCACCGCACCGGCTTGACGGTGACGTTGACGCCCGGGAGCCCGAGGTTCTTTTCCGAAAAGACCGCCATCTGCTCGAAGCCCAGATCCTGACGGTAGCTGTAGGGAACCTCGCGGTTGTTGCGGTAATGGATCTGGAGGACATTCGCGTTGAAATCCACGGCGACACCGAGTTCCTCGAGGCGGGGGATGACCTCCTCGGAAACGATTTTCACGACATCCGCCTCCTGCAAATCCCTCGGCATGTTGTGGACGCGTCCCCGGTAGGTCGTGATCGGCACCTCGCCCTTGGATTCCCGGTAGGCGCGCACCATGTCGGGCAGATAGAAATCCACTTCGAAGCTCGCTCGATTCTCGACCAGCTTGATCCCGTTCTTGTCCAAAATTTCCCCGCGCACGGCAGGGACGCGCACGGAGACCTGCGAACGGTTCCCGATCCGCGCGGTGTATTCCGCTCCGCGGGCGATCTGCACATACCAAAGCCTCAACGTGATGCCTCCGAGCGCCGCAAGCATGAGGAGCCCCAGAAAAAGGATGCGTGTGATGGGTCGGGCGCGCTTCACGGATCAGTAATTCCTTTCGATCACGAACCCCTGCGGAAGCCGCGCGGCAAACGGCTTGACCGCCGCGCAAAGGATCGGGGCAAAAACCGCGGCCATGCACCCGGGAGCGAGCACCCGCCAAAGCAGGGCGCTGTCGAATTCCCATCCCTCGCGCCGCAAGGAAATCATGGCGAACTGCATGAGCAGATAGGCCGCGGTGCCGCCACCCGCCAGCGGAACGAGCGGCCACCAGTGTCCCTGCAGATAGGAGGGCCTGAGCCCGTTTGCAATGCTTCCGTAAATCACAAAGAAAACAATAGAGCAACCCAGCGCGATTTCAACCCGGCCTCCGATCACGTGCAGATACATCAGATCGCAAAGAAAGCCCGTGAAGAACGCGGCGACAAGCATCAGAGGGAACGGCAGGGCCATCGCGGCCAGGCAAAAGATCAGCGGAACAAAAACAAACCGAGCCCCGTGCAGGACATGCACGGCCGGGAGCGCCTGCTGAAGGAGAAGCGCCAAAAAAACCCCGGCGCAGGTCGCGGCGAGCCCGATTGCCGCTTTCATTTCGCCCCCACCACCACGAAGACAT
>Ga0194054_10001405_pt1 | contig 11511 bp, 12 predicted proteins | sample SepL2210m_MetaG_FD_163628 | JGI IMG/M metagenome (GOLD analysis project Ga0194054, IMG submission 163628) | Anoxic zone freshwater microbial communities from boreal shield lake in IISD Experimental Lakes Area, Ontario, Canada - Sep2016-L227-10m | ecosystem: Environmental > Aquatic > Freshwater... | reverse complement strand
GCCCCACACGCACCACGGGGACAGGTGCCTCAGGCGAAATACGATCCACGGAACCGTGAATATATTTATCCAGCATCAGATCACCAACGACCAGTATCCGCTGGCCTGCAAACAATTTCGCCAACTGCTTTGCGCGTTCAATATTCATTTCCCTGTTCCTCGCTTGCCCGTGGTGGGCGGAATAGCCCACCAGTCCTTAACGCTCGCTTCATCCCCTTCCCATACCCCTCGGTAGTCAACCTCAAGATAGGGATTTTCGGGCGCCGTCACCCACATCCGCCGCATCAACCGCCCCTTGATGCCCCCCTCTCGGAACACAGTTCTGGCCGATACTTCGAAAATCTTCAGATGCCGCTCACCCAGTAGTACAGGCCGCATACTCAGACTCAAGCCATCCACTCCCGACAGACGCTCACCATCCGGACTGCTCCATAACACCGCACTATCGGTCACATCCAGACTCATCAGTTTGGGATCATCTGAAAACAGAGCCACCGTGTCACGCACATCCGTTAACGTCGCAAGTTTTGAGAATGAAGCCGGGACCCAGCCATCTGCAATTTTGACCAATTCCAGGCGTAAGCCTCGAAGGGATAATTGAACTCCGCCCCCCCATCGGTACCCCATCTGGATTTCCCGGGCCTTGAAACTTCCCAGAGGGGTCGTGGTAGGTTTGGTCTGCACATCGGTCAAAACCAGATCCAAGGGGGCCACCAACTGAGCTCCACCAATGGACAAATCCAGTCCCGTCTGTTTTTGTAAATAGCTCGCTACCAGGTCACTGCCCACTTTGGTCTGGATCCCGAAAACCGCCATGGCAATCACAATCGCAACACTCAGCCCTGATATCATCAAACACCCGGCCGCTCTCGGCGGAGGGCGGTTGGATTGCGGCTTTACCTGCTTGACCTCCTCATCCCAGTCAGTCGTTGCCGGACTCATCAAGTTCCTTTCGTTTACGCGGGCCAAACAGAAGGGTTCCCACGCGTATCCAAGTGGCCCCCTCTTCAATCGCCACTTCAAAATCGTGCGACATCCCCATGGATAACTCGGGCAAATTCAAGCCCGTTACCGTCTGCATACGGTTCCGAAGCTCCCTTAGCGCGCAAAAAAAAGGTCGCGCCTTCTCAGGATTTTCAGCAATGGGCGGAATCGTCATCAACCCGACAATCTTTACTCGGAACAACCGATTGGCTGCTTCCAGGGTTTCTTCCACCTGCACGGGCGACATCCCGAACTTACTCCGCTCACCAGATACATTGACTTCGAGACAGACCGGCAACGAACGCCCATCATCGGCCGCACACCGATCAAGCGTCTCCAGCATGCGAAGCGAATCCACGGAATGGATCATCTCGAACAGGTGAACCGCCTCACGCGCCTTATTTGATTGAAGGTGGCCGATCAGATGCCAGTGAATGCGACTGGGGCACAGGGGAATCTTGCCGCGCGCCTCTTGAACGCGATTCTCGCCAAACGTCTCAATCCCCAACGCAGCCACGGCCGCAATATCATCTGGATGCTGTGTCTTCGACACGGCCAGCAATTGCACCGAGGCCGGATCCCGCCCAGCCCTGCCACAGGCCGAGTTCATCCGCCGCACAATGCCTTCATATCGATTTTCCAATGCCGAACTCATAAGTTGTTTATCCTTACTATTTTTAAGCGCTCATCACAAGTTCATTCAAAATTCACCAGTCACTCCCCGGACTTTCTCCTTGAGGCGGTCTTCAATGACGGGTATATTCCCCGCGTACAGAGAGAGCAATTATGGTGTCACAAGGTTTACATTTAAGTCAGGAGATGCGCCTTCACATGGTGTTGGCGCCCCAGTTACGTCAATCCCTGGAAATGCTTCAGGCTCCCGTACTTGAACTGCGCGCCATGATTCAGGCGGAATTGAACAGTAATCCCACCCTCGAAGAGCTCCCCGCAGATACCCCTCAGGTTGAAGTTGAAAAAGTAAATACGGAACTCGAAGACCATAAGTCCATGGATTTCCGCAAGGAGTTTGAAATTCTGGTGCGACTAGATGACGAGTGGAAGGATTACTTTTTCCAGGAACGGGAGCGTAATTCCTATTCCGCCCATAGCGAGGAAAAGCGGGACTACCTCTACGATTCCATCACCCAAACCCAGTCCCTTCAAGAACATCTCCTCCATCAACTCGCCCTTGCCGAATTCAGCGAGACAGACAAGGCTCTGGGTGAACTCATCATCGGCAGTATCAGTGACGACGGGTATCTGGCTTCATCTATTGAGGAACTTGCCACCAACTGTAACGCTGATATCGCGCATATGCAGGATATCCTCGCCATTATTCAGGACTTCGACCCACTGGGCGTCGGCTCACGCGACCTCCGTGAATGTATTCTGTTCCAACTTGAGCGTCTTGGCAAGGCAGGTAGCACCGCAGGAAGAATCGTATCGGGACACCTCGAGCGATTAGCTGCCCATAAATTACAGGAAATTGCCAAAGCGCTGAAGCTCCCTATCGAGGAGATTCAAGCCGCCGCCAATTTTATTTCCACATTGGAACCGAAACCCGGCCGCGCCTACGGCTCGGAGTCCTCCCCCTACGTCACGCCGGAAGTGGTCGTTCAAAAGGTGGAGGGTGTCTATGTCGTCCTGATGAATGACGACGACCTCCCTCGTCTGCGAATCAGCAAGCATTATCGCTCACTAATGAATAACGAGGGCACAGGCGCCGAAGTGAGGGATTACATTCAGGATCGGGTCCGATCGAGCGCCTTCCTGATCAAAAGCATCCACCAACGCCAGCAGACGATCTTTAAAATTGCCACCGAAATCGTCAAGGTGCAACAGGACTTTTTTGACAAGGGCATCACCAATCTCAAACCCTTAACCATGTCCGAGGTTGCCACCGTGGTTGGATTGCACGAGACGACGGTCAGTCGTGCGGTGGCCGGCAAACACATTCAGACCCCACAGGGGATCTTTGAGATGAAGTATTTCTTTACGCCCGGCTTGAAAACCGATGCCGGGGGCGTGGTCTCAAATAAAACGGTCAAGGACAGTCTGGCGTCACTGGTCGCCTCGGAAAACCCGGAACACCCGCTATCCGATCAGGAACTTCTTGAGATCTTGAACGAGCGCGGCATCCAAATTGCCCGCCGCACCGTTGCAAAATACCGGATAGCCCTTAAAATTGCCCCTTCCCATATGCGGAAGAAGTACGGATAATAATGGACATCGGTTATTAGTTATCCGGACTTTACTCAATAACTGATAACCAACAACTCGGTTTAACTTTGCGTCTTGCGGACAAGTCCTTCTAAAGCATGTAATGCGGCCCCACTATCAAGCGTCTTTTCGGCCAGTCGAAACCCATCCTGAAAATCTACAGCTTTGCCACCAGCGATCAGACCTGCTGCCGCATTCAGGCAAACGATATTACGCCGCGGCCCCTTTTCACCTTCAAGAATAGCACTCGTGATCACGGCATTCTGTTTGGGATCGCCACCGGCCAAAGTCGAGATATCGGCATAATCTTCCATCACCAACAACGGGTCAAAATTATAGGTACGGATGTTACCGTCCCGCAACTCACTGATCCGGGTGGTTCCAGTAACCGTAATTTCATCCATTCCATCCTGCCCATGCACCACAAATACGCGCTGGCTCCCCAGTTGCTTCAATACCTCGGTAAACATCTCTGTTAATTCGGGCGCAAAAACCCCCAGTACCTGACAGCGCGCACCTGCAGGATTGGCCAGCGGCCCGAGAAGATTAAAAATCGTCCTGAATCCGAGCTCTCTACGCGGCCCCATGGCGTGCTTCATGGCCGGATGCAATTTCGGGGCAAACAGAAACCCGATCCCCACCTCATGGATACATTCCTCCATAACATCAGGGGACACATCGAGGTTAACACCCAATTCCGCCAGCACATCCGCCGAACCACACTTACTGGTAATGGAGCGATTCCCGTGCTTGGCCACCGGAACTCCAGCTCCAGCCACCACAAAAGCAGCCGTAGTTGATATATTGAAGGTTCCCAATGCATCACCGCCCGTTCCACAGGTATCCACCACCTGCTTCCCGCGTGGATCAATGAACACCGCATGCCTCCGCATTGAGGCGCAGGCTCCGGTTAATTCATCAATGGTTTCCCCCTTGATCCGTAACGCGGTGAGAAACGATCCCAGTTGCGCCGGAGTCGCATCCCCATCCATGATTTGATCAAAGGCTGCCACCGCTTCTGCGGTGCTCAGGTTCTTGCCTGCAACCAATTTCTGCAGGAAATCTTTCATTGCACGGCCTTTTTTTCCGCCACGATATCGAGAAAGTTGCGCAATAAGCGCTTCCCTGTCGGCGTCAAGACGGACTCAGGATGGAATTGCACACCATAGGTCTGGTGCGTCACATGATACATTCCCATGATCTCCTCATCCTCACTGAATGCATTCGCAATTAATTCCGGCGGCAACGTCTCCTGCAAAACGGCCAACGAGTGGTAACGGCCTGCCTGAAAAGGATTACTCATCCCCTTGAAAATTCCATGCCCATCGTGCCGGACTTGCGACACTTTTCCGTGCATGATGCGTTTGGCATTCGAAACGGTAGCCCCGAAAGCCACCCCTAGCGACTGATGGCCCAGACAGACCCCCAGCACCGGTATACGACCGGTCATCCGCTTAATCAATTCCACGGAAATCCCCGCTTCTTTAGGTGTGCATGGCCCGGGCGAAATCACCACGGCCTCGGGCTTCAATGCTTCCACGCCCTCCACGGTGATGGCATCGTTTCTAAAAACCTGTATATCCGCACCAATCACAGACATCATTTGTACCAGATTATAGGTAAACGAATCGTAATTATCGATAAGGACGATCATACCACATCTCCTTCCAATTCAAGGCCACGGGCCGCCAATTGCACAGCCTTCTGCATGCCGCGCGCCTTTTGGCCTGTCTCCTGATATTCTTTTAATGGATCAGAATCATAGACAATCCCGGCACCCGCCTGAATGGCCACTGTACCCGCCGTCACCTCCAAGGTCCGTATGGTAATGGCCAAATCCATATTGCCATCATACCCCACATAACCCACCGCCCCGCCGTACACACCGCGGGGTTCAGGTTCTAATTCATGAATAATCTCCATGGCCCGGATTTTCGGCGCTCCGGAAAGCGTTCCAGCGGGGAACGTGGCACGGATCACATCATAGGCATCAAACTCTTTCCGCAACACCCCCTGCACATGCGACACCAGATGCATTACATGGCTATAGCGCTCAATGACCATATAATCGGTCACCTGCACGCTTCCCATCTCCGACAGACGCCCGAGGTCATTCCGCCCCAAATCCACCAGCATCACATGCTCCGCGCGCTCCTTCTCATCCGAAAGCAATTCATCCGCCAGTAACCGGTCCTCAACATCATCCTTTCCGCGCGGACGCGTTCCAGCAATCGGCCTCAATTCCACCCGGTTTCCTGTCAAACGCACCATGACTTCCGGCGATGAGCCAACCAGGATTTGACTCCCCATTTTCAGGAAGAATGTGTAAGGGGAAGGGTTCAACAAGCGCAGAGCACGATAAAGATCCAGAGGCGAAAGCTCCACATTGGCACTGAACCGCTGACTCAGCACGACCTGAATGATGTCCCCCGCCGTGATATAATCCTTCGCCTGCTTCACCATCGCACAATACTGTGCCTGAGTCTGATTCGATTCAAACACCACCTCACCCGCTGTCCGACGGCTCACCGGTCGTTCCATCGGCTGATTCAGGGTATGCTCGATCCCTTCAATTTCAGAAACCGCACGACGATACGCTGCCTCCGGGGACGGGGATTCTGAAGGCCGGGTACAAACTACGATTTTAATCGTGTGGCGGATATTATCAAAAACAATCATCCGATCCGCCTGCACGAACCGACTGCGCAACCGCATTCCAGCCCGTCCTGATTTAGGCTCCGGCATACGTTCAAACTCACCCATTGCTTCGTAACCGATAAACCCGACTACCCCTCCGATAAATCGGGGTAACCCGGGAACGGCGGCGACACGAACGCCTTTGAAAATCCGCCGTAGTCCTTCCAACCCCTTGCCCGGCTGACGATGATCCACTTCCAGAAAAGGACGCGGGTCAATACCAACAAATGAGTATCGCCCCCATTTCTCGCCCCCCTCCATACTCTCCAGAAGAAACGCATTCTCCCGGCTTATGAAACGTTGCAAAACAGAAACAGGAGTCTCCGTGTCCGCAAGCACTTCTTTATACACCGGCACGATGTCAAAGGCACGCGCCAGTCCGGCATAATCTTTTTCGTTTGGAAACATAATGTTTCTATATATAGAAACAACCGCCAGAGAAGTCAAAGAAATAATCAGTTGGCAGTCAGCAGTTTGCAGTAAGCAGCCCCTGCCCAACTGCTCATTGCTCACTGCCTACTGTCCCTCACGGCTCCTTCATCGTTGTAACACGTTCAGGGAAATTTTTCGACAGGGTGTCAACAAGGGTGCGATGGAACTGCTGGAAATATTCGCGGCTTTCAAAGCCACGCGTTAGCGGCATAAAATGCACCGCGACTTTACCCCCTGTCCGCTTGGCATAAAAAGCGATGGTCAAGCTCGGGGTTGGCTGATAATAGCGGATGATATCCTCATCACTGGGCTTCGCCTTGGGCATCTTATAGGCAGCGGCCACCTGATCCAACAAGGCCCGGATGCGATCCTCATCGGCATCAACCACCTTTGCCTGGCCCGCCGCGGGATGGATGAGGTAATAGGTAATCGGCGGTCGCTCGCCACAGCCTGCAACGAACACCAAACCCGACACCAACACAGACAACCTGACGAATTTCGATACAAGGCCCATAATCAACCTTCCCTGCCAACCAGATCCCGTTCACCGCACTTTGCGGTAAAATGACTGGTAAAACGCCCTCATGGTAACAACCACCTTGAAAGAAAGAAACGTCATTCTGTATTCCGTTGAACGGCATATCTCCAACTGATATAGTCCACATCTTGATCGCAAAGGGAATCGCATGAACGAGGCCGAACGCCTGAAACTGATAGAAGATCTGAGCGCCGCTAAAGCCGCTTATGTCGACGCCTTAGAGGCCTCGCATAAGGCTAAAGCGGTTCACACAAAAGTCAGTGCCCACTATGAAAAGGCCAAAGCGGCTCTCACAGTCACCTACGCCAAGGCAAAAGCCACTTACGTAAAGGCCAACGCAGCCCTCGCCGTCACCTACGGAAAACCCAACCCCGCCCTCAACGACGCCCAAAAGGCTAACCTCGCCTACACAAAGGCTAACGCCACTTACATTAAAACCAAAGCCGCCCTCAACGACGCATCCGCGAAAGCGAGTGCCACCCTCAAGGCTGCAAACGCCGCCTTCGAAAAGGCCAACGCCACCTATCTAAAAGCTAAAGCCACCCTCAAAGAAGCCAACCAAACTCCCCAAGCGTGATCCAAGCCATTCGCACTACTATGGACTGTCAGAGGGTTTCACCTTGGTGGTTGATCGCGGCCTCCCGCAAGTCCCCGTTGCTGGAAAGCACTTCCACGGCCGCAAAACCCTTCGTGGAAGTGCTCCCCGCCAGCGTGGAAACGTTTGCCTTTCGCGGGGATAGCACCTGCTATAAATTGAGGCTTCTAAACTGGTTAACAACGGGCAGAAATGGTTTCAGTGCATTCATTCTGTATTCCCCAACATGAATCTTGACCCGCGGCGAGCGTGCGAGCCGTCGCAGTCAAAAAGGTGGTTCGGGGTTATTTCAATCGTCTCTTATGAGGTTCATCAGCGCGCTATGCGGTCTGCTGTCCAGAAAACTGGTATCGTCAAACCGGCAACAGTCCGTACGTTGCGCCATTCCTTTGCCACAAATATGCTCACTCGCCGCAGCGGATTACAGGTTGGTCGTCATGACTCTTCCAACGGATCAAACGACCGCCCGAACCCGGGTGACCCGGTTGTCGCATGACAGTGCCGGGCTTCTCTGCTGTCCCAGTATCTATTCCACCGTATCGGCGATCTTGGCGGGAACGTCCACAGAGCCCAACACCTCGAACTATCCGGTCATCGTCCTGTGGGCTGGTGCCGGGCAGGCAATGTTAAACACAATCATGGCTAGCGATCTGCCTCCTGTGGCGCCACCCACGGTGTCAGAGATCCAGCCTCCATCAAGGCCGGAACCGGCCTTCGTTACGGAACCTACACCGGCGCCAATGCCGGAGCCTGTGCCGGTTCCGGAGCCCATCGCGACACCGGAACCAGAAGTCATGGAATCGTCAATCCAAGAAGAGTCTGCGCTGGAGCCGGAGCTTCGTTCGACTCCGGAATCGTGACCAGGCTACGTGGTGCACAACCCATGTTTAAAGGGTTGTGCAAAAGGTCTGCGGATTTATTTGCCAATCGTTTTCCAGCACTCCCCAAAGATTTTATTCTCGTCGGGCATGACTGTTGGAATGGGTTTTGATACCCAGGTCGTATTGAGAAAATGATTCCACGCGATATTATCGCTGGTGATGTTTCCGCCCCAGGTTCCACACCCCAATGTCATTGTGAACGGCATCCCATTGTCATAGTTACCGCTATTGGCATAACACTGCGGCTGGTTCACCATCATCCTGCTCACATGGCATTTTGTCGCCAATTCTAGAATATGGGTCTGATCCAGACTATGAATACCGCAGGAGTGACCATAGCCACATACCCGGGTTAAGCGCTCCACAAAATCCACCGCCTCCGCAAATTGGTCATAGATCCACAAGGTCAGCACTGGCGATAGTTTTTCAGAAGCAAAGAGGTCCGCCGCCAAAGGTTCATCACCGACCACCATCAGAAAACGCGTGGAAGCCGGTACCTCCAGCGCCGCCAATTTCGCGATGGTAAGTGCTGTCTGGGCAATGATCTTTGGATTCAGACGTTGGTTATCCTGCCACAGAACCGCACGTAGTCGAAGCTTCTCCTCCGCTGAACAAAGATATCCGCCCTCGGCTTGCAACGCCTCAACAAGCTTGACCCAGATACTCTTGTGAATAATCAGAGAATTTTCGCTCGAGCAGGAAGTGGCATTATCGAAGGTCTTACTGAGAAAAACTTTTCCCGCAACATCGGAAACCACGGCCGTCTCATCAACCACCACGCAGGCGTTACCGGCCCCAACCCCATAGGCCGGCGTGCCGCTTGAATAGGCCGCCTTGACAATGGAATCCGCGCCCGTGGCCACCACCAGATCCACAGCCGCCATCAAGTCCTGTGCGGCCTCACGTGACGGTTCAGGCAACGCCTGGACCAGATCCAGGGGAGCGCCCGCTTTGCGCAATCCCTCCCGCATCAGTTCGACGACCAGTCCCGTCGTCTGGCGGGCCCGGGGATGCGCCCCAAAAATAACCGCATTACGTGTCTTCAGAATGGCTAACCCATTTCCAGCAGGTGTGGAGGTCGGGTTGGTTACGGGGGTAATGGCGGCCACCACACCAACGGGCTTGGCGACCTTGATCAACCCGCGGACTTCATCAACCTCGATCACGCCAACCGTTTTGGCTCCATGCAAATCGCGTAAAACACCCAGGGTTTTCTTGCGGTGTTTGAGCAACTTATCCTCATACACCCCCATCCCCGTCTCGCGAATCGCCAATTCAGCACAACGAATGGCGTTATCCTCTTTGTAAAGTTCCCAGCCCACGGCGGCAACCATCAGATCGACCTTTTCCTGCGGCCAATATTCAATGATCTGTTGCGCACGTCTGGCCCGTCCAACAAGTTCTTTAACTGACTCACTCATAATTTCTGCCTATCATCTTTCCTCCCCTCGACCCGATAATATTTATTGAGCCCGAGTGGGAAGTCGTGGGGTTTGAAATTTTTCAACCAGGAATGCTTGAGCATCACTGACAACGAATGATGCAGAAACAACCAGGGGCAATCGGCCTTCACCATCTGCTCCATCTGAGCATAGACAGTACGCTTTTCAGATCCTTCGGGTAAAGTCCCGGCTTTCTCATAGAGCAGGTCAAATTCCGGGTTCACGTAATTACAGCGGTTGGCACCAGGCGTGACATTGGGACCATAGAAAAGCTGCAGGAAATTCTCGGGATCCGGATAATCCGCCATCCAGCTCAAATAGAAGATCTGTGCCCGTTTCTGTTCGAGTTTTTTCAAAAAGGACGGCCAATTATTAAAGCTTGGCACCAGCACAATGCCTATCCGCTCCATAAATGAAGCCAGCACTTCGGCCATCTCACGTGTTTCGGACTCGCCGGAACCAAGCTCTAACGTTAGTTCAAGCCGACGCCCCGTCACGGGATCCTTTCCATCCGGATACCCGGCCTGGATCATAAGACTACGGGCACGTTCCAGATTGAAGGGGAAAAGGCTTTCATTGGTCTCAGATACCCGCATTGCCGGCGGAATCGGCCCTGTGGCAGGGGTTACCCGTCCATTCTGAAACCGGATCCAGCACTCCCTGTCAAATGCCGCCATCATCGCCTGACGGAGATACCGGTTTTTACCGACCACGGGATCCTCCATGTTAAAGCCAAGATACGCGGTATCCAGTGCCGGGGCCGCCACCAGCTCAATGCCCCGGGCCGTCATCTCCGTGGTTAACTTGCGGTCAGGCGTCACGACGGCATCCCAATTATCGCGGGATAATGCCGTTGCATCCAGTTGTCCCGACAAGAACAGAAGCCACTGTGTCGAAGGATCCGTGATGACGTACTGCACAAGGCGGTCGATAAACGGAAGCGGTCTACCGGCATCCGCCAACAATCCATTGGCCACATCGTTGGTCTCGCCTGAAGCCGGATAGCGTTCCTCACGTCCGGTTTCCCGCCACTTCGGATTGCGCTCAAATTCGAGCCGATAGTTGTGAATATGTGACTTCAATATATAAGGCCCGGTGCCCACAGGATGAGACACGAAATCAGTATCATAATACTCCACCGCTTCACGGGGAACCGCATAGACAAAATTCATGGTCAGTATCCACAAAAAGGCGGGGAAAGGACGTACCAGATGAACGCACAAGGTATAACGATCCGGGGTCTCCAGGCCTGCTACAGGCGCATCATAATCTGTGGGCCCGGTTCCTGAGCGGCTCCTGAACTCATCAAGACCAACAATCCGATCACGGAAGGCCCAATAGCCCGGTGAGCCTACTTTCAGATCAGCGACGCGTTTGATCCCATAGACAAAATCAGCGGCACAAAGTTCACGGCCCTTGCCAACTCCTGCGGGACTCTTGACAAAGCAGGGATCATCTTGAAAATAAATGCCCGACCGAATCTTAAAGGTATAAACGGTGCCGTCAGCCGATATCGTGGGCAGGGCTTCTGCCAGACAAGGCTCAACCCGATAAGGCCGGGCAAGATAGGCGTATTGAACCAGCCCTTCATACATTTTACTTTGGGCCTGGATAGAGGGGGAGATCCATTGCCTTGGCGGGATCAAATCCGGCAATCCGCTTGGTCTCAGCGTAAAAGACAGACTCGCCGCCAATGGCACCGACCGCCAGACTTAAATGGAT
>Ga0194054_10001390_pt1 | contig 11582 bp, 8 predicted proteins | sample SepL2210m_MetaG_FD_163628 | JGI IMG/M metagenome (GOLD analysis project Ga0194054, IMG submission 163628) | Anoxic zone freshwater microbial communities from boreal shield lake in IISD Experimental Lakes Area, Ontario, Canada - Sep2016-L227-10m | ecosystem: Environmental > Aquatic > Freshwater >... | reverse complement strand
GAACAGGTGACCATCGGCAAGGGAGGCGTCCACGCCCGCCACCTCGACGGCGAATACCTCCTATTTGTCCGGGTCGGAAAGGCCGATTACGAAGTCGAGGTGGAGAAAAAAACCTACGATGCCAAGCAAATAGGCGAGCCATTCATCTTCCCGCGACCCCCGAAATAGGGGCTGCGGACAGCGTTAGAACCCTTCCGAAAACGTCCAAAAGAAAATTCGCAGAGAAAACGGCTTGCAAACCGTTCTGGAGCGCGTAGAAATATCGCTCCCAATTCCACGGGGAAAATAATCGAGCGTAGCTCAGTGGTAGAGCGATCGGCTGTTAACCGATTGGTCGTAGGTTCGAATCCTACCGCTCGAGCCAAGTTCCAAAGCCGGGTCTACACCAAAGAGCCGATCGTCGCCATCAAGCGTAGCGGTCAAACTCGTGGTTTGCCGTCCAAGAGGAAGAAGGAATCGGAGCCGATCTCGAAATTGTGGCTGGGGAGACGAGGCCCGGACGAGTTCGGGGGATTAGGCAAGGATGGGAGGTACCCAGAGAAGAAAGTATAGAACGCCACAAGTGAGGAGATGCCGGATGCTAGAATATGGGGGCATGGAAGGCATCGCCGATGCCAAGCGAACGCGTAGGGGTGATTTTTTCATACGTTGGGATCAAAGCTCAATGTATCACCCGGCTTGAAAGCCGGGATAGCGGTAATTCTACCGGTTCAAAGCTCTGAACCGATCTTGACGATGAAGAGTTTCTTCTCGCGGCGGCGCGCGTGCCAGTTACCGGGGAGATTCACCTTGGCGCGAGGGCCCTCCAGGAGAGAACGGACGGCTTCCACCTGCTCGAAACCGACATTCGGCACCGAATGCAGCCGGAGCCACGCAAGAATCCGCCGCCGCTGCTGGGCGACGGGTTGCGCCTTTAATTCCGGCACGGCCAGTTCTTCAATTTCCTCGAATTCACCCGCCGCAAGCTGCGAGAGCCATTCGTCTTCGGCTCGGAGGATTTCGGCGGTCCGCCAGACAGCCGGGCGGACATTGCGCCCGAAGAGCTTCTCCAAAACCGGAAGCAACTCGTGCCGAATCCGGTTCCGCGTGTGGGCGAGCGACACGTTGCTGGCGTCCTCCCGGAACTTGAGGCGGTTTTGGCTCACATACCGGTCGATTTCCTCCCGCCAGATACTGAGCATTGGGCGTAGCAGTCGCAATCGGACGCCTTCAATTGTCCGCTCGGAATCGGGCCGCATCCCGCCCAGGCCGGCCCGGCCCGTTCCCCTGAACAAGTTGAAAACAAAGGTCTCCACCTGATCGTCGGCATGATGGGCTAGGAACAGAGTCCGGCAAAGGCGTTTGCGCGCCACTCGGGCAAAAAAACGGTATCGGGCCGTGCGGGCCGCCGTTTCGAGCGATTCACCCAACTCAGCCGCGAGTCCCGCCACGTCGGCTTTCTCAAACTCAAATTCCAATCCCAACCGGTTCGCCAGATTTGCGACAAACCGGGCGTCCGCCGACGAAGCGCGGCCCCGCAGACCATGGTCGAGGTGGCAGACGATCAGGCATTTGAATCCCGCCGCCAGGAGCGCATGGAGGAGCGCCACCGAGTCGCGCCCGCCGGAAACCGCGACCAAATACCGAGCCGTGTGCGATAGGCCGGAGAGCTTGAGAGCGAGCGGCGAGGCGTTGGTATTTTTGGACAGGATTGACATGATTTTCAGGATGATCAGGATTTCGCCTGAAACCTGCGAAGTCGATTAGCATCCGAGCATCTTAATCCTGTCAATCTTGTTAATCCTAGCGTGAAACTTGGTTGTATCGGGGCGCTTCGTAAGGCGCTAGAGGACTAGCGCACTCCATGGCGCTTCGCGCATCGCCTTCGGGAGCGCGCCAGCGCCATGGAGTGCGGCAGTCCTCTGCCGCCTTGGATGGCGCGCAGGAAGGGCTCACGAATCCCGACACCGCTTCGATCGGATCATCGACCAAGAGCGTTCCTACCGGATCTCCGCCGCGCCGAAGTGTTTCTGGAGCGCTTCGGGAATTTTAATGCTCCCGTCGGGCTGCTGATAGGTCTCAATGAGCGCCACAAAGAGGCGCGGCATGGCGGTCCCGGAACCGTTGAGGGTATGGCAGAACCGGTTTTTGCCTTCGACATCCTTGAACTTGAGGTTCATTCGGCGGGCTTGGAAATCGGTGTAATTCGAGCAGCTTGAGACTTCAAGATAGGTGTTCTGGCCGGGCGCCCAGACTTCAATGTCGTAAGTCTTGGCCGAGCCGAAGCCCATGTCGCCGGTGCAAAGCTCGATGACGCGGTAGTGCAGGCCCAGGAGTTGCAGGACGCGTTCGGCGTTTCCCGTGAGCACTTCGAGTTGATCCCAGGATGTTTCTGGTGTCACCAGCTTCACCAGTTCCACTTTGTCAAACTGGTGGACCCGGATCAGCCCCCGCGTTTCACGGCCTGCCGAACCGGCTTCGCGACGGAAACAGGGCGTGTAAGCGACAAAACTCTTGGGCAGCTCGTTGGCGGCCAGGATTTCCTCCCGGTGCAGGTTCGTCACGGGGACCTCCGCTGTGGGCGCGAGGAACAGCTCCCCGTTTTCCATCCCGTACATGTCGTCCTCGAATTTCGGAAGCTGGCCGGTGCCTACCATCGACTCGCGCCGGATCAGAAACGGAGGGCTTACCTCGAGGTAATTGTGTTCGCGGGTGTGCAGGTCGAGGCAGAAATTGATGAGCGCCCGTTCCAGCCGTGCGCCCTGCCCGGTGAAGCAGACGAACCCGCTGCCGCTGATCTTTGTGGCACGTTCGGGATCGAACAAACCCAGCCGCGTACCCAGTGTCATGTGATCTTGCGGAGCGGCGAGTTCGGGTTTTTCGCCCCAGACCCGGAGGACCGGATTCGCGGCGGCATCGAGGCCGATGGTCACCTTGTCGTGCGGGAGATTGGGCAACTGAAGCAGCAGATTGCGCTGGGCTTCATCGGCTTTGGCCGTTTGTTCGTTGAGCACCGAGATTTCCTCGCCGATCCCGCGCACCTGTTCCTCCAACTCCGCGGAGGCCTCCCCGCGCGAGCGTTTCATTCCGATCTCCTTGCTCAGGCGTTTGCGATCGCCGTTGAGCTGTTGGAGCCGGGTCTCGAAATCGCGCCGCTGCCGGTCGCAGGCGAGGATCTCGTCGATGGCAAGGTGAGCGTCCCCCCCGCGCGTGGCGAGGCGTTCGCGAACGTAATCGGGGTTTTCACGAATAAGCCGGATGTCTAGCATGTGGCGAACGATAGCGGGTTGGCGGCGCGGGACAAACCCGAAAATCAACGATACTGCCTGTTGCCGAAGTCCGCCCGACGGCCACAGGGCTGTGGCTACAGTGCGCTCGTCCCGTGAGTATCTGCGATTCTTGGGTTCGAAACGCCTGGATCGAATGATTATTGGCCAATCAATGTCTTCAAAGACCCCTGATCCATTGCCTCGGCCACCACTCGTTCCAACTGGCTGATGTCATACGGCTTGGCGATCACCCCGCAAAAACCGTATTCGCCAAAGCGGCTCATGATCGGGTCCATGGCGTACCCGCTTGAAACGATCGCCTTGGCCGCCGGGTCGATTTCCTTAAGGTGTTTGATCGCCTCTTTTCCGCCCATGCCGCCGGGGATGGTCAGATCCATTACCACAAGGTCAAAGGGGTGCCCGGCCCGGAAGGCCGCTTCATAAAGCTCCAACGCTTTGGCGGCGTTGGTGGCTTGTGCGACGCTGTACCCGAGCGGCGTCAACGCGCACTCGACCAGATCACAGATCGCTTCTTCATCGTCAAGCACCAGGATGCTTCCCGACCGGATCAGCCGGGGGGCCGGGTTCTCGATTTCCGGAACGAGTTCCGCCTCGGACGCGGGAAGGTAAATGAGAAACCTGGCGCCTTCTCCGGGGTTCGACTCGACGGTGATCAGGCCATCGTGATTCTTCACAATGGAGTACGAAGTGGCCAGCCCCAGGCCGCTGCCTCTGGGTTTGGTGGTGAAATACGGGTCGAAGATATTCTTCTGGATATCGGGCGGGATGCCCGGGCCTTCATCGCGGATTACAATCCGCACATAGCGCCCGCTGCGCAGTGAGGCCGGCCCGTTCTCATGGTTCACCATCAAATTAGCGCCTTCGACATGGAGCGTGCCGCCGTCGGTCATGGCTTGCACGGCGTTCACGGCGAGATTGGTAATCACCTGGCTGATCTGGCCGGCATCGATCTCCACCGGCCAGAGGTCCTCCGCCAGCGCGAAGGAGGAGCGGATATTGGTGCCGCTCAACGAAAAACCGACCGTGTCCAGCACGAGTTGCCGCATCGAGGCTGTCTTCTTGATCGGCGCCCCGCCCTTGGCAAAGGTCAGGAGTTGCTGGGCGAGTTCCTGGGCTCGCAGGCTGGCTTTCTTGGACGCCTCGATCCGCTCCCGCGCGCCGGCTGGCGTGGTCGGAAGCGCCAGCGAAAGATTTCCAATGATGGCGGTCAGCAGATTATTGAAATCGTGGGCGATCCCTCCGGCCGCCAAGCCGAGCGATTCGAGTTTTTCCGCCTTGTGCCGCTCTTCTTCCGCCCGCTGCTTCTCCGTGACATCCCTAAAGACCAGCACGATCCCCAACTTCCGGTCTTCGCGGTTGCGGATGAATGCGGCGGTGGCCTCCACGAGCCGTTCCACGCCCTCGCGCGAAACCAGCACCATTTGCGCGCTGAGTTGGTCGGGATGATCGATGAGCAAATCGACTTCGAAAGGCCGTCGGTTTCGCGCGCCCAGCAGCCGGACGACTTCACCCAGGCGCCGATCCCCAGCCTCCGGCTGGGTCCACCCGGTGAGTTCTTCGGCCACCGGGTTGACCATGATGATCCGCCCGTCGTTGTCCGTGGTGATGCACCCTTCGCGGATGGAGCGCAGCGTCACGGCAAGCAGTTCCTGCTCCGCGGCGATGTCCTCTTCATAGCGTTTGCGGTCCCGCTCGGCGGTCGCCCGCATAAGGTTCACGTCGCCGCGCAAACGCTGCTCTTGGATCGCAAGAAGTTCGGCCTCCTGCTTGCGCTCGATTTCCGATGCCGCCCGCGCGGTGAAGATTTGCAACGTCTGCTTCACCACCCCGAGATTATCCAGCCGCGAACGTCCGATGACTCCGATGAGTCCCACCATCCGCCCTTTTTTGTCCAAAAGCGGGGTCCCGCAGAAGCTTTGCGCTTCCAGTCGCCGAAGGATTTCATCGTGGGGAAAAAGATCGAGCACGCCGCGTTCGATGGCGGTAAACCCGGACGAGAGCGCCTCCTGAAAGGCGGTTCCTGCCAGGTTATGACGGGTTTTGGCCCGAATCTGGCCCGCCTCAGCGACCAGCAGCGAGCAAAGCCCGGTCTTTGGACTGGAGTCGAGTTCCAACACAAAGGCGTAGTCGTTCTGGAGCACCTGCGAAAGGTGCAACACCAGGTTTTGCACGAATTTCTCCCCCGTCATGGAAGAGACCCCCATGGAAATATGGTGGGCGGTTTCCTGGGAAAACCTCTGCTCGGAAGCGTCGTGGATCAGGACGATGAAAGTCCGCCGCCCTTCGGTGTCCGACTCGGTCGCCGTGACTTCCACCGGGAAGTTGTCGAAGTTCTGCCGCTGCGCATACGCGAAGAACGTAGTCCGGCCGAGCGTCGCGACGTCGTGCAAAAAGTGCCGTTGGGGAATGAGCTTGGAGATCTTTTGCCCCACCAGCGCCTCGGCTTCGTAGCCAAACATCGCTTCGGTCACGTCGTTGCAGGACAAAATGAGCCCGTTGATATCCAGCCTGAGGATCGCGTCCGGGCTGGCCGCAACGATGGATCGTGACCGCGCTTCGGCCAGTTGCACCTTTGCCAGGTGCCGCTGGTAAGTGTTGAAGCTATACCAGCTTGAAGCCACCAGCGTTCCGATCGCGATGACCCCCATCAGCATGCAGGCCGCGATCCGGATGAGCTCAATCCACTCCAGCCCTTTGCCCGCTCCCGCCGCGCCGGCTTGATAGAAACGGAGCGAAACCAGGAGGCTTACGGCGATGAAAATCGCAACCGCCAGCAGGCTCACTATCAGCGAGCCGAGCAGCTTGGCCCGAAAGCTCTCCTGATCGAACAGCCATTGGCGGACTCGACTAATTTGATTTAAGCTGGAGGCGCCGGGGGCCATGGATTCCTGAAGGGGCGGTCTGGAATTTCGAGCACCACGCTCTCGAACGGTTCAGACGCCTCTACAGCGAAAACCATACCCGAAATTATTTATCGATCCTAGAACTTTAGAAAGGTGCGAATCGGCACCTCGCCGAGCACCTGGCGTCCTTTGAGGAACTCCAGTTCGATCAGGAATTGCGCTTCGATCAACTCGCCTCCCATTTTTGAAATCAAGCGGGTCGCCGCCGCCGCCGTCCCCCCGGTGGCGAGCAAATCATCAATGAGAACCACCCGTTCTCCGGGCGTAATCGCATCGACATGCATCTCCACTTCCGACTCCCCATATTCGAGGGCGTAGCAGACCGATTCCGTGTTAAAGGGCAGCTTGCCTTTCTTGCGCACTGGCACAAACCCCACCTTAAGCTGGTAAGCGGCCGCCGCTCCGAAGAGGAAACCGCGCGCATCGATTCCGACAATCTTGTCGATTTTCACCCCGGCATTTGCCTGGACAAAACAGTTCACCGCCTCGCGGAAAAGCTCTCCGCTGGCCAGAATCGGCGTGATATCCTTGAAAAGAATCCCCGGTTTCGGGAAATCCGGCACATCGCGAATGGCGGTCCTCAGCGTGGAAAGCGAATCGATCATGGCCTACAGGTAATCATCTTTGTCCGGCAGTGTCCATATCGTCCATCGTGTCCATCCGCTCAAGGGGTTGACAGCCAGCCTTTCGAATCATAACAGACAGGCATGTCCAACGATCCGCGCGAACAAGCGTTGCAAAAGGCCCACGAAATCGTCTCCGAGCATTTTCCTCATGTTGTTATTGTGGTTGAGGCCGTGTTCCAGTCGGAAACCGGGGAACCCGCTTGCAGTCAGATGTTGCGCTGGTACGGCGATTCCACAGCCGCAACCGGCCTGATGGTTTACGTCTCGGATTTGATCACCCGGAAGTTTTCCACCAAACAGGTGAATCCTCCGGCTGCTCCCGTGCCGCTTCAGCCGCAGCAGGAGGAAGCGCTCGCGAAAGCCCAACAAATCCTCTCGGAACAGTTCTCGACGCTTCTCATCGTGGCGCAAGGCGAAGGAGAGTTGACGAAGCAGGGGGAACGCAGCCTGAAAGTTCTGCGATGCGTAGGCGGACAGTCCACGCTGGCGGGGCTGTCGATGTTTGGTTCCAACGCTCTCCGCAAAATGGCGCTGGGGGTAGAATAGATCACCGCGAGCGCGGGCGAGACGGTTCATTTGAAGGGTGAGCGCCACCCCAAAGCGGCGGAGCACCGCACGCACTACAAGACGCTGCCGCGCGGCACCTTGCGTCATCTGATTCGCGATAGCGTCTTTTAGTGCTGTGGTGCTCCACAGCTTTCGCAGCCGGACAGATGAACTAATACCCCGCCCCATGACAGGAGCCTTGCTGCACACGATCTACCTCGGCGGATGAATCGGTTAGTGTTTATTTCCGGTGTAGCGGACGCCATTTGTGCAGATCCGCCGGAATTGCGGCACGCGCCGGCTTGGGCTTGTGAAATGGAGTAGCAAGCTGGAGATGGTGAACCGCCATGGCCAACGCCATCACGTCGTCGTCGTGACGGCCCGGCAACGCGGCTTCGCGGCCGTCCTCGTGAACGACAAAGCTCCCGAGCTCTTCAATCAGATGGGAATCGTATAGTTCCAGCGGCGGATTCCCATCGATGGCACGGCTTAACGAACCGATCACAAGCGGCTTGGTAGCGGCGTTGCTCTGGAATCCGAGTTTTTCAACGGAGATCCCGGAGCGAGAGCCCGCGCTTCCGCTCGCCTGTCGCCTAAAGAGCGGCATGCCGGCCCGGCGCAGCCCTTCCAAAAGAGTAAGTCCCATCGGCACTTCCACGCCGATCAAGCACCGCCCATAATAAAGGCAGAGAGCAACGACTTTCTGTTCGAGAATATGCCAGTCGTCAAAGCACGGGGGCCGCACCCGCGCGACCAGCATGGCGTCGCCTTGTTCGCCGGATGGAGCGGCGAACGGCGCGCGCAACACCAGGATGGAGTGGCGGTCGGGATCGCGGCTGTCCCTCGTCTGCTCGCGACCGGTGGCGGTGTCGCACCAGAGCAGATAACGATGGGCTTCGTTCGGATGCTCCCAGATTTGCGCCCAACCGGCGTCGTGCGGCTCGAAGCCGATCGAATCCGAGTCCGGCGTCTGATTCAAAAATCCGAACATTGCCGGACGGTTGTTTTGCTCCGCGCGCAACCGAGTCAGACCGGGAATGGAAAATCGCGTGCGCCCGCTGGTTAGAAAGGCGCTCACCTCGTCCTCGGGATACTCCTGGTCGAAAAGTTCAGGGCGGCCCGCGCATTTTTGGGCGAGAGTCGAGCGCCGCCACGCGATTTGTTCGGCATCCCAGCCATAGAGTCGAATGCCGCGCTGCTCCCGTTCGCAAAAGGGGGCGAAGGGCGCCCCGGATTCGGGCGGCAATCGGCTGTCTTCAAAGACGAACCAGGGGGCGAAAACTTTGATCCAGCCGTTTCCGCGCTGGCCGGCGGAAAATTGTTCGAACGAGGCAGCCCCGAGCCAGTGTTCGTAAAACCAGCCGCCCGCGCCATTGGCCGTCGTCTCGATAATCGCCACGCTCTGGGGCACATCGGCCAGGGAGTTAAGCAGGGAGAGCATCGTTTTATCCGCGCTCTTTTCGCCATCGCTGGGAAAGTGCGCCGCCTCGGAAACGTGGAGCACTTGGTAAGTGCCGGATCGACCGGCGCGCGGATTTTCGGCCGTGTCTTTCTCCAGCCGGCTCCACGCCTCGCCCTGGCAGGTCACCGTGGCTGCGGTTGCGGTCGCCTGCCATTGCGAGGTCCAGCTAAATTTGTCGTGCTCGGCATATCGGTTGGTCATCGCGAACAGGTTATCGGAGTTCTTATAGCGATCGGCGATCTGGAGCGCGCGCGAGCGGAACCTTCGGCAATGGTGATAGACAACGGCGGCGCTGATTGTGCTGCTCCCCTTCTGGCGGGGCTTGAGCGCCAGAATGCGGCATGGCACTCCGGTATTCATGCACCACTCATAAGCTTCGAGGATTTGAAGCTGGTACAGATTTGGGTCGGGCCTCACCAGGCGCTGATCCTTGGTGAGGATCGTCCCGCAGGTCGCAAACCAGAGCGAGGCGCTTGTGGCAATGGAACCCAGGACAGTATCGTTGGTGGGTGGAATGAGGCTTGAGCGGCTGGATGCCGGAGAACTGCATGACATGCCCCGAGTCTAAGGGATGGCGTTGGGCTGGCGATGATGGGCGGGGGTGGGCGCGCAGGTTTTCTCCAAAAATTCGATTTGAATCGAGCCTGCTGAAGTAATACGGTATTACCAAAGTGAAGACCCTTACCTTCAAAGTCAGCGACGACGAGGCTCGACTCATCCGGTCGTTGGCCAAACAGCAAAAGTTGAGCGTTTCAGAATACCTGCGTCGCCGGGCTCGCGGTGGGAGGGCCGCGTCAGGAACTCCAGCCCGGGTGCGATGCGAATTCACCGGGGCAATGATTTTCGCACCGTTGTCTGAACAACCGCCTCTTGATACTGAGGTGGTTCGCGAACTGCTCGCGGATTTCCCATGAAGTATCTGCTCGATGTCAATGTGCTGTTGGCGTGGGGTTGGGCCGACCATGCGGAGCACCGGCGGGCGGCACTTTGGATTGCTGGGATGAAGATACAGCCAAAGGCGATGCTGCTCACCTCCGCAATTCCCGAGCTTGGATTCGTTCGCGTCTCGGTTCAGCGAACCGGCTGTCAACTCTCCGTTGCCGCTGCGGCAGAGACCCTGGCGGGAATGCTCGGATCGCTAGGCGCACAGCACGAGTTTCTCCCCGATGACCTTTCCTCGACCAAGAAATGGCCGGCATGGTGCGATCAAGCATCGAGAACCACGGACGCCCATCTGCTGAAGCTGGCCTGCAGCCATGGAGCGCAGCTCGTTACGCTCGACACCGGCATTCCCGGGGCTCTTTTGCTGCGAGGAGGAGAATAGGACTGATGGGACTGATGGGACTGATGGGACCTATATAAGTCCCATACGTCCCATCAGTCCTATAAGTCCCATTCTTCAGAGCGCGTCCCAAGTCTTCCGCAGCACATCGCGGCTGTGCAGAAAGTAGTGCGTATCCCGGGAAAAGACTTCCAGGGTTATCGTGCCGTCGTAGCCGGCGGATTTCAGTTCGCCGAGTTCTTTGCGGAACTTTAGCGTCCCCGCCCCTAGCGGAAGGTGCAGGTCGGCATCCCCGCCTTTGTTGTCGTGCAGGTGGACATGGCGGATGCGCGGGCCGTACCGGGCCACCAATTCCGCAGTGGTATTGTCTGTGCCGCAAAGATTCGCGTGGCCGATATCGAGGTGAAAGCCGAGGTCCGGCATCGAATCCAGAAAAGGCGCAACTTGCTCCACGCAGTTGAACCACCTGGGAATATTCTCAATCATCAGTCCCACACCCCGCTCCGCCGCGTAGTCGAGCAACTCCCGCAACGTTCGCCGATTCTGCTCGTACATCGCTTCCGTGGAATAGAAATGCATGTGGGGATCGGGATGCACATTCATCCAGAGCGCGCCGACTTTGGCAAAGCAGTCCACGCATCGGCGCAGTTCCGCCAGGCTGGCCTGGCGCAGTTCCTCGATGGCGCTGGAGATCGGCAGGTAAAAAGCGGTGTGGCCGACTACGCGCAACGCGTAGTGCGCAAGGGCGGCGCGAATGGCATCAGGGTCCACCAGCCAGGATGCTGCGGCAGGCGGCTCCAGAGTCAGATCGACAAAGTCCAACCCGGCTCCGCTCATCCACTCGATCTCGTGGAGGGGATCGCGCTCCGGGTGATTCATGGCGCCGATTAACATGGAGGGGAGAATTGCGGGAGGAACCACTCCCGGGTGTCGAGCAAGTTGGCGCGCTCAAATTGGCAATTCCCCGTGTCCTCCACTTTGTTCACCGGGGGGCGGATCGGGCAGTCGGGACAGAGCCAGGAAAAGACAGTCAAGAGGGCGTCCAGCAGCCGTGCATCTGAGCCGAGCCGTCCGTAGAGTCGGTTCCAGTCCAGCTTCGGGCCGACGTAATAGAGCAGGTTCAGGATGTCGGGCCAGTCGCACCGGTCCCGTTGAAGGACGAACAGTTTGGCCCAAATGAGTTCTTCGGGCGGGATAATCCGGAGCACGGCCTCGGAGTCGCAAGGCCTGAAATGGCTGTATCGAAACCAGTCTTCATCGACCATTGTCTTGTGGTTGGCGAAGCGCCAGATCACGTCGGCGATGGTGTCTTCGCGAATGCCCCGGTAGATCCACTGCCGGTCGTAAGGGGCCTGCTCGTAGAAATCGCGAAAGCCCGCCTCGTGAAGCACCGAGACCATCGCGTCGCGCAAGTGAGGCATCACATAAAAGTCGATGTCTTTGGTCCTGCGTTGCAACGGCATGTAGGCGGCAAGCCCAAGCGCACCCCCGATG
>Ga0194054_10001383_pt1 | contig 11632 bp, 4 predicted proteins | sample SepL2210m_MetaG_FD_163628 | JGI IMG/M metagenome (GOLD analysis project Ga0194054, IMG submission 163628) | Anoxic zone freshwater microbial communities from boreal shield lake in IISD Experimental Lakes Area, Ontario, Canada - Sep2016-L227-10m | ecosystem: Environmental > Aquatic > Freshwater >... | reverse complement strand
TAGTATCACTCCGTAGACACATGGTAAATATCATCTGGTGCATGATGAAAAACAAAACTGAATACCGATCAGATATGAAAAATTAGTTATCCACAAAAATCATTGACTTTCTCTCATAGCGGATCTCCCTTCCGCCCCGCCCGCTTCATTGCTGGATTTTTTTGGGATTTTCGTCACAAACGCAAAGGGCGCACGAGGCGAAAAAACGAGGGCGCGGTCGCGGACGAGTGGGTTCGAACCGACCTTTTGGAAGAATGCACGAATTTTCGCCGTGTCGATGCTCGTTGCCAAAATAGCGGCCTGTTTACAGTCGTTTAGGAAGTTGATCACCGGTTCGAACCGACTGGTCGAGACAAGCCCGAAAGAGGCGAGTTTGTCCTTCAAAACCTGTTTTTCGGAGATGAGTTTGTTCTTAGTTTCTTGATATTCTGCGAGCGTGAGGGCGTTTTCAAGATACGCTGTCATGAGCTTATCGAGCTTAGCATTAACGGCCACAGCGTCATCATTCACTTTCTGAATCTGAATTACTGATACTTTATTATCATCAGCTTTCTCTTTTTCAACCTCGGCAATTAACCAGTCAGCTACTGTGTCAGAAAGTGATACTTTCTTGAGCTCTGCTTGAATCAATGTTGTCATCGCTTCCTCACGAACATATTTCTGCGAACAGGGACCCTTCCGTTTTGTACATCTCAAATAGTTATGACCTTTCTTAGTTTCGTTGGTGATGCAACAGCCACACTCGGCACACTTGAATAGTCCGCGATAAACATATGGTTTCAACCCGCCACCATGTTGCGGTTTACTCTTCTGCATCATAACCTCCTGAACTTGGTCATAGAGTTTCTTTGTGATAATCGGCTCATGCTTGCCCTCCCAAAATTCGCTATGAAAATATATGAGGCCGTAGTAGAGATGATTTTTCAGCAGATACTGGTAGTTAGAAATAGAAAGATCTCTACCTTTATGTCCAGTCAAGCCAAGCTCGCCCATAGTCTTGCGTAATCCTGAAAGGGTATAGTTGCCAGTGGCGTATGCTTCAAAAGCCTTCTTAATCAAAGGAGCTTTTTCTGGATCAATTGTTATCAACTTTGTCTTTTTATCATTCAGATATCCTATAGGTGCTTTTTGAGGCCAGATGCCGTTTTTTAATTTCTGTCGGAAACCCCGTTTAACATTTTCTGATAAATTGTCCACATAGTATTTGCTCTGACCAAAGGCAATAGAAAGCATAAATTTACCCTGCGGAGTCGCGTCAAACCAAAATGTTGGAAATTTCAAATCGGTAATAATGCCTGTATCAACCAAGTAAATGATCTTCCCACCATCAACCGAGTTGCGTGCGAGCCTATCCGGGTGCCAAGCGAGGATGCCAGAGGCCTCTCCTGCCTCTATACGCTCCAACATCTCTGCAAGAACCGGTCTCCCAGGTACTTTAGCAGTTTGTTTCTCTATGAATACATCTACAATCTCCAACTGCTCCTTTCTAGCGAGCTCGCGCAGCTCGGAGAGCTGATCGGCAAGGCTTCTGACTTGCCGATCCTCGGTGTCGGTAGATTTACGAGTATATATAAAATATTTTTTATCACTCATAACTGTATTTTACCAAATTTTCGTGAAGTCAAGAAGCATGTTTTCAAAAAAATCTGTGCGTAAGCAGTGTACAACGTGAGTGGTCCTGTTTTTACCACGGAATCTGTCGAGAAGCGGCCGACTTCCGCTTCTAGCATTAACCGTTCTTTGCGCCAAGCACATATCTGGCGGCGCACGCGCCCCACGGTTGCGACCAGCAACGGTGGGAAGCGCGGAAGCCGTTCTGATATGTGCGTATGGCGCGCCACAAACATCCGTGGAAGCGGAAGTGGGCCGCTTCGAGTCACTGCGACGGCTGCGATTTGTGTCTGCGATGAAAAAATAACAGCCGGTGAGAAGCCTCTGGTCCGCGACCGCGCCCTCGTTTTTTCGCCCCGTGCGCCCTTTGCCTTTGTGACGAAAATCCCAAAAAAATCCAGCAATGAAGCGGGCGGGGCGGAAGGGGGGTTTCAGGGGGGAATTCCGCCCCGCCCTCCACTTGTGGTTTGCGACGATGCGATTTCGGGCGATTTTGCGCTTTCTACGAAATTGCTGACGTTTTTGACTGATGTTCGAACTTTTTTCGCCGAAAATCCTGAATAATTTTTCCGTGAATGAAATGCGGAGTCGCTGCGCTCCGCTGTTTCCCCGCCATCCGGCTGGTTCCGTCGTAATCTCAAAAATGTGGAGTCGGACGGCACGGCAGGAGGGGTTCTAGGGGAGGAATGCCGTGCCGTCCTCCGCTTTGTTTTTGGGGCGAGTGGGGGTTCGGTGGTGAAGAAACTTTTTTTACCTCCGAAATAGGTGTGCATATTGTGGTATTCCTTTATATGGGGGGGGTGTTATACTATTAATTAAGCAATTATGGAAATGTGAACAGAGTCTATATCTTTTAATAACATGACACATGAAAATTGTGCGATTGACGAGAGAGAGAGAGAGAGTAGAAGCTCCCTCTAAAAATCATCCACCAACATTACGCAGGTATGCACTTTCTGCTCTTTTAATTGTGGCACTTTTGCTTGTAGGTTTCGGTATCTCATACGCAGCTACTTTTACCGCTGGAGGAAATGGCAACTGGAATCTTGGTACTACCTGGGGCAAAGCTTGCGCGAGTAGCTGCACTCAAGGCACGGACTACCCCGGACAGAACGATCTGGCCAACATATCTTCAAATACAGTAACACTTAGCACCAACCAGAGCGTCGGATCTACCACTTTGTCTGGCACAGGTATATTGAATCTCGGTTCATATATTTTAAGTGTCTATAATAACTGGACAAGCACCAGCACGGGTACTTTCAATGCAAATACTGGCACAGTGAATTTTGTTGGAACAAATCAATATATTACTGGTACAACTACATTCAATAATCTAACAAAAAGTGTTACTTCAGCCGATTCACTTAGCTTTGGAATGAGCACGACGACCGTATCTGGTAATCTGACTCTCGGAGGCGAGGCAGGCAATCTTCTAACACTCCAAGGATTTGAAGAGAACTATGTTCCGTCAAATATCGGAACGTCTTCACTTGCGAATGGGGTGTTGAATAGCTTTGTTAATGCTGCTGGTTATTACGGTACGTCATTTGTCACACTGGATTCATCAGGTAATATATACGTAGCTGATTCAGACGGAAACCGTGTGCAGAAATTTGACTCGTCAGGAAACTTTTTAGGTAAATGGGGATCGTATGGAACAGGAAATGGCCAGTTTATTCAACCTGTAGGACTGGCATCTGATTCCTCCGACAATATATATGTCGTCGATTTAGGTAATAAGCGTGTTGAAAAGTTTGATTCGTCTGGTAATTATATTTCGCAGTTTGGTAGTAGTGGAACAGGCGCAGGACAATTTACTACTCCTCTTGGTATAGGAATAGCCACTTCAACTGGCGATATTTACGTGGCAGACTCCGGTAACAATCGTATCCAGAGATTTAATTCCTCGGGAACATTTATCAGTACATTTGGCTGGGGCGTGGCAACTGGAGCTTCAAGTACAGAAATATGTGCATCGAGCTGTCGAGCGGGATTTGCTGTAGCTTCAACGACTGCGGGTGGCTATAACACACCCTATGGAATAGCCGTGAACTCTTGGGGGAATGCAATATATGTATCTGATTATACGAATAACCGCATAGTTAAATCAGATCTTACAGGAACGTTTTCTACTTGGTGGGGAGGCTCTGGTTCAAACAATGGTTCAACAACAAATCCGTATGGTATTGCTATCGATAAAGTTGGGGACATATATCTGACTGACTTCGGACATGCAAGAGTCGAGAAATATTCATCAACAACAAATGCATACATGTCGAAATTTACATCTGTAGCCTATAGCGGTATAGCCGTTGATTCGTCTGGAAATATTGTTGTGGCAGGACAATCTCTTGTTGCAAAGTACAATTCCGCATTTACGAAACAGTTCCAAACCGGGCTTTCACAAAATGGAAATGGAACCATTTTTGCCCCGACTTTTATAGCTACAGATCAATCTAATAATCTGTACCTCTCAGATTCCGGTAATAATCGTGTTCTGAAGTTTGATTCCGCCGGAAACTATTTAATGACAATTGGAAGCGGAACAAGTGGTGGAGCTACTGGGAAATTTAGTGTTTTTCCATACTATGGGCCGAGAGGTATTGTGATAGATACATCGGGGAATATCATCGTATCTGATCCAGGAAGTTCACCAGGCCGTATCGAAGTGTTTAATTCGGCGGGTGTGTATCAATCGTCATTTTCGTCTACAACTATTAGAGATCTGGCAATCGATCAGTCAGGCAATATTTATACTGCCGATTATACATTAGCCAGAGTCGATAAGTTCAATTCTTCCTACAATTTTATCATGAGATGGGGTTGTACCGGTACAGGGAACGGTTGTTTTGATAACAGTGGAAATATGTCAGGTATTGCTGTTGATCCTACAGGGTCATTTGTATATGTCGCTGATGGGGGAAATAATCGTGTGGAGAAGTTTGATACATCTGGAAATTATATCTTGAAGTGGGGATCTCTAGGTACGGGAGTTGGACAATTTAATAGTCCCGGTAAAATTATTGTGGATCAATCTGGTTATGTTTACGTCGCTGATAAAAATAACAACCGTATTGAAAAATTTGATTCGAACGGGAATTATATTACACAATTCGGAAGCGTAGGAACAGAAGCTGGTCAGTTTAATTGGGGAAATAATCATGTCGGTATGGCGCTTGACTCTTTGGGAAATCTATACGTAACAGATTATTACAATGACCGCATCCAGAAATTCCACAATTTCTGGCAAATCAGTGCCACAGGTTCAACCAGTATATCATACGCAACAGTCAAAGATTCGTCTAATTATGGAACATCCATAAAATGTTTCAACTGTACTGATGGAGGTAGTAACGTAGGTTGGACATTTCTCACGGCGACTACTCCGATTATGGGTACTGCTACATCGAGCAATGTCGCGTCTTCTTCAGTTACTTTGAATAGTATCATCACCTCCGATGGCAACGCCTCCTCAACAATCAGAGGTTTCAACTACGGTCTATCTACCTCATACGGTTCTGCAACATCCACTACGGGTACATACGGCAATGGCAATTTCAGTATGAATGTGACTGGTCTACCTTGTGGTGGAAGTGTATACCACTACCAATCATTTGCCACGAATGCCGTAGGCACGGGTACAAGTTCTGATGCTACATTCACCACGGGTTCCTGTATTGATACAGTCTACGCACCCACTTTAAGTGCCGCAACTTCTTCCAGTCCCACATATACAACCGTAACTCTAACAGACACCATTGCAACTGATGGAGGTAGTGCCTCGACAATCGCTGGTTTTAACTATGGTACCAGCACTTCTTACGGTTCAGTCGCTTCGACGACCGGAACATACAGCGCCGGCAATCAGTGGAATCTTGGAGTTACCGGTCTTACTTGTAGCACAACGTACCACTTCCAAGGCTATGCCACAAACTCTGGAGGCACAGGTACAAGTTCTGATCAAGTATTTACAACTGCAACTTGTCCTCTTTCTATTACAGGCTTCAGTCCGAGCGGAGATCAACCAACATGGACTTACTATACAACACTCACATTTACCACCAATGAAGCGGCTACGTGTAAATACGCTACAACTTCTGCAACGACTTACGCAGCTATTTCTATGTCTGCAGACACTTCTAGTACCACTCATTCTTGGCCGATAACTGCTATCTCAAGCGGACATTCGTACACCTATTACCCATTCTGTAAGGACGCGGCTTTTTATGAAAACCCTGTCACGCCTATCACATTTAATATACCTACTGATTCAACAGCTCCAGATCTTGTGGACGTCTCACCAACCTTCATCTACTTCGACACAGCCATCATCCAGTGGAACACAACTGAACCATCCGACACTTTGTTTGAATACGGAACATCAGCCTCACTAGGCACCACGATACCTCTAGACAAGTCTCTATCTATTCCACACGCAATTACACTAACTAACCTTACTTCTGGAACCGTATATTATTACAAGGTTACTGACAAAGATAATAGCGGAAATGCCACTAGCTCCCCGATTCAAACCTTCACGACCCTGTCGAGAAGTTATGCCAAGGAATTCTTCATCGCAACTGCCGCTAATGGGGGCAGTGACTCGAATGATGGCACGATTGCGCATCCGTATCTTACCTTAGAAAAAGCTCAGACTGCCATGCACACATGGAGAACAGCCAATCCAAGTTGTAGTACTCCAGTTATGATTTGGTTGCGAGGGGGAGAGTACTACAGAACTAATTATTTGTATCTCCACGGCACGGATAATGGCACGACAAACTGTCCTACAATATTTAGCGGTTATGGAAATGAAAACGCCGTGATCACGGGAGCTCAAGACATTAGTGGATTTACAAGAGTTACCGATACGGCAATCCTCAATCGCTTGTCTGCTTCAGCACAGGCTAATGTCTATCAAATCAGTTTACCTGCAAATGGTGTAAATGATTATGGTGATTTAAGAAATGTTGCATATGGAACTCAATCGCCACTGGAGTTGTTCTTTAACGGTAAGCCAATGCAATTGGCGAGATATCCTAATGCTGGAGATAGCAACTTCCCTTCAGACTTACATATCACTTCATATTCATCATCAGGATCAGATCCTATTTTAGGGTACGGTAGTGATACGACTCCATCGGGATGGGCTAGTTCTAATGACATCTGGGCCCATGGTTGGTTCCGATATGATTGGTCGGACCACACACAACGAGTTAAATCGTTTGACCTCGCAGGCAAGACAATTACACTTGATAGTGCGACGACGACAAGTACGAATGGATATACCTCAGCAAACGCCAATAATGGATACAGCGTATACGATAAAAACGTTGCAGGATTCTTTTATTTTGAAAATGTCTTGGAGGCCATTGACTCGCCTGGAGAATATTATCTTGATAGAAGTACAGGAATGCTTTACTTCTGGCCGCCTTCCGACGTTAGTCAAAGCAGAGCTCAGGTATCCATGGACAAAACCTATTTTATCGACACGTATTATACTTCGAATGTTATCCTTCAGAACCTAACTTTTGAAGGTACTAGAAATACTGCGTTCATGTTGGACGGCACTAGCAATTTAACAATAGTTCATTCTATCATTCATAATATTGGAGGTAGTGCATTCAACCTTACAGGAGGAGATCCTAACAGTAAAACAGGAATATATAATTCGCACATCTATGATGTCGGATCATATGGTTTAAGTCTTTACACAGTCTCGGATGCCCAACTAGCTGGCGGGAGAAATTTTTCTGTGAACAACAAGATTCACAATACAGGGAGGTGGGATGTAACGAATTTTGGAGGTGATCCAATATATGTTATGGGTCCGAGTCCATACATCTCACATAATGAAGTATACAATCAATATTATGACGGAATAGATATGTACGGGACGGTGAATGGTATTGCAGAATACAACAATGTTCATGATGTAATGAAGTTAGCCAATGATGGTGGTGGTATATATGTATCTGGAGGACTACTTAATCGAGGAAATGTGGTCAAGTATAACTACGTTCATGACTTATATGGTGTTCCGGATAACACGTCATCAAATGGAATATACGTTGATGATGCGACTCCGGGAGCTGTCGTTTATGGAAACGTGATGCACACTATAGCTCCAGCAAGGTTGTCAGCTGGCCGAATAGGTGGAGCCTTCATGATAGGAGCTGGTAGAAATACAATTATTGATAATAATATTCTCGTGAACGGACAAGTCGGTATGTTTATGGGTATTTGGACAAATGTTGCAACCAAGTTGACATCACAGTTTTCTGCTACATCTCCGGCTACGTCGTCTCCTCGTGGCATCTATTTTCCTGAAGCCTCAACGACATTTACTACTCTTGTACCGGAAGGAACAGTGGTACAGAAGAACATATTCTACTCTGTTACTCCGGATCCTATCTATTACCAGTTCAGTTCGGGACAGAATTGGATCAGTTATCTGAATATGAACAATAATATGCTGAATGTTGACCCACTCTTCGTCGACGCGGCCAACAACAACTTTAATCTCCAGGGAGGCTCTCCCGTATATGCGCTAGGTTTTCAAGATATTCCATTCAATTCGATAGGCCTGATGAATTCGAACGATTCTGTGTTTAATGAGATATCGTATTCCGCTGGCATTACCACACCAAGCATAAGTACCGTTGCTGCTGGATCGGTTTCAACTTCAACTGCGACTATGAACGCCTCCATTACCGCCACCGGTGGAGCTGACGCTACACAATCTGGCTTCGCATATGGTACGGTGGCCGATCTTTCGACTGTTATAGCAACTACAACCTTGAATGGCCAGACCGGAACGACTACATTCAATCAGGCGCTGACTGGTCTTACTCCTAATACTACATACTATTTCCGCGCATACGCGGTGAATTCGGCCGGAACGAGTACGGGTTCAATCCTGTCATTTGCCACAACGGACAATACATCACCGATAGTCAATATGACTGCGCCTTCAGGTGGAGCAACTGTTGCCGGTAACGCGATTACCCTTACTTCTACGGCCACTGACGATGTAGGAGTTGTAGGCGTCCAATTCATGCTCGATGGCACTACCAATATCAATGCCGAAGTTACATCAACCTCATCACCGAACACGTATACCACTTCTTGGGACTCAACGGGCATAACCTCATACGGTTCGCATACTTTGTATGCAGTCGCTCGTGATGCCGCCGGTAATCACTCGACGTCCACTGTCACGGTGAATGTAGACAACGTAGCTCCGACTCTAGTTTCGGCCGTCTATAACTCCGACACTCAAATAACGGTTACTCTAAGCAAACTTGCAAATGCCTCCACGATCACTAAAGCAAATGATGGAGGATTTATAGTTACCAAAACTGGAACTGGTACGACATATTCAGTTACTTCAATTGCACCGGGTTCTGACAACACCAAAGTTGTTCTAACAGTATCCAGCATGACCGCCGCCGGGGGAGCTGGAGTCATCGTCACGTATTCTCACTCTGGTAATGGAACTGTCGCCGATACTCTAGGTAATCTTTTAGCTACTGATGGTACTGGCATCACCATTCCTCCATGGAATACAGTCAATCCGACGATTACCAATATCACCTCTACTGTGCCAAATGGAGCCTACAAGATTGGTACTCCGATAGATATCAATCTAACATTTTCGAAGACGGTCAATACTTCTGGAAATATTATGGTTACTCTTAACACAGGAGGTTCTTGCATATTCTCCGGTATAACCAACTCAACCGCAGCATCCTGTACATACACTGTAGGAGGAGGTGAAAACACGCCGGCTTTGAATGTCTCCAGCGTTTCCGGTCCAGGTACTATCACTTCAACGGATGGTAATCTGATGACCAGCTTCGTTCCCGCTCTTAATCTAAATGCCAACAAGACACTTACGATCGATACAACTGCGCCGGCAGTCTCGATTACGACACCAGGAGATGGTTCTACGGTTTCAGGCACATCCGTAACTCTCGCGGCTAGCAATTCCGATACAGGATCTGGTATTGCGGGTATTCAGTTTGTCTTGGATAGCTCAACGAATCTAGGCTCATCGGGGGCAACAAACCCATATTCGATCACCTGGAATTCGAAGACGACGACAAGTGCTTCTCACACGCTTTCGGCTGTGGCACGAGATGCGGCGGGTAACTATGCTACGTCAAGCGTGACAGTGACTGTGAAGAATACTGCCCCAGGCAAACCGACTTCAGTAACTGCTGCAACATCTACACCTAATCAAGCTTCTGTATCGTTCTTAGCACCTGCAGATGACGGTGGGGCGACAATCACCGGCTTTACGGTTGCTTCAAGTCCTTCAGGCGGTACTGACAGTAATGATGGAACGACAGCTCTCACTCATATCGTAACGGGTCTTACAAACAATACTTCGTATACCTTCACCGTAACCGCTACTAACTCAAACGGTACAGGTAGTGCGAGCGATCCTTCAAACCCCGTCATTCCAAAAGCAGTTGTGTTACCGACATACATGGTCGGAGGCACAATCTCTGGACTGTCGGGCACAGTGATACTTCAAAACAACGGCGGAGACAATCTTTCAATCTCTACTAATGGTTCATTTACTTTTGCCACAGGGCTTCATAACGGTGACACATATTCCGTGACTGTTCTCACGCAACCATCAGGGCAGACGTGCTCGGTCTCAAGTGGATCAGGTACGGTATCTTCGGGCGATGTGGCAAGCATTGCTGTGACTTGTACAACAAATTCAGTGACACCTACACCAACGCCGCCTGTAACTACGAGCTACAGTTCTAGTGGTGGAGGTGGTTCCATGTATATCCCGCTAATTAAAGCGGCAACCACCACCCCAACCGTCCCTGGTTGTCCTTCCGGTTTCATCTGCAAGCCGAATCCGAACGCCACAACTCCGTTCAAGTTCTCTCTGGACCTTTCTCTCGGTTCGACAGGGGATGAAGTGCTCCATTTGCAACAGTTGTTGAATACTCTCGGCTATCTCTCCGTTTCCCCAACCGGCTACTTTGGCCAATTGACAAAAGCAGCGGTCATAAAATATCAGATTGATAGCCACCTACAGGGAGTTGGTCAGATCGGGCCTCTGACTCGAGCACTCTTGAATGGCGTTCAAGTCTCACCGGTTGTTGTAACGACTCCATCCGTTACTGTTCCGGCGACCACTCCATTAGTTTCATTCACCCGTTCTCTTATCCTCGGTTCCACCGGAGCTGACGTCAAAGCACTCCAAGTGTTTCTGAATGCCCACGCATTCACCATCAGTTCTACTGGAGCTGGTTCTCCGGGGAATGAAACAACATACTTTGGCAATGCTACTAAGTTTGCTCTCATCAAATTCCAGGAATATTATGCGAAAGATATATTGACACCGAATGGACTAACGAAAGGCACAGGATTCTTCGGACCAGCGACCATGAAGGTTGTGAATGGGATGATGAAGTAGGAATTGGTGCCTCCTAGACAAAAGCATATAATCGTGTACTATTGTATCTAGATATGAAAAACTCATCTAGCAATAACGGGCGCGGCAGCAAGAACCACAAATCTGGCGACAAACCTTATAGTAAGGGCGATAGGGATGCAGTCACGCTCCTACGTCAAAGGCACGATTTTGGTAATCGTCCGAGGCCCAGTCTGTTGGTTTGCCGCTGGTTCTGTGAGGCGGTATCTTGATGACCAAACCGGGAAGAGCCTCCGAGACAATTCGGAAGCTTTCTTTTTGTGAATTATGTTAAAATATAATTCATGAATGACGACCAGTCTCAAGATGCGGTTGTGCCACCAGAAATAGCTCAAACTCCTGAAACGCCCGTTTCTAGCCAATCAGCGGCTTCTACGGCCATAGATACGCCCCCAGAGGCCCCAGAATCGCCTACAAACGCTTCCACACACACCTGTCCCACTAAAAACGGTCGAAACTAGAAAAACCCTCTGAGGTAAGCCATACTATGTCTGTCGGACTTAGCATGAGCTTAATTTCCCTCACAGGGTTTTTCGTATGTATTACTCTAGCACG
>Ga0194054_10001381_pt1 | contig 11637 bp, 10 predicted proteins | sample SepL2210m_MetaG_FD_163628 | JGI IMG/M metagenome (GOLD analysis project Ga0194054, IMG submission 163628) | Anoxic zone freshwater microbial communities from boreal shield lake in IISD Experimental Lakes Area, Ontario, Canada - Sep2016-L227-10m | ecosystem: Environmental > Aquatic > Freshwater... | reverse complement strand
GTGCCACTGATCGCCCTGCTGGTGGTGCTGGGCGTGTATCCCAAGATCGCATTGGACGTGATCAATCCGGCAGTGACCCACACGCTGACCTCGATCCACCAGTCCGATCCCGCTCCCAACCTGTCGGCCGGAGGCTCGCGATGACCGCGCCCAGCATCGAGTACGGGGTGCTCTCACCCATGTTGATCGTGCTCGGCATCGCCACCGCCGGGGTGCTGATCGAGGCCTTCGCGCCGCGGCAAAGCCGCTACGGCGCCCAGGTGGCACTGAGCCTCACCGGCCTGGTCGCCGCATTCGCCGCCCTGGTCTTGGTCTACGCCAACCTGGGCACCGGGGTTGGACAGCTGGCGGCAGTCGGAGCGGTCACCGTGGACCGGCCGACCTTATTTCTGCAGGGCACCATTCTGCTGGTCGCCATCCTCGGGTTACTGCTGATCGCCGAGCACACCACGTACGACGGATCCGGTTCGGGCGCTTCGGGTTTGGATGCGTTCACCGCGCAGGCCTCGACGGTGCCGGGCAGCGTCGCCGAGAAGGTGGCCACCAAAGCTGGGATCGCACAGACCGAGGTGTTCCCGCTGACGATGTTCGCCGTCGGGGGCATGCTGCTGTTTCCCGCAGCCGGTGACCTGCTGACAATGTTCATCGCACTCGAGGTGTTCTCGCTGCCGCTGTACCTGATGTGCGGGCTGGCCCGGCGGCGTCGACTGCTCTCCCAGGAAGCCTCGCTGAAGTACTTCCTGCTGGGCGCGTTCTCGTCGGCATTCTTTCTCTACGGGATGGCGCTGCTGTACGGCTACGCCGGCACCCTGAGCATCACCGGGATCGCCGCGGCCATCAACACCGGTTCAGGAAACAAAACCCTGGTGCTCCTCGGCCTCGCACTGGTGACGGTGGCACTGCTGTTCAAAGTCGGAGCGGTGCCGTTCCACGCGTGGGTGCCCGACGTGTATCAGGGCGCACCGACGCCCGTCACCGCGTTCATGGCGGCGGCCACCAAGATCGCCGCATTCGGGGCACTGCTTCGACTGCTTTATGTCGCAGCGCCGGCATTGAAGGACGACTGGCGGCCGGCGTTGTGGGCCATCGCGATCCTGACCATGGTGGTCGGAACCATTGCCGCGGTGACTCAGCGAGACGTCAAGCGCATGCTGGCCTACTCGGCGGTGGCGCACACCGGCTTCATCCTGACCGGGGTTGTTGCCGCCAACCCGGCCGGGTTGACCGGAACGCTGTTCTATCTGGCCGCCTACGGGTTCAGCACGCTGGGTGCCTTCGCCGTCGTCGGCGTGGTCCGCGACCGCGACGGCACCGAGCAGACCGACCTGGCCCGGTGGGCAGGTCTGGGCAGGCGCTACCCGGTGGCAGGTGTGGTGTTCTCGCTGTTCCTGCTGGCATTCGCCGGCATCCCGTTAACGAGTGGCTTCGTCAGCAAGTTCGCCGTCTTCAAGGCCGCCGGCGAGGGTGGAGCGATCCCACTGGTGGTGGTCGGCGTGGTCGCCAGCGGCATCGCCGCCTACTTCTATGTGCGGGTCATCGTGATGATGTTCTTCACCGACCCACCCGCCGACGCACCCGAGGTGGCGCCGCCGAGTTCATTGAGCGTTGTGACGATCGCGGTCACCGCGGTCATCACGTTCGCACTCGGCGCGCTGCCGCAGCCGCTGCTCGATTTGGCCGACAGCGCCGCCAGATTGCTGACCTAGGTCTTAGTGACATAGGTCGTACTGACTTCAGTCGGCACACTCAGCCCAGCGCCGCCGCGATGTCGGTGAACGGGCGGAAGCTGCCGTCGAGGACTTCCAGGTGGCCGATCGTGCGGCCGGTCACCACCCGCGGGTCCACCATCGCGAGTTCGACGACGGCGCGGGCGAACTCCTCCTCGGGTGAGACGCGGCCGAACGCACTGCGGTAGTAGTTCAGCCCCGGGGTGGGAATCGGCCGCGACGGTGCCAGCGCGTTCACCGCAATATTGTGGCGTTGCAGGTCGAAGGCGACACAGGAGGTGAGGTGCTCCAGTGCGGCCTTGGAACCGCCGTAGCCGGGGAGCGCTCCACCGCTGACGTCCGGGTACGGCCCGTCGCCGGGCACCCGGGAGGCCACCGACGTAATGTTGATGATGCTGCCCCGCCCAGCGTCGATCATGTCCGGGCAGATCAGTTGGGCCAGTTCGTAAGCCGCGAGTGGACCGATCTCGAAGTGGCGGCGATAGGCCGCCACGGGCACCGACAGGAATCCGGGCCACTCGGCGTTCGGCGCCGCTGCGCGCGGTGTCGTGGCGATGGCCGGCCTGGCGGGTGCACCGGGTGCCGGCGGCCGCCCGGGTGCGGTGAACGCGGCATTGTTGACCAGGATGGTGATCGGGCCGAGCATCGCCCGCGTCTCGGCGACCAGGCGCGCGATGTCATCGCGGGCCAGCAGGTCGGCGCGGATTGCCACCGCCCGGCCTCCGGCCTCTTCGATCGCGGCGACGGTCTCGCCGATGGTGCCGGGAAGTCGTTGGTCCCACTGCTCTTCGGTGCGTGCCACCACGGCCACTGCCGCACCTTCAGCGGCCAGCGCCAACGCCGTAGCCCGACCCAGGCCACGGCTGGCTCCGGTGACAATCGCTACCCGGCCCGCCAGTCGTGCTGTCATCAAAGTCTCACTCTCGATCTCCACAAGCCGCGACGCTCCGGCCCGCAGTATGGCACCGTCGAGACCGCAATCAATTCTCGTGTTGGAGGAAAGCTTGACCGACCAGCCGTCCGTCGATGCCGATGTCGGGCGCCTGCAGCGCTCGGCCCGCGATCTCAGCACGCTACCGGTGGTGCTGTCCGAGTGGCTTTCGAACATCATGCCGTCGGGTGTCCGGCCCGAGGTGACCGTCGAAAGCGGTGTCGACTCCAACGGGATGTCCTCAGAGACGATCATCCTGACTGGACGCTGGGAGCAGGACGGCAAGGGAGTCGAGGAGAAGTGGGTGGCCCGGGTGGCGCCTACCGCGCAGGACGTGCCGGTGTTCATCGACTATCGGATGGACCACCAGTTCGACGTGATCCGTTTGGTGGCGGAACTGACCGATGTGCCGGTTCCGCGCGTGCGATGGATCGAGCCGACGGGGGAACTGCTGGGCAGCCCGTTCTTTCTGATGGACCTCGTCGACGGAATCGTGCCGCCCGATGTGATGCCCTATACCTTCGGCGGCAACTGGTTCGCCGACGCTCCCGCCGACAAGAAGCGCGAGCTACAGGACGCGACCGTCGAGGTACTGGCCAAGCTGCACTCGATTCCCAACGCCGCCAAGACATTCGGTTTCCTCATCGAAGTGGACCCCCCTGGCGATACCGCACTGCGCCGCCATTTCGAGTGGCTCAAGAAGTGGTACCAATTCGCGGTGCCGGATATCGGCCGCTCGGAACTGGTGGAGGACGCACTCCGGTGGCTGGAGGATAACTTCCCCACCGACGTTGCTGCCGGTGATCCGGTACTGGCCTGGGGTGACTCCCGCATCGGCAACGTGCTCTACCGGGACTTCCGGCCGGTGGCCGTACTGGACTGGGAGATGGCAACCATCGGCCCGCGTGAGTTGGATGTGGCCTGGATCATCTTCGCGCACATGGTCTTTCAGGAACTTGCCGGACTCGCCGGGTTGCCTGGACTACCTGAGGTGATGTGCGAGGAGGACGTGCGCGCCACCTACCAGAAACTCGCCGGCGTCGAACTGGGCGACCTGCGCTGGTTCTACATCTACTCCGCGGTGATCTGGTGCGTCGTGTTCATGCGCACCGGTGCACGACGAGTGCACTTCGGTGAGATCGAGAAACCGGACGACGTGGAGTCGATGTTCTATCACGGGGGTCTGTTGAAGCGACTCATGGAACAGGGATTGCAAGAAGGAGAAGCCCGCTGATGCTCGGACCACTCGACGAATATCCCGTCCACCAGGTCCCCCAGCCGATCGCCTGGCCCGGATCCTCGGACCGTAACTTCTACGACCGGTCCTACTTCAACGCCCACGACCGCACCGGCGAGATCTTCCTGATCACCGGCATCGGCTACTACCCCAACCTGGGGGTCAAGGATGCCTACCTGCTGGTCGCCCGCCGCGGCGGCGGCAAGTACGGCGGTGACGCCCATCAGCAGACCGCGGTGCACCTGTCCGACGCCATCGATCAGAACCGGCTCTACCAGCACGTCAACAGCTACCGCGTCGAGGTAATCGATCCACTGCAGACGGTGCGGATCGTCATGGAGGAGACCGAGGGCATCGAGGTCGATCTCACCTGGGAGGGTCTGTTCCCGGTGGTTCAGGAGCAGCGCCACATCTTGCGCGCCGGCAACCGGGTGACCCTGGACGCCCAGCGCTTCGCCCAACTGGGTTCCTGGACCGGGCAGATCGTGATCGACGGGACCGAGATCGCCGTCGACCCCGCGACGTGGATCGGCAGTCGCGACCGGTCGTGGGGCATCCGTCCGATCGGCGAAGCCGAGCCCGCCGGACGTCCCGCCGACCCGCCGTTCGAGGGCATGTGGTGGCTGTACGTGCCGATGGCGTTCGACAACTTCGCGGTCATCATGATCATCCAGGAGGAGCCCAGCGGGTTCCGCTCACTCAACGACTGCACGCGGATCTGGAAAGACGGTCGGGTCGAACAGCTGGGCTGGCCCCGGGTGAAGATCCACTACCGCTCCGGCACAAGGATTCCCACCGGTGCCACCATCGACGCGACGGACGGCACCGGCGCGCCGGTACGGTTCGAGGTCGAGTCCAAGCTGCCGGTGCCGATCCATGTCGGCGGCGGCTACGGCGGCGACTCGGACTGGATCCACGGTGTCTGGAAGGGCGATAAGTTCACCGAGCGGCTGACCTACGACATGAAGGACCCGGCGATCATCGGTCGCTCCGGCTTCGGCGTGATCGACCACGTCGGCCGGGCGATCTGCTACGACGACTCGTCGGCACCGCTGGAGGGCTGGGGCCTGTTCGAGCACGGCGCACTCGGCCGCCACGACCCGTCCGGCTTCCCCGACTGGCTCACCACAGCGCCGTAGGCGCCATCGATACAGCGCCGTAGGCCGTAGGCCGTAGGCGCCATCGATACAGCGCCGTAGGCGCTATCCCCCGAGTTCGTCGACGATCGTGGCCAGGGTGTCGGTCGCGATCGGACCCGGCTGGTAGAGGCAGACCGTGTCGGCCATGCCATCTGCGGCAGCGATCCGCTCGCGGATATGGGCGGCGATCTCCTTCGGTGTTCCGCACGCGGCGATGGTGTGCAACACCTCGTCGGTGATCAGGCCGGCCATGTCATTCCACCTGCCCTGCTTGGACATGGCGTTGAGCTCCGGCTGCAGATCACCCCAGCCGTGGATGTCCAGCACGGGCCGGTAGGCCGGTGTGGACCCATAGAAGGAGAGCAGCCGACGGGTGGCGTCATGGTCCTCCCCGGCTGAGACAATCACTTCCGGCACCAGTGCGAATTCAGACGCCGAACGTCCCGACACACCCAGCCCCTTCCTCACCGCGGGCATCGTCGCCTCACGCAGAAACCGCGTGGTCCCGAACGGCATCACCAGCAGTCCGTCAGCCACCTCCGCGGTCGCCCGGGTCAGCTGCGGGCCGAGTGCACCGACGTAGATGGGCGGCGGCCCAAAGGGATTCGGCCCCGGGGTGAACGTCGGCGTCATGAGGGTGTGCCGGTAGAACTCGCCGCGAAAGTCCAGCCGCTCACCGGTCTGCCAGGTGGTGAAGATCGCCCGGAGTGCTCCGACGAGTTCACGCATGCGTCCCACCGGCCGCTCGAACGCTGCGCCATAGCGTTTCTCGATCTGTGTCCGGATCTGGGTGCCCAATCCGAGGGTGAACCGCCCGCCGGATAGCAGCTGATGGTCATAGGCCTGATGAGCCAGCTGGATCGGATTGCGCGGGAACGCAATTGCCACATTGGTCATCAGGTCCAGCCCGCCAACGGTCGAAGCCAGGGTCAGCGGCGCGAACACGTCATGCGGGCCTTCGAAGGTGAACACCCCGGTCGCCCCCGCCTCACGCAGCGCGCGGGCACGGTCAACGGCATCGGTGGGCCCGAAGAGGGCGGTCAGCACTTTCACGAGACCCTCACCCTAATCTGGAGCCATGGCGCATGACGTGGTGGTGGTCGGGGCGGGTCTCGCCGGGTTGACGGCGGCACGCGAGTTGAGCCGCAGTGGTTTCGACGTGGTGGTGCTGGAGGGTCGCGAGCGGGTGGGCGGTCGAACCAACTCGGCCATGCTGGCCGGCATCCCGGTGGATCTGGGCGCATCGTTCGTCGGACCCACCCAGGACGCCGTGCTGAAACTGGCTGCTGACCTTGGTTGCGACACCACACCGACCTTCAACGACGGGGCCAACCTGATCCGATGGCGCGGTACGGTGCGGCGCTACAACGGGACCATCCCCAAACTCGGACTGATCGGGCTGGTCGATATCGGCCGCATCCAGTGGCAGTTCGCGCGCATCGCAAGCACGGTGAGCATCACCGAGCCGTGGTCGGCTCCCAGCGCAGCGAAGCTGGACGCGATCAGCCTGGGCGACTGGTTGCGCTCGATCCACGCCACCTCAAGTTCGGTCGACCTGATGGCCATCATGTCGCGGGTGACCTGGGGTGCCGAGCCCGATGAGGTGTCAATGCTGCACGCCGTGCGTTACGTCAACGCCGCCGGTGGCCTGGACCGCTTGCTCGACGTCGTCGACGGTGCCCAGCAGGACCACTTCCCGGGGGGCAGCCACCAGATCGCCACCACAATGGCCGCCGAACTCGGCGACCGAGTCCGACTGGGCGCCACCGTCACCCGCATCGAATGGTCCGATGACGCGGTGGCCGTGATGTCCTCGGCCGGTGTGGTCGATGCACGCCGTGCCATCCTGGCGATCCCACCGGCTCACCGCGTGGACATCGATATCGCACCCGCCCCACCCACCGAGTACCAGCAGTTGGCGCAACGCTGGCCGCAGGGCGCGCTGTCCAAGGCCTATGCCGCCTACCGGCGTCCGTTCTGGCGCGATCACGGACTCTCCGGTCAGTCGCTCTCCGATGAAGGCCCGGTGTTCATCACCTTCGATGTCGGTCCCGAATCGGGCGGGCCTGGCGTGCTGCTCGGCTTCGTCGACGCACGGCAATTCGATGCACTTCCGCCTGATGAGCGACGCGCCACAGCACTGGCCGGCTTCGCGGCGATCTTCGGCGACGAGGCTGCTGAACCCATCGACTATCTCGATCAGCGCTGGGGTGCGGAGACTTTTGCTCCAGGTGGTCCGACCGCTGCTGTGCCGCCCGGATCGTGGACCCAGTTCGGAGCGCTGTTGCGACACCCGGTCGGACCACTGCACTGGGCCGGCACCGAGACCGCCGACGAGTGGACCGGATTCATGGATGGAGCGGTGCGCTCAGGACAGCGAGCGGCCGCCGAAGTGGTTGCAGCGCTTAGGAACTGATTCGACGGGTCGGCCGAGCCGAAGTCGCAGTGGAGATCAGATCCCGCAGGTGCAGGTTGACTTCAGCCGGGTGCTCAAGCATCGCGCAGTGACCGCCGGGAATCTCGACAAGCTCCATGAGGTTGGGTGCGGCGGCGGCAATCTTTCGGGCCTGGCTCATCGGCAGCAGCCGGTCCTTGGTGCTCCCGATTACCAGGGTCGGAACGGTCAGCCCGGTCAGGTCGATGTGCTCCGGGCCCATCTCCTCGACCAGAACCCGCGCCCACGCCCCCCGGCCGGCAGGCGGAGTGGCGGCGAACAGTTCGTGAAGAAAGCGCGAGATCGCCGGGTCGGCATCGGCGCCGACCGCCATCATCTGGATGAAGCGTCGGCTACCCGGTTGGGCGCCCCGGACCAGTGGTGCACCGCCGAGAGCGCGAATCATGTTGCGGGCGGCCACCACTCGGCCGCCGGCCAGTGCGGAGGGGACCCGCAGCAGCTTGATCTTCTCAAGCAGCTCACCTGTGGTCGTATTGATCAGAGCGACACCATCCGCGCGTTCGGCGACGCGGTCACGAAACCGATCCGACCATGCACTGATGGCGATTCCGCCCATCGAATGGCCGGCGATCACAGCCCGCTCGCCCGGCCGCAGCGTGGCGGCCAGCACCGCATCAAGGTCGGCGGCCAGGTGGTCGAGGCTGAACGATGACGGCGAGGGCACACCACTGCGGCCGTGGCCGCGGTGGTCATAGGCAATCACCCGGTGGTCGCGGGAGAGGTCATTGATCTGCTCATGCCAGGCCTGCAGCGAGCAGGTGATCCCATGGGCCAGCACAATCGGATAGCCGTCAGCGGGACCGAACACCTCGGTGTGCAACCGGGTGCCGTCGGCAGAGTGGACGATCATGGTTTTGCCGGGTGGCAGGGCGGGGCCCCTGACTGGCCCCTCGACGGCTGGCTGCACCGACATCGTCGCTCCTCGCCCGGGCGGCGACGGTGCCGCTCCGGCGCCGAGCGTAATCGCTCTTATGCTCCGTGGCCCGGATTTTGCGCTCGGCGGACACCGTGAGTCCCACCAGCCACAGGCGAACCATTATGTTCTGAAAAATCAGCATTCAGGGAAAACAAGCTGTCAGTGACTCGTTCGGACGTACCGTGCATTTGCTAGATTGTCGTGCGGCGAGTGTGTCGCATTCCGTCGAATCCATCCAGGTCGAATCCACCACAGGAGAACCCAAGATCATGAATACCAAGTTGGCCCGTACCGCGGCCGCGGCCAGTGGCATCGCCATCGCCACAGCATTCGTCGTGAGCTGCTCCCAGGCCAAGGAGGCCACCAAGGACATCGCTTCGAGCGCATCCAGCATCGGCTCCTCGGCCGCCAACGCGGCTGGCAGTGCCGCCAGCAGCGCCGCCAGTGCAGCCGGTACCGCCGCCAGCAGCGCCGCCAGTGCAGCCGGTACCGCCGCCAGCAGCGCGGCCAGTGCAGCCGGCAGTGCCGCCAGCAGCGTGGGCAGCGCCGCCTCCAGCGTGGTGTCCTCGGTGCTCAACGGTGCGCCCACCACGATGAACGTGCCCGGCGTGGGTGATGTGTCCATGGACGGGCCCACCGCTGCGGCATACGAGAAGTCCGGTGGCGCCTCAGCACTCGGTGCACCAACGGCGATGGCGGCGACGGTCGGTGATGGCACCATGCTGGCCTTCACCAACGGCACCATCTTCTCCTCGCCGTCGACCGGGGCACACCTCGTCCAGGGCGAGATCCTGAAGGCCTACACCGCACAGGGCGGCCCCGCCGGCAAGTTGGGCTTCCCGACCAGCGATGAGGCCGCGACCGGCGGCGGCTACAAGGTGACCGGCGGCGGCTGGGTCAGCGAGTTCCAGAACGGAACCATCACGTGGACGAACAACGGCAACGGTGCGTTCACCGAAACCATTACCCAGAAGTAAGTCCTTCCAGCGAACGACCCCCGAAGACTTCCTTCGGGGGTCGTTCGTATTTCGCGAGTTCATCCCGCTCATCGCAAGCTTGACGGGCGAGAGGTTCGACGACCAGATCTCGGCACCGGTGAGCTCGGATAGAGATACCCTCCTCCGGCTTTAGACCGGATCGAAACCCGACACCAACCAGCGATCGTCGACCTGATCCAGCGTGACTCGCACACTGGATGCGGTGCCACTGGGAGCGCCACCATCGATGGTGACGGTCTGATCGACAAATACCAGCGCGACAGCATGGTGCGCGGTGGCCGACACTGAGGCCGCAGCGGACACCTGCGCCATCGCCGTGATCTTCTTCTCCTTGGCACCGGGGATGACGACCTTGTTGATGAGGTCGGTGAAGGAGTCCAGGAAGGTTCCGGTCAGCCGATCCGTGGCCGAGCGAAGATCCTCCTCGACGCTGTCAGCCTTGTAACTCAGGATTGCCATCGTGGCGTCACGGGCGACGGCCACCGAATCGTTACGAGCGTTCTCGACCGCACGGTGCGACGAGTCCTGCCACCGCAGGATGCCCGCACCCGCACCCAGCACGACGACAAGGGCAGGCAGCACGCGGAACACGAAGAATCGCAACCTGCCGTCGCCCGTCAGCGACAACGGAGTGCCTGCCACGGTGTCGGCCACGGAGTCCTCGGACTCCGCGATGTCGACACCACCGTCGCTGTCGAAACCGCTGTCGGGTTCAGCGTCGAGGTTGGTGTTCTCGTCTGTCGTGGGCTGCTCGTCTGTCATGGCACGAAGTCCACTTTCGCGATCTTGCCGCCATCGTCGACCTTGCGGACCGTCAACCGCATTCGCCAATACCGCTTCGGCTGAGCGGCGACATCCGGTGTCGTCGTCGTCACCGTCACCGCCACCAGCACCTGGCCCTCGTCTCCGTTCACCGACTCCAGACCAGCCTCGGTGACCTCGCCCGTTGACTTGGACTGCGCCTTCTGAACGACCTCGATGAACGGCCCCGACCGATTCGAGAAGTCGGCGCGGAACTGGCCGGTTGCCAACTCCAGGATGCGCCTCACATCGACCCCGACATGCGCGTAATCGATGGTGGTGAGGTTCACCGCGCCCTGTTTACCGGTCTCGATGAACAGCTGACGCAGCTGGTTGGATTCGCGCACCTGGTAGGCCTGGTAGCCAAGCCACCCGCACAGCCCACCCAACGCCAGCACCAGGACGAGACCGATGATGGCGGCGATGTCGAGCGGCGAAGGCCCGCTCCGACGGTGCCCGGCTGTGACACCCTCGACGGCCATACCAGCTCCTTGCATCCGCACGGGTCATGCGACCCTGAGCCGAAAGGCTACCGCCGGGCATGAAGTTCACTCGTGACCACACCGACCCACTGCCGCGAGGGCCGTCGGGTCGCTAGAGTCAGCGTGCAGGATCACATCGTAGGGAGCCGCCCATGTCCAACGCTGCGGAGCGTGCAGAGCAACTGGCACTGATCTCGAGGTTGAAGGCGACCTATCCGGAGGTGCCGGAATGGCCGATGCCGGATCAGATGACCCATGACCACTTCCTTGCCTATATGAAGAACCCCCACGATGTGGGCGGCGAACTTGATGTTCCGGCGGCCTATGAGAACAAAGAGGAAGAGCAGTGGGAGCTGATGACCTACGTGCTCTGCGAGGTTCTCGGCATGCGCGGCATCTGGGTTTCCGAGGAGCGCCGCCGCATCGGCAATGTCGACGTGGGCCGCGCGGTCTATCTCGGTATCCCCTACTACACTCGCTGGCTGTGGTCGGTGGGCCGGTTGCTGCTGGAGAAGGGCTACCTCAGCTGGGGTGAACTGACCGACCGCCTAGCCGCGGTTCAGCACCGCTACGCCGGCGGGCTGGCCGGCCGGCTTCCGGATGCCCAACCGAAGTCCGAGGGCGACGGCTCGAAGGTCAAACGCAACGCCCATCACCTCGAGGCGGCCGGAATCGGCGATCCGCAGATCTTCGCCGGCAAGGCGGGTCCGGCGAAGTTCAAGGCCGGCGACCGGGTCCGGGTCCGGGAACTTCCGGCGCTGTTCTACACCCGCACACCGGAATACGTTCGCGGCGCCGAAGGCGTGATCGCCGAGGCCACCTATGAGAGTCCGGCGCCCGAGGACGAGACCTGGGACCGGCCCGACGCAAAGCCGGAGTGGTTCTACATCGTCCGGTTCAACCAGTCCGAACTGTGGGATTCCTACACCGGTCCGGCAATCGACACCCTGC
>Ga0194054_10001379_pt1 | contig 11642 bp, 9 predicted proteins | sample SepL2210m_MetaG_FD_163628 | JGI IMG/M metagenome (GOLD analysis project Ga0194054, IMG submission 163628) | Anoxic zone freshwater microbial communities from boreal shield lake in IISD Experimental Lakes Area, Ontario, Canada - Sep2016-L227-10m | ecosystem: Environmental > Aquatic > Freshwater >... | reverse complement strand
ATGGATATACAACCTATAATGTTGCTGATGGTGCGGCGGCGATAGACCTCCTCCAATCTGGGGCGAAATCCGGTTCTGGCGCTGTCACCAAAACAGGAGCTGGCCTGATGCAGATGTCGGGAGCCAGCACTTATGCCGGCGCGACCGCCGTCAGCGGAGGCACCTTGCAGGCTGGCGTGGCCTCGAATCCCGGTGTGAACGGCGCCTTCGGTCTAAACTCGGCGGTTACCTTGGCGAACACTGCAGGCGTGGTTCTGGACCTCAATAATTTCAACACCCAGATCGGTTCACTGGCTACCGGAGGATCAACCGGCGGCAACGTCACCCTCGGCACGGCGACCCTGACCACTGGCGGCAATAACACCAACACCTCCTATGCGGGCGTGATCTCCGGCAGCGGCGGCGTGACGAAGATCGGCACCGGTGTGCAGACATTGACCGGGGCGAGCACCTACGCCGGCACGACGACGGTCCAGGCGGGCAGCTTGGTTGCAGGGGTTTCTGATGTGGCGTCCACGAGCGGGGCCTTCGGCAATGCCAGCAGCGCCATCGTGCTGGGCAACGGGTCAACCGCCTTGAACGATGCCCCTTCTGTGCTCATCAACGGAGGCAGCACCGTGGCCCGCAACATCACGGTCGGTTCGGTTGTGGACAATGGCGTGGCTTACAAGGCCACGATCGGCGGCCTCGACACGTCTGGCACTTCCACCTTCACCGGCAACATCACGCTCAACACCACGGCGGACAGTTACACCTTTACCCTGCAGGCCGCGACCGGCGGCACGGTCGAGTTCAAGACCGGCACATGGAGCAACGCCGGCAACAAGGCCATTTCCATCGGATCCGCCGGCAACACCGGAACGGTCAAGGTCTCGAACGCCTCCTCCTCGTTGGCCACCACCGCCGCCACCGGGATTACGGTGAACTACGGCACCCTGCAGGCCGGAGCGTCCACGCTCTTCAGTTCAAGCACCCCGTTGAATGTCAGCGGCGGCACCTTCGATCTGAACGGCTTCAACCAAACCGCTGGCGCCGTCACGCTCAGCAGCGGCAGCATCAACGGCACCACGAGCACCTTGACAGGATCCAGTTACGCCCTGCAAGGCGGCACGGTGAATGCGCTCCTCGGCACCGGGGCAATCACGGTCACGACCGGCACGACGACCCTCGGCTCGGCAGGACGGCTCAACTCCGCATCGAGCCTCGCCGTGAACAGCGGCACGCTCACTCTCGGCGGCGCGGAATCCGTCGCCAGCTTCACTCTCGGCGGCGGCACGCTCGGAGGAAGCGGAAACACGCTCACGAGCACCGCCGCCTACGACATGCAGTCCGGCTCGGTGAGCGCGATCCTCGGCGGTAGCGTGGCGTTGAACAAGACGACATCAGGCACGGTGACCTTCACCGGCGCGAACAGCTACAGCGGAGCCACCAGTGTTAGCCTTGGCACGTTGAATGTCCAAAACACTCTTGCCACAAGCGGGGTGACGGTCTCCGGCGGCACGCTGGCCCTCTCTGGCTCTGGCACACTGGGATCGGGCACGGTCACCTCCTCGGGGGGGACGGTTGACCTCGGCGGCGCAAGCATCACCAACACGCTCGGCGCGTTGACCGGTGGTGGAGCCGTGAATAACGGAACGATCACCAACAACGGCGGTGCCTACGATGTCCAGAACGGCTCGGTGGGCGCGATCCTGGCGGGCACCAGCGCCACGCTGACTAAGTCGGGCACAGGCACGGTGACCCTGAGCGCCACGAACACCTATACCGGGGCGACAATCGTCTCCTCGGGCACGCTGATCGTGAGCGGGACGATCAACAACTCGACCGGCGTCACCGTCAACGGGGGCACATTCAACTACACCAACAACACGACAGGCTTGGCGACTAATGGCGTGACGGTGAACAGCGGAGGCACCTTCAAGTATAATTCCACTCAACCTTACTCCGGTCTCCTGACCCTGAACAACGGCGGCACCCTGGGAGGCTCGGGCAACATGTCCTCAACTGCGGTTTATCTCGTGTCCGGATCGACGCTGTCGCCGGGCAACAGCCCGGGAATTCTGACCACCGGAGCCCAAACCTGGGTTAACGGCGGCAACTACAACTGGCAGTTGTTTGACACCGCGCTCGCCGCAGGAACGGGCTATGATACCACGACGATCACGGGATCGCTGGATCTGAGCGGCCTGACTGCCGGCGGGTTCAACGTGAATCTCTGGACGCTTTCCTCGATCACCCCCGATACGAACGGCAACGCGCTCAACTTCACGAACACGAACGACTATTCCTGGACGATTGCAACGGCGACCGGGGGCATTAACGGATTCAACCCGGCAAACTTCACCATTTCGACTCTGGCAAACAACGGGGCAGGAGGATTCAGCAACACCTTGTCGGCCGGTGGCGCGTTCAGCATGAGCGTTTCCGGAAACGACTTGCTCTTGAACTACACCGCCGTCCCCGAGCCCGCGACCTGGGGGCTCCTTGCCTTCAGCCTGACGACCGTCTTGGTCTTCCGCCGCCGCCGGAGCTAGCCAATTTCATTCTTCAGCTTTCAAGCTTCATACTTTCTTCGATTGGGGGGTAAATGGCGGCTGCCAGATGGGGGTCTGGCAGCCGCTCCTTTTTTAGCCTGAATCCCGAAGAAGAAGCTCACGCAAAGGACGCAATGCACGCAAAGGAAGGAACCGGAATAGAGCACTCACCACCGGGTGACACGTTTTCTGTCCAATCCTATGCGTATCTTTCTACCTTTGCGCCCTTTGCGTGAGGAATCAGTCGCTCCCGCGCTGGTTTTCGCGACTTGCGAGCGGATCCTCTTTCTGCTACGGATATCCCATGCCAGCAACGATTGACCTGCAACAGATGAGCACACCCGACAAGCTCCGGCTGATGGAAGACCTCTGGACTGATCTGTCGGGCAAGGAAGTCGCTTCGCCTGCATGGCACGGCGACATTCTGGCCGAACGGGACCGGCTCATCGAATCGGGAGAAGAGAAGTTCGTGGACTGGGAAGCCGCCAAGCGCCAGCTCCGAGAAGAGTTGCAGTGAAAACCTCCATCCAGCCTGCGGCATTGGCCGACTTGCCGCGGGGGTTTCATTTTACGAGCGACAGGAGGCGGGATTGGGAACGTATTTCCTGGATTCGCTGTATTCGGACATCGATTCCTTGCGCCTTTTTGCCGGTATCCACACGGTCCATTTCGTAAAGTTTTACCGCCTGCTTTCCAAGCGGTTCCCGTTCGCCATTTATTATGAGGTGAAGGATAGCACAGCCTTCGTTCGGGCGGTGCTGGATCTCCGTCGCGATCCGACCTGGATTGCCGGAAAACTGCAAAGTCGGGGCTAGCACTGCTTCAGATTTCAGACGTCAGATTTCTTTTCGATTGGGGGGTAAATGGCGGCGCCAGATGGGGGTCTGGCAGCCGCTCCTTTTTTAGCCTGAATCCCGAGGAAGAAGCTCACGCAAAGACTCCCCGCTGTTTCCAACGGGCGATGTCAGGAAAAATGACTCGCGCGGAGACGCTGAGGCGCAGAGAATAATGCCAGAATGAGAGAGAATGAAATGGGCACAAAGGTGCTCCAAGCGGCGCTCAACCCGAAAACCGTTTTTCTCTGCGGACTCCGCGCCTCTGCGTGAGAAATCGCCGGATCCGGGGTTATTCGGGGGCGACGTATCCGTTTGGCCCGCCCAAGCGCAGGAATTTCCTGTAAACCACCCAGGCCGCAATGAGGGAGATGCCTGCCAGGACTCCCCCCATCGTAAAGGTATAGCGATACACTTTTCCCGAGGCATCGATCGCGGACCCCATGCTCGGGCCGATAATCATGGTGGCAATAGATCCGACAATGCCCGCAGCGGAGGCGAATTGCGCAAATTTTGAATGCGGGTAAAGCCGTTGGCCGAGGGAGGCGGAACAGGTGAAAAAACAACCTGAGATCACGCCGTGCAGCACCCAGGCAATGAGAAAAGCGTTGGGGGTCGAGGCATAGATGCTGCCATACACGGTCACCAAAAAGTAGGCGACTAGGGAAGCGATCGACAGCCGCAGCGGATGAAAGACATCGCACAACCAGCCAAGGAAATAGGCGATGGCCAGGGAGATGGCGAAGGTGAGCGCGAGGGATTTTCCATAGAGGTCTTCGCTGACGCCGAGGCTGTTGGCAAAAGGGATTCCAAAGGTGTTGACCGGAAGGAAGGTCATGCCGGCCGCAACCATCATGATGAAGACGCTCACATAATACGAATCGCTGAAACACTCCCGGAAGTAAGTCCGGGCTTCCCGGAAAAATCCGGCGACCGGTCCGGTCCTGTCGGGATTCTGCGGCGGCGGTGGCGGATACCCGCCTTCCTTCACTTTCAGGCACACCCACATGAACGAAAATCCATAGAACACCCCGATGATCAGGAGGATCATCGTGAAGTGGGTGGGGATTTTGCCGAAGATCCAAAAATTGAAAGCGATCCCCATGATGAGGCTCACGGCACGGAACAGGCCGTAGAACCGTCCCATGAGGGTTGCCGGAACCACATCGTTGATCAGGCCGCCAAAAACCGCCTGGCTCGCGATGGTGGCAAATTCAAAGGCGGCCCAGAAGATGCCGAAGCAGATGAGGGAGACCATGGTTGCGCTCTGTGCCGGAAAATGTCCCTGCACCCATTTGGAGACCAACGGGGTGATGGCCAGTCCGATCATGCCGAGGGCGGCGAAAGGCGTGGTCAGGAGAAGGTAGGGAATCCGCCGCCCCCATTTTCCACGATGCCGGTCGGACTTCACGCTGATGATCGGGCCCAGAAGAAGGCCGATCAATGCCGGGAAGGAAGTCATGAGCAACCCGAAGAGCACATTGGAAGCCGTCAGATGGGAGAGATACCACTGAGCCATGGGAGCGACCGACCGGTCGCGCATGGACCAGGCGAAATCGCCCATCAGGAGCAGGCAGAAGAGGGCGACCAGCGCTCCGGAAGTGTAGGTCAGCGTGCCGACTCTCCACAGCTTGTGAGGTTGTCCGTCCGATCCGGCATCCGGCGGTATCGCCGAAATCTTATCCATTGCCTGCCGCCTTGTTCCGCAGCGCGGATCGGGAGTTTCGAGTCATAAAAAAGTCACGGGGCAAAGATGAGTTGGGGGGTATTTATCACGGGGGATTTCCGGCGTATCCGTCTGCATCCAGGTGATCGGCCTTCCCGAACCAGCGGGTCTCCACGGGCGACCGCATGAGGTCCAGAATGCCCATCGGCTTTCCTCTCAGCAAGCCGGAAGTCACAAGCTCCTGCCGACAGAAGCAGGGCAATTTATCCCGAAAAACGTTTTTGAACCACGGAGTTCACGGAGAAGACAGAGGGAAATCATAAAAGCAAGATGCACCTATTTGTCCCGAGCCTTACGACCGTTCCTTCCTCATTTCTCCGATTCGCTCCGGTATCAGTTGACTTGCACGCTCCCACGTGTCGCGCCCTGCGGGCTGCCTGCGGCAGTCTCCCGAGCGGCTGCCCTCGCCGCCTGGGTGACCACCCTGAGCCAAGCATTCAACTCTTCCCTCTTCACGATGCGCTCCCGCGCTGGTTTTCTCCGTGCTCTCCGTGTCCTCCGTGGTAAATAATCGCCGGATCCGGGTTTAATTTGAGATCAGAGTTGTGCCGCGTTCAGTATTCGCCGACTTCAATCGGCAGTTCCTTTTCAACGGTGAGCAGCCGTGCTGCCCAGCTATTCAGGCTGGCCAGCCGTTCATCCTCGGATAGCCGGACAGGGCCATAGACAATATTGGGTGCCAGCACATCCCATCCGGTGAACCGCAGCATCCCGCGATGGATGGGACGGAGGACGGCATGGATGTCGCCATTGAACCCGCCAGGCTGATATGCCGCCGCAGGGCCGCCGGTGGTCACCGAAAGCATGGCGCGCTTGCCTTTGAACACGCCGTTCTCATAGAAACGGTCGCCGCCGTAGGTGCGCCCCATGGCGAACACCCGGTCAACCCAGCCTTTCAGGATCGCCGGGAGCCCGAACCACCAGAGGGGAAACTGCCAGATCATAAAATCGCACCACTCGGCCTTGCGCAGCTCGGCCTCCACATCCGGCGCGAAGCCTCCAACCTCGGTCGCGTGCATCTCCTCGATCTGCTGCTTGAAATACTCCGCGTCCTTCACCGTCGTAAAATTGCGGCGGTCGGACACCGGATCAAATTTCATCGCGTAGAGATCAGAGCTCTGGACGGAGTGCCCGGCGGCGCACATCGTGTCGTGCGCTGTTCGGAGCATGGCTCCGTTGAAACTTTTCGGCTCGGCGTGGGCGTTGATGATAAAGACTTTCACAGGGGCAACAATTATCACACTGCCGGCAAATGAAAACCCCGGACGTTGGATCCCGAACCGGGCCGCGCAGAGAGGCATCCAACAAGTGATGAGCAGGATCTGACATTCCAACAATCCACCGGGGCGTTTTCCAGGCGCTTCCTTGGTTTGGTATTGCTCAAATCTGATTTGTGGATTTTATAAAACTCAGAGATATGAAGCCGACAAAAAATGGCGGAGCGAATGTCACCGACCATACCTGCCGGAAATACAGCGGGAGGGTTGGGCGATCCCCCGCCGCGAAGAAATTGTTTGTGGAGACTGTGGGCCTCGCGGCCCGGCGGCGGGGAGAGGATCAAAAGCAATGACGGAACCATCCCTTGCCCCGGCGGCCAGCCCTCCCCCGCTTCCTCCGGTCCCGGCCGATGAATCCGCCCGCGCTGTCACCCGTGAGCGGTTGCGCCTGCTCTCCATTGCCTACTACATATCCGGTGTTCTCGGGGCGGTATTTGTGTCGTTCCTGCTCATCCACCTTTGCGTCTTCACAGCAATTTCGTTCATGCCGGAGTCTGCGTTCCAGACCAATGGCAGCCAGCATTCCACCGCGCAGCGCAGTCCGCAGAGCATCCAGAAGACGCCCTCCGCCGGCCCGCCTCTGATCATTTTCCGGATTGTGGCAGGCGTCATTGGCGTTGTCATCCTGTGCGGATGGACCCTCGGGGGCCTCACATTTTATGCCGGCCGCTGCATTGCCAAGCGGCGAAATCGGACATTTGTTCTCGTGATGGCTGGCGTCAACTGCATCTGGATCCCCTACGGCTTGCTTCTGGGTATTGCCACTTTCCTTACGATGGGATCGGCGGACACGAGGTCGGAATACTCCGGCGTCAAAAAATTGTCCTGAGATGGCGAGTCTTTACATGGCTTCCCGGCAATGATAAACGTGCTGCAGACGTGGGAGCACAAAGCAGAGCTCCTCATGTTTTCACGCCTCAAAAAGACGTAAGTTGCTCCTTCCAACGTCCTCATAGCTCAAGTGGATAGAGCAGGGCTCTCTATCCTCCCCCTCAAGAAAACCTCTCTTCTATGGTAAAAGACATCTGAGGAATTGACAAAACATCGTTGGAAGGTAGAACTTTTGGTAGAACTTTTTTCAACGACTTATGTCTTGTATCTGCCGGAAGCCCCGCTCGCCCTACTGGATGGCGAAATACCGCGATGCCAGTGGGCGGGTTGTCATGCGGTCCACCAAGCAGACCAAGCAGGCCGATGCCCGGAAGATTGCCGAGGGTTGGGAAGCCGCCGCGAAGGCGGCCGGAAAACACGAGCTCACCCGTGCCGCTGCGACAAAGGTTCTGGATGAACTGATGAAGCAGACTGGGCTAGGCACGTTCCAGGAGGAGAGCATCCTTGATTTTCTCCGGGGGTGGCACAAGAGCCGGGAGCAAGTCGGCAGGGCCGGGGCGACCTCCAAGCGATACCACTCGCAGATCGAGGGGCTGCTTACCTTTCTCGGCCCGGAGCGCACGAAGGGCAGCATTGCCAGCCTGTCTGCCGCCGAGCTGGAAGCGTGGCGTGATGCGGAGAAAGAGGCGGGCAAGGCTCCCAAGACCGTGAATTTCGCCGTCGCCACTATCCGCGCCGCTCTGGAATCAGCGAAACGCAAGGGGCTTGTCCTTTCCAATCAGGCCGACGCCGTGGAACGGCTGGAAGGCCGGGCAGAGGAACGCGAGCCGTTCACCGCCGAGGAACTGCAGGCGCTGATGAAAACGGACAATCTCGAATGGCGCGGCATGATTGCCCTCGGGGCTCATGCGGGTCTCAGGCTGAGCGATGCCGCGAACCTAACATGGGGCAACGTGGATCTCAGCGCAGCGACTCTCACGTTCCACCCGACCAAGACCGAAAAGACCGACACCAAGGCGCTTGTCATCGCCATGCACCGTGAACTGGTCGCAACCCTGAAAAAACTTCCCGCTGGCATTGCAAAGGCCCCATTGTTCCCGTCCCTTCATGGACAGAAACCCGGCAGCGCGGGGGGACTCTCCAATCAGTTTGCCGCGATCATGAAAGCCGCCGGCGTTGTCGTCACCCTCGGGAAGGCGAAGGAAGGCAAGGGCAGACAGACCCGGAGCAAGGGATTCCATGCCCTTCGCCACACGATGATTTCCCGAATGGCCGATGCAGAAATCTCCTCCGACGTTCGCCGGGCAATCGCCGGGCACTCTTCCGACGCGATGCATTCCAAATACACACACCTATCCCTCGATGCTCAGAAAGTTGCCGTCAAAAAAATGAAAGCCATCGCGAAATGAAAAAATCGAACCATACCAAGGCTGCCCCCAGTCCGACAAAGGCCGCTGGCGGGGCTCCTACCGCAGTTGCGAGGCCGTCCAAATCGAAAGTCGGCAATGCCGACGCCCCACCAGCCAAAGGCAAGGCTGTCGCGTCCGAAGCATCTTCTCCCTCGGCGATGGAGCTTCTCAGAATTGCGCAGTGGTTTGGGCTCATCACGCCCAAGCAAATGCTGTGCTCGAGTGTGCCTGATGAATCCGAGTCGATTGTTGGCAGTATGCCGCGCGGATCTGACGGGGTATTTCGATCTTCCCTGGAGGATGCCGCACACCTGTTTTTTTTGGCGGATTCTGTGGCCAAGAGATGCCGTGATGGGGATCCCTTTCTCTTACGCAAATTGCACGATGAAGAGCAGGAAAGGGCGCGGCAACTTGAGCGTATTTGGGCTTGCGCAAAAAAAGGTGAACTCCTCTCGACAGAGCAGGCGTATAAGGAGCTGGAATTCAAAACCTATGCCTCCTTCTCCAAATCGCTTCGTAGATTCGGCTGCTGGCACAGTGAGGGCGATAAGATATCGGCCGATGCAGTTCGCGTTTTAGGGATACTCAGGAAAAACCAGAAAATGCAAAAGGAAGCGGATCAAAAAAGACGAAAGAGAGCTGCCAATAAGCTGTGCGTAGGAGAAAGCGTGGTTTCTGCCATGGAAAAAAAGGCGGCGATTGCTCCTGAGATCGCTCATAGAAACCTGCTCCTGGAGCTGAAGGAGGCATTTGAAACAGCGACCATCCCAGGCGCGTCAATTTTATTTTCCGATTTTTCGATACGGGACATTTTAGACAGGCCATAGGGACATTTTTAGCAGGGCAACGGACACGGGGAAGTCACACCCGGACGTTTTGAAGAACCTCTCGGACACGTTTTTCCAACTCAGGAAAAGTGTCATTTTTGCTTTTGGTATTGGTGTTGGCGTTATGAAACAAATACCAACACCAATCGCCGATTCCGCAAAAGCGGAGTTCGCGGACGCCAAGGGAATACGTCGCATTTTCGACCTTTCTAGGTCGCACATATACGATCTCAATTCGAGGGGAAAAATCCGCAGCGTCTCGATCCGGCGCCCAGGAGCCGTGCGCGGTCGCCGCCTCTTCGACTGCGAGTCGATCAGGACGTTCCTAAACTCCTGTGCGGACAACCGAGCCGAGGGGCAGGAAGGAGGTGCGCGATGAATATCGAGTCTATCCAGGACCCCGTGCTCAGAGCGCGATTTCAGGAAATTACCGACATGAGCGAGGAGCAACTCTTCGCTCTCGGCGTCAACAGTGTCATCCGTGATCGGATCTTCGCGGGAATCAGCGTCCCGGAGCGTAGCGACGCCTGCTGGATCTGGCAGAAAGGATTTGGAGGCTCCCCATCGGCTCCCCGTCCGGCTGTTTGGTTCAAGGGAAAGCTATATTTCGCCTACCGCGTTCTAATGGCGCTTCTCAAAAAAAAGCCTATTCACGAGTTGAACTGGATTTTACATAAGTGCCCTGGCAAAGAAAACTGTCGGTGCGTAGATCCCGCCCACCTCAAGGAGGCTGATTCGCGGACGAGTGGAGCGAAAGAAAACGCCGAAGACCGAGTGCGCTACGGATCGCTTCACGGCGACAGAAACGGCAGCCGCCTCCACCCGGAGTCGCGGCCCAGAGGTATGAAGCATCCGAAGTGCCCCTTCAAAGACCCTCGCGAGGTTCAGATGCTTCGCGCGACGTTTCACGCAGCGCCAGAAAAGTTCGGAGTGATTGCCGCCTTGGTTCGCCACACAAGATTTACGAAGGCCGCGGTCACTGCCGCCATCCAAGATTACCATGATGTTCCCGACGATCCAACGGCCGCCTTGGACCTCTCCGTTCTCGACATCCGGCGTCCGCAGGACAGGACAGGGGATCGGCATGGCAGGACACAGATGCCAGAGGCTGCGGTGAAATTATTTTACCAACTTTTCAACACCAGTTCAGACAGGGCTGGCAGACGCCGGCTGGTTAAGTTTGTCGTCGAGAAGTTTGGCATGGCCCCTACGTCCTTGGATGATATTGCGCACCGGCGATACCGCAAAAAGGCCACCGAGGGGTTGGACGCGGCCATTGCGGCAGCACCGCAAACCGAAATTACGGACCCGTTGCTCGCGGCCTTATTTCAGCCGCATGCGCCGCTGAAGGAGGTTCGGAACGCATGATAACGGATCAACCCTCGGATTTTTTGGTTTTGGACACGGGAAGCAACGCGCTTGTGACGGCGAAAGCCGTATGTCCAAGCGATGTTGGCGGCGGCGATGATCGCCCCGTTGGTGCCGAACTGCTCGTGGCGTCGAATGCGGATCTGTCGCAGGACCAATCGCCTTCCGAAAGCATTGAGAGCGCCGATTACGCCGCCATGTCGCTGGAGGAGCTCGGGGCAACCATCTCGACATTGCACAAGGACGCCAACTACTTCGTCGAATTCACCAGAAAAGTGACGGCTTGCAGCGTTAAGAAGGCGGCGGCGGCGGGCTCCGCGCTTTTGGCGGCAAAATCAAAAGTAAAGCATGGCGAGTGGGGACCATGGCTAAAACAGCATGTCCCGTCGTTGTCGCAGGACACGGCCAATCGCTATATGAAGCTGTCGAAGCAAATTACGCATGTGCGTAATTTCGACGAAAATGTGACTCTCCGGCAGGCGTTTCTTCTTGCCGGTGTCATCAAAACACCGGTCAAGGGCGAGGCCAAGCGGGCTTGCAAGCCACCGCTGGAGGCGGATACTGCGATGGCCCCGGCTGACATTGTGAGCAGGTTCAGGTCGTTGAGGGTGTTCCTTGATACAACGACGCCGCGCCTGCGCACCGTGGTGCTGCCCGATTCGGAGGCCGACGAGTTGGCGGTTGAGGTGGGGCAGATCGTTGGCCTTTTGCGCGACCTTCTGCAGCACCTGGAGAAAGCGCCCGCTTTGCCACCTGCACCGCCCAAAGTGATGCTTGCGCTCCCGGCTCCCACGCCGACGACGGCACCGACGACCGCGCCGACGACCGCGCCGACGA
>Ga0194054_10001378_pt1 | contig 11653 bp, 7 predicted proteins | sample SepL2210m_MetaG_FD_163628 | JGI IMG/M metagenome (GOLD analysis project Ga0194054, IMG submission 163628) | Anoxic zone freshwater microbial communities from boreal shield lake in IISD Experimental Lakes Area, Ontario, Canada - Sep2016-L227-10m | ecosystem: Environmental > Aquatic > Freshwater >... | reverse complement strand
CCCGTGGTCAGTATATTCACACAGGCAAACGTCGGTAATAATACACAACTCCGGTAATGCTTTTTTGATAGCCGCACATGCGCGCTGCACTGTGCCATCCGGTGATGACGCTTCCGACCCAACGGCATCTTTTACTTCGGGGATGCCAAACAACAGCACCGCAGGAATTCCTAAATCGGCAGCGCGGCGGCATTCATCCACCACGCAATCCACCGACCAGCGATATTGCCCCGGCATCGATAGAATCGCTTCTTTTATCCCCGTTCCTGGTACAACAAACAGAGGGTAAACAAAAGAATCAACCGACAAGCGCGTTTCCCGCACTAACCGACGGATAGCAGGCGATTGGCGCAGACGGCGTCCGCGATAAAAATTATTCATCAAGCGTTAAATCCTTTACATAATATTGTTTGAGCGCTTCAACAAAGTCGGGCATAGTCGTCTCTGGTGATTCGATGTGCACTGGCAGGCCAGATTCTCTCGCGGCAGATGCGGTGGATGCTCCCATACATGCTATTGTATATTTACCAATGTTGCCCATCGCAAGACTGCGAAAAGCATGTACCGTTGATGGACTGGTAAAGGTGACAATATCAATCGTCGCTAAATCAGGCAATTCAATATGATGTGTTGGCGCTGTTTCGTAAACAGGAATTATATCAACCTGCGCCCCGCGTTCATGCAGAATTGATTGTATGGAATCATTTTGTCTAAGCGGTGATATGATTGCGACCTGTTTTTGCGGATTAGGAAGTTCAAGCGCAAGTGAAGCAGCATCAGACTGCTGCGGTATGAAATCAACATGCAAGTTAAAATTTTGCAGGCTTTGTGCTGTTCCCTGTCCAACCGCAGCAATTTTTGCCATACCCATTGCCCGCAAGTCGCAGCTAATTTTCTGCAGATGCTGTATCAGGCTGGTGATACCATTCGCTGAAGTGAATACAATCCAGTCGGCCTGTTGCAGCCGTGATACCAGATTATCCGGGACAGGCAATAATTTCATCGTTATCAGCGGAAAAATCACCGGTTCGGCACCGGCTACAGTCAACAGCATTGCCAGCGAATCCGCCTGATGCTGCGCCCGGGTGACAAGGATGCGCTTGCCAAATAACGGCTGCCGGGTGAACCAGTCTATGGATTTATTGAGAGATACTACTTCACCTACTACAATCGCAACCGGTGAATGCAATCCTGCGCTTTGTATCTTTTCAACAATTGTTGCCAATGTCCCGGTAACAACTCGCTGCCGCAGCGTAGTGCCTTCCTGTATTACGGCAATCGGCGTTGCAGAATTGCGGCCGTTGGCAATAAGCTCTTCCACAATCAACGGCAAATTTGCCAATCCCATCAGGTAAACAATAGTATCAGCGTTGGGAGTTTCGTATTTCACAACACTGTCATCATTTGCGCTGTCATGTCCGGTGACAACTGCAAATGACCTGGCGAATCGCCGGTCTGTAACCGGTATGCCAGCGTAGGCCGGCACCGCTATTGCGGATGTTACGCCCGGAATAACAACAAATGGGATGTTGTTTTCTCTCAATACAGTGGCTTCTTCACCGCCGCGACCAAAAACGAACGGGTCTCCCCCCTTTAAACGGCACACCGTTTTCCCCAGCAAAGCGAGATTAACCAGTGTACTATTAATCTCATTCTGGGTATACTTATGCAGAGATGGAGACTTGCCGACGTCGATTAATTCCGCCGTTTGCGGCGCTAATTTCAGCAGGTCAGGATTCGCCAACCGGTCAAAAACAACAGTATCCGCACGCGAAAGTGCTTGCGCACCCGCGATTGTCAACAATCCCGGGTCGCCGGGACCGGCACCAACAAGATAAACCGTGCCAATAATATGCTCATTTTTTGATTGTTTCATAATGTAATTGCTTTGGTAGATGTTAACACTTCTGTCAGGGTTAATCAATAAGATAGTTTATAGTTTTCGGTTTTCGGCTATGGTTTTATCCAGCCCCAGCGGGGTGACATGTTAATATTATAACTTTCGCTAAGCCCCATCCCCAAACCCCTTCCCCGAAGGAGAAGGGGCTTATATATGATAGAAATATGATTTAAATGATAGCCCCTCTCCCATTGGGGAGGGGTTGGGGAGGGGCTTTTATAGTGGTATTTCTTAATCATGTCTAAAAAATATGGAGCAAAATATGGCTGATATATTACTCAACGAAGTCAATCCCGACCTGGTGCCAAAACGCCGCCTGCCAAATGGCGACGAAATGCCGGCTATCGGACTGGGCACTTTCGGCAACGACTCGGTGGATGCACAAACTATTGCTGATGCGGTATACGATGCGGCGATGTCGGGTTATCGGCATTTTGACTGCGCTGCGGTGTATGGCAATGAAAAAGAGATTGGCTGCGCATTGCAAAAAGTGATGGCTGCTGGAATAAAAAGAGAAGATTTATGGATTACCAGCAAGTTGTGGAATGACAAACATAAAGACAGCGACGTGGTTCCAGCATTCCGCCAGTCGCTGGATGACCTGCAATTGGACTATCTCGATTTATACCTTATTCACTGGCCTTTCCCCAACTTTCACCCACCCCATTGCGACGTTACATCGCGCAGCAAAGACGCCATGCCGTATATTCATGACGACTACATGCGCATTTGGCGGCATTTGGAAAGACTGGTACGAATAGGTTTGGTAAGACATATCGGCACATCGAATATGACAATTCCAAAATTGCAATTACTGCTGCGCGACGCGGAAATCAAGCCGGCAGTGAATGAAATGGAACTTCACCCGCATTTCCAGCAACCGGAGCTTTTCAAATTTGTCACCGACAATGGCATAATTCCTATCGCCTACAGCCCGGTTGGCTCACCTGCCCGTCCGGAACGCGACCGCACCCCGGAAGATACCGTAGATATTGAAGACCCGGTAATTATAGAAATTGCCAGCAAGTATAATATCCATCCTGCCACTCTGGCGGTAAAATGGTCGCAGCAGCGCGGCAGCGTGCCAATTCCTTTCTCGGTAAAACGTCGCAATTACCTTGCAAACCTGCAATCAGTGATAAGTGAACCGCTGACCGCCGAAGAGATGTCACGCATTGCCGCCATCGACAAAAATTGCCGTCTGATAAAAGGCCAGGTATTCTTATGGAAAGACGGGCAGGAGTGGATTGATTTGTGGGATTTGAATGGCGAAATAACTAAGTAATCTTGTAATGAAAAAAAATAAAAAGGGGAAACATAAAATGCAGAATAAAATGACCGGTGTGGTGTTGCCGGGTAACAGCACTGTTGAATTTAGAGAATATGATGTGCCGGTGCCGGGGCATGGCCAGGTGCTTATTAAAATGAAGGCATCGTCTATTTGCGGCAGCGATATTCGCGCTATTTACCGCGAGCACCTGGGCAAAGGGCCGGAAGGCTACCAGGGAGTTATCTCCGGGCATGAACCTTGCGGACAAATCGTCCAGGTCGGTCCTGGCTGTAAATCATTCAAAACCGGCGACCGCGTGGTGGTTTACCACATCAGCGGTTGCGGAGTGTGTGATGAATGTAGGCACGGGTACATGATTAGCTGCCGCAGCACCCATCGCGCCGCTTATGGCTGGCAGCGCGATGGCGGACATGCCGATTACATGCTGGCAGAAGAAAACACCTGTATCGCTTTGCCAGACACACTAACCTATGTAGATGGCGCATTATGCGCGTGCGGATTTGGCACTGCCTACGAAGCGTTGCGGCGCATGCAGGTAAGCGGTCAGGATAAAATGCTAATCACCGGACTTGGCCCGGTAGGCTTGGCGGCGGCAATGCTGGGACGCGCGTTAGGTGCCACCCAGATAGTCGGCACCGACCTGTCGGACAAACGCATGGCTATCGCCACCGACCTTGGTCTGGTCGATAATGTGGTAAAGGCAGACGAGAACGCGCTGGACAATATAATGCGCGTCACCAATAACAAAGGATGCGAAGTTGCCATCGATTGCAGCGGTGCCTCTTCCGCGCGTTTGCTGGCGTTGCAAGGCACTCGCGATTGGGGCAGATGCGCCTTCGTCGGCGAAGGTGGCAGCGTAACTTTTGAAGTATCAAAATACCTGATTCACAAACAAATCACCCTTTTCGGTTCCTGGGTAACATCACTGAAGCACCTGGAAGAACTGGTAGAACGCGTCGACCGCTGGGGAATCCACCCCGACCGCACATCCGACGTGCGTCTGCCATTAGCCAGCGCGTCAGAAGCCTACGAAATAGCCGCCGAGGGACAGACAGGCAAGGTCTGTATTGTGATGGAATGACGGTTAATTGACAATTTATGGCAGTTTTGGGACTGATACAGAGTGGCGAAGAAAGGAATGTGTCTGTCCCAAACTGATGCCAAATGACGAAGTCAGGTAGGGGAGATGTATAGCATTCTACATATCCAATAAAACAGGTTATGTATTTTCACAATTCTTATAAAACTCATTTAAAGATGTGTATGATAGGAAATTATTTTATAAAATTTTAATTTACAGTTCATCCACCACCCACCATCTGGAAGCCAACGCTCCGTGTAAAACTATATTAAATTTCTTCTTTAAAAATTTTAAATTCCAGAATTCAAGTGAATTTGCTAAAGAAATTTTTTAATAGTTCGATAAGTAGATAGTGGGTTGAAATAGTTCAACCAATCTACCGCCCTGCGGGGCAAGTGGGACCAATCAAAGTATAAATGAAAGGTCCTCAAGGAGGAAAATCCCATGTCATTGCGAATCAATCAGAACATCAGCGCCATGAGCGCTCATCGGTACCTGACATCTAACGATGCCAGTATGTCCAAGCAGATTGAGAAGTTATCTTCCGGTCTGCGCATCAACAGTGCGGCTGACGATGCTGCCGGTTTGGTCATCAGTGAAAATCTGCGAACCCAGATTTCCGGCCTTTCCCAGGCATCTCAAAACACTCAAGATGGCATTAACATGATCAAGACTACCGAAGCAGCTTTGAATGAAATCGAAGTCCAGCTTCGTAATATCCGCGACTTGACAGTGAATGCGGCCAATACTAATGGCAATACCCAGATGCTGGTAGCCGATCAGGCTCAGATTACCCAAGGCCTGGCATCGATTAATCGCATTGCTGACCAGACTGAATTCGCCGGTATTAAGCTACTCGGTTCAAATAATATAAGCGGGAAACAGTTCCAGGTCGGCGCGAACGCTCAACAAGTCGCACAGTTTTCATTAACTGGCGTAACTTACGACAATGTGGCATTAACTGCCGATATGCATGCTTCAGCACTCGGTTTAACCAGTGCGAAAAATGCAACCGCTACCGCATCCAAAGCCTTTACCGGCATTGGTGCTACAGATGCCGTCACAAAAGAATCATTCACAGTAGTTTGGACTACAACAGGCGGGACAGTTAAGACTGCCAATGTTGCCTTAAACAACGCAACCGGCGATACACTTGCCCATGCCGTTACAGCCATCAACACAGCATTAAACGATGTTGGTAATATCGAAGCTATTGCAACTGATTCTACTGGTGACAGCACCGCAGTAACCAAGAATTATCTGACCATCCGTCAGAAAGCAGCCGGCGACCAGGATGCGAAAGCAAGTGTTGTAGTATTGACCGATAAATCAAGTACCGATTCGACAACTGGTTTTACCAGTAGTCCAGTAACATCAAATGGCCGCAATGCATCACAATCAATCGATGTGTCTGCTGCAGGTGCGAACTATGATAATATCTTGAATCAGGTTGATACAGCCATGAAAATGGTTAACGGATTGCGCGTGAATCTGGGTGCATTCCAGAAAAATAATATGGAAAGCAACCTGGCCAGCTTGTCAGTAGCTAAAGAAAATCTATCCGCTTCCGAGAGCGCGATACGCGATACTGACATGGCATCTGAAATGGTTTCCTTTACCAAGAGCCAGATTCTGATGCAGGCATCACAAGCGATGTTAACCCAGGCAAACCAGGCACCACAAGGCATCCTCCAGATGCTCAAGTAGTACCTGCAAGAATTGCCCCCGCTACGCAGTGGGGGCTTTTTTGTTTGGTGAAAGGCTTGGGCAAATGGCAAATTGTAAATTGCAATTTACCAGCCTATCTCGATCAGCGTTGCCCCATCCGGGGTTACGAAATTGGGGGTGGTTGGGATTATGTCAGTGTGGCCATTGGTGAAATGATAGCGGATTACCCGCGGGATATGCGGCAATATTACAGTCGTACCCGGAGTGTCAACAGTCAGCAGCGAGGTGTCGGGTTCGGTAATATATTCCCAGGTGCCGTTTTTCAACGCGATATCAAGAATGGTATTGCCGGCAATTTCCACATGGGTAGTACCCATCATACCATCGGTCGTTATGGGGGCAGTGCCAAATGCATTCAACCGATATGGCCGGTTTTTTCCGGTCACTTTCGATACTGACACACCGGAATTAACCGCGCGGGTACTCATGGCAATGCGCAAAGATTTGCTGGATTGTATTTTCTCTTTATCAAGAGATTCCACCGACAGGGTTCCTATCGGGGTATCTGTTCTCAGTATTACATTTGATGTGCGCAGCGACATCCCGGATAACTGACCGGTAATTATTTGAATATTCGGCGTATCAACAAACAGTCTGCCATTATTGGTATCACGAATTATTTCACTGGTATCATTGCGGTATACGCCGCTTTCTATAGTTCGATGACTGAACGGGGCGTCATTCCATTTATGCAGCATATCCAGTGCCACTTTCATCGCCAAATCTTCACGAAGGGTGCGGAATCCGGCATTTTGACGTACATTATCGATAAATCCAAGCGAACTGCCGCCATTTACACCGATAGGAGATAATGATTTTCTCAATAATTCAGCAGTTGAAAATGCCGGCCATGCCTGGTAAGTGCTGGTAACACCCGTATCAGCACCAATACCGTTGAATACAAAACCAAACTGTCCGCTTCTGCCGGAAGATAAATTATAGCCATTCATAGCATCCGCACCGGTAGCAGAATTTTGAAATGTCAGGTCGGTGTGATTATTATTTGACATCAGCAGCAAACGATTTGAGTTCCATAATGTGCCGACAGAACGACCGGAAGTTATAAGCAAATCATAAGGATGCGGGGCGTCGGGCCAAAAATAATTATCCACCCGGGTAAAAAATGACAACTGATAAAGCGGGGTGTCATAGGAAAACCAGGTATTTAAATCCACATCAGAAAAGCCGATGCCGATGCTGTTTTTTGCTGGTGAAATCTCATTTGACATGAAAATTCGCGCCGCTGTGCCTACTTGTCCCCAACGCAGCGGATCATTATGCACATCAAAAAATGTGATTGATTTCATCTGTTCAAGCGCGCCATAGGTGAATAAAATCAGCGCGTCAATATCAAGAAACGCGCCATAAGCCGCAGCTTCTATCATACCGGTACCGCGATATGGATTTGGGTAGCAATATCCCCATTCCCGCACCACCAGCGGTTTGCCATTCACCCGCGCCTCGCTGATTACTGCCGGGAAAGAATATTGCGGCGAGGTGATAAGCGGATTATTCAGCGAAATATAACCGGGCATCACCCAATCTTTGCCGGAGTCCCACCCCGGGTGATCCCAGTAATAATTAATACCAATATAATCAAGGGTTTTTGCGGTTGCTTCCAGGTCGGGCATTATTTCCTGTGCGCCGACAGCAGTTATCGGTATTCTCACCCCCATAAGCCGCAATGCGCTTTCCATTGATTTAAAATATTCCTGCTGTATATATGACAGAAACATCACGCCATCGCTTTGCCGTACCGGCATCAGCAGCGGATTGTTTAATGGGGTCAGCGAGGTGTTAATATCCATTTTCGGCAAAGCGATATTCATTGAAACAAGCGACTCGCCAGCCAGCAATGCGGAAACGCCGTTTTTATCTACCCAACTATTTTGCAGCATGATATCTGTGCGGTATTTTTCTTTCAGCCAGTTATTCCACATATTTTTCAGCGCAGTGGAATATGGCTCTTTCAAATTAGATATATCATTGCGGCGAATAAACAAGCCATTTTCGTCATATATCTCCAGCATTGCCACCGCCGGGTCATTTGCATACGATAATTCTGTGTAGGGATTTTTATGGTCTACTAAAAACATGCGCGCGTATTGCTGCTGAAGGTTGATCAGTGTGGTATCGAACACTGCGTATGGCTTGGCTCCGCGTCCCAGTTCTTCACCTTTAACAACACCTTCGGCAGCGCGAAATGTCCGATAATCGTTTAAATCCAGGCAAACATATATTCCGCGCGCCTTCAGGGTGGCAATCCAATAATCTATCAAATCTATTCGTTCGGCATTAAATTGTGCGGTTCCATCGGTAGATAATATGCCGCCTACAGTATCGTCGATATGGTGGATTCGCACCAAATTTATGCCGGTTCGAGCAAAAAGGTCGGCTAATTTCACTATCTGGTCTTTTGCGATAAATACGCTTTCTTTTGCCAGATTTACACCAAAGAATCGTACTCGCCTGCCATCGGTAAAGACAAAATGACCGCCGCGAGTAGTGACAAAACCATGTTTTCCCGCCGGGGTTTCTAATAACGACGACCTGTTCAGCAATGACGAATCGGGAAAAGATGATTTACCAAAAGCAGGTATTGGCATACGACCGGTAATCTCCTGGGTGACAGGACCGGCGGAAACTAATATATGGATAAATACAAATAGCAATAAGCAATAACGCGGCATGGGTATATTAATATATGACAAAAAGTGAGTATCACCTGCTTTTTGTATGCAATCCGCTATTATTCTGCTATAAAAATAAAGATTTATGGCTTTTTTATAACTTTATTGTGCAGTAATGTTTTATTTTTTACTAATTGTGTGTATAATTCTCTTATGATTTTAGCATCACAGCATAGAATATCATTATCGCTGGCAGCATTTACTATCGCAGTTGTTCTGGCGGGGGTAATAACTGTACAGCCGAAAGAGTATAGTTTACTGGTGTCATTGCTTACGGCACTGGTAATAATTATCGTTGCCTGGCTGCAAGGCCCGTTATATGGCGGTCTTACTGGTATTCTGGGGATTGTACTAATCGAACCTTATAAATTAATGTATATTATGCCGCTGGTTAAACCGCCGGTTGACCCCATTATCTGGCTTTTCCTGTCAGTCTGCTATTTTTTATTAGGTATTCTCGTCGGTATCCAAGGCTCTACCTTCCGCAATTTAGAAATGACAAATGAGCGGCTAAGTTTGCTGCAGGTTTTAAACTCATCAATTAACCGGCTATTTAATTCCAGCCAGGTGAAAGCGACTGTATTGGCACATATCAGCAATTTAATGCGGCCAGACGTTATTCAGTTATTTGAACTTACCGATGATGGCGACAACTTTACTCTGATTTCTGCACGACCTTCATTGCCGGAACAAGAACAGCGCATACCAGTAATAATCAGTGCTAAAGAAGGATTGTTTAAAGATATCGTAGTAAGCGGCGATGTGGTGATGCTATCTAAATTAAACGGCAATCTTGATAAACTGCCATCAACCATGCCAAATACCATCATTAGCATGCTGGCAGTACCGCTGCGGTCATCATCGCGGGTGGGAACCATAATGCTGATAGGCAGAAACAATAAGAATTACAGCGAAAATGACCAGCAGTTAATGACTTCCGTCGGTGATGCATTAGCAGTAGCATTGGAAAACTCGTTATTGTTTGAACAGGCAAAAGAGCAGTCATTCTCTGATGATTTGACCAAGCTTGGCAATCGGCGCATGTTTAACCTGCGTTTGGAAATGGAAGTTGATCAGGCATTAGTCAGCAATTCGCCGCTTTGCCTTGCTATCATAGACCTTGACCATTTTAAAGCGGTAAATGATAAACACGGTCATTCTGCCGGTGATGCTGTATTATCGCAATTTGCCAGTCGCGCCCGCGAACAGGTGCGTACTACCGACCTGCTATGTCGAATCGGTGGAGAGGAATTTGCACTGATAACCCCTAATGCTCCGATGTATATTGCAACGGCAGTAGCAGAACGTATAAGAGCCAGCATTGAGTCATTTGACTTTACAGCGCCAGATGGCACTATCATTAAAATTACCGTCAGTATTGGTGTCGGAATATTAAAATCGCCGGTACTATCAGCACATACATTAATGGAAAGAGCAGACAGCGCATTATATGCATCAAAGTCTGCCGGCAGAAACCGCATAACAATAGATCCGCAACTGCATAATGACGATAAATGGGATTTGGAAGAATAAATTTTTCGTTTTCAAAAACTGCAACATAATTAAAGTAAAATTGAAAGGAAAATGCAATCATGTCATCAATCATTGGAATTGGTTTGGCTGCTGGCAGCGGCATCCGTATACGCCCATTAACATTAAAAGCCCCCGGATATCTGCGGTCAAAAGCAGCTATTTCATTACTGGGACGCAGATTGATGGATTGGATTATTGATTTGCTGAAAAGCCAGGGATTGGATGAATATATCATGGTGACAAAAGGCAAGGAGAACCGATACCAGATAAAAACCATCGTTGGATACGGAGAATCCAGCGGAGTAAGCATAAAATATTCTCCGGTATCATTGGATGCCGCCAACACCGGCAGCGGCGATGCCTTGCTGAGCAACCTTAACTTCTTTGACATTGATAATACCGTAGTGGTATTCGCCACTGACACTATTTTTGATATTAACCTGAAAGGTATGCTGAAGCATCACGAAGAGACCGGTGCTGTCGCGACTATCGCCGCCGCGTTATTCACCCCCGAAGAGATTGCTGGAAGATACGGAATGATGACGGTGGATGATACCGGAAGAGTTACTGGATTTATCGAAAAACCACCTTTGGCTGAAATTCACCGGGTATATGGAACAGATATTAAAGATAAATTGCCCACTAACGCCGGTTTTTATATATTTAATGGCCGTATATTGCGCGAACTAATTAACCATGTTGAAATAGCGGAAAAACGCAAAAAACAGTTTGATATCGGCGGCGATTTACTGCCATGGCTGGTAACAAACGGCTACCACGTTGAAACTTTCGCCATCAGCCGTATGGGCGACCTTGGCAATATACCCAGCTATCTCGAAACCATGCTGGATGTATTGCACGGCCGGTTTTATTCGGTCAACCCCTGTCTTAACAACCAATATGAAGAATGTGAAGGGATGCTGATAGACCCGATTAGTATGAACTTGACTGACCCGATAAGCCGCATGACCCTGAAAGAAAAGATAGAGCGCGGAGTTGTTACCATTAAAGCACCTATAAGAATCGGCAAATATGTACGAATTTACCCGGGTGCAATCCTCAGTGAATGCAATATCGACGATGATGTCGAGATATTCGAACACGTCACCATCCGCCGTTCCACTATCGGTGCAGGCAGCCAGATAAAAGCCGGCGCGGTAATTGAAGACGCCTTGCTGGGATGGATGGTTGAGGTAGAATCTACCCTGGAACGCCCAGTACGCATAACCGGCGTGGTCGCCCTGGGTGATGAAGTAGTAGTGCGTGCCGGAGTGCATTTACGCGACCACATCACTATTCACCCACGCATAAAAATACCTTATGGCATTAAAATACCACCAAATAGCGATATAGAAAACATCTCGCAACTGCACGAATTGCTGTAAAAAATTATGAAAAGCACAACAAATGACTCAACAGGAATATAGATA
>Ga0194054_10001376_pt1 | contig 11666 bp, 9 predicted proteins | sample SepL2210m_MetaG_FD_163628 | JGI IMG/M metagenome (GOLD analysis project Ga0194054, IMG submission 163628) | Anoxic zone freshwater microbial communities from boreal shield lake in IISD Experimental Lakes Area, Ontario, Canada - Sep2016-L227-10m | ecosystem: Environmental > Aquatic > Freshwater >... | reverse complement strand
CCACATGAACGACCGATTCCGCAGCGTCGCTCAGGATGGCTGCCGACCCGGTCAGCCAGTAGGCGCCCACCTTCATCACGAACATGAGCAGGCCGATGGTCAGCGAGAGAGTCATCGCAAAGCTCAAGGCCTTGCGGTCGGTTTCGGTTTTAGCGGCGACGTTCATCGGCAGGGCGATTATCCTTACAGCGGGAGGTTCGCGCAAGCAGAGTTGATGCCGGCGCGTCAAGTTTTTCCCTTCAGCAGAGGCGCGGAGGGGGCGAGACAATCCGAGCCGCGCTCATGGCAGGGTCAGAATCTCCTGGCGCAAACAGCCGACGAACTGGCTCGGCAGCTTTCGGTCCCGCGAGCCGGGCGTCATAATTTCTGTCCCTGCATGACCGTCGCAAAAGATCACGTTCGCCTTTTGCGAATGCCGGAAATGGCCGTTGGGATAGTAAGAGCTGCTGGAATAGTTGGTGGCCGAACTGACGTAATACCATTCTTCGAGCATGGGATTGGACGGAGAGGCAGGCGACTGAAAATCGTTGACTTGTGCCGCGTCGGCGAACAGCGCGCTCCCAGTCGGCCGTTTGATCTGGTTCCCGTTCATTCCGGCCGCGGACAAATACACGTTGTAGCCGTAGCCGCACACCGCGCTATTGGCTTTCAACTTGATCTGAGCCGTCGCGTAATTCAGCGTTGGGCAAAGCCGCACCTTGCTGCCGGCGAGGTAGGGATAGAGCACGCCGGCGGTCAGATCCAGCGGGCGCTGGCCTTCCGCTCCATTGCCCAGCCAGCCGAACCAATAGAGCTGCCCGTTGTTCGTCGCTCGATAATACCACTGGAAACAACGGCCGCCGTTGTCGTCCCAATACAAGAGGGAGGCGATCCCGAGCTGGCGCAAGTTGCTGGAGCAGTCCGCCCGCCAGGCGAATGCCTTGCTCCGGGCCAAGGCTGGCAGCAGCATCGCCGCCAGGATGGCAATAATGGCGATGACGACCAGCAGCTCGACGAGCGTGAAGGCGCGGTGAGCAACTCGCCAGGCGGCGCGTTTCATGGCTGAGCATGCACCCGGTAAAAGGCCCTGCCGGAAGGCAGGGTGGCATCCTGCAAGGTCATAAAACCGTCGCTTCCGGGGACGACATCGGTGACTCGCGTCCACTGGTCAAGGTCCGACGAACATTCGAGTGAGTAGCGCCAGTTGCTGTGGGCGAAGAACTGCGCCTGCCAAAGGCCGTTGGTGGCCGGTCCGCCCGTCAGTCGGGTAATGGGCTGAAGTTGGGTGATGACCGTCAGGTTATCCACGCTACCGTGGGCGAGAACCGAATCATAATCATCGCCAGCGCTGCTGTAGCTGCTGATGGAAACCGTGTCCACGCGAAAGGTGTCTGTGGGACTGAACTGGCTGTTGGCGGCGTCGCTCAACACCAGCGGCGCAAGCTGGCCCAGCGGCAAGCCGTTGGCGGTCACAGAAAGAACGGCGGTTTGAGCGCCGCCGCTATAGGCCAACTGGACGTGTACCGTCTGGTTGGGCGGCAACTCGGTTTCAAATACGCTTACGAAGACCGGGGCATAGTGGTGGGGTTCGGTTCCGGGAATGAACGATGGCACCGTGCTGGCTGGGGAAGGGTAAATGAAACCACCATAGTCGTAGTAACCCGAAGTGTAATAAGCGAATTCCGCCATGTTGGGGGCAGCGCCCCAAGCGCCGCGCATGAAGTTGGTGCTGGTCGCCGCCGCGAGGTTCAGGAGCCCGATCCCGATTTGCAATGGCCCGGTCTTGCCCGGCTCGACCCCGCTGGCGATGTCGCTCAGGCGCAGGTCGAATTCCAAAGTAAAATCATCGTAACGCGTCAGGGTGACGTTGAGCGGATGGCAGAAGTAACTGTTCGAGTGGGTCGAATCCCAAGTGACATCAAGATTCTGGTTGGATTCATTCCATCTGAACAAACTTGTGTCGCCAAACACTTGCCAGCCCCTTGACAATGGATTGGTGGAGAAATCCTCGGTGATGGTGGCGGCGCGTACAGTCGATAAAACGACAAACAAGCCGGCCGCGGCCAGCGAAACAAACAATCTTTTCTTCATCTACTGATCTTCCAAATGCTCTGCGAGCTTCGCGGAGCGGGTTAACAATTGAGAGACCAGCTTGGGGCCTGAAAACAAAAAACCTTCAGACCCCGGCAAAACGGAGAACGAAGGCATTCAACGAATCCGAGCGCGCATTCGCGCGCCGGACTGGCCCCATCCTTCTCTTTGACGGAGAAGTCGGCCCCAATAACAGGCGTCCCGCCTGTTCCCTTGAGAGCCACGACGAGCACAACCAAACCGATATCCTGACTTCGGGCATGAAACCTCGCTCCCGCCTTCCCGGTCTCTTAAGAAACCAGTGGCTATGGGAGTTTGTAGCCCGTTACAGTGGCGCAACCGTCCCCGATTCTCACGGGGTTCCCGAACGTTTGGCTGTGATCCAGATGGACAAACGGTCCATCGGTTTCAAAGAACAAGTTGACTCTACACGACCCCGCGAGTCTTGCCAAGCAAAAATGCGCCGACTGCTGTCGGCGGCTACGGTTTTTTGAATCCACCCTGCCTGAATCGCGGTTCGGCTCAATTAGACGTTGCGCCTATTGCCAGAGAAGCGTAAAGTGCAAACAAATGAGCTTATGGAATGCGAATCGAAAGCCGTTCCGCTCGGATCGCAAGGCGGCTGTACCGTGTCGAATTTGTTTCCTGAAGTCGTTGACAGGGGCGTGCTGGCGAGAGGGGCGGTTACCGAATGATAAGCGTAGTTGAGGAAACGGACTATGAAATTGCACACTATGTATAATTCGAGGCGGGGCTTCCAGCCAGGCCGTCCGCCTGGGTTTACCCTGATCGAGCTGCTGGTGGTAATTGCCATTATCGCCATCCTGGCGAGCCTGCTCTTGCCTGCTCTGGCTCGAGCAAAGTCCAAGGCCCAAGCCATCCAATGCATCAGCAACCTCCACCAGGCGGCTTTGAGTTACAGCCTGTATCCCAGCGACAACAAAGACGACGTGGTTACGCTCTATCTTTATCAGACCGCGCCGCCCGGGGCGCTCTACCCAGGCGAGGTGACGTGGTGGCCGGATCTGCTGCGGCCTTACCTATCGGGAACAAACGTTATTATTTGCCCGACCGTAAGGGCCAGCGCCGCGTTTGGGGCGGGGGGGCCTGGCGGATACGGCATCGCTATGAGTCATCCGGAGCTCAGCTCGTGGGCAACATCCTGGCGGCCCAAGCTCGGCGCGCTTAAGAGCCCGGTTAGAAAGATGCCCTTTGCGGACTCTGGTTTGATCTCCAATCCGACCGAAAAGAATCCGGACAACTGGATCGATGTGCCCAATCAGCAGGCGCTTTATTGGCGCGCCCCGAGCAATCAGCCTTGGTTTCAGGATGATCCGCAGCGCCCCTTCAACCGCCACAACCAGCGATGCAATGGCGGGTTTGCCGATGGACATGCCGAGGCGCTCAAAGCCAGCAAGATCGGGTTGCAGTATTTTCCCGGCAATCTGGGAGCCACCGGCCTCGAGTGGCTGGGCGGCAACGGGCGATACGATGAACGTTGGATGTGGTCCTTTGGCTCCTAACTGACATGGACAAGAGAACTAAGAATTTCATCGTTGGGAGCCTGGCAGTAGCTGCCGCGGCAGTTGCACTCTATCTCGCCTTCGCGGATCGGTCTCCCAAAGTCAATCTCGATTCCTACGAGGTTCTGGGCGTGGTCACAGCGGAGGAAACCGCCAAACTGGTGGGAAACAAGGGGCAGGTTCTCCTCATCGTCCGGAACACCGGCCCGAACAAGAATCCATCTGTCGAGGCGGAGCTCAAGGCTTTCCAGGCAACCCTCAAGAAGCGATCGGGGATGGGTGCCGTGATCGAGAGGATCCCGGTGAATCCAATGATGATGATGGCGACCGGCGGGGGCGCGCCGCCCGACCTGTTCCTCAAAGCTTTGCAGGCTCATCCGAACATTTCCGCCGTGGTGTTGTTCTTTGGTTTCCCTCAATTGATCGATTCGGAGCTTGAGACGCTGAAAAAGTCCGGTGCCAAGGTCGTCGTGATTTCATCATTCCGTCCGGGCTACAAAGAGCTTTTTGAGCGGCAGGCCATCCACCTGGCGGTGATTCCGCAGCCGGACACCCAGGCACCCGGCGCTCAAACACCCCGAACCGTGCGCGAACGCTTCGACCAGGAATACATCATTGTTACGCCGGCTGACGCTGCCCGATGAGTTGCTGGTGGGGCACTCGGGTCTCAGGTTGCCAGCGGGTGTGCCCCCAGACGCTCACTTCCAAACCAACCGCCGGTGCGGTATGGTGGGTGCCTCGTGTGGAATTACGGTTGCATTTAAGCGCCCGGTCCATACCCTGATGATACAGACTGAATAGATGCGACAGTTCATTACAATCGCCACGAACGCTTTTATGGAACTGGTCCGGCAGCCGATATTTCTGCTGCTAATGACCAGCTCGGCTGCGTTCGAGATTTTTTTGGCGACGCCGTTCTATTTTGCATTTGGTGACGAGCCCAAGCTGGTGAAGAACAGCACGCTGGCCGTCATGCTGCTGGCGGGCCTGTTCGGAGCGGTGTTGAGCGCCTCGGCCTCGCTGGCGCGGGAGATTCGCACGGGGACGGCGCTGGCGGTGCTATCCAAACCGGTTGGGCGCGCTCAATTTCTGGTGGCAAAATTCGCCGGCTTGGTCGTCGCGCTGGCGGTGCTGACTTATGTGAACCTGGTCGCCGCGCTGCTCGCCAGCCGGATGGCCTTCGATGCGTATGGTTCGACTGATTTGTTCGCGCTGGGGCTATTTGTGCTGGCGGTGGTCATTGCTTATCTGCTCGGCGGCTTCAGCAACTTCTTCCTCCGCCGACAGTTTGTGTCCGATACCGTCTTCAGTCTGATGATCATGGCGACCATCGCGTTTGTAGTGATCAATTTTTACACCAAGGCGGGCGAGCCGCAGGCATTTGCCACGGGGGTGGACTGGCGGCTGATTCCGGCGTCTGTGCTGATTCTGTTCGCGCTTTGGATACTGGCGGCCCTGGCGCTGGCGTGCTCGACCCGCTTCGATATGATTCCGACCCTGGCGATCTGCTCGGCGCTCTTTCTGGTCGGCATCATGTCAGATTACATTTTCGGCCAACGGGCCTACCCGGTCTGGCAGCGCGACTTGGGGGAGGAGATTAGCAGCTCGCGATGGTCCTACGCCCAAAAGAGTTTGCTGAAGGGAATCGTCGAAAAGCACGACCTGAACCGCGACGGCAAGGTGGACATCGTCGAGCGGGAAACCATCAGCCCGGCGGACAAGGCCCGCTTGAAGCAGGCGGGGATGGGGGGGGCCTGGTGGGCGGTCATGCTTTACACCGTGACGCCAAACTGGCAACTTTTTTGGGTCGCCGACGCGCTGGACACCGACAAGAGCGCGTTTCACTGGGGTTATGTGGGTTTGGCGTTTGCGTACGTCGTGGGGTATGTGGGTGCGGCGTTGGCGGTGGCGGTCATGTTATTTGAGGATCGGGAGTTGAGTTAATTGAGTTTCTTGGGTTAAATGGGTTAGTAAGCTAAACAAGCCTACAAAGTCAAATGGAACGAAGCATACAAAAGAACGGGCTGACCAACCTGCTGGTGTTGCTGGCGGTGGGGATGGCGGGCTTTGCGGTGGCGCGGTTCGCGAACTCGCTGGCCGGGATGGTGAGCGTTGTCTTCCTTGGGCTGGGCATCCTGGTCGCCGTGGTGAGCTGGTTCCAGATGCGGCTGGAGGACCGCGAGCGCCTTGAAAAGCTCGAGATGGAGGAGCTGGCCAAGACGCGCGGCGGCTCGGCGCTCTTCGAGGCCAAGGACGCGGAAGCCTTCCCGGCGCAACGGTCGCGCGAGCAATTCGAGCGTTTCTTCGTCCCGGCGTTCACCGCGATCTTGTGCCTGGCACAATGGAGCGGAGCCTATTTGCTGTGGCGCTGGCTGGCGAAGACCACAACGGAGGTCGAGCTGAATCAGCCGACGGTGGTTTTGGCGTTGTTTGCGTTGCTTGCGTTGGTGCTGTTCCTGCTCGGCAAGTTTTCCGCGACGATTGCGCGGTTGGAAGACCACCGGTTGTTGCGGCCAGGCGCGAGCTATCTGTTGCTGGGCGCTTATCTTTGTGCGTTTGTGGCGTTGGGCATCGTTGGCGTGGAAGCCGGCTATCCCAGAGTGGACTTTTACGTCGCCCACGTTTTATGCGGCCTGCTGGCGTTAGTCGGCGTCGAGACGTTCATCCAACTGCTCCTGGAAATCTATCGGCCGCGGGTCAAGGGCAAGGTCGAGCGGCCGTTATACGAGAGCCGGCTGGTCGGGCTGCTCGGGCAGCCGGAGGGACTGATTACCACGGCGGCGCAGGCCCTGGATTACCAGTTCGGGTTCGAGGTCTCTGAAACTTGGTTCTATCGTTTTTTTGAAAAAGCCCTTGGGTGGCTCCTGTTGTTGCAACTGGCCGCGCTGTCGCTATCGACCTGTGTGGTCTTCATCAACGCGGGCGAGCAAGGTCTGATCGAGCGTTTTGGCCGGCCGGTTGAAGGCCGGACCCCGCTCGGCCCCGGAGCACACCTGAAATGGCCCTGGCCCATTGACCAGGTCTATCGTTTCCCGACGGAACAGATTCAGAGTTTCGATATTGGCTTTACCCCCGATCCGAACCGCGAAAAGGAGATGGTTGTGCTGTGGACCGTCGCCCACATGAAGGAGGAAAGCGAGTTCCTGGTGGCGAACCGCGAGGAAACATCTCTCCACACCACCAACCAGGCGGCCGGCAAGCGGACCCCGCCGGTGAGCCTGTTGACCGTCAGCATTCCCGTGCAGTTCGAGATTACCAACCTGGTTGCCTGGGTCTATAACAACGAAGATTCCCCCGCCCTGTTGCAGGATTTGGCGACGCGCGAAGTCGTGCGTTACCTTGCCAGCGCCGACATGAACGACATCATGTCGTACACCCGCCTGGAGATGGCCCAAGTGTTGACGGATCAAATCCAGACGGCCGCTAACCGGCACAGCCTGGGCGCGAAGATCGTGTCTGTCGATTTGGAGGATCTTCACCCGCCCGTCAAGGTTGCCGCCGAATACGAAAAAGTCGTCGCCGCGATTCAACTGAAGGAGGCCAAGATCCTGGCCGCCAGGGCAGACGGCATCCGGACTAACGCGCTGGCCGGTGCCCAAGCGGTGAGCATCGTCAATAAGGCCACCGCTGAGCGCGTCGCCCGTGAGATAGGATCCCTCGCGCAGGCCGCGCTGTTCACCAACCAAATTCCGGCTTTCGAGGCAGCCCCCTCGGTCTATGCCCAGCGGGCCTACTTGCAGACCTTCGTCCGCGCCACCGCCAACGCGCGCAAGTACGTCTTGCTCGTTACTAACACCCACGATGTCATCCAATTCGACCTCCAGGATAAAATCTCCGAGAGCATGCTCAATCTGACCGTCAAGCCAAACAAACCATAGCAATGAAACGCAATCCACTCACTCTTGTCATCGGCGTCCTGTTGATCTTCATCTTCGGCCTGTGGCTGTTTGTCTTCCAGGTGCGCACCACCGAGGTCGCCGTGGTCACCACCTTCGGAAACCCGACGCGGCCCATCACCCAGCCCGGGGCTTATTTGAAAGCGCCTTGGCCCATTCAAAAGGTCTGGCCGCTGGATAAGCGCGTCCAGAATTTTGAGGATAAGCTCACCGAGGGGCTTACCCGCGACAGCTTCAATCTTCTCACCACCGTTTATGTTGGCTGGAGAATTACCGATCCAACGGCCTTCTTCCCGAAGTTCGTGGGCAGCGCCAATCCCATCGGCGAAGCCGAGCGCCAACTGGAGCAGTTGCTCGGCAACGCCAAGAGCTCTGTCATTGGCAAACATCGCTTGTCCGATTTCATCTCATCCACTGGCAATGGGACCAATTTCCTGGCCATCGAGAACGAAATTCTGACCACGCTGCAGACCCAGGTCAGCGCCAATAACTACGGCTTGGGCATCGAATTCCTTGGCTTCAAAAAGCTCCAGCTCCCGTCCAACGTCAGCCAATCGGTATTCGATCGGATGACCTCCGAGCGCAAAGTTCTGGCGGACCAATTGCAGTACGAAGGCGAGGCAGAGGCCCAGAAGATTCGTTCCGACGCAGATCGCAAGGCGGCGGAGATGCTTTCGAGTGCCGAAGCGCAGGCCACGCAGATCAAGGGGATGGGAGAAGCCGAGGCGGCCAAATCCCTCGCCGCCTTCCAGAAGAATCCGGAGTTGGCCAGCTTCCTGTTCCGCCTCAACGCGCTGGAGGGCGCGCTCAAAGAAAGGTCGATCCTGGTTTTTGACCAGAACACCCCGCCTTTTGACTTGTTCCGTGGTGTCTCGACCAATTTGCTGAATAAATAACGAGGTTGAAATTGATGCGTCATCTCCCACGCGTGATCGGCTGAGAAACCCAGACTGAAATGAACGACCACCCACATTCACACGACGATTCGCCCGGGCTGGCGGCGCCGGCTGAGACGCCGGTCGATGCCGGCTCGCAGGCTCTGTCCGAGGCGCTGCGCAGCAGTTTTGCGATTATCCGGGTGGTGATGATCGTGCTGATCGTCGTCTTTTTCGCCTCCGGTTTCTTCACCGTCGGGCCTTCTCAACGGGCGATCATTCTCCGGTTTGGCAAACCGTTGGGCGAAGGCGAGAACGCCTTGCTCGGACCAGGAAAGCTCCATTGGTCATTCCCGTATCCCATCGACGAGTGCGTCAAGGTTAACATTACCGGGATTCAGCAGGTTGACTCGGCCGTGGGTTGGTATGCCCAAACTCCGACAGAAAGGCTCTCCGGCATCGAACCTCCGGCTCCGGCCGGCACTCCGATGAATCCGGCGGTCGATGGGTACGTCCTCACCGCCGACAACAACATCCTCCACACGCGCGCCACCTTGAGGTACCGCATCAACGACCCAATCCGATACGTGTTCAATTTCGTGAACGCCTCCAATGCCGTGCAGAACACCCTCGACAATGCCCTCCTCAGCACCGCCTCGCAATTCAAGGTGGACGACGTCCTCACGCTGGACGTGGCCGGATTCCAGGTGGCGGTTCGCCGGCGGGTCATGCAGTTGGTGGAGCAGCAGGAACTGGGAATCGCGGTCGAGCAATGTGTGGTTCAGAGCATCCGGCCTCGCCAGTTAAAAGAGGCCTTCGATCGAGTGACCGATGCGGCACAGACGCGCGGCAAAGTGCTCAATGAGGCCCGCAGTTATGAGAACCAGGTCACCAACCGGTCGAGCGCCGACGCCGAATCGCGCATCAACCTGGCCCAGTCCGATCGCGCCCGCTTGGTCAGTGACGTGGCGGCCCAGGCAGATCGGTTCCAGGAGATTTTGCCCCAATACCAGCGTCAGCCGAGCCTCTTCGTGCAACAGCGCCTGACGGAAACGCTCGGTCGCGTGTTGACCAATGTTCAGGACAAAATCTTCGTGGCGGAGAGTCTCGATGGCAAACCCAAGGAATTGCGGCTATTGTTGAATCGTGAACTGATCAAAAAGGCCGAAGAGCAGAAACCGTGATTACAAAAACATGCAAGTTACTTCCCTTTTGAGCCAACACGAGCACGAGCACGCGGACGGTGAGTCTTGCGCAACCTGCGGCCATGACCATGAACACGCCCCTGTGCGGTTATGGCAGACGCTGGTCGGCGTGGTATTCGTGCTCAACGCGTTTATTGTGGACTGGCTTTTCGAGCAAGGGCAGACCGTCGCCAGCGTCAGCGCATTCCTCGGCGCCATTACCTTGGGCTATCCCATTGTCTGGACCGCCATCAAGGATATCCGCAACGGCGTCCTGAGCATTAACGAGCTGGTAGCCATTGCCGTGCTCGCTGCGTTTGCGTCCGGCGATTACAAGACGGCCGGAGTCGTTGCCTTTTTCATGTTGATTGGCGAAATCATTGAAACCCGAACGGCGGAAGGAGCGCGCGCTTCCATCGAATCGCTCATCAAGCTCACCCCTACCAAAGCCCGTCGCATCACGCCGCATGGCGAGGAGGAAGTCGCCGCCAAAGATCTGGCCATCGGCGACATCATTCGCATCCGCCCCGGCGACAACGTTGCGGCGGACGGCGTGATCCGAAGCGGCCAGGGCTCGGTCAACCAGGCTACCATCACCGGTGAATCCCTGCCGGCGGATAAGAAGCCGGGCGACGAAGTGTTTGCAGGGACGCAGAATCTGACTGGCGTGTTGGAAATCAAGGTGACCCGGGCGGGCACCGATACCACGCTGGGGCGGGTGCGGGAACTGATTCTCGCGGCAGAGAAAACGAAGCTGCCCATTATGAAGATCGTAGATCAGTACATGGGTTTTTACACGCCCTTGGTGCTGGTCATCGCCGCGCTGGTCTGGGCTTTTACCGGTAAGGAACACGGTCTCAACAACGTGATTTCCGTCCTCATCTTCAGTTGTCCCTGCGCCTTCATCCTGGCCACACCCACCGCCATGGTCGCCGCCCTTTCTGCCGCCGCGCGCCTGGGGATACTCATCAAAAACGTCGCGGACATCGAGACGGCTGCGAAGATCAATGCCTTCGTCTTCGATAAAACCGGCACCCTGACGACGGGCGAGCTGGCGGTCAGCCGCCTGGCGCCGCTCAACGGCGTCACTCCCGCCGAACTACTGCGCATCGCGGCGGCGGCTGAGAAATACAGCAACCACCCGACCGCCAAGGCACTCGCGCAACTGGCGGGTGAAGCGGGCGTGCCGTTGCCCGAGCCTAAACAGTTCATTGAGACCGCTGGGCGCGGTGTCAAAGCCGAGGTCAACGGCGCCAAGGTTCTGGTCGGCCGCGCCCAGTGGCTGCAGGACAATGGTGTGACGGGAGATTTTCTGAAATCGGTGGACCTCAACGAAACGGAGGGCTGGAGTCTCATTTTTGTGGCGCGCGACGGCCAGTGCATCGGGTGGGTTGGCTTGCAGGATCAGACCCGCGCCGAAGCCCGCGAGTCGCTCATCCAACTAAAAGAAACCGGCGTGCGGCGCATCGCGATGATTTCCGGCGACCGCCAGGCGGTCGCTACGCGCGTGGCCCATGAGATCGGCTGCGAAGAAGCCAAGGGCGAGTGCCTCCCGCAGAACAAAGTCGAGTTCGTCCGCAGCATCAAAGCCAAGGGCTACAAGGTGGCCGTCGTTGGGGATGGCGTGAACGACGCCCCCGCGCTGGCCGCCGGCGACATCGGCATCGCCATGGGCGCGGCTGGCAGCGAGGTGGCCATCCACAGCGCGACTATTGCGCTGATGAACAACGACCTCCGCCGCTTGCCCTTCCTGGTGAAGCTCTCCCGCAGCACCCGCATGGTCATCAACCAGAATTTTCTGTTTGGTGTCGCGTTCATCATCGGCGGCATGACGTTGTCCGCCCTAAGCTACGTGCCGCCTGCGCTGGCTGCTGCCATGCATACTGCCGGCTCGCTGATTGTGGTGTTCAACAGCGCCCGTCTCGTCCGCAAGGGCGAGGAGCTGGAACATTACCTTCCGAAACCCGCCGCCCCCAATCCCGGACGCCCCGCCGCGCCGGGGTCAACCGCCGAGTTGGCGCCGAAAATAGCGTGAGCGGCGCGTGGCATGAGTGCCGCTGCGGCGCAACATCGGTAATCAATGACCATGACTCCCGCTGAACTTCACCACCCATCACC
>Ga0194054_10001375_pt1 | contig 11669 bp, 4 predicted proteins | sample SepL2210m_MetaG_FD_163628 | JGI IMG/M metagenome (GOLD analysis project Ga0194054, IMG submission 163628) | Anoxic zone freshwater microbial communities from boreal shield lake in IISD Experimental Lakes Area, Ontario, Canada - Sep2016-L227-10m | ecosystem: Environmental > Aquatic > Freshwater >... | reverse complement strand
GGTACGAGGATATAGGGCACCTGGGGCAGGAGCGCGGGGATGATGGTGCGATCCTGGATGGCGAGCGGCACGCCTTTGCCGCGGCCATCCGGCGTCAACGGGTACAATGTCGCGCGCGACACAGCGCCCCAGTCGGCCGGCAGCTTCCAGGCGCGGTGCGTGCCGTCCCAACTGAAGAAGTAGATCTTCTGCTGGCCGCTCCACGTGTCGGGCCACATCCGGTCGTAGTCCACGGCGAAGACCACGTCGTCACGCCAGACTTTGAAGCCTTTGCACAATGCCGGTGTACTCCACTCTGCCTTTGTGCCGTCGCTCCACGCGGCCCGGACCTGGCCGGTATCGACGGTGATGGTGTTGGTGCCCGCGCGGAGCTTGACCGTGCCGAAATCCACGATCGGCCAGTCGCCGGTGATCGGACGCCACCCCACGCGTTTGATGTAGGTGTTGCGGTGGAACTCCCCGTTCAAGCACACGTTCAGTTCGCCATCGTGGTCCTGCGTGAGCAGGCGCAGTTTCAGGGCGTAATCCCCCGGCTCGGTGATCTCGACGGTGAGGTTCAGGGTCGACGCATCCTGCATGCACACCGAGCCCGATTTGATCGCCGCATCCCGTGCCCAATCGATGATGACGAAGTTCTCGGCTTCGAGGATGGACTCCTTGCCCTCGGGACTGGTGAGGATGGCTTTGTCGAAGTGCCAGCTGAGGTCTGGCGATCGACTGAGGCGCACATTGCGTTTGCCCACGTGGTAGAGTTCCTGGATGCTCATCAGGTAGAAGTTGTTGACGAGGTCGGCCCAGTCTCCCCGAAACGGGTCGCCCGTGCCTGGGATGTCGAACTCGTCCTTGCCGGTCCGGATGCAGACGTGCGCCGTTTCGAGGCCCGGCATCTTCTTGCTGCTCGTCTTGCCCGCCAGCAAGGCGGCGTAGTGCTCGCGCACGCGCGCCAGGTGGCTCGTCGTACTGGCGATCGGCGAGACGTTGAAGGCGCCGGCCGAGCCAAGGATCTGCTCGACCAGAGGCGAGCCAGAGCCGCCGGAGATCACGCTGTAGTCGTCGGCGGAGATGCCGCTGCCGTGCAGCCAGACGTAACCGGCACGCGGCAAACCTTGCGCGTTGGTGCCGAGAAAGCGGCGATTACCCTCGGTGCCCAGATCGGTGCCTTTGCTGTGCAGATAATCGGCGATGGCCCGCATGCCTTCGATCTGCGTCTTCTCACTGCCACCCAGCGGTCCGTCGGGAAACCCGGTAGAAAAATTGCCCCCGCCGGCGTTGAGCACGTCGAGATACAGCATGGGCGGCGCAAACGGCAGTTTCGCATAGAAGCCGTCGATCATCTCCTTCGCCAGCCCGCTGTCCCATAAGTTCTTGTAGTTCACGAGCGCGAAGATCCCCACGGGATTATGCGGCTGGCCAGGCTTGGCGCCCGAGTATTGGTCGATCTCGAGCGGGACGAACGGTTCGCCATCGCGTTTGTTCGTCTCCTTGCTCCAATCCCGGCGGTAGATCGATTTGGTTTCGACGAGTTTCTGGAAGAACGCCCGCGACTCGGGGTAATCGCGCAGGCCGATGTTCACATCGGTCAGGTTGAGGTGGAATCCGGTGTAGACGTTCGAGTTCTTCTTCGCCCGGGCCATGAAGGCAGCGAGCTTCTCGAAGTTGCCCGCGCGGAACGTCGCCCGGTTCCAGTACGGCCAGAGCCCGTCCCAGTTCCACGGCCCGGGATGATCGTGGCCGATCAACCCGTTCACGATCGTGATCTGCGGGACGGTTCCGTCGAGCAGGTTGGCGACGATCGCGTGCCCTTCTTCGAGCTGCGGCAACACATCGGCTTCGTCGGGCGTCGAGACGCGGAAGACATACGCGCCCTTTGCCGCCCAGGCCGGCGGCCGCGCCTGCGCGGGGCCGGCCGGCGGCTCAGCGGCGAGCACGGCGCTACCGGCAGTCAGTGCCACGATACCGGCGGCGAGGCCGGCGCGAATCAGTTTGTTCATCATCGGTTTGCTCCAGTGTGGTATACGCATCAGCGTTCGTTTTTCTGGCGAAGGAGCAGGTCTTCCTTGTGCCGTTCAGACCTGTCACTCGGGCAACTACCCGAGCGACAGGCCAGTCGCTGCATCGTGGAGTTCCTGTTGGCTTACTCGAAGATCAGGCGGCCCCAGTTCTTGGGCTCGAGCTGCAACTCCGCCACCTCGTCGGCCACGATGCCGGTAGCCTGGTTGTTCCAGTAACTCCGCAGCACCGTGTCCTTGCCGGCGGCGTCGCCGAAGGTGGCGCCGAAGTCGCCGCTCAGGGTCAGGCCGGCCGCGGGTTTCAGCCCGAGCGTCGCCAACGGGATGGCGGCTTCAACGACGTAGCGTTTCCCTGCCGCGTCCACCTTGACCTCGATCTTCGCGTCGGTCAGCGTCAGGACGCTGTCGTACTCGACGCCGTCGCGCCAGACACCGGAGAAGAACTTCTTCGGCGCCTTTTCCTTCGCCACCGGGCGGAATATCACAGCGGTCGGTTTGCCGTTGAGGTTCCCGATGGACAGGCGCAGGTCGCCGAGTGCGGGCTTGTCGCGCTTGGCGTTGGCCTTCGGGTCGGTACCGAGTTGGAAGTCCACCGTGTCGCCCATGGCGTACATCTGGGCGGCGTCGCCGGCGCCGTTGACCCACGGCGTGGCGTCGTTCAGCTGCCAGCCGAGGTAGAGGTTCGTATCGTCCCAGGCAATCCCCGCTTCAACGCGGTCCGCGTTGGTCTTCTGAAACGTCAGCGGTTCCTTGGTGTTGAAGTCCTTGCGCAGGTCGCCCGTGAAGGCCACTGTGCTCTTCTTCGCCGTGGTCATCTTCGCGCCGACGCTGGCCTGTAAGAGCTTGTCGCGGATCGCATTGGCCTTGGCCAGATCGTCCGGGGCCACCGTCAATTTGCCGCCCGGCAGTTTGCGGACGCTGTCGAGTCCGACGACGCGGGAGTTGATGAAGGCGGTCTTGCCGTGTTGGATATAGAGTTGACCGTCCTTAGTGACCGTCATCGAGCCGCCGAAATCTTCGGCGCCCATGCCGGGCGGCACGGTGTCCATGATCGCACCGGGCACGGCCGGGTCGGGCCAGCGGATCTTAAGCACATCCGCCTCGAAGAGCCGGGTCAGGTAGTAGCCCTCGCCAGTGAGGATATGCCACTCGCCCTTGTCGGTGGCGATGACGAAGATGTCGCCGATCGGGTCGGGCAGGCGGCCGGTGCCGAGGATGTCGTAGGCGCCGCGGATCATGCCGACTTGCGGCGGTGGCGCATTGTGTCCGCCGTGGACACCGACGTAGTTGTTCGGGTAGCTCCACCGGAGCTTGCCGGTTTCGATGTCATAACAGGGGAACTCTGAGTGCGATTCGCCGTAGAGGCCGTTATAGACCATGAGGCGGCCGTCGGTGGAACCAAGCCCGCGGGTTGCGCCCATGCCGATGCCGTGCATACCCTTGCTGTCGTCTGGGGTCGGCATGCGCTTAGCCTGGGCGAAGTCGTAGAGCGGCGCGCCGCAGGCGGTCCAGCTTGTAGGGGCGAGGCGGTAATTGGTGCCATAGAAGATCATGCTGGGCGCCATCGGCAGGTACCAGCCGTTGACCCAGCCGCCGAGATCGGCCTTGTAGGGGCGCACTTCGTCGGGCTGCTCCTGCTGGTCGTCGTTGGCGTCGGACCAGACGACATACCCGGTCCGCACTTCGCTTGTCCCACCGCGGCCGTTGTCCATCTTCTCGACGAGCGCGCTGAGTTTGGCGCGTAGTTTGTACTGGCCCGCGCCCAGGCGCTCGTAGATGGACACAGGAGTGGCTGCGTGCCAGGCGCCGCCGACCGCCACGTAGAGGCGGCCGTTGGGACCCTTGCCGAAGCGAGCACCATGCGTCTCGCCGCGGTCGAACACGCCGACGCAGGCGGCCTTGCCGGTCTTCTCATCCAACCGCCATTCGCAGCCGGCACCAACCATGACCAGTGGATCGTCCGGGGAGATGGCACCGCCACTGGCGCCGTAGGTGGTAGGGCCGAAGAACTCCCTGGTGAACGCGCCGGTAGTGGCGTCCCAACGGGAAATCCTGCGTGGCATCCCGTCGTATTCCATGACCCATAGCTGGCCTTTGGCATCAACTTGAATGCCGGCGATGAAGCGCATGCCTGCGGCATCCCACAACCCGAGGAGCGGGCGGCCGCCGGCCTTGCCGATGGCGCGAAGGGGCTTGCCGATCTTGTCAAAAACCTTGACCTGGTTGTCCGGGTCGCCGACGCCGATATAGATGTTGCCCTCTTTGTCGGCAGTGACGCTGCGAGCGTTCGGCACGCCCTTCACCACCTCGGTCAGCGCCACGTTCACGGGATCGACCGTGCTCACGTTGCCATTGCCGGATAGCAGGTAGAGCTTGCCGTCGGCACCGAGTTTAAGGTCCTGAGGATCCGCGGTATTGATGCGCTGGAGGAGTTTGCCAGTCTTGGCGTCGAGTACGAACAGTGCATCGCCGGATAGTTGGAATTTGTTCTCCCAGTCCTTCGGTTTGCTGCCAAAACTGATGAACAGTTTACCGCCGGTAGCGACCATGCCGGTGGCGGTTGGTTGGAGGGTGCTCTCGGCTTTCTTCGCCTCGCCGAGAATGGGGGTCAGCGCCAGCGCCGCGTCCTCGCTGCCCTGCCAGTTCGAGTAGTCGCCCTTGGTGGCGTCGAGGCGATAGATCGCGTTCCCTTGGCCCAGGTCGTAGACGTATACGATGCCGTCGCTGACCGCCAGAAGCGAGGCGCCGCCGAAGCCGCCGCGTTTGTGGCGCCATTTGACGTTGCCGTCGAAATCAGTGCAGACCACGGCCTGGCCCGCCTCGGCAAACGCCCAACCCAAGTACATGCTCGTGTTGTCGGCCGCCACCGAGATCGGGGGGGCCATGTCGCCGCCCCAGTTGCCGCCGGGTGAGTCGAAGGGCGCCCGGCCGGCGTTGTGCGCCCATCCGACCAGGCGCAGGCCGATGCCGGTGTGGTAGATCGCCTCCCAGGAGTAGTCACCCGCCGGCACCACTTCGCCCGGCTTCATGTGGCTCATGGTGGTCAAGCCGTCCCAGAGCAGTTCGTGCTTGCCCTTGGATAAGAAATTAGCAGTGAGCAAATGCCGCACAACCTGTCCATCGGCGTTCTTGATGTTTAAGGATACATAGCCGTCTTCCGGCAGGTCAAGGTTTATTTTGGCGAAACCTTCAGTCTTCTTCACTTCGAATAGCTCGGTCCAGTCCACCACCGGCACGCCCTTCTGCATGCTGACTTTCAACTCGCGGTTGTCGGCCAGCCGCACCATTTGCGGCTCGACCTTGCCGGCCGGCGCGAAGACGCCGTAGCCCCAGCAGTTCCAGGCACTGAAGGTGAACATGCGGTCGGGCAAGATGCCCGGGCGGAAGAGGTCCTTGAGCGTGATGCGGAACTTGGCGCTGGTGTTGAAGTTCGGCTCGACACTGAAGACGATGCGCTCGCCGGGCTTGGGCGTGAGGCCGCCGTCGGCCAGCAGCTTCCAGGGGATGGCCATCTCCTGCACATAGCCCTTTCCATCAGCGGTTGCCAGAAACGCCTGCTGCGCCCCGACCTTCTTCGCGTCGGCGATCTGCTTGTCGCCGCCGGCCTCCTGCTTGCGCGGGAAATGCAGGTTGACCACGTCCTTGGCGTCGCGGTCGCGCCAGGCGGTCACCCAGCAAACCTCCTTGCCGCCCATGCTGCTGCGCGGATCATTTTCTTCGGGCTTGGCGATGAGGCGCAACTGCAGGCTGTCGCCCATGAAGCCGTAGTCACCGGCGATCGAGCCGGGGTGGCTCATCGGCGTCTCGTCGAGGAAGCGCGCCAGCACGTAGAGATTGTCGGCGTCGTACATGGTGTGGATCCACACCGCCATCTTGTCGCGCATGTTTTCGACATCGCCGCAGACAAGGACTCCGCCGGAGAGGTCCCAGTCGTCGACCTTGCCGTCGATGGCGACCTTACCCGGAACTGGCAGGATGCGGATACCAAGATTTTCGGTCTCCGTCGCCATTGCCACTGTGAAGACCAGCGATAGCAGCACCACAATGAAATTACGCATAATTTTCTCCTGTTATTTTAAGATTGGCCACCTGGTTAATCTGCAGTTGACATCCTCGGCAGAGCGATGATGCTATAGCACAGTTGTGTCAGATAACTACTTTATAGAAAAGTTTCCACAAGGCAATAATGGCAAGGTATTCTCGGCTGATTTATCGGAACCAGAACGAGCTTTGAGCAACAGCTATCTCTCATAATTCATGAAAACATGAATTATGAGAGATAGCCACAACTTTATTTGCTTCACGAAGGACACGGGCTATTGGGTATCAAAGACCAGCCCGCGAATAGCCGTGCCCCACTGCCCGGCAGCATAGGGTGTCATCGAAATCGGGGCTGTGTCTCCCGGCAACCCTGTCAAATCGAAGAAGTACAGATCCGGGGAGCCGTAGCTGTTCGCGCCTAACCTATTCTTCCTGTTATTGCCCACACCGATCGCTCCCGGTTTCTGGCTGTCTCCGCGGTCGGTGATGATACCGATACGAAGTGTGGTGGGCACCATATCGGCGGAAAGCGTGATTTTCAGCAAATCAAGGGAAGTTTCGCCATTCCATCGGTACCAGAAAGTGCCGTTCACGACGTCAGGGACCGATGGGCCGATACCCCGCGACGCATCGTCCAGATTCCCGCCGGCGCTTCCGTTATCACTGCGCCAACGGCCATTGACGCTGGGTCCTCCACTGCCTCCTTGCCCGGTCCCGAGGATAGCGATAGAAGCGATGCCGATGGCTGGATTGTTGAAATTTGTGCCCGACCGGGTGCCGGTATAGATTGTTCCGGTAAAATCGCCGCTGGCTTCCTGTGTCACCGACGCACCGGCAGTGCCGAACATGATATAGCCTTCCCTCCCATATGCATTGGGATGATTCGGGAGTGTATATGACTTCGTCCCGATGTCCGTAGATCGGAATGCAACCATGTTAAGTTCAGCGCCGACGTATTTCGCCACTATCCCGGGATCTCTTTGCCCGACATGTCCGTCAAGATAACTTAATAAAGTTTTTGCTGAATGGCGGTACGATGGTGCTTTGCTGTCATCAGCATCTACAGTAAGCCATACCGAGGTAGGATCAGTCGCATTACCGAGTGACATCCCGGAAAGGATGTTGTTATAAGCATAAGCCACCGTTAAGTTTTTTCCAGCTGTAGGACATTGTAATACCTGAGGTTCTATTTTTAGATCCTGCCATATTGTTGCGGATGATGGAAGTAATTCTTCATGATCCTGAGCATACATTTGCATAGATGCAGCTAATTGTCGCTGGTTGTTCGTGCAGGTAGTTTGCCGCGCCTTTTCTCGAGCACGGGCGAAGACGGGGAACAGAATCGCGGCGAGGATAGCAATTATGGCTATCACGACCAGTAATTCGATGAGGGTGAACCCTCGTTTAAGTTTACACATAAAAACCTCCTTCAAGGTGTATTGACGGTGTCATATTGTGATATGGTTGACACCGTTAAATTATAATATCACCACTGTGATGATTTTAACAGTGCTAATAATAGCTTTTTACTGGTCTAATTTTCTCATGGGAATCACATTGCTGCCAGTATCATTTTTTATAGATTGTCAGTTTTTCAAATGCGCCAGCAGGATTCAGGGGGGAGAGTTGCTGCTTGGCGAAAATGACTGGGGGAATGTCCCAGCACTTTTCGACAGATTTTCCCCAGATGCCACCCGCTGCTGAAACCGCACCGGCGGCCGATCTCCTCTATTGACAGGTGAGTATAGCGCAAATAATACAAAGCCTGGCGCATACGCTGCATAGTGATATACTGCCCGGGTGTATATCCGGTATGTGTTTTGAAGACACGGTAGAACTGCGCCAAAGATATGCCGGCGATATCCGCGAGTTCCTCGCCGTTGATATCCCGGGTGAAGTGTTGCGCCAGATGTTGCAATACGCATTGTATTAAGGTTGGATATGACGCTTCTGCACTTGCTACTTTCAGTAACTCCATCATCATTTGGTAAAGCCATATCGCACTGTCTTCAGCTGTTTTGAATTGTTTGGTTGCGATGCGTTGACCGATTTGCAGCAGCAGTGTAACTATTGGATGCTCCGGGTCAAGAGTTATGACTGGTCCGTGAGTCGTTATGAACTGACGAAAATGCTGGAGCAGGTCCTCCCCATTAAATGTCAGGAATATAAATTCCCAAAGAGGTGCTTCATCCGGCAAGTTGTATAAATAATCACCGGGGGATTCCAGTAGAAACGCCTGTCCGGGCAATACTTTATAAGTTCTGTTATTGTACCTGAGGCAACCTTCTCCGCGCACTGTATACTGGATTGTTCCCACTGGCCCCACCCGGGTTTGGCCTGAGTAACGATAGTTGGGTGATGTCCGAATTTCCCACCCGGCACAGAGAGATTCTGGCAGTGACGGGTAGTTACTGGGGAAGGTGTCAACGAAAAAGTGATCATCATTACCGGGTGAAAACGGGAGCCATTGGGCATGGTTTAAAATATTCATAGTTTGATGGTCCTTTCTTTGCTGCGGTGTGACATTCAAAACTGTCAATTAGGAGATATCACCCCGGAAATTGCTGGTATATACACCCGCCGCGTTCAAGGTTATGGCACCGCCGTTGTTGACAGGAAAGATAGAGAACTAACATAGCTATGACGACCAACAACTCGATGAGAGTAAAACCGGAACGACGGATTGGATGATACACCTCCTTTAAAAATGGTAAGTATTCGGTAAACCCCATATATTTACCATAAAATTACAACAATAAGAATAGACTCCTCCTGACCCGCGTGTCAACCGTTTTGTGTCTCCCCTGCCGCATATTTGTTTCTCCATTGAAAATGTTCAAAACAGCCTAATTTGATTGAGAAATTAGAATTACAGGGACAGGTTGTATTAATTTAGTTTATTCAGCATTTTCAATGCCATACGCGCGAATCTCAAAAATCCGCGCGCTTTTGCCGCCGGCATGCACTTTCTCGATTGTCAGGCGCAACGCGTCGGCCTGAACCGCATTAAACTTATGAATCCGGAAGCGTCCGCGATTATCATCTTCACGGACAATCTCAACCCAACGGCCGTCAACACTTGCATCCACCCTGTATGATTTCACCAGTGTGTCAATTGGTTCGTACGCCGGGTGCGACATGTCCGTGTCGGTATCAAACACTATGCGGATTTCCGAAATAGTATGCACATGTTCCCAATTTAACTCTATTTTCTGCGGCAATGGTTGATCCGGGTCAGAAATCCATAACCCCGGCAAATTATCAGTATGCGACACACCGCTTATTACCTGTGACGCGGTATATGGGTGTTGTTCAGGAATTATGGTAATAGCCGGGACAGGAATCTTTGTCCTGTTCATTTGACGCGGACGCCACATACGATGATTTTTCTCGCGTATCCAACTGGTATCCTCCCCCATTGGCGCCAGCATAATTGGTTTTGTCACCAAATACAGATTATCATTGACATCCGCCTTTGGCAAATAATAATAATCCGGGTCAAAAACAAGGGTATGGCAGCCATACGGAACATCACTGCAGGCCCGCCATTCCAAACCCGCGAAACCATTATCATCGGCGTGAACAACTGAACGCCCCGGCCATTGCCAGTTTACCTTTACCGATGTATCAGTGGTGATTCCCACCGCGTAAAGCCCAACGGCGACATCATTCAGATTCAATTTCCAGTTTATATTATGCTCCCCCGGTTCTATACGTAAAGACATTTCCGCCAGAACGTTCCGGTCAGACGCGTGGTTGGGGTGCATACATGGGGAAAAGAATAACCGCGCGTCTACTGGAATAGTACCGGGATTTCGGAGATTAATAGTTATCGAATCAACAGTTCCGCCCGTCACCGGGAATGATACTGCCCGCCCATTGCCAACCGGAATAAAGAAATCACCAGCGGTAACACGTAAAGGCTGGTCGCTGGTAGCGACACACTGTGCCAGACGCGCGTAATCCCGGTCATCCTGGTTACTGATTCCCGGTATATGCGAACCATCACGCAGGATATCCTGCTGAATAGCCTTTATCTGCTGCCGCGCGGTTTCACGGTTTGTCAAACCGCCGCGATGGGCGATTGCCGCCGCACAGGCAACGGCGTGGCCCATGGTGCCAATGGTAGCCTGCAAACGCGTGGCACCCAACGCGACATGCGACACACTGATATCACGACCGACAAGCCACAGGTTTTCAATATCACGGCTATACAATGCCCGTAATGGCAACGGTGAAACCCATGGAAATAAGGCATGGATATTTGGCTTATACCGCGATTTAAAACCGCCGGGGACATGAATATCAATATTCCATCCGACATAAGCGACAGCATCATTAAACTCAGTTCGTCCCACAATATCTTTCTCGTTTACCACTATATCGCCAATAACACGACGGCTTTCTCTTTTAGCAGGCGATATTGAAACACGGTCAAGAGACCAATTTTCCATTCCTCTTGAAGGGTCATTTTTCAAAAAAGCCCAGGCACCATATAAACATTTCGATAATTCTACCCGCACCTGCTCATATTCACCGATAGGGTCATCATGGTCGCCGGCGTATTCTATCCACCAGAAACCACATATAGCAGGACCTTTCTGCATGGATAAACGATAAGGTAAATCATCTTCTGTACGATATTCATATGCCCATTCCGGACGGACAAATGGAATGGCTTCCTTTTTTTCACTGGCACGGTACAATAACGATGCCCCCATAATGCCGGTATCAGCATTTTCCGGGGCAAGTATTTCATCAAACGTTCCGCGGCTTTCACGGCCTGTCATATATTCCGCATTCGCCATAGCAGCAATAGTACCATCTCCGGTGGCGTCTACAAACTGCCCCGCATGGAATGCCAGTCGTCTTTCAGTGCCCCCCTGTGAACCGGCTACCATTATCACACGGTTTGATTCGGCGGCAACCTCATCTATCAGCAATTCGCTGAACACATGCACCCCTGATTCCATACACCAGAAAAGCATAACTGTACTGTTCATCCCCTGATCGCCATAGGGATCCATGGCAGCAAGCCTTTCCTTTAATTCCTCTACCGGTCCGCCCTCACGTTTGTTAACAAAAAAACCAAAACAATGGGCGCCATCTATATTGACGCCTATCTCCGCGCACGCGTTGCCGCCCAAACCCGCCTTATTATCAACCAATGCGACAGACAATCCTTTACGGGCAGCCATAACCGCTGTCACAACGCCGCCTATACCGCCACCACAAACCACCAGATCATAATATTTATCGGTCTGTTCCACACGGGTAACTATCATTGAATCGATTTTCCGCTGTTTCATATCACTTCCTTTTTTTTATTACTGCCGGAAACCGCCATTAATAAATCATCGATTTCTGGATAAATCTTATGAGCCTATTATACAAATCATACCTTCATCATTCAATCATAAATTACCGGATTCCTAATACAGGGACAAAATACAGGCTATAAGTCATGCACACATGAAATATTCGCGCCATGCTAATCGCCGTCAGAAATAGTAGGGGCATTTGTGGGAAAATCGGTATTATTCGATGCCAATGGATGAAGAGCACGCATGGATTGCGCTGAAAGACATTGAACGAAATCCGGTGCGCACTGGTATAACA